>ENA-UOWG01002440-UOWG01002440.1-activated-sludge-metagenome-genome-assembly--contig:-NODE-2440-length-15822-cov-7.508784_pt1 | contig 15822 bp, 13 predicted proteins | sample MGYA00238147_ERZ761563 | MGnify/ENA primary metagenome ERZ761563 (study PRJEB28884, sample SAMN05720216) | anaerobic digester metagenome | isolation source: active sludge of municipal... | reverse complement strand
GCTCAGTCACCTTCAAATCCACATCTGAAGGCTGTGTCGCTGAAAGATTGTTCTGATGTTTCAGGATTGTTCTGACCAGGATTGCTGAAACCTGTCCCCGGATTGATTATTGCATAAATTGATAATCTTACAGTTTATTCCCTGTCAGCAAATTTCCTTTTGTAATTTAACGGCGTCAGTCCTGTTACCTTGCGGAACTGCCTGATAAAATAGGAAATATTGTTGTATCCGCACAGAAAGCATATTTCCTCAACAGAATTATTCTCATTGATCAGGTACCTGCATGCCTGTCCTACTCTCAGCTCATTAAGAAACGTAATAAATGTTTTATTTGTCCTCCTTTTAAAGTATCGGCAGAACGCAGCTGTTGACAGGCTTGCAATTGAGGCAGCCTTATCAAGGCTTATATCATGGTGCAGGTTTTCAAGAACATACCTGTAAATTTTGTTTAATCTCTGATTATCTCTTTCATTAACTGCATTACTTATAACCGGACTTGCAAGATATTGAAAATCACCGTTGAAGGCTATCTTTTCAAGTATTGACATCAGCAGGATGATCCTGGTAAAGCCGTATGCGTCTTCAAGCATATTCATAAGGTCTTCCACCTCATTTCTGGTTCTTCCGGTAAGTTTTATACCTCTTTCTGACTGCCGGATTATTTTGTAAATGATCTTGGACTCTGGCAGATTCCAGAATTGCTTTCCAAGCACTTCCGGATTGAAAAGTATATAAATTGCTTCTGATCCTTCCTCCTGGTCTTGTTTGTCACTAAGCCATTCATGCGGGACATTGGGTCCTATCATAACAAGGTCGCCCGGAGAAAACCTTTCGACAGAATCTCCAAGGTATCTTGTACCTGTGCCTTTTACAACAAGAAGTATCTCAACCTCCGGATGGAAATGCCGTACTGAGGGGAAATGGCTGACTTTTAAATGATTAATATGAAATGAATGGTTGATGTTGGCTTCAACCATTTCAAGATTAGGTAACATGTCAATATTGTGTTATTTATCAATACAAAACTATCATAAAATTGGTATCTTCTATACTAATTTTGACTATATCAATAAATACGATAACTTAACAGGGAGAAACCAGTTCAGGAGGTTTTTATGCCAAGAAACATTTATCTGGTGAATAAAAAGTCAATTGTGACCAGGGCTATGTTCCCGGTTATTGATGCCCATAACCACCTGTGGGGCAACTGGCAGGTCGACAGAGTTGTTGAGACGATGGATACAGTTGGTGTGGCAGCGTATTGTGACGTTACCGGTAATGTAAATATTGAATTCGGGGGAGGTGGCTACAGAATTACTCCCGGAGATCTGAATGGATTCATTGATAACTGCTCGTCAAAATATCCCGGGAGGTTCTACTGTTTTACGATGGCAGGATTTGCACAACCCGCAGATAAACCTCTGTTCAGAGATCATAAACAATTTGTTAGTGAGTGTATTCAGATATTGAATGAGCATGTTGCCCTGGGCGCTAAAGGACTAAAGATACTTAAAGAGCTCGGACTGAATTATCGCGACAGTGAAGGAAAGCTCATAAACAGCAATGATGAACGTCTTGCCCCTATATGGGAAGAGGCAGGCAGGCTGAAGATTCCGGTGCTGATACACCAGGCTGATCCTTCAGGTTTTTTTGAGCCTGTAACTCCTGATAATGAGCATTATGAGTCGCTGATTAAATATCCTTCATGGAGCTTTGCTGATCCGAAATTTCCAAGGAAAATTGAATTATTGAAGAGGAGGGATGAGCTTGTGAGAAACCATCCTTCAACGAATTTTATTCTTCCTCATTTCGGTAATTATGCCGAAAACATTCAGTACGTATCCGATTTCCTCGATGAATGTCCGAATGCCTTCATCGATTTCTCAGCGAGGCTTGATGAACTGGGAAGGCAGCCGTATTCAACACGGGAGTTCTTCATAAAACATCAGGACAGGATAGTATTTGGTTCTGACATGCCGGCAAACATCGATAGCTCAGTAGAAATGTACCGTACATATTTCCGTTTCCTTGAAACTTATGATGAATCTTTTTACTCACCTGACTACGACGGAACATTTGACCGTGCAAGGTGGCCGATCTGCGGAATTGGTCTTCCTCCTGAGGTGCTAAGAAAGGTTTATTATGAAAATATTCTGAAGCTGATACCTTCCCTCGGAACTGTTAATAATTTAACAATAAAATGAGTGTAGATTTTCCATAAATTAATCGATTGATTTTCTTCGTTTACCCCGTCCCCAGGGGGAGCGAAGAAAATCAATTTACTCCCCTTGGGGTTGGGGTAGATAAATTGATTTTCAAGCATATAAAGATTAAGAATAGTATTTTTATCACAATATAAAACAAAAGGAAATGATCAAAACAAAAGTCGGTTTTATAGTATTTGGTGTTCACAAGGATGGTTTGAAAGATCCAATGGGCACTCCGTTTATCGATGCAAAAATTATATCAGAGGCAAAGAAAGCTCTTAAGAGTCAGGGTCTTGAACTGGTTGAGCATGAGCTTATAATAGCTTCAAAGAAAGAAGCAAGGCTTTGCTTCGATAAGTTCAAGAAAATGAACGATATAGATTCAGTAATACTTTTTTCGGGTACCTGGGTCTGGGCAGCGCACCTCATTGCAGCTGTCCGTGATTTTGCCACAACAGGCAAGGGAATAGTGCTCTGGACAATTCCGGGCAGCCAGGGCTGGAGACCTGTAGGCGGACTTGTAATGCAGGGAGCCTTCAAGGAGATTGGTCTCAGGCACCGATTCGTTTATGGCAGCTATAAAGATCCTGCAGAGCTTGAAAAAGTTATTTCATACTGCAGGGCAAGCGCAATGAAGAACAGGCTCAATATGAGCACAATAGGAACCTTCGGCGGACGAGGCATGGGCCAGACCTGCGGTGCTGCCGATCCCTCACAGTGGATGAAAATGTTCGGCATCGACATTGATTCACGCGATACTTCCGAACTGCTTGATACAGCCAAAAAAATTACCAAAACAGAAATTGCCGAGGCCAGAAAAAAGATTCAGAAACTTTTTGCCAGGCCAATTCCAGAAAATGAACAGGCTGAAAAATCAATCCGTCTTTACCTTGCAATTAAAAAGCTTGTGAAAAAGAACGACTGGGATTTCTATACTATCCAGTCATTCCCGGGTCTGGGTGATGAGTACAGCGCTACCTGTTTTGCACAGAGCATGATACTCGAAGATGGCATGGGCACTTCCACATTAGGTGATTTCAATACAGCGCTTACAGTCAAATGCCTTACCGATATGAGTGAAGAGCCTGTTTATTATGGTGATCTTCAGCATATTGATAAAACAAATAATGAGATAAAGATAATTGGCGACGGAGCCTGCCCGCCCTCACTGGCCGGTAAGCTGGGTCCGGCAGGTTTTGCCGAGCACGGAATACCTACCGAGGGTGAAGCCGGAGGTATATCAGTTGAGCTTATCTGCAAAGTCGGTGAAGGTGTTCTTGCACGACTGGGAAGAAATAACGGCGAGTTCGAAATGGTCATAACAAGGTGCACAATATTCGAACCTCCGAAAAGTCAGATAGAAAAAAGAAGGCTGGAATGTGGTATACCTTTCTGGCCTCATGGCTTTGTAAAGGCTGAATGTAATATAGACGACCTGCTTCAGGCCTGGAACAACGAGTATGCCTGTCTGGGCTACGGCAAACATCTTTACGAGGAACTGAAGGCATTCTGTGAACTGACCGGGATTAAAGTTATAGCACTGTAACCAGCAACAATACCATGCCACTAATTCTTCAAAGAAAACAAGTCCTCGACATATACGCTGAAGCAGCTCAGCGGAAATGGGTAATCCCTACTTTCAACACTGAAAATCTTACAACAACAGAGGCAATCCTTTCCGCCACTCTCGATCACAGCAAAAAGACAGGACGGACGGATTTGCCTGTAACTATCGGTATAACAAATCAGTACAGCCACAGAAGTCAGTCGGTATATTATACCCACACACGACAATGGGATATTGGACTGAAGCTGTTCCTTGCTGATATCAGTGTTCTTACTTCAAAGGGCTCTCCTTTTGAAAAGCTGAACGTAATGATACATCTTGATCATACCCAGTGGGATGCTGACAAACCTCTTCTCGAATGGGATATGAATATGTTCTCTATGATAATGTATGATGCTTCAGCCCTGCCCTTTGATGAGAATATCAAATATACTGCAAGGTTTGTCGAATCGAGGGGAAAAGACATTGTTATCGAAGGAGCCTGTGACGAAATAGTTGATGCGACAGGCGATGAAAGAAGTGATCTGACAACTCCGGAACAGGCAATTAAGTATCTTACAATGACAGGTTCGGATTTTATTGTAGCGAACCTTGGAACAGAACACCGGGCCAGCGCTGCTGACCTTAAATATCATGGTGATCTTGCAAGGGAAATCAGCAGGCTCACAGGTCCAAAACTCGTTCTTCATGGCACTTCATCGGTTGGTAATGAACAGATAAAGAACCTCTTTGCTGATGGCATAGCCAAGGTTAATATCTGGACTATACTTGAAAGAAATACCGCACCTGTTCTTTTTGAAGAAATGGTGCAGAATGCTTCAAAAGTGACAGGCAGGGAGAAGGCTGAAAAAATGCATACTGACGGTCTTCTTGGACAAAAAGCTGACAGGAGTTCAAAGGCTTCGCTTTCACATTACACTACAGTTTACAGGCAGGATATAATTTTTTCCGGGATGAAAAAAATTGTCACTGCTTATCTTGAAATGTGGTATGTATGAATCACTTCCTGGGAATAGATATCGGCACCGGAGGCTGCAAGGCTGTTGTATTTGATGACAATGGAAAACAGGTCTCTTCTTCATACAGGGAATACAGCATTATCTCGTCTCACCCCGGGTGGGCGGAGCTTGATACTGATGAGGTTATCTCAAAATGTTTTGATGTTATAAGGGAGGCAGCAAGCCTTGCCGGAAAAGGATCTGTCAGGGGAATAGGAATATCAAGCCAGGGTGAGGCTTTTACTTTTATTGACAGGCAGGGAAAAGCCATGTGCAATGCCCTTGTTTCATCTGATGTAAGGGCAGTGGATTTGATAAGACCCTGGGTTGACAGGTTCGGCGAGGAGAAACTGTATAATATAACAGGACATACACCCCATCCTATGTTTTCGCTTTTTAAGCTGCTGTGGATGAAAGAAAATGAGCCTGCAATGTTCTCCGGAGCAGAAAGAATACTCTGTTTTGAGGATCTGCTGCAATACAGGCTTGGAATTGCTTCTCCCTCAATGGGCTGGCCTCTTGCCGGAAGAACAATGCTGTTCGATGTCATCACGCACAAGTGGGATACTACTATTGCCGGGAAGGCCGGAATCGACACTCAAAAACTATCCCGGCCAATGAAATCAGGATCACTTGCCGGATTTTTAAACAAAGATATCGCAGGATCTCTTGGACTCTCTGACGAAACTTTCATTGTAACAGGAGGACACGATCAGCCATGTTCGGGACTTGGCGCAGGAGCTGTTGATCCTGGCGTTGCAGTATGGTCATCAGGCTCTGTGGAGTGCATAACTCCTGCTTTTGACAGGCCGGTATTTACCGGGGAGCTTCACAGGAACAATCTCTGCACTTATGATCACACTGCCCCCGGCATGTATGCAACAGTAGCATTCAGCCTTACTGGTGGCAACCTCTTCAGGTGGTTCAGAGATCAGCTGGGGGGAGAAGAAACCGTAAGAGCCAGGGATGAAAGAAAGGATGCTTATGATATACTTCTGGACATGCTGCCTGATCAGCCATCAAGGGTGACTGTGCTTCCTTACTTCACACCTTCTGGTACACCGTATTTTGATGTCGATGTGAAGGGAACTATACTCGGACTCGACCTTTCTGTTACAAAAGCCGAGCTGCTGAAAGGGCTGCTTGAAGGGGTGGCCATGGAGGTAAGACTCAATTTAGAAATACTCAGACAGTCTGGCTATCAGGTAGATGAGCTGAGGATAATCGGCGGCGGTTCAAAGTCGGAGAAACATGTTCAGCTTAAAGCCGATGCTACTGGAATGCCTGTGACAATCCTTGATGTGACTGAGGCGGGCTGCATGGGAGTTGCCATGCTTGCAAAGGCCTGCAATGACAAGGCTGATGTGAAAGATATTGCAAGAGAATGGGTACGACCCGTGAAAAGAATTATTCCATCCCGACAGGATTATTATACAGATAAATTCAATCGTTATAAAAACTTGTATCCTGCTTTAAAAACTGTTTATAAAAACATTTAACTATATGAAAATCAGGTATGTTTTTCTTCTTTGTCTTGTCCTGGGCACAGCTTGTGCTACAAAAAACGATGATCAGGTCAGTCAGTCATCTGCATTTCCTTCAGCGATGTTCCAGTATTCTGATTTCATGGAACCCAGGTGGGTGAGCTTTGAAAACATTTCAGGATGTGGGTCACTATAAGCGACAGGTCGCCTGAGATGCTCAGAAGCCTTGTCCTGAAAATGTACTGGGATAGGGAGAGCAAGCCTGCCGTCAATGTTCCTTTCGGAGATTTCTTCAGTGTTGGTCTTGGTAAAACAGCTGCCTGAATTACAGTCCGTGGCGATCAGAACTTATAAGCTTAAACAGTGAGATAGGATTATTTATTTGTAAGCTCTCTTTCAATTTCCTCAAGTGATTTTCCTTTTGTTTCCGGCAGTTTTTTGAGAATATAAAAAAAGCCTGCTAGACAAATAGTTGCATACACAACAAAAGTGCCTGAGGTTCCAAGACCCCTGTTGAGGAAGGGAAATGTCAGGGTCAGTACTGCACAGGAAAACCATAAAGCAAAAGTGGCAACTGACATAGCATGACCCCTGATCTTATTCGGGAAAATCTCAGACAGAAGCACCCACGTAATTGGTGCAAGTGTTAATCCGTAAATGCTGATTGCAGTAACTACCCAGAAAACCATAAAAAAGCCTTTTATCTCAAGGAAGTATCCGGCAGCTATAATGGTATACACTATTGCCAGTCCTCCTGCTCCTGCAAGCATAAGAGGTTTTCTTCCTTTATTGTCTACTATAAACATGGCTATTACGGTGAATATAAGGCTTGTAACACCTGTCAGAACAATATTGAAGAGAGTCCCTGAAATACCATAACCAGCAGCAGAAAATATCTCTTCAGCATAATTGAAAATCACATTTATACCACACCATTGCTGGAAAACGGCAAGAATAATACCGAGTATAATTATCGGAGCAAGATCCTTGCTGAACAGGTTTGAGAATTTCTCTTTGGTACCATGGTATTCTGCCTCCTTCAGAGTAAGAATTATCTCATCCGTTTCTTTTACAGCATAATCAGTTCCCCCTATTCTCTCAAAAACCTTCATAGCCTTGTCTCTGAAACCTGCTTTTGTGAGCCATCTTGGACTTTCAGGAACGAGCCACATGAGAATGAAAAACAAAGTAGCAGGCACTGCACAGGCCCAGAACATCACCCTCCAGCCAGTTTGTCCGTTCCACGATTCCCGTATTACTGCATCGGTGGCATCAATTGCTACCGGTTCAGCAATCAGCATATTGGCAAGCTGGGCAGCCAGAACTCCGAAGGCTATAGTGAACTGGTTCAGTGCGACAAGCTTTCCCCTCATGTGAGCAGGCGATATTTCAGCAATGTAAACAGGAGAAACATTTGAGGCTATTCCTATTCCTATGCCTCCCATAATCCTGAAGATCATAAAGGAGGTGAATGAATTGAAAGCACCTGTTCCCAGTGAAGTAACAATGAAAAGGAATGCTGAGAAAATCAGCGGTTTTTTCCGCCCGAATCTGTCAGTTATATTCCCGGAGATTGCCGACCCGATAAGGCAGCCAAATAGTGCGCTGCTCATTGCAAATCCCTGAAGGGTGGGAGAGGATGTGATGTCAAAGTACCTCTCATAGAATGGTTTGGCTCCTCCTATCACAACCCAGTCGTAACCAAATAACAAGCCTCCCATTGCCGAAACAACCGACAGGAAGAGAACATATTTTGTGTTGATTTTCATTTTAGCTGTACCTGTGCTTCATTAATAAAGGTAAGCATATTCTCGAGTGAAGTATCGCCTTCTACGGCATGGGAGGGTGAAAAAATATAAGATCCTTCAAGGCCTGCTTTTAAAAGCCTTTGCGATTCCTGAATCACTTCCTGTTTTGTTCCGTATGGTAATGTCTTCTGAATTGACAGGCCGCCGTGAAAAGTAAGTTTTCCCCTGTATTTTTTCATCAGGCTGTGTATATCCATAACCTCAGGCTGGAAGGGATTGAAGCAGTTTAGTCCAATATCTGTCAGATCATCAAACAATTCGTCAACATCCCCGCATGAGTGAATGAAGACATATTTACCCTCATCATGCACTGCCCTGTACATTCTTTTAAGCTGAGGCCAGATGAATTCCATCCAGGTATCATAGCCCATTATCAGTCCGCTCTGCTGACCCCAGTCATCACCGAAACAGATTCCGTCTATATCATATCTGCAGGCTTCCTTCAGCTGTGCAATATTATAATCTGCAATGGCTTCCAGCAGCTCATGCACAAATCCCGGGTTCACCATGAAATCCATGAGAAGGTTTTCCATTCCGCGGAGTGTCCAGGCGCGCTCATACAATGAAAAGCCTATCTCGAAGAGTCTGAACATGTCAGGACTGGCAGCAGTACGCTGTTCTATATCAGCAAAATACCTTTTATCACGTGGATTGGGGAAAGTGTAATTCTTCAGAGTGGGCTCTGAAAGAACAGTTCCTGTAATATTCCCTATGTCTTTGTCAATGCTTCTGTCCCAAACAGCTCCGAAAACATCCTGATACAGGTTTTCTCCGATAATGTTGAAGAAACCTATATCGGCGCCAAGTGTAAGTATATGATTATGAATGGCTTTGTCGAGATTGTCGGTTCCGTAGTGTTTTACAAGCAGCTCCCTGGCTTCAACAGTGAATTTGAATGACCATGGAGTATATGGAGGTTTTTTCCCATCCAGAACAGCCCTGACTACTTCCCGTCTGGTCATTTTATTATTTTAGGCTTGCAGGGTGTTTTTATGTCCGTCCTTTATTCCCAGAAGGTAAGTCCCCATGCCTGTGATCCAGAAAACAACAGGATAAAAAAGCCAGCGTTCAGCTCCACCCACACCCAGAGTTGGTATGAAATACTTCTGGAAGGAAAGCAGAACAAGGGAAATTATTCCGAAAGCTGCAAAAATGTATTTCAAAGGGGCATTGACAATTTTGTAAGAAACAATGGCAGATATGCCTCCTGAGATGAATACTACAAGCGACAAAATTCCGTGATATGGTTCAAGATGTCCGGGAAACAAGCCCACTCCTATAATACCAACTCCAAGGAAAGCCATTGGAATTGTCATCAGATATTTCTTGAATATTTTATGTACATACCATGTGGCTGTCAATACCATCAGCCCTGCAAGAGCCATTGAATAATCAAATATTGCCGCTGATATTTTCTGTACAGTGGCATCAGGATGAATTCTTGCTGCAAGTTCACTTATGTAATTATCTCTTGCATTGAATTCTGCAGTATAAAATATTTCGCCGGTAATTATCCCCATAAAGATAAAGAAGCCTGCAAGGAAAAGAAGCAATCCGGATCGTGTGAGCGATGATCTGATATCCGATTTAATGATTTCATTTATATCCATGTGATTCCTTTAATTAGTAATTACCCTTATTGGAATTTTGATCTTCAAATATAGGCAGATTTATTGAAGAAGACATTTTATCGCCATAATAAACACTCTGAGCAGCAGTTACCGGCTCATAGCCTGTTGCAAGAGGCTGGCAGTTGTTCAGGTTCCTGTTATACCTGGGGTGCCATGATGATGCAATAAATACTCTGAGCCTGTGGCCGGGATTTAGCTGATAACCTGTTGACCATACTGAAATTTCAGTTTGCCGGGGTACGCCTTTCTCTGTCTTTTCAAGCCTTACACCTCCTTCCTGGATATTAATGATCTTTCCATCAGGAAAAACATCCTGAATGCCTGTAATAAAATCGGTACAGGCAGCATCGCTTGAAACCCAGAGAGTTGCAGATATTGGACCCAGGAGCGTCAGTGGTTTGTCATTAATTTTCATTTCAAATACCAGCTGATCTGTTCTTGTCACATTGCTGTTCTGCCTGGCTGGTCCCACACCATCACCCAGAATTGTGCCACCCAGACTCGGGTAGGGATCAGCAGGATCATAGTTGTATTTAAGTGATCCTGAAGAGTTTAATGGTAATTTGCTGAGATATCCTTCAGGTCCGATATAATACGGCGTAATCTTCGTACCCGACGGAGGCCAGATATCTGATCCTACATACTCATTCCTCTCCATCACGAACAGATTGTATTTTGAATCCCTGAGAGGCTTTGGAAGCTGTGCCTTTCTCCCTTTGAGTAAGTTTTTGGCATACAGGAACAATTTTGCAGGATTACCTGTTTTTTTTGTTCCTCCATAATCATTTTCTTCACCCTGGCTTCCATGACACCACGGGCCTATTATTATCTTGTTGCTGTTGCCGCTGTCTCTTTTTTCTGCTGCAATAAAATCATCAAGCTGGGCTTTCAGGAAGATGTCATACCATCCGGCAATTGAAACCATCTGCGCCCTGCCCAGGTTCCTGAAATTCAATGCCTGCCAGTATTCATCAGCTTTCTCATGGGTTATCCAGTCATCAAGAAATCTGACATCCTTTATCGCTGAATCATCGGCAGCCGACAGCGGGAGCACTGACATCATTGATGAAAGCTTGTCCTTCGGAATTTTATTCTCAGAATTTGAAGCATTTATGACACCCCATGAGAGTGCTGAATGCAATGAAAACAATGAGTCAGGATAGACAAAATCATAAAGATTTCCCCCTGTAAGGAGCGGGAACATTAGGTTGAGTGAATCGGCTACAGCCCATTGTGTTACTCCGACGTAACTTCCTCCCCATCCGCATACGGTTCCGTCTGACCAGGGCTGTTTCCTGATCCATCTGAGCGTTTCAAGACCATCGGACCTTTCGTTTGCAAATGGATAAAATTCTCCTCCTGAACCATTTTTACCTCTGACATCCTGTACAACAACTGCAATATTGAACAGACGAAAGCCTTTTGCTGTCGCAGCTTCAGCCTGCTTGTTATATGGTGTTCTGATTAGTATTGTCGGATATTTACGCTTGCCTTTTGGAATATACAGGTCAGTTGCAAGTTCCACACCATCAGTCATTTTTATCCTGACTTCAGGCACTTTGCTTTTTTCATTTTTCTTCGAGGAGCATGACAGAAGAACTAATGAAATAAGTAAAGGTATGATTCGCCGTAACAGGCTGGAGGAGGATTTCATATTTCGTTTAAACAGAGAGTGATCTCACTTATTATTTTTGATTCTCTTACAGGATCAAAATTCAACAGACTTGTGAAGGTCGAATTAAGGTCCTTTTCTGCAGTATCATGGAATTTAATGTCGTCCTGAAACATTAAACCCCTCTCATCTTCTGCCTTAAACCTGAATCCATAGGCTGTAGCCTTAACAATAAGGTTGTATGGCATTCCATACTCAACAGCCAGGCTGATTGCTCCCATGAAGCGGTCATCTATACCTAGTTTTCTGATAAGGTCGCTTCCAACCCTGTAAACCGTATCCTGCAGAGCTTTGTTCCTGAATCTGCTGATTAGATCATCGACATGTTCTTCCAGGTCTGACAATGGCAGATCAGCAGGGTATGCTTTCGCCAGTATGGCAGCTGACTGCAGCATAACTTTCCTTGTAAAGTCAGCTACCTTTTCGTCATCAAGTATCTCATACATGTAAATCATTTCCGGATGCAGGTAATAACCGTAATATGCAGCCGTCGCATGTCCAAGGTTATGAATGAATGCTTTCCTGTCAACCCAGGCCTTTATGTTTTCCTTGGGAGCCAGCCCTTTAACATCAGGTATGGGATTCCTGAAACCTTTTGCGTCCAGGATCAGGGTGTTGTAAGGCTCTGCAAAAACAATAAGAGGATCCTTTTTTATTTCCGTGGCGGGTATTATGGGAACCATCTTGCCTATGCTCGTTTCAAGCAGTCCGACATAACTTTCAAGAGGAAAATCAGCAGGGAGATTTACTGCAAGCTCCGATTTAGTGAATTCTGCCGCAGAACGGTGATTTTCAGCAAGTATGATATCGAGCGGAGTGAATGGATTATGGAATAACCTTTTCTCAAGACCTGCTGCAATTACAGGAATTACCTTACCAAGTGCAAACTTACCAACAGACACGGCTGCAATTCCTGCTGAGCATACGGCGTCTGTAACATTCTCTGTGTCAGACGAATGAAGCGCACTAACATTTGAGATACAAAGAATTTGTTCTGTATCCCCCTTTATAACAACCCTGTATGAACCTCTTTCATTAAGCAGCCTGACAATCTCATGATCCACATCAATAAATACTGTTTTGTAGCCTGCTGAACCGAATAATTGTCCGATAAATGATCTGCCTATTCTTCCGGCTCCGAAGATCACTATCTTTTTAGGATCAGCCTTTAATCTGCTCTCTGAAAGCTGCATAATAAGGTTCAATTTTTTTCTGTTTTTCCCCCGGTACTTCTTCAAAATATGTACCTCCAAGATAAAAGCAGGTATATCCGCCGGAAACGATGCCTCTCATGCATGCTTCCCTGAGTTCAGGCATCTTGTTTCCTGCTTTGATCTGGTTTATGAGGGAGGCCATCACACCACCTGCAAAATTATCCCCGCATCCTGTTGTGTCTCCCTCCCTGTTATATTTAAGCTCTTCAGTTATTTTTTCTGAAACAGGTAATCTGAACATTCCTTTTTCAGCAAAGAAACTGCCGTCAGACCAGGCTGTTATCTCATTTGAACCATCAGTAATTATAACTGAAGCTGTCCTTTTTCCTATGAAGAACTTAAGTGCTGAGTCAATTGATTCCGTACCGCTCAGCCTTAAAGCTTCCTCCCTGTCGGCAATCAGAAGATCGGTCAGGGAATAGCTCTCATCACTTTCGCCAAGCGGCCATCTTTGACCGGGATTACGCTTCTCATTCCTGAAATCGAAAACTGTATTTACAATAGTTCTGCATCCTTTCTTCTTTGCTTTTCTGAGAAGTGATGTCATATTATCATGAATTCCGGGGACAAGACCTGTTCCTCCGAAAACCGTAAGGTCAGCTTCAAAGAAATCTCCTGGAAGATCTTCATGTCCATATTCCCAGGCAGCAGCTATTGAGTTTATGAACATCCTTTCACCATGACCGTTCTCATAACCCGGATCGGAGAGCACAACTGTTGAAGGTGTAGCCTTGTCAATAAGCCTGAAATCACTCAGATGCACTTTCGTTTTCCGGAGTGATTCAATAAGAAACCTGCCTGGTTCATCATTGCCTCCCCGACCATAGAATCTCACCTCGCATTGATTAATATCAGCCATTTGAGTGATATTAATCAACGATACAATAGATGGTCCTCCAATGTTAATTTTGTCTGGTTTGCGGCCTCCGGTTATTTCATTAAGAGCCGTGTCGAAAGTTTTTTTGCAGAATTCCTCGAATTCCTCCCTGAATACCAGGTGTCCGGGGGATAATCCACCGTCACCTCTTTTTATGCTCATGTATTTCCTGAGCTTGTCTTCACGGAAGTTAATATCATTGTAAAGAATGTCGACAAGGCAGCATCCTGTACCTGAAACTTTTATTGCACTCATAATATAAAAAGCTCTTTTACAGGTACATGGAATAATCATTTACAAGCAGATGCAATGGCCTGACATCTTCGCTTATTTCAGGGAATCTGCCCACTTTTTCATAAAACCGGTTGTCATTGGCATCATCATTTACCATGCTTACCTCTCCGATGAGTACCCTGCCGTGACCTTTTTGTCCGTAGAACCGGTGATAAATACGAGGTTTGAGACAGATGCTTTGTCCGGGTTTCAGTATTAGTTGTTCGCCTGCTTTAATGCAGTTCAGGATGCCATCAATGCTTACAAGTACATCTTCATTCGACAATTCGTCATTTCCGTTTGCCTTGTAAAGCTCCATAACAAGATTTCCTCCGCCCCGGTTGATAATATCCTCGGATTTGTTCCAGTGAAAATGCATCGGAGTTTCCTGACCTTCATCTGCAGCCATGATCTTCTCACAGTATAACTTATCCTTTTTATCCCAGCTGCCATTACGGATTGTAAACAGACATAGTCCGGTTTTTTTGAAATCACCACTGCCAAAGTCCGTGATATCCCATCCCAGCTTATTATCCACAATTTCACTGCACGATTCATATTTCCCTTTCCAGTCTGCTGGCGACCATGAAGCCCATTCAGGAAGCATGAAATGATGTTCATTCATGAAGGCGCTGAATCCGGCTATTATTTCGTTTACTTCACTGCGTTTCATATTTTATAAAAAATAAGGAATAATAAAGATATATTTTTTTTAAGAACTAACACTGAGGAAATCAGGAGGACCGCAGAGTTACACAGATGAAATTTCTGTTTCCGGTTGACTAATCTCTGTGTCTGTGTATACTCAGCATTCTCTGTGCTGGTTCTTAAAGCTGGTATTCTATGGATTTCAGATTCTTTTAAATATCTTAGTAAAGAAAAAACATTAACTGCCACCTGATATCTGAACCTATGGAAAACAAAGCTCTGGTTATTATACTTTTTGTCATATTTGTTCTTGCCGCTTGTAAAGGAACTATAAAACAGACAGATAACGAGACGATAAAGGCTTATGATATAGACTTCAACTGGGGCGAGGGAGGTCCCAATGGCTTCGCTGCACCCGGTTTATGGGCAGATGCTGATCCCAAAGCTCATGTTGACTGGTATGCAGCTCTCGGATGCAATGTAATCCAGTCGTTCGCTGTATCATGCAACGGCTATGCCTGGTATAAAAACGGCATAGTACCTGACCAACCCGGACTTGTACATGATTTTCTTACAGAACAGGTCAGGCTTGCCCATGAAAAGAATATCAAGGTCTTTGGCTATTTCTGTGCAGGATCAAATACCCGCTGGGGACTTGAAAATCCTGACTATAGCTATGGAATACCCTCACTTCCGCATATTCCCTATACAACAAAATATCTCGATTTCCTGTGTGCTTCAATTGAAGACGCGATAAAGAAAACCGGTATCGATGGTGTTTTTATCGACTGGCTATGGAATCCGGGTGCTACAATGGAACCTTATCCACCTTTGAAATGGCTGACCTGTGAACAGGAGATGTTCGCTGAACTTATGGGCGAGCCTTTTCCCGGTGCTGACAAGATCACTCCTGAAACTGAACTTCAGTTCCGCCGCAGGGCAATTGACCGGACCTGGAAGAGAATAAAAGAGACTGTTAAAAAGACTGATCCTGAATGTATTATATGGCTCACATCATGCCAGTTAACAAGCAGGGATATTGCCGGTTCCGACATGCTGAAGGAGGTTGACTGGGTTTTGAATGAGGCGGGAGACACCTCCACAACGGCTTCAGCTCAGGCAATGCTTGGAAAAAATACGAAAATGGTTACCTGCCTGGCAAACTGGAATGGCCAGGATGCAGCAATAGTAATACCAGACGCCCGGAAAAAGAAAATTGGCTTGTATGGATTTACAAAGCCTGTCAGTGGTTCAGTAATGAAGCCAATAGACTATTATCTTTCAGTGTATCCCGACAGCCTTAAGGGTGATGAAAGGAACATAGCCCTCCTTGCAAGGACCTATAACGGATTGCCATTTGATTATGTGAGAAAGTAGGCGTAAGGCGTAAGGTGTCAGGCGTGAGACATGAGATGTGAGGCATGAGACGTGAGACATGAGACG
>ENA-UOWG01002430-UOWG01002430.1-activated-sludge-metagenome-genome-assembly--contig:-NODE-2430-length-15850-cov-6.501298_pt1 | contig 15850 bp, 33 predicted proteins | sample MGYA00238147_ERZ761563 | MGnify/ENA primary metagenome ERZ761563 (study PRJEB28884, sample SAMN05720216) | anaerobic digester metagenome | isolation source: active sludge of municipal... | reverse complement strand
TACAAAAACTAAAAAATTTACTTTTTTAAAGAGTTCTTAATGAGTAGGCAAGAATAATGCCTGCTACGTACCCAACCAAGTGCCCTACCCCGTTAGATAAGTGCCCTACTTGGTAGAGGGTAACGGCCCCTATTGCTATTGCTGTAGCGAACACTATTAATGCAGACGTACTAATCCACATGACGAAAGCATGGGGGCGGTGCATGGGAGTTACGCTGTACATTTTCTCGACGATTAAGTAGATCAGATACCCGAGGAGACCAGAAACTACCCCGGAGAATCCGACGATGTGGTCAATTCCACTGCCCTGGAAATAGACAAGCGTAGCAGCTGAAGCCAGTACTGGGACTGCCACAAGGATGGATGCGAGGGCATACCTGAATCGGCGGAGGTTGGTCTCCAGTACCAGGATGGCAGAAATCGCTACGGCATAATACATCAAGTTGGCCATGAGGTGTGAGGCCAGATCATGGCTGAAGGCATTGGTCAGCAGGGAGAGAATCATCGGGTGTTCTAAGTGAAGGGTAAAGAACTGTGCCTTGATTCCTGCTGGCAGGAGGTAGACTAAGAGCAGGGCAAGTGGGACACCTAAGTAAAGCCCGATTATTTCGGGGATACTCGCTACCTTAGTTATCCCATAGGTACTTACCTGGGTGTTTTTGCATGTAACTTCGGTCATCATACAAGTATACGGCGTATTGCGATATAAAGGTAGTCCGGAATATGCTTAATAGCTTTAATACCCAAACTATGTATAGCAAAAAGGTGATTTGCTAAAATTAACTTGGAGTGTTACCCAATGACGACCTTCGCGGAGAAAATTTGTATAACGATTAAGTCCCGGGCACCCTTCATCGGGCTTGAATCTGCCGACGAGGCTAGAGTCACCAACCTGGTGAAAAGTGCCACAGAGGGGCTGGAGCCCAAGCGGACCTTCTACTTCTGGTCCATTACTAAGGGGCTCATGAAAGAAGTTCCCAACCCAGTAAAAGGAAGTTCAATCTATCCCTTTATCGGGGCCTCAGGGAGAGCTGCAGTAGATGCCCAACCCCAGACAATGTGGAAGCTTGTTGATGACTATCCCCCGCCAGAAAAGACCTGCTGTATGCCCATAGATTGTCTCACATACATTAGTAAGATCCCTGACGACGAATACGCAGTCATCTTTGTAAGAGACTTTACCCCATACTTGGCTCTCACTTGTGAAAATGGCCCCCGAACCCAAAGAAAGCTCAGGGACTGCTACGAATACTTAAAGGGGACCAAAAAGACCCTAGTATTCACTTCTCCCAAGTTAGATATCCCAGCGGAGCTCAAGGAACTATTCACTATCCTGGAAGTCCCCAGGCCAAATAGAGCAGAACTGAAGGAAATCTTCAACACAGCATACAATGGTTTTAAAAAGTATCAAAACACCTCTTCAGTATCCCAGCTTGAAGAACAAATTAGGCAGGATCCCAGCCTAGTTGAAAAAATTGTCACCTACGGAAGTGGTCTCTCGGCAGAAACCTTTGAAGCTGTGGTGTCCAAGCAGCTGGTAATGCGTAAGTTCGACATGGCCTTGCTCCGAGAAGAGAAAAAGCAGCTTATCCAGCAGGAGGGGCTTCTGGAGTGGTGGGACCCAGCAGTAGGGCTGGCAGACGTTGGTGGCCTGGAGAACCTTAAGCAGTTCATCATAGAGCTACAGATGCGTAGTACACCCGAAGCAGAAGCCCGTGGGGTAAGTGCACCTAAAACAGTTTTTCTGGTCGGTCCCCCGGGTACAGGAAAAACCCTTACTGCCAAAGTAATTGCTAAAGAGCTGGGGCTTCCAATGGTAACACTCAATATGGCCTCACTGACTAGCAAATACCTGGGTGAAACTGGAAATCGCCTGGTAGCTGCCTGTAGACAGGCTGACGCGATGGCTCCTATCGTTCTCCTGGTTGACGAGGTAGAAAAGGGGCTTTCACAGGGTAACGGCACAGGGATGCATGAAGAACTGCAGCGGGCGTTTGGTGGGTTCCTCACCTACCTCCAGGAATCAAAAGCACCAGTCCTCAAAATATTCACAAGCAACAACCCCATTGGCCTACCCAATGAGTTAGTATCACGTTTTGAGGTATCTTACTGGGTGGGTATCCCTACTTTGGCTGAGCTTATCTCAATATATAGGGTACAAATCGCCAACCTGCCAGGAAAGAAGCGCAACCCAGACAACTTCGACCTTAAGAAGCTGGCCGAAGCCTCTACAGGTTTTGTGGGCCGTGAAATTGAGGTCATTCTTAAGGAAGCAAATGCTCTGGCTTTTGTCGAAGGGGCACAGGATCTTACCACAGAACACATCCTCCGCAAGCTGAAGGGAAGAACCCCGCTGTCCCAACAGAAGGGAAGGAAGGAAGTAATGGAGAGCATGAGAGAGTGGGTAGGGGACAGCGTATTACAGGCTTCGGCTCCGGATGCTATGAGTACCCAAGCGTCGTATGTTGAAGGCGTGGGGAGGCGATTAGAGGCATGAAGGAGCTTAACCTAAAGCGGAAAGAAATTGATGGCACACTGGAACCGGACATTGATTTCTGGGCACTCAAACAACTCTCATTTGTGGGGCCTTCTGACCCAACATCCCCCACCCAAGTAAAGCCTCAAATACTGATAGATCAAAATAATATTTATCTCGGTTTCGAGAACCCCGAAGACCTAGCAGCCTTCAAAGCACACATGGCCAAAAACGGGGTTGAAATAGTTGAAGAACAAACCCTTATCTGTGGGTGAAACATGAGCGTCGTCATCAAGTTACGAACAAAAGCCGCACTGGTAAACCAGGAAAAAGTCCGGGATACCCTGGAGCTTCTGAGACAAAAACTCAGCGGATTCAGTTATTCTGAATGGGGAAGTACAATAAGCATCAATTACCCCCCCATTGATGTTTTCCACAAATCCGGCAACCTCAAGCTGGAATGGAATGGAGAACGATACGTCATTACTGGGGACCCCTACAACTGCAAAGCAGAGCTGAACAAAGTCTTAGCCCTCATCCAAGTTGGGTATAATTACAATACAGCACAAGCTTTCTACACTGAACATAAGATGACTGAGGTAAAGACCGAAAAAGTTGAAGGTGGAATTATCAAAATCTCGGGTGTCATCGAAGAAAAGAATTTAGTTCCGGTGAAGGTGTAACCATGCCACGCAGAATTGACACCTATATCTACCCAGATGGAAGTATCAAGATTGAAACCCATGATTTCCCGGGAAATGAGTGTGAAAAAGCAAAAGAAGCCATGTATGAACACTTTGAGAAGAATGGTATCAAGATTGAGGAAGTGGAGAAGACAGCCAAAACTGACGGAATTAAGGTAAAAGTCCTCGCCGGCCAGACTGTAACCACTAGTCAGCGTTAGGATTGATTCTTTATGCCAGAATTAGAGACCCTACTTAGCATGGTGATTGCCCTGGTAATAATGGGCACGATGCTGGTCGTCATGCAATCAGCTACACATTCTCTCATGGAAGCCATGCCTGTATCATCTTCCTGGAATGCCACAGTCGGGCCGACCCCGGTGCCCACAGCAGTGCCAACATCAGCTCCCCCAGTTGCTCCTGTATCAGACTCACAAGCCCAGCCATCAGGCATTGATTGGGTGGGGAACGCACTAATCATAACCCCATTTGCAGCAGCTGGTGCCGCTATATTCACATATATGACCCGGAGAAGGCCCAATACTAGGCAAACTGAACAGGGCATTGATGGCGCACTTGAGGACTCAGTACGGTCCAACCGCCGTGAGCTGGAGATGACTACCCTTGGAGATCTGACTCCTCAGCAGCAACAGCCAGTCAAGGAGAGCTCACCAGAGCCAATAGTAGAAAAGCCGGGAAAAAGTCGCTGGGAACAGCTGGAGTAGGCCATGAGTGCAGGTTCTTTAATCCAGGCTATGATTATGTTTGTGGTAGGCATCCTGATGCTCACCTTGATGCTCCCAGTCATGAACTCTACCATGACGGTTATGAGTTCTTCTGCAGGACTGAATGCTACAAGCTCAGCACAAATGGCGTCAACCTTTGATACCATCTCAAAAATAATGCCGCTTCTCTTAGCTGCACCTGTTATCTTTGCGGTCCTGGGTATAGCTAGTGGGATGATTAGATCAGTAGACGAGTCTACTACAAGTTCCCCCAGCAGAACAGAGGTAGATACTTCTAGGCAACTGGAAGCAGCGGCTAGAAGAACCCGAACAGAATTCCAGCAGCGGAATGAAATGGCAAGACCTGCAACTAGTGGTACCCCACAAACAAAGCGGCAGGAACTGATGGAACTAGATGCATCTGCATTGGCTCCCCCTATAAAAGTACCAGCGGAAAGGCCTGCTAGTTCCACAACTGAAGCTACACCCCAACCTGTAATTGAAAAACCCGGAAAGAGCCGGTGGGAGTCACTAGAATGAGCTGGAAAAATTATGCCTGGGCGGTAGTTGTTATTGCTGCAGGACTACTAACAGTGGGAGAACTCTCCCCTGCCTGGAGTAATAGTGCTTACCAGATACAGCAGCAAACAGAGACTGCTATGTCGATGGCTTTTGCCATTATTCCAATTGCCATGCTTGCTATGATCCTGAGCATCATCCTTAGACTGATAAACCCCGGTACCTTAGGTAGCTCTAGGGGGAGGTCTAGTAGCACAAGGAGTTCGTCCGGGTCTACCAGGCAGACAAACATTAACGTAGAGCTGGCAAGAGCTACAGCCCAAAGGCAAGCAGAATCACACCCACCCCAGCAGACACAGAGGCGTGAGCTCCTGGAGTTGGATGCAGCTACTCTGGCCCCAGCTCCGCAGACTGCCCCAACTCGTCCCACCCCCCCTGATGACCCCAAGCCTGTAGTAGAAAAACCCAACAAGAGCCGGTGGGAATCTCTGGAGTGATCATATGAGACTGAACAGTATCATAATATACCTCTTTATTTTTACTTGTGTAGTATCAGTGGTCTGTGCTAATCCGGGATTTGGTACTGTCCATACTGAGCTCAGACAGAATCCTGACAATGCTAGTGAGTACACAGTAGTAAATATTAATGATCAGAGTGAATACCCCAGCGTAGCTACTGTACCACTGCAGTATGTTCCCACTCCAACTCCGGTAGTGATGATGGTGCCTGTAACCCAGCCTGAGATAATGTCCCCAACCAATCTGACGAATACTATGATAGCTATGCCATTTACTACCCCATGGTTAACTCCGATTATGCTGGCACTCCTGTTGGTGATGTTTGGGATGGTTCGTGGCCGCAGTGCAGTATTCTTAGCACTGATTGGGTATGGGCTGATGTATTTCCTTGGATGGATACCAGCAGAATTTACCTGGATGGGTACGGCCCTGCTCACAGTGGGGATTGCCGTAATGATCTGGGGATGGCTCATAGATAGCCCAAGACGCGACTCCTATGATTATAGTGACTACACACCAAGCTCGCCTCGAACGGTCCCAGAGCCCAGAGTGGAACCTGCACAGCAAGATGCCCGGAGAGAGCTGGACAGCATACTGGACAACCCTGCACAGCTAACGAATACTGATGTCCCTATGGCGCCTGAGCCAGTATCTACCCAACCCCAGCAGGACATGACCCCGCCCAAGAGTAGGTGGGAACAGCTGGAGTAGGTGAAAGTCTTATGTACATCCACAGAGGCACCTTTTTCTGCTTCTTACTCTTTGCCTTTGATGCATATTTATATAGCGACTCGGCACTCTATGTTTCTATCCCCTGTGCAGGTATGGCCCTGCTGTTCTTATGGGCCTCACTCACCAGAACAGAGCCGGAAGAAGTACATCAGGAAGAAGAACTCAGGAAAGCTTAGCTTCTCTACTCTACGTAACACAAGCTAGGGACATCTAAAAAACACACTTTTTTCCTAGTGTTCTGTTTACCCAGAAATAGGATCCAATTGTTCCAGTTATATACCCAAACGGGGACAAAACCCTCATCGCCTGACTTGCATCCTACGAGTAAAGAACTTGCATCCTACTGGCACTTTTCTCCGTTATATATTATAACCGGAACTCAGTCTTAACAGGAGTCTTAATGGGTCTTAACAAGACCAAACTCCTGGGTACCCCCGGGGTCAAGAAAATAAATCAAACCCGGCATTTTCACCTAGAAAGAAGGGCCAATAAGTGGGGGTTTTTGGGGAGTTGATCACCCCACAAGATAAAAACCCTTTAGCGGAGGTTATGGCCCCTAAAACGAAAAAATATGAAAAAAGAAGAGTTGCTTATTCTTCTGTGCTAGTCGAGTCATCTGACTCTTCTTCTGACTCCTCTGCTGGGAGTTCCTCCCCCTTGGGATAGGAGATTGAAAGAGTGGGGAGGTTGTTACCAGTTGCAACAAGTGTAACCTCAGGTACTGCTTCCCTCCAGCAAACTGCTTTCTCTGTGATGGTGGGCATCTCCTCCCCAAAGTGAAGCTTGTATGCTGCGGCATCGATAAGGTAGTCGCGAATCAAGTCTGCTGCTTTGTCGAGCTTTGATGCCGCATCAGAAACTGCCTTCCGCTTCCTGGACATGAGTTCATCTGCAGCTTTGCGCTCTTGCTCTTCCTGGACGTTGGGAGCTGACCAAACAACTGTCCAGTGGTAGAAGTCCCGGAGGCCCTGCTCAGTAGAAGTATAGTTATAGGTCCGCTTCAGGTATGAGGGGTGGTCATCAGACCCATAGCTTGAGATCTTGTATGCCAGGTCGTGAAGCTTACGGATGTCATTGCTGGATGCTTCCTTCTGCCCCACACTGCCGAAGGGAATACAGAGGAGTTGGCCGTATGAGAACTTGTATTGGAAGAGAATATCCGTCCTAGGGGCCTCTACGAAGTATTTCTGGACCTCGGGGTCTGTGTGTCGGCCGGAGAAGATCATCACGTGGTCGTAGGTATAATCGTCTTCCTTCTTGGCGGCACAGGAGATGTCGGTGAACCCGAGGAATTTGAGGTCCTCGATAATGCGGTCCAGCATCTCTGTGTTGTCATTGAGGTAGTATGCAGTAGCGATGCCTTTGATGAGTGCAGCTTTGTCCACAACTTTCTTGGGCTTTGACTGCCTCTTCTCGAGCTTCTTGATGCGCTTCTTGATGTATTCTGGGCCCTGCTCCTTGTAAATATCCTCTGCATCAGGATAGGTCAGCCGGGAATTCAGTCGGCAGTATTTCTTGAGAAGTTCTTGCTTCTCTTGTTCAAGCTGCTCTGCAGTCTTTTCTTGGGGTTGGTTGTCCGTAGTCATGTACAACACCTTGTTACACTAACATATTCCACGCAATACCTAATAAAGCTAGTTAAAAAAAGAAAATTCCTGAGTATCTCAATATTTATGGGAGAATAAGGATAGATACCTTGGGCAGGTATGGGAAAATCCCAAAAGCCATAATCCCAACACCCAATACAGTCATTAACAATGCAATCACTGCATCATACTCCCAGTAGTGAACGATAAAGGTGGAGTCTACCCATTTCCCCCGGTAGTATAGGGCAGAGAGGAGTGCAATGATAAACCCTAAAATGGCAAATAGCCACTGTGGAAGAGTAAATATCATTCCTCCTCACCCGGAGAATTAATTCTACGCATTATGGCATCAAATTCCTTCCAGTCCATCTCCCCTTGCCCATAGTCTAAGCAGTCTATGATGGAGTCTTCGTCCCTACTGTTGTAAGAAACCCCACCATAATAGGCTTCACACATGTCTGAGAATTTCTGGGACTCATCTTTGAAGGTAATGGCTAAGCGGTTAACCTTGCGCATCATCTTCCGCATCTGTTTACTGGTTGGTTTTTCCGGCATTGTGCACCTACTTCTTGAGCCCGGCTCTCTCTGCCTTGCTGATATTCATCTTCCAGGTAATTTGAGTGAGACCCACCCTAACTATCATATCGGGTGTGGGCCGCTCCATCTTGATTACGAAGCTGAACTTGGATTTCTTGATGTTGGTAATCTCAAAGCCAGGGAACATACCCTTGATAGCTTTGGCATACTCATTGAAATCTTCATACTCCTGTTCATCTTCCCACCTGCCGCGCAGATAAGACAGCTGGTCCAGGTTTTTCTTCACCAGTTCAGCTGCTGCGTCCCAGCGGCTCTGTATTTTTTCTTGTGCTCCAGTCATGTTCAACACCTTTTGACATACAGTTATGGCATGCTATACCATATAAAACTAGTTAAAAATGGAGATAGCCAAGACTTAGCCTGAGTTATTCTTTGAAGAACCCAGTAGCTGAGGAGTCAGAAATCATCTGGTTCCTGGTCCGGCGAGTTATGGCCTTGTACATGTTAATATCTTCCTCAGTCAGAGTACATTCCTTCTCGGTTTCGCATCCTGGGGGGAAGAGGCTGTTCTTTTGAATAAACATCTCCGTAAGCCGGGTAACCTCTATCTGGAGGGCATTGGCATAGAATTCGTAATCCAGCTCTATCTCTATTGCCTCTGCCGCGGTACACTCGGTAGCTAATTCTCTCTGCCGAGTTGCAGCGTGACCATAGGTCTTACAACCCTTCCCCATCACTTTGAAGATACACTGTGCAAGTAGCTTCTTAAAGTGCGGCCCTTTGCGGTATCTAAACCAGCGTAATTTTCTTTCCTCCTCCTCATCCAGGGACTCAGGGGTAATTTCATACTTTGCACAAAGCCTATCTAGAAGGAATTGTGCATTCTCTTTCTCCCCACCAATACCTCTCTCTGCGAGAGCCTTGAGTTTCTTCATTCTGGAGAGGTGTTCTGCCTGGGGTTCTGCTGAGTTGGTCATGGGCTTACTCCTTTGTTATACTCAGCTATGGAGCGTGATACCATATAAAACTAGCTAAAAATAGGAGTTACTGGTCTATTAGCTGGTATATAGCATAGCTTTCTGGCTCATGGCCGTATGTTTTCCTGGCATATGCTAAGTCATCGATACATTCTACAATTTCTTCGTGGCTCTCCACGGAAATATCCAGAACTACAACTTTTGGTGCCCCCACATCAATCACCATTACCCGTATACAAGCTGACCAAACAGTGCATATTGAAGAATTGCATCTGCATCACCAGCATCTACATTACAGGTCTCAATTTTCCTCTTACCGCTCCTGTGCTCCATGAAGAAAGTAACTGCCTGTGGGTGATTCTTGACCCAAAGCTCAACACCCTTCACAAGCATAGCCTGAGTAAGAGTTTTTTTCTCATCTTCAAAACCAATAACTACTGAGCCCCCAGCATTGAGAGCAGCTGCTGCCCAGATGGAAAGAGCCACACCTCTGGCCCTCTGCTCGGTGGGATGAACGACTTCAGCCGTTTCTACCCAGTAGTTTGAACCACCTTCGAAGGTAGTTACTATTACATCTTCAAAGAACTGATCATCCAGCTCTACCGGGATTGAGACCCTTATTTCAACCATGTCTAACACCTGTTACACTAGGATATGTGCCGCCAAAGCATATAAAAATAGCTAAAGAGAGTTATTTTTCCTTGGGGAGTTTACAAAACTCAGGGAAATATTCAACCCATGACCTGCCTGGGGGGTCAGGAATCTCCCTTTCCTGCTCTGCACACCACCCGCCACCCCTACCATCAGGTAAACAGGCTGGGCATGATCGGCAGGAAGTGAGGTACTTCTTATATACCCTTCTTTGCATCCAAATACCTCCCAATATGCCAGCGATTGCTCCAGAAAGTAATTCCCTCATGTTTAGGGAGGGTATAAAGCTCCCCGCAGAAGTTTATCCCTATACCGGTGCCGAATCTTTCCTCTGTCTCCCCCCTATAGGTATAATTATACCTAGTAAAAGAGAAAAAGAATTTCCTGAACTGCTTCAGTATCCAAAACCATTCACTGAGCGATCTCATCTTTAGTCATACCTTTCTCTGGTCCTCATCATACGATACTCCTCAAGCCGAATCTGGAAGAGAATATACTTCTTCCCATGAATACAGACCCAACTTCGCTTGGTAAAATCTTTTGCTGTACCCCCATAAACACTGACAACCCGAAGTTCTGTCGGCCGTGGAAGAGGCTGCCGGTCATAAAACTCAGCAAAAAGCTTCAGGAACGTGGGTCTGTTTATCCTATACTCTTTCCATAGTATGGATTGACATTTCTCAATACGCATACAGTAGTGCATGGGGAAGCCCCCATGCAGGGAGTTTATCTCCTGCTCATCTTGCTCATAGATGTCTAAGAGAATTTTTTCAAAGTCCTCAGCAGAAACTTTCTGTGTCATGGTTTCCTCCTGATGAAGAAGGTACAATCCATATCCCGCAGAGTCTCAAACCCTGAGGGGTTGAATATTACGCTGGACTCCTGGAAGAAAGTGGTTGTGTACCAATCCATAAACTCTTTCTTTAAATGGCGTCCGGGAGTACGCCAGGGCCGGTGGAATATGAACGAGTAGCATTCCCCAATATGGTGAAGCTCATTATCCTTGATGGAGTCCAACCACATAAGGATCTGGGGGTTTTCGTTAGGGTTAGTCATGTACGCATCATCATCCCATTAGCAGCCACAAGCCAGAGGTCGAACCCCGAACGAAACCGGCTCACAGCAAACGTAGCATCTTCCCCATTCTTGTTCTTGATGGTATAAAATTCAGCCTCTTGGGGTTCTCCCCCTAATACTCCGCTGATCTGTCCTTGCCTGGGGGCTATTCCCTCAAGTGCTTCTTTCCCCACTCCTGCATAATAGCAGCCCATTGCCAGAGCCTGCTCTTTTGAATCGTACATCGTAGACATGTTCACCACTTTAATGGATACTTCACCTGGTCATCTATCTTTATCCCGAAGAAATCCTGGTGGGATATCACCAGATCTCCCACAGCTGCCCTAGGGGATACCCCGGCAGCCCACCTTCCTAGATGTCCTTCCACATGGGCATGGAAATCTGAACTCCTCTGCGTAATGATAATTTTATGTTGTTCCTCATTCACCGACATGAAACATCCTCCCAAACTCATCTAAAATCCCCCTGGGGCAGGGTGTTGCCCAATCCGGGAATTTCAATGCTGCTATGCGGGGGCATCCTCCCCAACACTTCTCAGCTGAATATTTCCCCTTCTCCCGGCATTGCATGGCTTGAGACTTGAAGCCATAGTCGGGGAGCTCTGCACCCATTATCTTCCTCCAGTCTTGCTAAATTTGTGAGCATAATCTCTGCGCATGGCTTCCTCATTCATTTCATGGTCCAGCTCCCCCAACCGCTCGTCTATCTCCTCTTCTGTTAACTCACGTCTCCCTGTGTCTATAACGTTCGCCAGCTCCTCAGTAGTCCCAAACCAGGACCGGCGGATATCAGCCTTGTCCTCTCCATAGAAGCGAAGCTCAATTTTTTCACCCGGGTTTAGTGGAACAACAATGGACTTTCTGCGTTCTGGCTTATTCCTGGACATTTAAAACCTCCCGATATGCCCACGAGTAACTGTCCTCTCATGGTTACAGCCGGGCCTACGGCAGACCTCTACCACTTCCCAGACCTTGCCTTCAGACAGATTGGTAGCTTTAACAACCCGATAGTCGTGGAACCCCAGGCGACAAAGTAAGAAGGGGAACAGGAAGATCCCAATAAGAAGAATCATAGCTATCAGCACTGTCAGCATAAGCTCCAACCCAGAGCGGAACCCACTCAAAGGCATGTGATAGCCTCCACATCTTTCAATGGTATCTCTTTATCAGTAATCCCCCTGGTAGCATCGGTGGGGTGTCTATACCAGCCAACAATATAAACTTCTGGGGTAGTGGAAGTTATTTCTCCAAACCACCCAGTAGTTCTACCAAAGAGGGTTGTCCCCCTTTTCACATAGTTCTTCATACTCGTACTTTCCCCCGGAGATATTTCAGAACACTGGTTCTAGGCTTGTTTCTGGAGAGAAGAAAATCTACCAAGATCATCAGGGCCAAAAGTCCTAACCAGAACCAATACTCACAGGTCATCATTCTGCCTCACCTTTGACGTGGTAATGCTCCTCACAGTGGTGAAATACCTTATCTTTCATCCTATTCTGCCGCCATTTCTTGCACCGTACTTCACACCGCCAAACACTATCTGCTGGTCGGTCCGGGAGAGCTAGGCGGTGGTCACAGCAGCTGAGCCCGGGTAGTATGCAGGGTACTGTGTAGCAGTCCCCAAACTTCTCTACATGGAGGTCCATTTCAACACCTTACAAGCAGTTATGGGCTGTGCTACCATATAAAGCTAGTTAAAAATAGAGAAAGGGCTGTAATTCAGAGATTGAGCAATTCCCGCTGGATTTCTGATTTGTGCTGAACCCTGAGGGAACCTTTCTGGGTAGACTTAGGCCTACACCAGCTGCAGTGACAAGTAAAGTGATTATGCTGTTTAAAGGGGTGATAGGGCCAATTACGAATTGCCCACATTCCATCCTGGTATCCCTCAGAGACACGCTTGATGCGTGCCTTAAACCAGCGCCTTGCATCATTGTAGATGCGAATAGTATGTGACATGGTCACCTCACATAAGAATAGCAAGTAATGTCTTAAATAACTAATCAATGAAGAAATGGCTGGCTGTTTTTAACGGCGGGACCAGCCAAACCTCGGCTTGGTTACGGATCTGCTACGGGTTTTTTCATCTTGTCCTGATTACCAACCTGCTATGGCGGAGTTGGCTGCCACCATTCAGTACGCAGAATGGCTGCGTCACGGTACTTACTAGTATTTTCCCGTAAATGTCACGGGCAGGATTCGAACCTGCGTCTGAGCGTTCCAAGCGCCCAAGGATTGACCTCTACCCTACCGCAACATGAAGAGTAGGAAGATGGGAGTACACAGTGGTTCCCATTAACTCTGTCCCGTGAACCGTGACCACCTCAGCAGCGCCCTGTATCTTACACGGTTTTTACTTGGCAACGAAGGGACTACTAAATGTAAGGTGCAATAGAATAAAAAACTAGCTGGAATGCCTGACCTTACAGGTCTTGCATTCTTTTCCACAAGCATAGCAGTGTGTGGTATTGGGCTCCCCACATTTACAGGTGGGGGTGATACAACATTCAATGGATCTGTCCCGGGTATCGATGAAGACCAAGTAAGGCTCCACTTAAATCCCCACCTCTAAGTCCCCAGCCCAGCCCTTGTTAGCTTTCTCTTGTCTTCTCAAGATTGACCCCAAGTCTTTCCCGCATTCTCTGACGTAGCTTACCAAAGGCCCTAAAACCTCGCCGTCTAAGGTATCCCCCTGACTAATACAAGCCACTGGGAGGCCCTCTACCTCGGTAGTCAATATGTGTGGGCTCTGGAAACCCACTAAGAAAATGGTACCAAGCTGATTGCCTTGAGGATTTCCTCGATAGAAATGTTTCTCCTGTCTGAGATATTCTGCAGGAAGGTCATAATACTTCCTTACATCCCTAAAACAGATAAGGGTAATCTTCTTATCACCTCTATCAATAAATTTCTTGAAGGTAAGAACTGCCTGCTTTGTCATGTCCGTGAAACCTCCTCTGAATTATCCAGTTCATACAGAATACACCCCAAGCCAGGATAGTTTGCCAATGCAATCGGAATCAGAATCTGTGTCTGATTTGCCTGGTTCCCATAGTGGGGTTTAATAATGACCTGCTTATTAGATACCCCCAACTGGAGTGGGGGGTTTTTGGCCAAGATAAGTTCTACCATTTCAAAGTCAAGCTCTACGGTAATCCCGAGATAACGCTCAACCCTATCTTCCTTGGTCTCGTAAGTACGGAAAACATCCATGTAATTATTCCTCCTCTACCAGCTTAGCAAGACACTTAGGGCAACACAGGTGCTTGGGCGGGTCTTCTACAATCTCCCAATGATTATAGAAGCACTTCAATTCTTTCCTACACAGAGTCTGGAAATAGTGCCAATTCTGTCCACACCCCAAATCCTTCCGGGGCAGGTGGAAAAGCTCTCTAGAACCCATGGGGCGCTGCCACAGCACTACTCTCCCTCCTTCAGCGGGCGAAACTTGACCCGGTACCCTAGATTGCAGATAATGCTGAAAACTGCCCCCTCTTCAGTGGGGTCTTGGATGCGACAGGGGCCTACATTCTGGCTTTCCCTGCAGGGGCTCTGACAAATATGGGTGTCGTGGTAAGCCATTATCCCCACGACCCCGTCTTCCTGCGAAGGATTGTGAGAGTTTGGCTGTTGATCCCGTATGAGGCATCCACTGCAGCAGAGAGGTGGCTGGAGAGCTCCTGGGTCATCTGCATAAAGGCCCGCTCCTTCGCGTACCTCTCTGCAAGAACCCCCATAGAATCTAACTTAAGATCAAAGGGGTTCTCATTGCAGGATGTACAGAATTCGTGTCCCCCTGCCCAGACGGTGAGCCACCAGCGCTTGGTCCCATCCTTATGAATAGGCAACTCAACCCTCCAGGTCATCACTGCATATTCAAAAGTAGCCTTAGCCTCCCAGACATGGTTGGGTTTGGGGTGGAACTCCTCTTGGAACCTGTCAGGGCACGTTTCTCCCTGCGTACATGTCCTGCAGCTTCCAAGCCCTGGGTGGTTTGAATCTTCTCTAACGCCTTCGATGGGCATGTAGAAGCATTTGTAAGTCTTGTCTTCACTCATGTTGCACCTGTTACACATACAAATACAGCGTAATACCTTATAAAGATATCATATTAGTTGGAAAAAAGGAATTTATGGGTTAAACCAGCTAGGTGGTCCCATCAAGGTGTAATATTGGTACTCTTGAAGCTGGGGCTCAACTTGAATATTTCGTGGCATTTCACCCTCTTCCATTCTTCGTGCCATGAGAATAGATTGAACCATGGCAACATCACATCCACCACTACTCGTCCTTTTTCCTCCTGTCCTATGCCTCTTCATAGGACAAGGAACAATAGCTGTAAAAGTACTTATAATTTCTTAATTTTCAGAGAATTAAAGGTTCTCTTTCCCTGAAGAAATTTAAAAATAGTTGATTTCTCTACATCATACCCAATGATTTCGGACCACTGCCGTGCTTCCAGATGGGACAGTCTTGCCCCAAAGTACGCATCAAACATCGTGGGAGTACATTCTAGCAAAACAAAGTCTGGGGGATTTACTACCCAAGAGTGCCTAAACCACTTCCCTTCAGTGAAAGCATACCCAGTAACGATTTCTAAGCTACATTCTGATACCGCTTTGCTCGTCCTATAAACCTTGATAGCAGAGAAGTGGCACTTCCTATAGGGCAAGTCAACACGCCGCCCCAAGGGTAATGCCTGATAGGCGGACATCAGCTCTGCACGCTCCCAGAACCTCGGGGGTAAACACCACTCAGGCTCTGGCTGGTCAAACTGATTGAGGTTGGTAAGGATTGTGGTTTTCATAAGAATAACCTAAAGGTCCCTGCCTAATCTCATGTTTTCAAGTAGATCTCTATAAAGGGCCTCGTTGGGAGTTTCTGGTAGGGTAGACTCCTCATATGCTTTGTCAAGAGCAGCAAGCCAGTTTTGTACATCCGCAGCGGTGAATCTCCCCCGAGTCTCTACTGGAGAAAACCGCACTACATGGTCTCTCAAGAGCTGGATCCCAAAATGACAAGTCCTAATAGCAGACCAGTGACCTTTACCCACTGGTATTCTCCCCGCTCTTTTTGTCTCATCCTTAAACTGGCTAATGGCCATCCCGCGTATAGACTTATAGGATGCTTTGGACAGATTATCCAGTGTCAATGCCCTTATCCTACCCAGATATGGGTGGTTAATAGCAACGATGGGACTACAAACTTGCCAAATGGCATTTACATTTCCCTCTACCAGCTGCTGGATAAGGTGCCCGAGTTCGCGGTACTGCTCATCACAAGACCTCTGATCCGGCCCGTGTTGGTGGGTAAAATCCTCCAAGGTTGGAGACACAGGCTCTCCGCGGAGAATTCTACTTGTGGGTGCC
>ENA-UOWG01002427-UOWG01002427.1-activated-sludge-metagenome-genome-assembly--contig:-NODE-2427-length-15901-cov-8.374290_pt1 | contig 15901 bp, 10 predicted proteins | sample MGYA00238147_ERZ761563 | MGnify/ENA primary metagenome ERZ761563 (study PRJEB28884, sample SAMN05720216) | anaerobic digester metagenome | isolation source: active sludge of municipal... | reverse complement strand
CTCAGGCTTTATAACCTCATGCTGCTCGAATTCTGATGCCTCCGGTTTCTCTGACCTTGATACCTGGGGCTCCTTGGATTTTGCTTCTTCAGGTTTATCCGAATTTGACACCTTTGGCTCTTCGGATTTTGATTCTTCGGTTTCCTCAGGCTTTATAACCTCATGCTGCTCGAATTCTGATGCCTCCGGTTTCTCTGACCTTGATACCTGGGGCTCCTTGGATTTTGCTTCTTCAGGTTTATCCGAATTTGACACCTTTGGCTCTTCGGATTTTGATTCTTCGGTTTCCTCAGGCTTTATAACCTCATGCTGCTCGAATTCTGATGCCTCCGGTTTCTCTGACTTTGATACCTTGGGCTCCTTGGATTTTGCTTCTTCAGGTTTATCCGAATTTGACACCTCGGGTTGCCCAAGTTCCAATACTGTGAATTTTTCCAGTTTCAAGGGTTTATCCAACTTTTTAGAGTCTTCAGGCTTGCTGTCATTGACTTGATTTAACTCAGGAGCATCAACTATTACTTCCGCCTGCGGCACTGCTGAATCTTCGGTACCTATCAAAACGTCCTTCGCCTTTTTTGAATGCTTTTCTACAGGAGCTTGCTCAACGACTATGGAATCCTCCGAAACACTAGAAAGCAAGTCAGAAGGTGGCTCAACAACATCGAAAAACAGTGGTTCCTGCGGTTCTTCTGGCAATACAGTGGGTTCCGGTGTTGGTATTTCTAACTTTTCCGATTTTGATACCGCTGGCTTTCCAGGTTTATCGTCGGATTGGCTTGCCTCAGAAGAATCAACCACCACCTCTGCCTGCGGTACTTCTGAATCTTCGGCGCCTAACAAAGCATCCTTCACCTTTTTTGAATGCTTTTCTACAGCAGTTTGTTCAACGACTAAGGAATCCTCCGAAACACTGGAAAGCGGACTAGGAATTGCATTCGGATCGTTAGGAATCTTTGAAACCTTATTTGATTGGGCTGGTTGCGGGGTATCCTCAAGCGCTGGTACTACTGGGACATAATGACTCCCAGGAGTATCAAGCTTGACCATTGAATCCTTAGCTGCAAAAAGTTGCGCGGGCGGAACATTGAAAAAGCAAAGAGCCAAACACAAAAAACCCGTAAAAAATCTTAGTATCGGCTTTGCTATTTTGTGTTTACTACACCTCGTAAAACCTCTCATCTTCCCCCTACTTTCGCATAGACAGTCAACCGCCAGGACTTTTAGTTCATCTATCTTCCATAAGTCCCTGACGGCCAAGCCTATGTCAGGCTTTTTTTGGCGTCATCGCTTCATAATTCAAAAAATAGTCCTATTACTTTGAAAGATAACAGCTTAGGTAGGCTTTTGCAATATCTTTAAAATGATCTTTAGATAGCAATTTATAGCATTAAAATCTTAAATTATCTTTTTACTTATCTCGCCTTGGAGGTATAAGGTTAACACCAACAAAAAGGAATAGCGCTTGAAAGAGGCAAAAGACGCAAAAAACTTTAAAAAAATCAAGAAAAGAATCGGAGGGATTGCAAAAACAATAAAACTAAGGACTCGTAAATTCCGCAGAAGCGATCTTGACCCCAAAAGCAACCGCCTGCTCGCGAACGCCCTCTTTCTTTCTGAGATCGCCAGAAACTCCCGCATTAAGGACAAGTAAAGATTCAAACCGCATTCCGGTATACTCTGCGGTAAGCGCAAAGGGTCTTTCAAGGGCATCCATGCCGACATCTTCATAGGCGCTCGCAATCAAGGCAAAGGTCTTTCCCTTTAAAGGAGTCTCCATAGTGCCGGCATCATTGTCCCACTTATAAAGCGAAAACATGCGATCGATGATCACTTTGAGCTGGGCGCTCGCTGCAAAGAAATAAAGCGGTGTGGCCATGGCGATCACATCAGATTCGATCATCTTTTTCAAAACGGGCCTTGCGTCATCTTCAATGACACATCCGTATTCTTCCGTTTTTTGACAAGCCCGGCAGGACGTACATCCTGGAAATTTGTATTTGAGGAAGGCCACAGAAATGACCTCCACTCGGGCTTTTTTAGAACTAGCGCCTTCCGCGAACCATTCTACAAGCATCGCGGTGTTCCCATCCCTTTTGGGACTCCCGGAAAGAACCAGTATTTTTTTAGGCATAGAAATTTCCCAGGAAATTATTTATGACCAATATGTTTTTTCCCAAGACCCGCCGGCTCAAGGTTAAAAATGATCGTCTTGTGCTGGGTCATTTCTTCAATGCTATAACCAATCCCCTCGCGCCCGATCCCTGAATTCCGGATACCTCCGAATGGGAAATAACCCACACCATGCCTCGGAAGATCATTGATTGTAACTCCGCCCACTTCCAGCGATTTGGCAAGATGCCACATTCGGTAATAATTATTCGTAAAAACACATGAATCAAGACCGTATTGAGGTCGCGAAGCGATCGCCAGAGCTTCTTCTTCATCTCTAACACGAATCACCGAGACCACGGGACCAAATGTTTCTTCGGAAGCGATCCGTGCATCCACCGGAATCGCATCCAGAAGCGTTGGTTCCACGTAAGCACCTTTCCGCTTGCCGCCGGCAAGCAGTTTGGCACCCTTTTTCCTGGCATCTTCGATAAGCCCCAGCACGCGCTCCGCGGCAGCTTCACTGATCAGCGGCCCGACTTTGGTCTTTTTCTCCCGCGGATCTCCCGAAGTCCATTGCGCGATCTCTGTCTGCATTTGACGCACCAATTCATCTGCCACTTTTTCAACAACAAGGATCGAACTGATCGCATCGCACCGCTGTCCTGCATTCTTTAAAGACCCTTCGACACATTTCTTGGCAGCAAGCTCTATATCACAATCATCGAGCACAATGGCGACGCCTTTTCCGCCAAGCTCAAGATGCAATTTTTTAAGTCCGGCTGTTTTCGCTAGATGTTGGCCTACTTCCGTCGAACCCGTAAAACTCACGAGATGCACTCGCGGATCCGAAACCATCGCATCACCCACCTGAGCCGAACCGGTCACCACATTAACCGATCCTTTGGGGAAACCTGCTTCTTCGATCAACCTTACGAAGCAAAGTAATGTCAGAGGGACGGCGCTGGCCGGTTTGACCACAACCGTATTGCCTGCCAAAAGTGCCGGAACAATTTTCGCGGACGGGATGTAAAGCGGATAATTAAAAGAGGTGATCGCCGCAACGATCCCAACGGGCTCGTGCATCACGATAGCGATCTTGCCAATCGTGTCATGCGCCCAATCCCCCGGCAGATACTCGCCGGAAATTTTTTTGGCTTCCTGCAGCGTCATGCGAAGCCGTTCCTTGGTCGCTTCAATTTCTCCGAGGGCTTCATGCTCAGGTTTCCCGGCCTCCCACAGTAAGAGATATTTGAAGAATTCAAGATTTTCGTCCAAAAGTTTCCGGACACGGCTAAACAAAGCGATACGGTCGATCGCCGCGATCTCACGAACCTGTGGCCGGGCCATATCGGCCGAGGCAATCGCGGAGGCGACTTCCCGAAGCGCTGCTTTAGGCAATCTGGCGACGATACTTCCATCCACCGGACTGAGGACGGAAAACTCACCTTCTGACTCCGGATATAACCATTTGCCGTTGATAAGGTTCTTTGCACGCCAACAACCGTCCGCGTTTTTTTCGATCACATCTTGAAACAGCTTGGGTATTTCCATAGAGGAGCCCCCCTCAAAACAGCATGTTAAGAAATTGGCCGGTTTTTTTTAAGTTTCAGTATTTTTTTAAATGAACTGACGAATACAAGCAGGGCACAAAAAACCATGACCATGATCAAAATAACATTGAAGAGAATCATCAAAGGGGTCGCCGTTTTGGGCCAATAATTCCGACTGACCATTTCATAAGCGGCCGCAAGAGTCGTCACACCCACAAAAACGAAAGGCACCAGCGTGACCCACACATAGCGCGTTTTTTTCATCTGAACGATCATGACCGTCCCGATTGCGAGCGCGATCGCCGCTAACAACTGATTGGCAATCCCGAACATGGGCCAGATCGTATTGATGCTCGCATTCCAGATCATGAAACCCCAGGCGAACACCACCAGAAGGCTCGTGATGATGTTGCCGGGAAGCCAATTGGTTTTTTGAAAAGGCCGATACACCCGCCCCAGAATTTCTTGAAGAATAAAACGAGCGATCCTCGTCCCGGCATCGATCGTAGTCAGGATGAACAAAGCCTCAAACATGATGATGAAGTGATATAAATATTTCATCAAACCGCCAAGTCCCGGCAAAGCGTGAAAAATCTGTGCGACTCCTACCGCCAACGACACGGCGCCGCCTGTCCTTCCCACAAGACTCTCTTCTCCGATCGTGCTTGTCAGCCAGTCTAGATTGACCGGTGCCATGCCGAGTGCGGCATAATTCGTCGGCGCAACATTGATCGCGTAATAATCTCCGGGATACATCGAACACGTTGCGATCAAACAGACAATGCTGACCAAGGATTCCGCCAGCATGGCGCCATACCCAATCGGCCGCGCGTGCGTTTCATTAAAAAGCATCTTCGGAGTCGTTCCCGACGACACCAAGGCGTGAAATCCCGAAATCGCACCGCACATGATGGTAATACAGCAGAACGGCCAGACCTTTCCCGGCACGATCGGCCCGCCGCCGTGAACAAAATTCGTGACCATCGGGAACTCGATCTTGGGATTCACAAAAACAATCCCGATCACCAAAAAGAGGATTGTTCCGATCTTCATGTAAGAGCTCAGATAGTCGCGGGGAGCCAGCAAAAGCCAGACAGGAAGCACGGACGCGGCAAACCCGTAAATAGCCATAGCGATAATGATTCCGTTCCGGTCCAAAAGAAAAAACCGATGCAGAAGAGGGATCTCAGGAACCCATTTTCCGAAAACCACCGCCGCGAAAAGGGCGGTCACGCCAAAGATCGTGGCTATACGAACCGCCTGATGCGATCCTTTTTTCCAGGCATAGATATAAAGTCCCATCGCCATGGCAATCGGGATCGAAGCGGCGATCGTAAAAGTCCCCCAGGTGCTTTCTGCCAGAGCGTTGACCACCACAAAACCCAACCCCGCAAGCGCGAGAATGATAATGAAAAGAATCGCTATGGCACAAGCCAGACCCGCCACCGGTCCCAATTCTTTTTTAGCAATCTCTGCCAAAGATTTCCCGTCACGGCGAACGGACATAACCAGAATCACAAAATCATGCACTGCGCCGCCAAGCACGGTCCCTACTAGCATCCATAAAAAACCAGGCAAAAAGCCGAACTGGGCAGCCAATACGGGCCCCACGAGCGGTCCAGCTCCCGCGATCGCGGCGAAATGATGCCCAAAAAGAACCCACTTGGACATCGGATAGTAATTCTGCCCGTCGCGAAGCCGGTGGGCAGGTGTTACAGCGTTATTGTCTAACGCCAATACTTTACTCGCGATAAAAGCGCTGTAATAGCGATAAGCGATCGTAAAAACGCATACCACCAGAATGATGATTGGAAGAGCTGACATGGGACTTATGATAACGATTCGATCATTCAGGCTCAAGCATTAATCACTATTGAGAGGAAACAGATATGTTAGGCTCTTTTAAAAACGGATGCTGCGGCATGGATGAAACCTAAATGATACCGTTTGCATTTTCATCCGCACCCTATGGAAAGATGACGTGAATCTCTTCCGAAGTTGTTTTTATCATTTTCGAATCCGTTGGATCTCAACTCCGATACTTTTAGCATGTTTTGACGCAGCGGGTTTCTCCACACGGACACAAACCTCTTTCACTCTTCTATCATTTAAACAGACTTTCGCGACGGCCTCCGCCAAAGTTTCCAGAAGATAATATTTTGAGTTTCCGATAAGTGCCAACACCCGGTTTTCAAGATCGTGGTAGTTCACAGCATCTTGAAGCAGATCGCTGCGGCCGGCTTTGCGAAGATCCGTAGACAAAGAAATACTGACTGCTACAGCTTGTTTTCTTCTGCGCTCTTTTTTCCACACACCGATCACGCACTTAGCACGAAGATCTTTGATCAAGATACGATCCAGCATTGAATCTCTTCCTTCCTTGGTCGGTATTCCGAATTTAGAATTTCTCGTACTAAAGATAATGCCACTTGATCTCTATAAAAATAAGTCGTAGATGAACCCCCACCTGGAAGATCAGATTTTTTACGCTCTCCGTTTTTAGACAGGCAGGACAAAATGAAAGGCTGATCCCTTTCCAAACTCTGACTCCACCCAGATTTTGCCGTTATGCCGCTGGATGATGTCTTTGCAAATGGCAAGCCCCAGACCTGTTCCTCCGATCTTTTTTTCTCTCGCAGTTTCCAATTGCTGAAAACTGCGGAAGAGTTTGGAGATATCCTCATGCCTAATGCCCGGGCCTGTATCTTCCACAGTGACATGCGCCATGTTATCTTCGTATTTAGCCTTCACTCTGATCCTTCCCTGCTCCGTAAATTTGATGGCGTTATTGATCAAATTCGTCAACACTTGAGCGATTTTATCTCTGTCAAAATTGATTTTGGGAAGGTCGGGCTCAATCTCCGGGACAAAATCAAGCCCTTTCTGTTGGGTCATCAGCACCATCGTCATATAAACTTCATGGATCACTTCGGAAAGATCATTTTTCTGAATAAAAAACGGCATTTTGTTGCTTTCCAGCTTCTGAAAATCCAGAACGTCATCAATCAAACGGTGCAACCGATCGGCGCTTATCTTCACAATGGTCAATAAATGCCGTTGTTTTTCATTGATTTCACCCGCCACACCTTCCAAAATAAGACTTGCCCCTTCTTTGATTGGCGTCAACGGGGTCCTCAATTCATGGGATACAATCGAGATGAATTCCGCTTTCATTGCCATAGTTTCCCGTAATTCATTTTCTGCTTTTTGTCGCGTGGTAATATCGCGAGCAACACCCCGATAGCCAAGCAACTGTCCGTCCTTGTCGACATGCGGCAAGGCTGTAGTCTCAAGCATCACCTTATGACCGTTTTTATGTTTGTTGGCATTGAGAAAATTTTTAAATTCCTCTTTGCGGCCAAAAGCCTCCCACAGGGAAACTTTTAGCTGGTCCTGCTCATCCGACCAGAAAAATTCATGAAAATACCGGCCTCTGACCTCTTCGGGTTTGTATCCCAGCACGTCCTCTACGGAAGGACTGCTGTAGGTATACTTTCCGTCTCTATCTATTTCCCAGATCCAATCACCCGCGCTGTCCGCAATCTGCTGAAAACGTTCTTCACTTTCACGGATCGCCTCTTCTGCCTTTTTCCGCTCCGTGATATCCCGGATAATCCCGATAGAACTCACGATCTTGCCTTCCTGATCTTTGATGAAACTGATGGAGATCGCAACATCAAGAAGACTTTGATCCTTTTTATACATTTTGATCTCAAAATGACTATCACTCCCTTTCGCACGAATATTAAATGCCCGAATCTTTTGCCATTCTTCCGGAGGATAAAAACTACGCACCGACTTCAAATGAAGATCTTCATGCCCCATGCCGAAAAGCTCTTCCGTGAATTTATTCCAGGAAACAAGACGTTCTTCTTTGTCCACAAGCATGATGGCTGCAGCCGTGGATTCGAAAATACTCCGGAATCTTTCCTCGCTTTCACGGATCGCCTCTTCTGCCTTTTTCCGTTCCGTGATATCCCGGATAATCCCGATAGAACTCACAATCTTGCCTTCCTGATCTTTGATGAAACTGATGGAGACCGCAACATCAATGAGACCTCCGTCCTTTCGATACATCTGGGTTTCAAAGTGACTGACGCTCCCCTTTTCCCTGATGTTAAGAGCGCGGATTTTTTGCCATTCTTCCGGAGGATAAAAACTGGAAAGCAATTTCAAATGAAGATCATCATGCCCCATGCCGAATAGTTCTTCCGTGAATTTATTCCAGGAAGCAAGACGTTCTTCTTTGTCCACAAGCATGATGGCCGCAGCCGTGGATTCGAAAATACTGCGGAATCTTTCTTCGCTCTGTCGTATCAATTCCTCATCTTTCTTATGCTCCTCGATTTCCGTTGTCAGCGCTTTTTTTTGATTAAAAAACTTATCAATCAAATCAGCCATTTCACCGAATTCTGACTTGCTGTGGCGCAGTTTTACCAGCGGTTGGGAAGACTCTGTGGCTAAGGCCCTGGAAATTTGCCATAAAGGATCGACAAGCGCCATGATAATAAAAACAGTGAAGATCCCCAAGATCGCTGTCGCGAAAATCAAGAAGAAAACCAAATATTTCCTGGAAAGACTGTTGAAATCTTTGACCCTGTCCGAAATTGTTTCAATCCGAAACATCATGGCGGGCTTCTCATCCCAGTCATTCAGTTTTTTTGTAAAACTGATCGAGCCTGTGCGCACATCAAAATGGTCTTTTTGATCCGCATCGAGCGCTACAGGCAAAATCTGAATGCGGCTTTCGGAAAATTCTGAAAGTTCATCGAGATAACTTTTCGACCATAATCTTCCTGCAAAAAAATATCCCTTGGGAGGTGTTTTCCTTTCGGTATCATAACCGGGATGAATGGTGGCTGCCCGAATTTCCATCAGGCCCTGCGAGGTATTGACGAAAAAATGCCGAATCCCCACCTTCTGAAATAATTTCGGTAAAATCTCTTCCGGGATCGGAATCTCATTGAAACTTTTGGTGACCGGACCCGTCACAGCATGGACGAGTGAGAGATCAAGGTTATAGACCCAGAGTGCATCGACATTATACGTGGAAAGAACCACGGCATTCATATTCAGCTTGGCCCATTTTACATCACGGGTCTTGATAAAATCGACCAGTTCATCCCAATAAGTATAGTCGAGCACCAACGCTTCCAAGGATTTGCCCTTGAGATTCAAAAATTTGTTGAAATGTGCTTTTTTAGTCACAGCAGTCTGACGGAATAAAGATTGCACCGCTGTCTTTTCATGGTGATTGATCCCTAAAAAAACAGACAGGAAAGCAAGGGCAAGAAAAGATACCAAGAGAATCAATTGTTTTCTAATTTTCATGAAAGATTATCGCCCAAGGGTCACCCTTATGGTCTGAAACAAGGTCGTGGACTCCTTATAAATGTAAAAAAGCATCCTTTATCAAAAAGAAATTAAAAATCACTGGCTAATTTAAAGTTCAGGAAGGACCGCTTTATTTTCTGAAAATCCAGCACGGGAAGAATGTTGGAATAGCCGTCTGTCCAGACCCGGTGGCGTTCCCGAATCCGGTAAGCGATCGGATCCCATTGCTGGTTCATTACCAAAAAGCGAAATTGCATTTCATTCCATGTGAAAACCGCCCACGCCGACGGGATCCCGAAAGGCTGTCCGGATGTTATTTTGTAAACCATCCATGCTTTAGACTCTTCGGCAACTTTTATCAAAACCGGATCCAAGCGAATAAAACGGTTGCTGATATGGAACAAGAGCATCCCGTCCTCATTTAAATGCTCCCGGTATTTAGCAATCGCTTCTCTCGTCAAAAGATGAAAAGGGATGGAATCTCCGCCAAAAGCATCGACAATAAAAAGATCGTATTTGCGCTCTGGATACCGCTCCAAAGAACGACGGGCATCGCCATAAATGACATTGATCTTTCCCTTGGCATTTTTTAAATAAGTAAAATAGTTTTCAGCGATGGTATGGATATCGGGATCCAGCTCATAAATATCCATGGTTTGCCCCGGCCTAGTATAAGCCGATAAAGTCCCTACGCCAAGACCGATAACCCCTATGGTTTGAAAACGGAATTGATCGGAAGAAAGGATCTCCCCAACGCCCGAGGTCCGGCTAAAAAACGAAGTGGGTTCCATCTCTAAGCCGGGAGCTTGCAACTGTGCCCCGTGCAGCGTGGTTCCATGAACCAGTGTCCGGATCTTATTGATTTCCGCGATCTCGTAAATACCGTAGTAGTTCCTCTTTTTAAAAAGAACAGGTTTCGGATCGCTTCCGGTAATTTCAGGAATCCAAAAATAACACAACAGTAACGGCACAATACCTAAAGACCCCATCCGCATCCTGTTTAAATAACTGGACGGAACGACAGTTTTTCGATTTATCATCCATGCAGCAATCACAATCAATGTCAGGGCCAAAAGATATTCGATGACCGATTTCGAGATAAGCGGCATCACCCAGCTGGTCAGAATACCGCCTCCAAATCCTCCCAAGGAGATCATCAAATAAAACAGAGTCAGTTCCCGATCCGAAGAAGGCTTATGGGTGACTAATTGGTTCTGGCAATAAAGACACGCGACAAACAGCGCTAGGCAAAAAAGCAATAATTCAATTTCGACTGCAGCAAAAGATTTTTTTTTCAACAAAAAAAACAGGAGACTGCCACCGATGAGAAATATAAATATGTTCTTTTTGACCCACGCGGGGCACCAAGGTTTGGCCTTAAAACTTAAAATGAAAGCAAAAAGATAAATCCCAAGCGGGATCACCCACAAAAGAGGTATAGGCGCGATCGCATAGGTCATGATATTCGTGACCGCCATGAACATCATCACGCTCGCAGCGCTCAGTAAAAGCCAAAGGCTTTTTTCGGAGGTTGTGGACGTTTTAAACACCCCGTTTTTTTCAGAAGCGACAGGATCCACAGGCACCCTTAAAAACAATAAAACGTTTAAAAGAGCTAAAACCAAATAGGCCGATCTCCAGATAAGCTGCTGCGTTTGCAAATCAAAAAGAACTTCAAATAAAAAAGGATAGGTCAATAACGCGCCGAGAGAGCCCGCATTGGAAGTCGCGTAGAGGGCATAAGGATTGATTCTTTGTTGCAGGGACGAGGCCGAAAGCCACATTTGCAAGGCTACGCTGATCGTGGATAAGACAAAAAAGACAGGACCAATCGTGACCAATAAACGCCAAAAAACGTCCGCGGCTAAAAATACCGCGCTGTCCCCTCCTTTAATATTTAAGGCATGGCCCGGGAAAAACAAGAAAGGAATAAAAGTGATTGCTAACTGGATCTTTCGATAAAAACGAATTCCATGTCTTTGGATTAAAAAATGAACAAACAGATATCCCAATAGTAAAAAGGCTTGAAAAAAAACCAGGCACGCACCCCAGACAAAATAACTTCCGCCATAGACAGGCAAAAGCACCTTAGCCACAATAAGCTCGATCTGAAACAATAGAAAAGCGGCAAGAAATGTGATGGCATGCAAAAGCAAGATAGTCATTTCAATCCTATCGGTTCTAAAAAAATCCAAATGTTATTCGAATGCGACCCTCTGTTTTGTGATGGCTATTATATCTAAAAATCAAAAACCTCAACATGATATTCACCGGGATCTTAGACTTCTCTCGTCCTATTCTCTTGGAAGAATAGAACATTCTTTTTTAAAAATTGCCGGAGTGTCCTCTGCGCTACTTGGTGTGAACAGCACATTATCTTTTTGAAAGTAAATCCACTTATGTCTTATTCTGAAATCTTCGGAGCATTTCGTTTGACGTCATGCGCATTAAAAGGATGCCTGTGGCATTTCTGTTTTAAATCTTGCCAGAAATCTTAGTCTCATAAAGTAAGACTCTAAATGAAGCGATGTCGACTAGTTTTGGGGATAATATTTCAGGATTTAATTTTGTTTTATTTTGCTATAATTTGCTTCATTGTATATTTTCATTTTATAAGATAGCCTTGTCATAGGGAGTTTATCTTATGAATAAAAGATTTATATGTTTGCTGTTGAGCGTTCTAGTCGCAACGACCCTAGGGGTATCGCCATTGGTCGCTTCGGAAGCAATATCCAAAGCCCGCGACAGCTATCGCCGAACCACTTTGGCGGAGCTCGTCGCGGAGAGTCAGAGTGAAAAAAACACTCCCCACCGGGCACCTCACCAATACAGCAATAAGCTTTCCGACCATTTTGCCAAGGGAAGCGGCAGTCCTTTTGAGCTTGAACCCGTCGGTCCCTCTCACGGGAATGTCGTCGGAGCTTAATTTTCGTTTGGGCCGTTTTCCCTTTGTGATAAAATAAATTTATGAAGTTGAACAAAAGATTTCGACTGACACTTCTCATTTTTATTGTCTCAAGTTCTGTTCTCTTTTACATCTTAGTTCTTTCCAAGACTCCTTTTTTCCTCACCAGTCAGCTCAAAACAGGAGATACTTTATTTCGTTTTTACAAGCCGCGTGCCAATTACTTAAATAAGATAGTGGTAGTCGGTGTCGACGATGAGTCTATGTACCGCTTAAACCATTCCTGGCCGTGGGGCCGTGAAATTTTTGCGGCTTTCCTCGAAAGAATCCGGCCGCTTCATCCTAAAGTCATCGGTTTCGACTTCTCATTTGTCGGAAAAAGCCAGAATGAAGAAGCCGACCAGTGGTTTGCCGATGAAATTGTTGAAAGCAAAAATGTCATCCTTGCTTCTTTTTTTGACCGCGATAGCGTTTCTTCTCCATACGCTTATATTTCACCATCCGACATGTTTTTAAAAGGCACGAAAGCAACCGGTTTCATCAATGTACCGCATGACCAAGACGGGACTGTGCGACGCTCACGCGTACTCCTTGAGCTTTCCGATAATCAAGGTTTCGTTTACAGCTTCCCCGTACAATTAGCGTGTGCGTATTGGGGGATCCCTCCGGAAAAATCCGTATTTATGAGAGGTTCTGATGTCGTTTTCCGATTACCGTTAGATCCCCGTTTGTCTGCTTTTGAGGAAATCTCCATTCTGCTAGACCGAAAATACCATATCCCCATCTCATTCCGTTGCAACAAAACATCCATCCGTTATATTCCTTTTTGGAAGATCATTGCCGGCCAGGTCGAGAAAAAAGACATTGAAGGAAACATCATACTGGTCGGCGCAGTCAGTCCGATCATTCACGATATTCACCAAACCCCAATCGGTCTTATGCCAGGTATTTTCATTAATGCTTATCAAACGCTGATGATCCTTGAGCATGATTTTGTGAAGAAATTGTGGCCTTATCACCACTGGATTTTTTTATTGATTTTCGCCATTCTTTTTAGCCTCCTTTTCTACCATTTAGATTATCTAACCGCCGTCATTACATTTTTTACCGCAGAATTTGCTATCTATCAGTTCGCGATTTCGCTGTTCCAGACTCACCGGCTGATTTTTAGCGCTTTTTCAACCATGTTGGTCCTGACGCTTGTGTTTTTAATCGTATTATTTTATAAAGGATTATGGACTTTCGTCGAAAACATTACGCTCCAACGCCAGGTTGTGACCGATGCGCTGACGGGCCTTTACAGCCCCCGCCACCTTCCGCTGAGACTCAAAGCGGAATTTGACCGCTACCGGCAATTGGACAAGGAATTTTGTTTTGCGATGATCGACGTTGATTGGTTCAAGAGGGTCAATGACACCTATGGCCATGAACAGGGAAATGCCGTACTGATCCAGATTGCGGACTATTTAAGAAATGGTGTCCGCATCGGCGATGTGGTTGCACGGTACGGCGGTGAAGAATTTTGTGTGATTCTTTTTGGCTGTACTACAAAAGTGGCTCGTCAAATCCTTGATAGAATCAGCCGGGCAATCGAATTCACTATTTTTACAACTCCCAAAGGGAACTTCCATGTAACGATCAGCGTGGGAATTTGCTCAAACAAAGAACGTAAAGTAAAAGGAACCGACGACCTCATCCGCTTTGCGGACGAGGCTCTCTATGACGCCAAATCCGCCGGACGCAACCGGATCTGTATTTACGGTACCTCCAAATAATCCCCATTCAAAGCAACGGCTTTTTCAAAGGGCTTTAACCCTTCAAGATTTTTGCGATCAAAATATCAAAACCTTTTTCAAAATCAGCTTGAAAAGTTTCTCACCCAAAGTTTGTTAGGATTTTTTCTTTGAAATCCGGTACCCTGCAAAACCTGTAGCGGTAGCAAGCAGTATCAACACGATCAAAATATAAAGAAAGGGCAGACGGGCCACGAGAATTTTATAGACACCCGAAAAACCAAAAAAGATAAAGAGACTCGCCGCAATCCATTTCACGGCCTGTTCGGGAATGTGTTTCCGCATCACCACACCCAGAATAATCCCAATCGCGTCCGCCACCACCATGCCTAGCGTCGTTCCCGCAAGCACATAAAACATATTTCGATATTCCACCGCAAGACTGATGGTGGCTAGTTGTGTTTTATCCCCCATCTCAGCAAGAAAAAAAGCAATGGCTACGGTGACAACCGGCCCGAAACGGTTCTCTTTTTTATCTTCACCTTCAAGTTTGTCGCCTCGAAGCGTCCATAATCCAAAAAAAACAAAGGACAAGGCGGCCATCAAGGAAATCACCTCCATAGGAATAAAGATCGTCAGGAAGTGCCCCACCATAACCGCCAGCGCATGATTTAAAAGGGTAGCCAGAAAAACAGCCATGAGCACTTGAGACGCTTTGTATCTCGCCGCAAATGCCATGGCCAGAAGTTGCGTCTTATCCCCCATCTCCGCAAGAACCACAAATAGGAAGGACGCCATAAAAGCTAACATAAATGCTCCTTTTTAATTTCGGTCTAATCTTATAGCGGCTAGTTTGAATACAGCCGCTCAGATCTTTGAATTATACATGAAAAAAAAGAAACAAAGGCCTTCATAAATATAAAAAAGAAAAACTTGTTAAGTAAATCTTTTTTCGGACTAAGCATCTTACCAGTTGATAAGATTCCAAGGGAAGGGTCGGTTGGGGTCGCTGCCTCTAAGGAGGATGGCTTAATACAAGATGATCTTGAGCCTTGAACTGAACGAGCGGTATGTCCCTCACGCCTTCTGATGAAATAAATGGGCTTAAGCCAGATCATTTCAAAAGATAATTAGGCGATTTTTTTCACATTCCGAGGAAGAATAAAAATGAAGTGACTGCCTTTTCCTTCTTCGCTTTCCACCCATATTTTCCCTTGGTGAAGTTCAACAAGATTTTTGGCTATGGGGAGTCCAAGACCTGTTCCTTCCTGTCTTTCAGTGGTCACGCGTTCGAATTTATTGAAGATTTTCCCTAAAAATTCTTTCGGAATGCCGGAACCGGTATCCGAAATCTCAAAACGAACTTCTTCCTGATTTCCTGTCAGCTTGATAGTAATTTGTCCACCGGGAGGTGTGTATTTCATGGCATTGCTCAAAAGATTGAGAACCACTTCACTCAGCTTATCCCGATCAGCCCAGATGAATCCTATGTCAGAAGCTACCTCTATTTTGAGGTTTAATTCTTTTTTCGAAATCTGGCTCAAATAGGGCATCATGAGTTCATCCACAAAAGGAGCCACATCCATGATTTCCCTCTGAAGTTCCAAATGGCCCGCTTCCATCTTGGCAAGATTCAAAAGATCTCCTAGCAATCGGATGAGTCGATCCACTGTCCGCTTCCCCCCTATGAGACACTCTTTTTGCTCCTCATTTATTTTCCCGATGGTTTCACTACAGACGATATCCAGCGATTCCTTGATAATCGCAAGAGGGCCCCGTATTTCGTGAGAAACATCAGCCACAAAAGCCCTCATTTGGTCGTTCATCTTTTTAATTTTTTCCAAAGCAAGCTGTAAAGCTTCCTCTGCTTTCTTTCGATCCGTAATATCCGCATGGGAACCCACAAAACGAATCGCTTTTCCCTGTTCGTCGCGCACAACAATACCGGAGGCTGAGATCCATCGATAAGAACCATCTTTGTGACGCAAACGATACTCGACATGTATGCTTGATTCCTTACCGGCGAGAAAATCATCTTGAAGTTTTATAATTCGGTCGTGCTCGTCAGGATGAAGAAGCTGGGCCCAATCTTCGACTTTGTCACCGATATCTGCCTCATCATAACCGAATAGTTTCTTCCATAAGGATGAGAAGAACACTTTCCCTGTACGAACATCGTAATCCCATATCCCCGTTTGTGCTCCTTGAACAGCCAACTGAAATCGTTCCTCACTCGCCCGTAATGCCTTTTCCACCCGCTCCCTTTC
>ENA-UOWG01002425-UOWG01002425.1-activated-sludge-metagenome-genome-assembly--contig:-NODE-2425-length-15926-cov-5.049083_pt1 | contig 15926 bp, 14 predicted proteins | sample MGYA00238147_ERZ761563 | MGnify/ENA primary metagenome ERZ761563 (study PRJEB28884, sample SAMN05720216) | anaerobic digester metagenome | isolation source: active sludge of municipal... | reverse complement strand
GACAGGTCCGCCCGCTCCCCTCGAGAGGAGCGATCGCTGACCGTTATGATCGCCACCTTTATATTCATGAATCCCCCCTGTTCATTCCTATCAGCGAAGCATGCTGTTCTATTTAGCAAGAATTATTTAACGAACACGATAAATATTAATATTCCGGATTCATCTGCTCGATATTCAAAAAAGAACCATGCCAGATACCGGTGATACGATTGACCCAGAGCAATAACAGCTATATCAAAAAGCACGCCAAATACCTGGACAATCGCATCGCAGCCATAAATGATTATGTCTCCAGACGCCCCGATGAAGAGCTTCTCGTCGGCATCATCGACTTTCTGACCGATAACGGGGCCCCGTTCCTTCCAGCACAATACGGCCCTATCGCGAAGCCTCTTGATGAAATCAAAAAGCTCATCGAGACCTGGGACATACTGCATGAAGGAGACATTATCGGCTACATCTACGAGCAGATACAGTCCAGGAAAGACAGGAAATACAAGGGCCAGTTCTTCACTCAGGAAGACATGGTGGACCTCATCGTTTCACAATCTCTTGAATGTTCGGATAAAGAATCGATCAGGGTGCTCGACCCCGCCTGCGGTTCGGGACAGTTCCTGATCGCCGCCCTGAAACACCTGACTGCGCGAACATCCCTCGACATACGTGAAATTACCGCCGGACTGATTCACGGTTCTGACATTGATCCAGTCGCAGTGTCAATAGCAAAGTACAATCTGTCCCGGATTTCCGGATGCAGCATGGACGAGATAAATGTCCGCTGTACCGATTATTTATGCAGGGATGAACTCAATCTGTCTTCCGTGCATCAACCAGCGCCGAGCTACGACCTGATAATCGGCAATCCTCCGTGGGGAAGCGGGCTTGCAAACAAAAACAAGAAGTATTATCTCGACAACTACTACTCGGCCCGTTCCGGGCTCAATACCTTCACCCTTTTCATCGAAAGGTCGTTCGATTTCATCAATTCAACAGGCGTGATCTCATTCCTGCTGCCTGAAGCCTTTCTCAATATCAGGGGACATAAAAACACGCGAAAGCTCGTGCTTGAAAACGCCAGGATAAGAGCTATAACCGTATGCGGCGAGCTGTTCAAGGGTGTGTTCGCGCCCGCGATTTCCATAACAATGCAGCGCGAGAGCAGCGACGACGAAAGAAATAAAAGCATCGTTGAAATCCATTCCCTCGCCGGCACCCGGAATACCGCGGTCATGGTGCCCCAGTCGAGCTTTCATTCGACGCCGGACAACATCTTCAACATCAACTATACCCGGAAAGCTGTAAATATCATCAATTCCGTGAACGGGACCGATTGCTTTTATCTCAAGGGCAAGGCGAAGTTCTTTCTTGGAATTGTAACCGGAAACAACGCCCTGCACGTGAGCAATGAAAGGAGCGAGGAATACCCGGACCCTATAATCATCGGCAGGGACGTCCAGCAGTACAGGATCTCATTCGGAAATCATTACTTCAAATACGACAGGGACAGGCTGCAGCAGGTTGCGCCCAGGCACCTCTATACGACACCGGACAAGATCCTCTATAAATTCATCGGGAAGCGCCTTACCTTTGCACTCGACACAGAAGGGTATTTTTCGCTCAACAACGTGAACGGGTTTATACCGGAATACAGCTATATAAACATCGAATCAACCCTGTCGATTCTGAATTCATCAGTGATCCAGTATTTCTACGAAAAGAATTTTTTTACCATCAAGGTCCTGAGGGGAGATCTCGAGCGCCTGCCGATCAAGATCCTGAGTAAGGAAAGCCAGATAAGAATAAAAAAAATAGCAAGGAACATCCTGTCATCACCGGGAAAAGACTTCACGCGCGAACGGGAAACCATAGAAGACATAATATTTCATGAATACGGCATAAGCGACAGGCAGGCGTATTATATCAGCGAGTATCTGCAGTAGCAGGAACGCCGCAGGGAAACACGGCATATGCGTCGATTTTATCATCCCCCCTGTCATCGATGATTAAAATTCCCTTTTGTTCATAGATGATCAGGCGGTCCGCGCCGTTTTTAATCATATTCAGGCCGCTGTTTCCATAGCTGTATATGAAGTAATCAGCTCCTCTATCAAGAGCAACATTGTCGGTGGTCGTTCTGTTGTTCATGTAGCCGATTATCGCGTTGACTTTACCGTCCAGCATGAAAAAGGAAACGCTCCCGATTCTTAAAATTTTTTCGAATTTCACCCTGGGGCCCGTCTTCACTTTCAGTACATCATGCAATAGTTCTTTAAGGCCTGTACGGACATACGAGACATCCTGGCCCGCATATTTTCTGAGCACATCGCCCTCATGATCGCCAATAAGCGCTCCCTCTGACCCGATGCACGGGGCAACAAGCATTGGATCGCCTCCGACCATCACGGCCAGATCTTCCCGCGATTTCTGGGCGAATGCCGCGCATGAAACAACGACGATGCAGACAGCCAGCAGTTTTTTCATCTGATTTTATCAGCCTCGCGCGAAATTACCGGATAACGCCTCGGGAATTTACGGTCCGTATGATCTTTCTTGATAAACAGGAGCCCTGTTTCGCCGATTCCGAAATTTTTATGATTTCCGGAGCCCACTCCCGCCATACCGAGCTTTTCGGCATGGGCGATAACATCCGGATGCAGATTTTCCATCTCAAGCGATGAATAAATATACAGGAATCCGCCTGCCGCGACCAGGGGAGCTCCCATTTCGATGACAACATAAGGGGCGCCCATTGCCCTTGAAACCGCAAACCCGAAAAATTCCCTGAATCTCTCTTCTTTTCCGACATCTTCAGTGCGGGCATTGATTACCGACACGTTTTCCATTCCCATTTTAACGCAGACTTCCGAAATGAAGCCTGTTTTTTTAACTGATGACTCTATGAGAAAACCCCGTAAGTCATTTCTCAAGACAGATAGAGGGATTCCGGGCACCCCTGCCCCGCTCCCCAGGTCGCAGAAAACTGTTCCACGTGGAACGTTCAGGTCTTTAAAGGGCTCGATGCTCGATATGATCAGGTCTCTGACAATATCCTCGAGCGAATCGTGCCCGGTAAGATTGAAAAGCCTGTTGGAATAATAAACCGAATCCGCAAACAGCGCGAGCGAATGAATCTTCCTGTCGTCAAGGGCGATTCCCGAAGTTTCAACGGCATCCCTGATCAGCTTAGCGTGTTCCACGTGGAACACCTCCGTTTTTCTGCAGCGATTCGATATGCACGACAATTATCGAAACATCCGAAGGATCAACGCCGGATATCCTCATCGCCTGGCCGACCGTTCTCGGAAAAACATTCTTCAGCTTCTGCCTTGCTTCGTTTTTCAGCCCTTTTATCGAATCATAGTCGATATTTTCTGGAATCATGCGGTCTTCCATCTTTTCAAGGCGCTGTATCCTCTCGATATCACGGCGTATATAGCCTTCATATTTTATCTCCATCTCAATAAGCGGGATAATGCTCTTGTCGATATCCATGTCCAGGATTTCCCTGATTCCGTTTATCGATATGTCAGGCCTCTTCAATATTTTCTCAAGATTCGTTTTTCCGCGGACATTGAACTTTTTATCCATGGTTGAAAGCAGATTAAAGACCCTGTCGTCAATATTAATGGTCGTGTTGCGCAGCTTTTCAGTCATGGCGTCAATATATTCATATTTATCATTCATTCTTCGGAATTCATCATCTGAAATGAGCCCGTATTCATGGCCATAATGCATAAGGCGCCTGTCAGCGTTATCCTGCCTCAACAGAAGCCTGTGCTCCGCTCTTGACGTGAACATCCGGTACGGCTCAAGGGTTCCTTTTGTCACCAGGTCATCGATGAGTACGCCGATATATGCTTCTGAACGCCTGAGCACCAGAGGCTCCCGACCCATTATGGCATTGCATGCATTCAATGACGCAATCAATCCCTGTGCTGCCGCCTCTTCATAGCCCGATGTTCCGTTTATCTGGCCTGCATGATAAAGTCCCCTGATCCGTTTTGTTTCAAGCGTTGGAAAAATTTCCGTGGGCGGAACGAAATCGTATTCAACCGCATATGCAGGCCGCATGACCCTGACATCTTCGAGGCCCGGGATGGTCCGTATCATCTCGAGCTGAACATCTTCAGGCAGCGAGCTCGAAAAACCGTTCACGTAATACTCGCTGGTATCGTAACCCTCGGGTTCAAGGAACAGCTGGTGCCTGGGCTTGTCGGAAAATCTGACCACCTTGTCCTCGATTGACGGACAGTATCTCGCTCCGATGCCCTTGATCTCTCCGCCGTAAAGCGGGGAACGATGTAGGTTATCTCTGATTATGCTGTGCGTTTTTTCATCGGTATAGGTGATCCAGCACGAGATCTGCCGACGTTCGATGCGTTCATTCGAAAAAGAAAACGGTGAAGGGACCGCATCCGGCAGCTGTTCCTCGCAGCGGCTGAAATCAATTGAGTTCCCGTTTATTCTCGGCGGCGTGCCGGTCTTGAGGCGCATGACCTGAAAACCGAGTCTTCTCAGCGAATCAGAAAGTCCCTCTGAAGAGAAATCGCCAAGCCTGCCGCACCTTTCCTTGTAACCGCCGATGTGGATGAGGCCCTTCAGGAATGTTCCGGTGCACAGTATCACGGCCCGGCCCAGGTGCTCCTGGCCCCGTATCGTTCTGACGCCCACCGCCCGTCCGTCCTCTGCCAGAATTTCCTCTGCGATATCCTGTATGATGGTCAGATTGTTCTGCCTCTCGAGCACATGCTTCATTCTAAGCTGGTATTCCTTCTTGTCCGCCTGTGCGCGCGGAGACCACACCGCCGGGCCCTTGCTTCTGTTGAGCATCTTGAAATGAATCCCGGTTGCGTCTATGGTCCTGCCCATCTCGCCGCCGAGAGCGTCTATCTCCCGGACAAGATGGCCTTTGGCAAGGCCTCCTATCGCGGGATTGCAGCTCATCTGGGCGATGGTATCGAGGTTCCCTGTCAGAAGAAGAGTCGATAGCCCTGTCCTCGATGAAAGAAGCGAGGCCTCGACTCCAGCGTGACCGGCGCCCACGACGATTATGTCATATCTGCGTATCATATTTAAATATAACAGCTGTTATTCTATAATTCGACGATATCTGGTATTAATTGCAGAACCGCCATGACGAGTCAATATTAATATGAACATCGGGTTCCGGTCGATTTATTATATACTTATATCACTGTTTTAATCACCGATAATTCAGGATAAAAATAGCTTTACTTTTAGCTGTTGAAAGGCTAATTTATGTCACATATGAGGCCGATGAACAGAGCATCTTCGAGAATATTGGCGGCTTTAACGGGTTTGCTTCTGGCCTATTCCTGCCAGAACCTCTCGCTGACGAAAGCCGGCAGGGAAAGGTCAATACCGGCGGTGATACATTCGATCGGCGGAAACGATCTGGGGCGAATCATCGTTTTTGCCGAAACGAAAGACCGGACGCAGATGGTGTTTGTCAGGGACATATATTCTTCTTCGGGATCTCCGGCTGATGTGAAAAGAAAAATGCGCGAATACATCGACTCAATTAAAAACTACCAGGGCAGAAAAGTGATCATCAGCTATTATGAAAACAGTATCGGGGATCTGATGATAACAGGCATCAGGAAACAATGAAATCCGCAAACATGCGATACACTATCTGTGTTGTTTTTCTCCTGTCCCTGCCCGTGTTTTCATGCAGAGGAACACAGCTTGTTTCACACGGGCCCGCATGGATAATCCACATACCTTCCGAATGGCGTCTTCTCGAAAAAGGAAAATCAAAGGACACCGTGTATGCCGCTTACAAGAGAATCCCGGTATACGGACAGGACCACGCCAAGACAGTCCCGTCATGCATGATAACCACCGGCACCGTCAATACCGGTACGACAATCTCCGAGCTCGCCTTGAACCAGCAGTCCGCAATAATCGCTGACATGGAAATCAAGGGATACAGGATTCATTCATTCAGAAAAGACCTGCAGGAAGAAATAAAAACCGCATTCAGGATCAACAACATTGTCAGCCTGGCGTATGAATACCGGCATGAAGACTCCGAGAAACCCTTTTTAACCATCGCGGTCTACGCAATCAAAGGCGGCAGCTACATCAATATCAACATCGATTCATCCGCTGAAACCTACCGGCGGCTTGGCAAGGAAATCTATCAGATAATATCATCTATAAGATAATCCGGGAGCGGCATCATGACACATTTAAAGCAGAACCTTCATGTTAAGCAGGGAGACATAACCAGAGAAAATACCGACGCCATCGTGAACGCCGCCAATCCCAGCCTTCTCGGGGGCGGGGGCGTCGACGGCGCCATTCACCGGGCCGCTGGTCCAGGGCTGCTCGAAGAATGCAGAAAACTTGGCGGATGCAGACATGGCGAGGCCCGGATAACCGGTGGGCACAACCTGAAAGCCCGCTTCGTTATCCATACGCCCGGGCCGGTGTATAAAAACGGCAGGAGCGGCGAGAAGGAAATCCTCGCGAACTCGTACCTGAACTGCATGAAGCTGGCATTGGAAAACCGGCTTGATTCGATCGCATTTCCCGCAATATCAACCGGCGTATACGGCTACCCCAGACAGGAAGCCTGTGAAGTCGCGGTAAACACCGTGCTTGAATTCATGATGGAAAAAAACTACGCCCCGCAGGTATATTTCGTTCTGTTTGACAGCGAGAACTATAAAATCTATAAGGATTACATCGAGAAACGACCATGAATTATCTTAATCAACTGACCACATCAGCGGAAAAATTCAAGAGCATTGTTTGCATGGGCCTTGATCCCGTGATCGAAGACATTCCGGTTCGGGCGCCGGCAGGCGAAGCGATCACCATCTTCTATCAGGAAATCCTGAACAAAATGGTCCAGTCCGGGGAGTATCCCTCTGCGGTGAAACCGAACTATGCATTTTACGCCCAGTACGGGATCGAAGGGATTCTGGCATTAGAAAAAATCATAACCCTTTTCAAAGCGCAGGGGATTCCGGTGATCCTGGATGTCAAGCGCGGGGATATCGGCAAAACTGCCGAGGCGTATGCGGCCGAGGCGTTCGATTTTTTCAAGGCGGATGCGGTGACGCTTTCTCCCTATATGGGATACGACTCCATCTCTCCGTTCATGAAAAGAAAACCGGACGGCGGTTTTTACATACTCACCAAGACGTCAAACAAGTCTTCCGGCGACCTGCAGGACATTGAAGCGGGCGGAAGGCCGCTCTTTCTTCATACAGCGCGAAAAATCATCGAATGGTACGGTCCCGGTATCGGATCTGTCGTCGGCGCCACGTATCCACAGCAGCTCGCGGCAGTGTCGGAAATTTTCATCAATTCCGGCAAAGACGTTCCCCTGCTCATACCGGGTGTCGGATCCCAGGGAGGAGACCTGGAGGCGGTCATGTCCGAACTGAAAAAATTTCCGGACATCAGGATCCACCGGATAAACTCCTCGAGCGCGATAAATTACGCGTACAAAAAAATGCAAGGGACCCCCTATCCCGAAGCGTCGGTAAAGGCGCTCAGGGAGCTGAACGACCAGATCAATGAATTGAGCAGATAATGGGCCCAATGATGAAAAACGGCGTATTGAAGCTCTTTCTCGATCAGCCCGGAACCAAAACAGGGGACAAGTACCGATTCAGAGTCACTTCACATCAATGACCCTGAACGAATACGGGAACGCCAGGTGCTCGAACCCGATATCGTTGTAAAAAAACTGCTGCTCGGATTCGCTTTCGAAGGCCACATGCTCCACGGCGTCGGCATAATGTCCCACAAGATAATCCCGGGCCAGGCCGTACCCTCCCCCGGGAACAAGGACATTGCACTCCTCAAGTTTTGAACGTACAAGCAGTTCGAGATTCCTTCCGGTCAAACGGATTATCGGCTCGATCAGGCTGTATCCGTCCAGGGCTTTTCTGAACACCCTGAATTCATCCATCACCTGATAGAACCTCACGGGAAGCCCGTCGCGCCACGGGTCGAACCTGTGCAGCCTGCGGTATAATGAATCAGTATCGAAATCCGCGATTGCCCGCTCGATCACGGCCTCATGTAAAAGCCCGTCATGAAAAAAAACAAGGTTGAACAGCTCGCTTCTTCCGAATAAATCCCCGAGATAACGCATTCCTTCCAGAGCCCTGTCGGCCCGTGTCAGCGTGATGAAAACCGAAAAAACGTTCGTATCGATGAGATGACTCCAGCGGGAAAATTGCCAGTTTTGAAGCGCGTCTCCGTTGAAGGAAACGCCCGCGATGAGTCCTCCCACGCCGTTTCTTATGAAATCAGGAAGACGCCGCTGGACATGAGAAAACCCGGTTCTCGATTCGCTGTACCAGATGATTTCCTTGAGAGCAGCGGTGTCGAAACCCCAACCTTTCAGATAGTAATACGGCGGCTCGTTCATGAAATCCACCCCACCGGAAATCGCAGCGTCCCTGATCGCGGCGCCGGGAAGCACCATCAGGGGATACAACTCGATACTGCCTGCAAGACCGGCGTCGACCAGCCGGTCGATTGTTGCGGCGAACGATTCCGGCGTGTCGCCAGGAAGCCCGGGGATGACGCCGATCTTCAGGTCAACGCCCGCCTTCTGAAGCATGATCATGCCTTCGAGCTCCCGGTCAGGATCGCCGCCCCGTCTCACTTTTTCGAGAGCGCCCCTGTTCAGGGTCTGGAGGCCCACTTCCAAGCTGTGAAATCCCGCGCGGTAGATGAGCTCCGCGGTTTCAGGCGTCATCCGGTCAGTGCGCATTTCGGTATGGAGTAAAACTCCCCTGTTTATTCCGGCCAAACGCCTGAGCTTTTCGTGGAAATCGCTGGTCCGGTCGAATGTCGGCGAAAGGAGGTAGGCCTCGGTTATACCTCTTCTTCCGGTCAGGCAGCGTTCGAGTATGTCAAAGGGAAGCTCGCGGACACGTAGACAGTTTTTCGAATAGTAGCAGTAGCTGCAGCGGTACGGGCACCCCCTGGTCATCTCGAGGAAGATCGACCCGTCGGGCATGGGGTTCAGGTAATTCGCGGTAAACGGCTCCACGATCGTTTGCGCATCGATCAGTTCTCCGGCCGGCTGGCATAGCACGCGGTTGCCGTTATACCCGGCTTCGGACACGCCCTTTTTGCCGGTATTCAGGAGCCTGTCGAAGAACCACTCCCCTTCCCCTGTCACAAAACGGTCAATATACGGATGCGCCGAATTCATGGCCACGGAGCCCTGGGCGATTTCAGGCCCTCCGAAGAATATCTCGCAGGATTCGAGCTGTTCTTTCATCCTTACAGCGATCGACAGGGAGCGCTCGATGTTCCACAGGTAGCAGGTAAAGGCGACCGCGTCGGGCGAGAGATTTCTGAAATAGCGAAGGATAATGTCGTCCGAGCCGAAAAGCGACAGGTTGCGGGGAAGAATGTGCGTCTCGATCCTGGAACTGCATCTCCTGTTTATGTAAGCGGCCATCGACGCGGGCGCGTACTCGATATTGCCGGTCAGATATCCCTGGGCGTGATCCAGAAGGGGCAGCTGGATGAAAAGAATCTTCTTCATGTGAATATCGGTATCCGAAACCCACTGAATGGCAACAGGATTTTTTCGGATCGCGATTTTTTATCCGGCAACGCTGGATTCCAAGCGCCTGACGGATAATAATTTCTTTACAAAAACCCGCGCTTCATCCACGATTATTAAAGGGACACGGTGCAAAATACGGGAAACGCCATGGGTATCGCTCAGGAAATAATCATATTGATCATCGCGGGATTTATCGGCGGATTGGTTTTTCACCGGCTGAAGGCTCCGCTTATACTCGGATACATCTTCGCCGGTATGATCATCGGGCCCTATGCTCTCGGGATCGTTTCGGACATCAAGAACATCGAACTGCTCGCCGAAATCGGGGTCGCACTCCTGCTCTTCTCGATCGGCCTCGATTTTTCGTTCAGGGAACTCAAACAGGTTGGCGCCATCGCGATTTTCGGCACGCCCATCCAGGTGGCCCTGACGATCTGTTACGGGTTCGCCATCGGGCGGATTTTCGAATTCCCCACAGTCCCTTCTCTTCTGCTCGGCGCTGTCATGTCTCTGTCGAGTACAATGGTGGTTCTCAAGACCCTGATGAACCAGGACCTCATGGGCACGCTGTCGAGCAGGGTGATGATCGGCGTTCTCATCATGCAGGACCTCGCAGCAATCCCGATGATGATTATCATTCCTCAGATTAAGAATATCAATGAGGGCCTGGGATTTCTCGGTTTTGCGGTGCTGAAAGCCGCCATGTTTCTGGCGATAATCGTTTTTATCGGGACCAGGGCCATTCCCTTCATCCTCAAGATGATAGCACGATGGAATTCCCGGGAGCTGTTTTTGCTCGCGGTGACCGCGCTCGGGCTGGGGATAGGCTTTCTCACCCATATTGCCGGGCTGTCGTTCGCGTTCGGCGCGTTTGTCGCAGGCATGGTGCTGAACGAGTCAGACTACAGCCACCAGGCATTGAGCGACATCATCCCCCTGAGGGACATATTCGTGCTGTTTTTCTTCACGTCTATCGGAATGCTGTTCGATGCCGGGTTCATGCTTGAGAATCTCCCGGTTATCCTGCTCATCACCCTGGCGGTCCTTGTCGGCAAGGGGATTCTGTTCGCGGCGATAAGCAGGTTTTTCGGATACAGAAACGTCATCCCCCTTGCCATGGCCCTGAGCCTTTCCCAGATCGGCGAATTCTCTTTCGTCCTCCTGCGTATGGGACTCGCTGAAAAGATCATAAACAGGGAGCTGTACCTGATCATGCTCTCGGCCATCGTTATCACCATGATAGTAACGCCCTTCATGTCGCGGCTCACCAGACCGATTTATTCGCTGAAAAAGCGATGGAAAAAATCGGTCGAGATCGAGACCCTGAACATAACCGGCGCTGCGCTGAAAAACCACGTCGTCATAGCCGGCGGGGGTCGTGTCGGAAGGAACGTCGCATTCCTCATGAAAAATTTCGGCATCACCTGCCTGATCATCGAGCAGGAACACCGCCGATTCGAATACATGAAAAACCAGGGCATGCCGGTCATATACGGAGACGCGACCCAGGCGGCTGTGCTTGATGCGGCCCATATCGACCGGGCGGCCCTTTTGATCTCGACGATCCCCGGAATAATCGCGACCAGGGCGGTCCTGGGATACATAGCCGCCAATAAAATTAAGGTCAACGTCGTGGCGCGGGTCGAAGGAATGGAGGAGATGAAGGAGCTCTACGAATCAGGGGTCTACGAAGTGGTGCAGCCCGAATTCGAAGCGAGCCTTGAAATCATAAGACAGGCGCTGATCCACCTGGACATCCCGCTCACGGCGATACACGAATACACAGATAAAGTCAGGCGTTCTTCATATTCCCCCCGGCTCAAGCTCAGCCAGGCGCACAAACAGCTCGAACAGCTGAAATCGGTTTCTGCGCTCCTGGAGATGGTGTGGGTCAGAATCGAGCCCGGGAGCCGAGCCCAGGGAAAAACCGTCGGCGAGCTGAAGATACGGACCACTACCGGAATTTCGGTTGTCGGGGTTTCCAGGGAGGACGCTTTTTTCCCGAACCCTGACGTCGACTTCCGCTTTGAAGCGGATGATTACGTCGCGATAATCGGGAGATCCCATCAAAGGGATCTCTTTAAAGAAATGTATACCGCCTGACTGATCGGCCAGGCATTCAGACTGCAGGAGGCGCCATGAAAAAACAGTCAATAGTCATGATGATCTGTTCCGCCGCGATAATCATTCTCTCGTCATTGTATCCGGTGCGGACAATGCCGTCAGAGAGACCATCAAAAGGGGCAATTGTCTACGTGCCTGCTTATTCATCGATCTTTCACGGAGACCGCCGCAACGAAATACGGCTGACCGTCACATTGAGCATCCGCAACACTGACCCGAAACAACCGATCACCATAACCCGGGTAGACTATTACGATTCAGCCGGGAAAATGCTGGCCAGATACATCAAATCGCCGTTCACGCTGAATGCGCTCGCATCATCCAGCTTTCTGATCCCCGAATCAGAAAACAGGGGCGGGGCCGGGGCCAAATTCATCGTAGTGTGGCACGCCAAGGATCCTGTTTCGAAACCGATAATAGAAACGATCATGATCGGCACCAGGGGACAGCAGGGTATATCATTTAACTCGCGAGGGAAGGAGATCGCGGAATAAATACCCTTGGGTTCCCATTGCATGATCGCGCTACAATACTGCGGTCTGCAGTATGATCCCGGCATATCAATCAGTTCCCGGATTCAAAAAAAGGCATTAATTGATTGAAATTATTCAAGGCCGATCCTATGATATAATGCCATTGAAAAATACGACATAGTCGAATGGATTGAACCGATAATGAATTATCATGTATCTTGATATCATCAACAAAAAATGGAACATCCTCGCGATTGACGACAGCAAACTCAACCGCGCCATAATCAAAAAAACTCTGGGCGATCTCAATATGCTGGTCGACGAAGCGTCCGACGGCATTGAAGGACTCGACGCGCTTAAAAAGAAAAAGTACGACCTTGTCCTGGTCGACTATGTAATGCCCAATCTCGACGGATTCGGATTTCTGTCCAAATTCAAGGACTACATCGGCGACAGCTTCGTACCGGTCATCCTCATGACCGGTACTGACGACCTCAACTCAAAGATCAAGGGTCTGACCATTGGCGCCGACGATTTCCTGCTCAAGCCCCTCAACAACAACGAACTGGTTGCCCGTGTGTTTTCGCTTCTCAGGCTCAAGCACGCCCATGACGAACTCTACGAAAAAAACATGCAGATACAGTGGGAGCTCGAAGCCGCAAAAAAAGTACAGCAATTCATCATCCCGAAAAATTTCAAGAGCTTCACCTACCCGTCGGTAAGCGGTCTTTATCTTCCGATAGAGGATATCGGAGGGGACTACTTCGACTGTTACAACATCGACGATAAAACGAGCGGATTTCTTATCGCGGACGTTACCGGACACGGCATACCCGCCGCCCTCGTCATGGCAATGTCCAAGATGATATTCAGCATCTACGCCGCCCGCTTCGACAGGCCGGGTCAATTCCTCAAAACGATAAATTCCAATATAAAAAGCGTGCTTCTCGACGGCCAGTACATCACATGCTTTTACATCATCTACGACGACAGCGATAAAAAAATATACTACTCCAATGCCGGCCACACCAGGGCGCTGTTTTACCGGGCGGGTTCCGAAAAAATCCTCGCGCTCGACACGAAAGGATACTTCATCGGGATTTTAGAAGAATCCGATTATGAAGAAAAAAATCTCGCGATCGAAAGCGGCGATCGCCTTTTCATCTATACCGACGGTCTGAGCGAGATAAAAAACAGCGCCAAGGAGGAATTCGGCGAAAAGAGGATCGCATCATTCATCAGGAAAAACAACGGCCTCAAAGGGGACTCTTTTTGCAGCGCGCTGTACCATGAAATCGAAAGCTTCGCCACGATGTCGGAAAGAAGCGACGATCTCGCTTTTCTGAACATTGAATTCTGATCATGCTTCTCAATCTGCCATCCAGGATAATTCTAAACCTCATATTCAGGGACCTCGAACGATTTCTTAAAAACCTTATCGGTTGTGATAACATGGCCGTATCCCCTATCCTCAACCATGGGAAAAAACAGCACCTTCCCCGGATCGCGCTGACACTGAAGACAGCGATTCATGAATTCACGGTGTTCATCTCATACGAAGGCTTTACCGCAGATGAAATGCGCTCGATCGGGAATTATATCAAAGAAAACCTTGATCAGCGCGGTGCCATTGTAAAGCTGCTCTTTAAAAGGGAAATGTCATTCATCTTTTCCGGCAGTCCGCCCTGGCCTGATGACACCTCGCCGGAATACGAGATTGCAGTTTCGGTCCGGGATGTGAAACACGACTGTGTGATGCGCATTGCGATCCCCTACGCCCTTCTGAAGAATCTCCTGCATTTGACGCGCGATGTCATGGATGCGTCCGATATGGAAAAAGCACTCGCCGATCATTTCAGAAATCCGGCACTGCTGATCCCGGACGCGCGGGCGCTCATTGAAACACTTGACCCGATGCAGCTCGGTTCGCTCTTAAACAGGCTCCAGAGCGGCAACCGGCTCTCTGTTTATCATATGGTTCTCCTGATTCTTGCCTACCCGGATCTTTCGCTGAAAATAAAAAACTGCCTTTCAAGAAACACGATCGACGACGTAATCGATCATAAAAAAAACATCGACAGTTATAAAATCAACAAGCGCGACATTCTGGGGGGCGTGTATTCGTTCGAGGAGTCGATATTCATGCTGATGAGATCCGGCTCCGATTTCGGCTTTTCCCGATATCTTTCTGAAATAGGCTCAACGATCCGGCAATTCCTCGGAATGGATCTACTTTTTTCAAAGGATTTTATCGCATGGATCGAGGAAATGGCCTCTGCCGGTCTTTTGTACGAGACCATAACCAGGTGCAGCGAAGATACGGTGGCCATGGCCGTAATCAGCGACAGTAAAACGCTGGTCCCGTTTCTCGGCAAGGTCGTGTCCGGGAAAAAGATCGAATCCATAACAAGCGCCGTCAATAAAACCTGCGATTACGGCGCAGTGCTTGAATCCCGTCTGAAAATGATATCCACATACAGGCATTTGAAGATGCGCAGGACCAGACAGGACCACGACAGCCTTGATTACCTGCTCGCCAAATTCAAAAACGAGCGAGATTATCTTTTCGTCCTCATTGAAGTAGGATGGTTCGTTTTATCGACGGCCCTCAAGGGAGCCGCCAAAAAAAACGTTCAAAGAACGATGAAATATGTTCCTGAGGGGGCGAGATTTCTCATCGAAGACGTGCTTGCCGGAACCGTGAATCCGAACATCCTTCATGACGAGATCCAGGTGAACCGGGCCAAAGCCCTGTGCGTCAAGGCGATCCAATCGCTTTACGAGGACGGAATAATAGCACTCGAGGATTAAAAACCGTCAGGATTTTTTCTTCTTTGGCGGTTTCGGCTCATCGTCTTCATCGGAAGATTCATCATCCTGCTCTTCTTCCTGTGGGATCTTGTTGGTTTCCGGCTGGTCAGGAATATTACCGCCCTGCCGGTCCTTTATATACTGGCCGAGCTTTTCAATGCCGTCCTTGAGCTGGTCGAATTCCGATATGTTCAATGCAACGCCCTTCTGGGTCGGCTTATACACAACGTTTCCAGAACCCCCTTCAACCGCCTGGAACCATATGCGGATATTAATGAGCTCCTTGCCCTTGAATTCGGAAACCTCGATACGGATTATTTCGTTGCTGTTGCGCTGAATGTCTTTTATTAAAACCGCCATATTAAAAACTCTCCTTTCAGTTAATGCAGTTCATCGCGAATTCTTTTCTATGCGAGCTTTTCCAGTCTGCCCGACAGGCACCGTGCGAAAATCTCATGTCCCCGCTCGTTTGGGAGCCTGGTATCATCAAGCACGAAATCAGATGTCCGCAGTCCCTTTGCCATCACATCGCCCTGCCACCAGGTGTGCACCGGCACCATTTCGCAGTCGAGGTCGACGCATACTTCACGTATGGTCCGGTAATAGATGTTGACCGCATCCATGTCATATGGATCCTCGAATGGCTGCGACGTGAGCAGCATGATGTACGGATCACATACATGCCTGGCGAGTCGAACGGTCTGTACCAGGTTCTCCTTGAACTCCGACCGGTACACGGGATAAAAAGCGTCGTCTATTCCGAAATGCAAAATCAGGACCTCAGGCCTGAACGGCGAGATGTCCTCATGAAACGTCCACACGCAGTCAAAAGACGTTTCTCTCTCCCTCGAGCGGTTTATGATTTCATGACCACGGGCGGCCCCGGTGCTGATCAACATGTCGACATAGCTTTCAGATACGCCCCTGCCGGCCGGAATGCTGCC
>ENA-UOWG01002418-UOWG01002418.1-activated-sludge-metagenome-genome-assembly--contig:-NODE-2418-length-15953-cov-3.882061_pt1 | contig 15953 bp, 10 predicted proteins | sample MGYA00238147_ERZ761563 | MGnify/ENA primary metagenome ERZ761563 (study PRJEB28884, sample SAMN05720216) | anaerobic digester metagenome | isolation source: active sludge of municipal... | reverse complement strand
TCCTGTCTGTGGCATTTGAGGGCGTTACTGTCGCCGTCAGTGAGAGTGTCCCGTTGTCCTGGGTGATAGTCGTGGCTCCTCCGGTCCCAGTGACGGCAATGCCCGTGACAGGCACAAATGATTCTCCTCCGTCCCAACCGGCAATTCTGGCTAACAGCCACCACATAGCCTTCCCAAGTCTTAAAGCACCAGCTTCTGAAATATGATAGCCCAATGCAGACTCGGGCAACATATTCAATTCAGTAGCAACATGCAGAATATGCCCATATGAAACAATTGTTCTCGGCCCGCTTCCGTCGTCATCATAATTTAAAATATCGGAATAATCAAACAGATAAGTTCCTTCATGCGATTTTACATAATCTCGTATAGCAATCATTCCTTGCTCTCTGCCCCACTGGTCTAATCCGCCAAGATCATCAACAGGAACTGTTGTAAATATTACCTTCGTATTATATCCGTTAGCTTTGCAGTAATCAATGTATTCCTGAGTCGCACTTATATAATCTGCATAGTTTACACCATCATCATAACAATGACCGAATCCAAGTACTGAAAGTCCAAGATTATTTGCATCACAATAAGCTATATGTGCTTTTATTCTATTAATAGCCGTACTACTAGTCCACCAATCTTCTTCACCATGAAGATCTATCCAGCCACTTGCATTATTAACATCACCCCAGGCTAATCTTCCGGTGCGTAAATGTGAACTTGTACGTGCTTCAGGTGGCCCCGGATAAACTGTCCAGTTTACCTGGTACTTAGAATCAAGCGCTTCCAGCAAATCTAAACCAGAAAAATATCCTCTACTATGAGATTCTCCTGGTATATTCAGCCACATTTCCTTAACCTTATCGATATAGTATTGAGGTATGGCATCATATTTATCTACAACAGTATGATCAGCTATGATCTGACCATATTGCACCAATCCAAACTGTAGGAATAGAATAAATAGTGCTATTCTTTTCATTACCTGTTTAATCAAGTTTCTCCCTAAAGATGATTTTGACGAATTAACCAAAATATTTGACAAATATACATAATTAAACGACGTAAACGAGATTTGGTTACGTTAAAGCGCAATTTCTTTCTCTTCTATATGTAAGCAATACTCCTACCTGAAGATTAAATGAATATTTGTTAAACGGGAAATATGCAAAATAGCTAAAACATTATGAGTTCATCCGGAAATCGTCAAAATCTCGATATCGCTTGTCAAGTTGGTACGTGTACAATTTCACCTTGACAAAATGATCCGGGGATTGCACAGTTCCGGCAATAATTATTAATCGCTTGTTATAATGGCATATAGCTAATATTCGAATTTAATTTCAAGCCCTTCCTACTGAAGCTGACAACTTCCGTCCAAATGATTTGTCCCGTCATAAATTGAAATAGCAGAGGAAAAAATACATGCCATGCGAGATTCTTGAAAATTAATATAAGTAGTTTTCGTTTATGAGTTATAGAAATTCAATAAAAGTGACTAAAATGTAACTTGTAACTGTTTATTACGTTAACCTATATAATTGATTTTATATGTATTTAAAGAAGATAATACTGATCGTCGCAGGAAGCATTGCTTTTGGCCTCAGCATTTCAGCCCAGCATACGCCACTCACCCCTATCTCCAACCGGGTGTTTACGCCCTTTATAATCAATCCGGCAATTGCAGGAAGCAAGGACTTTATGGCCATAGACTTTTCTGCCACAATCCAGGGAGAGGATTTATCACAGCTACTTAGCAGCAACAGTCGTATTGCTAAAAAAGGACCGAGATACTTCGGGGCTCCCGTAGGTAAAAGCTTTTCCAGCATCGGAGTCGGAGGGGCTCTCTTCAATGATCAATATGGACCGTCAAGGAACATTGGCATGAGTGCAGCTGCATCATATCACATACCGCTGAATGAGAAGAATATATCATTTGTCTCCGCCGGACTGGCAGTAAAGGGTATCTATAACATAATGGATTCCATTACTGATACGGGTGCACCCGGCAAGGAAAGCATTATCCCAAACATGGATGCTGGCATCTATCTCTATAGCCAAAACCTGTACGCCGGTGTGTCGGTAACCAATCTCCTTGGCAGCATGATCGACAGCACAGATATGGCTCTCTATAATGTCCCCGTCTCAAGGCAATATTTCTTCCTGGCCGGATACAAAATAGTGTTTAGCAAGTCCCTGAATATCATTCTGGAACCCTCCCTGATTATTAATCTCGATGATTCGCTGAAATTTGACACCAGGGAATCTTATAATCCCATGCTTAAACTCTACATGGATGCCTTCTGCCTGGGAGCTTACCTTCACGATTACAATAACCTGACCTTGTTTTTCCAGTACAAATTCCCGAAACTATATATCGGAACACTGATCGACTTCCCCCGGGATGTGCCTTTCTACAAGAGAGATCTGACCGTAGAGGTGGCAGCAGGATTTAACTTCGGAAGCGTAACAAAAACCTCCGGGAGCAGGTATCAATGGTAAATCGAAAAGAAGATGAAAACAATTATAGTAATCCTGACCTTCCTGTGCAATTTGTCACTGCCGGAAGCAAAAATCTCAGAGGTCACTTCCCCAGGAAAATCAGAAACGCAGGTAATCGATTCTGTCATAACGAAAGATCTGCGCATAAGGCCATTCAATCTTGAAATTATTCCTCCCTCTTCCGGAGTTCAATTCTACCGCAACGGAATTATTTTCCTTTCACATTCCAAACTGGAGGAGAAAGTCCCCGAACGTCATCTTTCCTTCGGATCGGTCAGAACATATGCATCCCTGATTTCAGATACCATTCCGGGAAATTATATGCCATTTGACCTGAACAGTTCCGCTCTCTTCCCGAGTGAGGCTACAACGTTCTCTGAGGATTTCAACACGATGTATCTTAGCCTGATACCCGATAAATCAAACAGCGAAAAGATTTTCAGGGCAATATACACATCAAATGGATGGAAAATAGAAGAAAAGCCGCTGGATTTCTGCAACGATAACTTCATTTTCTCTCATCCATGCCTGTCAGCGGATGGAACTTTCATGGTATTCTCGTCAGACAGGTCAGGAACAACAGGAGGATTGGATCTCTGGATGACAAGAAAGGACGGAGGAATATGGAGCAGTCCTGAAAATCTCGGGACCAAAATCAACACCGCAGGTAACGAGCTCTTCGCTGCGCTGGACAGTAAGAATAACATTTATTTCTCCTCTGACGGGCAACCGGGGAAGGGTGGCTATGATATATTTGTGGCAAGATTTAACGGATCAGGATGGGATACTCCTCATAGCCTGCCAGATGTCATTAACACCAAAGACGACGAACTGGCATATACTATCAACAAAACCGACAACAAAACTGCGTTTTATACAACCAGAACCCGTTCAGGCAAATCAAGGACACAACTCTATGTTATCGACATCAACCATGATCCGTCACAAGATGTAACCTTTAGTCTGGGCGATCGTATCCTTGCCCTGTCAGACATGAGCACCAAAGCCTTCAATGAAGCAACGGTTCATGCTCCTGAGACAACTTCAGCACGGAAGGAAACAGTATCTTCGGACAAAGCTGCTCAGCCGACACCGGCTGAGCAGGTAAAGAAGGAAATGACTTCTGCTCAGGATAAAGCCAGTGAAACACAGACAACAGAAGTTAAGAAGGAAGTGCTTCCACAACCGAAACCAACTACTTCAACACCGCCATCAGAAGCAAAGAATGAGACCCCGGTTGCAGCAAAACCCACTCCTGCCAATCCGGCATCTGAGGTGAGAAAGGATGAGGTTGTCTACAGAGTCCAGATCATTGCCAATACTAAGGCTGTCGGCAGTCAGAACATAAGTGTCGCTGGCAAAAGCTATAAATCATTCGAGTATCTCTACAAAGGGGGATACAGAACAACCATCGGCGAATTCAGCAACCTCCAGGATGCGATGCGGTTACAGAACACGTGCCGCCAGAATGGCTACAGCCAGGCATTCGTGGTTGCATTTAAAAACAACATCCGTTCAACTGATCCGGAATTGTTCAAATAGGCCTGCAAAACCAGGAAAAGAATACGTATAATAGTGAAGTTGTGGCTTTTTAGTCCCTCTAATTATATGTTTCGTCAAAAATGGCCCATGAATAAATCAAAGAATTATTTGATATATCACGCGTAATATCCTTTGAATTTCAATTACATATATATGGTCTCCCGGGTATCCGGCCAGTGATGTCCCCTATCCTTAATAAAAAAGTTACCATTTTGACCAAGATGGCCTGTAAAACTGCCAAATGGTCAATGCGGATGACCAACAGCAAAAATCAACAATAATTCACTCTTTGTTCAGACGTATCGTCAAATAGTCCGAGCTTGCTCTCCCTCTGATTAGATGTACCTTTACCGTGAATTTCTGAAGCCTGTGATAACGGCGAAAAAAAGCGGCAGAAAGATGAACATTCTGCCTGTCCGACAGAATAAAAAACAGGTGACAGCCGTTTAATCTTTGACCCGGTTTCAGAGGCTGACTAAAATTGAAGAACTGCTGATGGATATTTTCAGTACATTATACCGTTTGCACATTATTCCATTTCTCAAGAGATGGAAACTCCTCAATTTTATACTTGGGGCACTTGATATTCTGGCCATCTTCATGGCATTTGAATGTGCATACCTGATTGTGTACTCCGGCGCCGTTAGAGGTTACTTCTTCTTCCTTGATGAACGGTTTCTTCTTCTCTTTGTCGGTATCACACCACTCTGGCTGCTTGCCATGTACCTGCTCAAAGCCACGGAAATACCGAGGACCAAGCAGTACACTGCAATATTCTGGGAATACTTCCTTTCTGCAGGAGCTATTTTCATGCTTCTTATTGTTCTTTACTTCCTTTTCAAGCTCTATACAGTCTCGAGAACATTCATCATTCTTATCCCGGTCTTCGGCTTTATTTTCCTTTTCACCTTACGGATAATGGAGTACACGGTATTCAAAAAATACCGTTCAAAAGGATTTAACTATCTTAATGTTGTATTGATTGCAGATACTTCTTCACTGCCTTTCATCGAGAGCATGCTGGAACACAAGGAATGGGGCTACAAGATAGTTGCCCTGTTCACAAGCTCGGAAGCAATCCGGAAGAAATACGAGGAGACGATCATAATTCTACCCGAGGACTTTATTGAGGTTCTGAACGACCTTATGGAAGTTGATATGATCGACGAAGTGCTTTACATCAAAAACAAGGTTCTCCCTCCGGAAATAAGGAAGATAGTTCGGTCCTGCGAGGAACTGGGTGTTGTTTTCAGTGTAATGTACCGGGACGAGAAACTTGCACTTTCAAATGCTGTTAAAACAGAAATTGCCAACTTCAAGTTCCTGACCTTCATTAATGTACCGCATAACACATATGCCCTGGGGGTAAAAAAGATCATGGATATTTTCGGCTCACTGTTGGGAATTATTGTACTGTCTCCTCTGATGATCATAATGGCAATCATGATCAAAATCAGTTCTCCGGGACCGGTGATTTTTAAACAGCCAAGGGTGGGACTCAGAGGAAGACAGTTTGAACTGTTCAAATTCCGTACAATGGTAGCTAATGCCGATGAGATGAGAAAAGAGCTCGAGGAACTGAACGAAGCGGACGGTCCGGCGTTTAAGATTGCAGATGATCCAAGGGTGACCAAGATCGGTAAATTCCTTCGTAAAAGCGGACTTGATGAACTGCCTCAGCTTTTCAATGTGCTCAAAGGTGAAATGTCACTCATCGGGCCTCGCCCACCCCTTCCGGAAGAGACCACACAGTACGAGCGATGGCAGTTGAGGCGCCTTTCTGTCAAGCCGGGATTATCCTGTTTCTGGCAGGTCAAACCTGACAGAAATAGTATTAAATTCGAAAAATGGATGGAACTTGATCTGGCCTATATTGACAACTGGTCGCTGCGACTTGATTTCGTAATTTTGATGAAAACAGTTAAAACCATTTTCCACAAAACAGGACTTTGATAACTCAACCAGAATAAAATGGGAAATAATAAAAGTACATTTCTGAGATTCTCACTTATTGCAATGGTAATTGCATTAATGGCGGCCTCATGTGTTCCAACCACACAGCTGAGCTATTTCAATGACATGGAAGATCTTGATCAGCCGACAGTCAACCCGAGAACCCAGAAACTGATCAAACCTTTTGACAAACTCTATGTCAGGGTTCTGAGCATTGATCTTCAGACCAACCAGATCTTCAATACATCCGACGAAATCAGAATGGGCTCATATGGCAACATGGCCGGGCTGATCGGTTACCTGGTTGACGAGGAAGGAAATATCAATTTCCCATTCGTAGGAAATATAAACGTTGTAAACCTTACAACAGCACAGGCGGCTGAAAGGATACAGACGGCCCTGAGCGATTACGTCCCCCAGACTTCCATCATAGTTAAATATGTGGATAACCAGGTGACTGTAATGGGAGAAGTCCAGAGGCAGGGAGTCTATTCATTCTCACAGGATAAGCTCAATATCTATGAGGCACTGGGCCTCGGCGGCGGCATAACACGCTACGGTGACCGCAAGAAGGTGATAATGGTCCGGAATGAAGAGGGCAAGGTGATGCACTACAGGCTTAACCTTTCCGACTCCAAAATCTCCAACAAAGCCTATTATTACGTGATGCCCAACGATGTAATTATAGTGGAGCCCCTCAAGGCGGTTTCAACAAGCTATTCGAACATAACTTACACAACAATTCTTTCTACGGTATCCACTGCAATTGCAGTACTTCTTTTCGCAGGTTTAAGATTCTAAACTACACCCTTCGGATGACAAACAATCAAAATGACTCGCAAAGCGAAGCCTTCAACATCAAGGATTTTATAACAGAGGCTTTATCATACAAATACTTATACATTGCCAGTTTCTTCATTTGCCTCCTGATAGCATTCCTTGTAAACAAGTTCTCCCCAACTGTATACCAGGTAAATTCGGTGATAGGCCCGGTGGAGGATAAACGCTCGTCCCTTCTCGGATCAAATGATCTTTTCAGCGGCCTCGGGGCTCTTGCCGAATCACGCAACCTTGAAAATGATATCAACAGCCTGAATTCATTCAGTCTTGCTGCCACTACAATCAAGAACCTCAACCTCGAAATAGGATATTTTGCAGGGAAAAACAGCCTGTTCCGTAACCCAACGCAGGTTTATCTTGGTAATCCATACACGGTCAGCATCGATAAATCTCATATCCAGCCGATAAACGCCAGATTCAAGATCGACGTCCTGGATGATCAGAGCTACAGGCTGACTGCCTCGGAAGATGAAGTGGCCTATTACAACTATATAGACAATGCGGTGGTAAGCGAAAAAAATGTTTTTAAGATAGATACTATCTGCCGCTTCAACGAGACGATATCTTCGTACAATTACAAGTTCTCGATTGCCCTGAACAAGGAATTATACAGTCCTCTTCAGGCAAAGGAGACAGATTTCTTTTTCGAGTTTTATCACCTCGATCAGCTTACAAAATCATACCTGAAAAGACTTAAGGTAGAGCCTGTAAGTATCAGATCATCATTAATCAATCTGCTTTTCACCGGTGAAAACAGGAGGCTAACGATCGATTTCCTGAACAACTTCATACAAGCCTACCTCGATGATAATCTTTCGAAGAAAAACAAAATTGCGCGCAATACAATTGACTTCATCGACTCGCAGATCTCGGAGATTTCTGATTCACTTTCAATTTCCGAATCGAAACTGCGCGACTACCGGTCAGCCCACCAGGTAACAGACCTAAGTTACCAGGGACAGCAGGCATTGGAAGCGATGCGTGAAATAGAAAACGAACGAACCACACTGCAGGTTCAGGAAAGATATTACAATTACGTCCTGGATTACATGGAAAAGAACCAGGACATGTCAAGCCTGTCGCCCCCCTCAGCCGCCAATGTGGTTGACCCGATCATGAACTCCCTGGTTCTGGAATTACTGACACTGAATTCACAGCGGGCAACAATTCTCAGCAACAACGCAGAGAAGAACCTTTTCCTGGGCCAGATTGAAAACAAGATCAAACTTCAGAAGCAAGCTATAATTGAGAATGTCAAAAACAACCTGAATACCCTGAACCTGACACAGAATGAGCTTGATTACCGGGAGAGCAAATTATCCGGAGAAATATCAAGGCTGCCCCGTACAGAACTCAACATGGTCAGTATGCAGAGACAGTTTAATCTGACTGACCAGATTTATACATTCCTGCTTGAAAAGAAAGCTGAAGCTGCAATTGCCATGGCGTCGAACTATCCCGACTACGAAATACTTGAACCGGCCAGGGACATTACCGCCTCGATAATTGCACCGCGCAGCAGCCTCAACTGGATAATTGCCCTGTTCATGGCTTTCATGATTCCTACTCTCTACATAATTCTTCGCAACTTCTTTAACGAAAAGATCACCTCTGTAAGGGATGTGGAGCGAATCATCGGTCAGCCGGTAATGAACCTGATCTATAAAAATTATTACAAATCTGAGTCGGTTGTTAAGGACTACCCGGGTTCCTCCATAGCAGAATCATTCCGTAACCTTCGAAGCAGTCTCTTCCTGAAGTTCAGGTCTGAACCGCACAAGGTCCTTATGATTACTTCATCTCAGCCACAGGACGGAAAGAGCTTCGTGTCAAGCAACCTGGCTGCATCAATTGCCTCAGTAGGTCATAAGACCGTGCTGCTCGACTGTGACCTCCGCAGACCTACGCTTCATGAAAAACTAAAAATAGTCAACTCCGTAGGACTGTCTAACTACATGGTCAAAAATGTTTCAAGCAAGGAGATTCTGCGAAAAACTGATATAGACAACCTCTGGTTCATCCCTGCCGGTCCCATTCTTCCGAACTCTTCAGAGCTCATAGAATCCGGCGTACTGGATGAACTCATCGAGGAACTGAAGGAGAAGTTTGACTATGTGATAATTGACTCGACCCCCGCCGGCCTGGTGGCAGATGCCAGCCTGATGGTGAAATATGCTTCATTTATTCTGCTGGTCTGCAGGAATGAATACACCCGCAAGGATGTATTCACTGATGTTCTGAACCTTTTCCAGGCCAACAGCATAAACAACTATGACATCGTCTTTAATGACCTGAACCTGAAGAAAAGCAGGTATGGGCGTTATGACAACTATTACAAGCAATAAAACAGGACAATTTCTGCTTAAATAATTAAAATCATTCTTTTATCCATGACAACAGATTTAGCAACAATCCAGGAGAAACTCAAGAACTATATTGTTCAGACCTCCCATGCTGATGCAAACAAGATCAGGAATGAATCACTTATCTTCAAGGAAGGTTTTTTTGATTCAATGGGATTTATAATGCTGATTACTTTTCTTGAGGAGGAGTTTGGCATTAAAACGGTTGACTCTGACCTTATCGAGGAGAACTTCGAGTCTATCAATGCGATAACTGAGTTCATTCAAAGGAAGGCAGCAGCTTAAAATATGTGCGGGGTAGCAGGGATAATAGATTACGGAGGAAAGTCCTGCGGCATTCCTGCAGTAGAGGAGATGCTACGCTCTTTCAGTTACCGCGGCCCGGACGAAAGTGGCATCTATCATTCCGCTGTTGCCTCCATAGGCAATGTCAGGCTGAGCATTATTGACCTGGCAACCGGACAGCAACCTCTTACTGACGTTACTGGCAGATACTGGATAGTATTCAATGGCGAGATATTCAATTATATCGAGCTGCGTGAAGATCTCGAGGCCAAGGGTGTAAGACTCAAAACCCAGTCGGATACAGAGGTTTTGGTCAACCTCTTCGCTCTGTACGGGGAAAAGTGCCTGAGCCTGCTTAACGGACAATTCGCGGTAGCCATATGGGACAACCGGGAGGAGAAACTCTTCATTGCAAGAGACCGGGTAGGTATACGTCCCCTGTTCTACACAATATCAAATGGCGTACTTTACTTTGCCTCGGAAATAAAGGCCCTTTTCCGGAACAGTGAGGTCCGGCGTGAACTCAGTCCTGAAAACCTGGCTCAGATCTATACCTTCTGGACTGCAATTACTCCGGCCACCGCATTTAAGGATATTAGCGAACTCTCGCCGGGCCATTTCATGATATTCAGCCGTAATGGTCTTATTATCAAGAAATTCTGGGACCTTACATTTAACCACAGAAGCTCCTCTCTATCCTTGGAGGATGCCTTAAACAGTTTCAATGAACTGTTTGCCAATGCAGTGCGAATACGCCTGCGGGCTGACGTTGAAGTAGCAGCGTACCTCAGCGGGGGAATCGACTCAAGTACTACAGTTGCATATATAAAGGATATTGAACCAGGAGTTCTTAATACCTTCTCAATTGGATTTGAAGAAAAGGACTTTGATGAAAGCAAATACCAGGAGGAGGCGGTCAGGTACCTCAATACAAACCACAGGGCAATCAGCTGCACATCCAGAGAGATCGCTGAAACATTTCCGCGGGTTGTATGGCACTCAGAGACTCCGCTGACACGCACCGCTCCCACTCCGATGATGATCCTTTCCGGTCTGGTAAGGGATAACAATATCAAGGTTGTTATAACCGGTGAAGGTTCAGATGAAATACTGGCTGGCTATGATATTTTCAGGGAGGCTATAATCAGGAGATTCTGGGCCTCGCAGCCTTCATCATCACTGAGGCCGACACTCCTTAAAAGGATCTACCCTGACATCCCGCACCTTCGCAACGCCAGCCCCAATATCCTGAAGATGTTCTTCGGATACAGGCTTGAGGACACTGCAAATCCGCTTTACTCCCACCTGCTGAGGTGGAACAATTCCAATCACATAAAGAAACACTTTTCGGACCACGTCAGGGAATCAGTCAACGGTTATGATCCTCTGGCTGATCTTACCGGCAGGTTGCCAGACTCGTTCATGGAATGGTCCCCGCTGGCAAGGGCACAATGGCTGGAAACAACCGTATTCATGTCAGGTTACCTTCTCTCTTCGCAGGGCGACCGCATGGCCATGGCCAACTCAGTTGAAGGGCGTTATCCGTTCCTGGATTACAGGGTAATAGAATACTGCTCATCCCTTCCGGATAATCTTAAGCTTAACGGATTGAATGAAAAATACTTGCTGAAGAAGCTGATGACCGGAAGGATCCCTGAAAGTATTGTCAGGAGACCGAAGCAACCTTACCGTGCTCCGATAAGCAGTGTCTTCCTGGGCAAGGAGAGGCCGGACTATGTGGATGAGATGCTCTCAGAAAAGATGACCCGGCTCACGGGAATCTTCAGCCACGAGTCAATTTCAGCTTTGCTGGCGAAGGTAGAGAAAACAGGCACAGCATCGGAGATGGACAATATGGTAATTGCCGCCGTGATATCAACACACCTGGTTCATCACCAGTTTATTGAAAATAATAATTCGGAGTTCCGGAACGGACCTCTGAGGAACCTGAAGATAGTAGAGGAAAATAAATAACAGGCTACTCCTCTGCCGCCGGGACCTCCTGTGGCATCACGTACAGGATGGCAATGGTCAGGACGGAGAGGCCTAAGATAAAAAAAGCATTATGCCAGCAAAAAAACCATTCTCGAAAGACATTATCCTGCTTGAAAATGTCGAAAATGTAGTACATAATATAGTTGAACAGCTCCGGGCAGACGTCCTGCAGCGATTTAAAAGGCATGGTGCAGTTGTGGGCATAAGCGGCGGGATAGACTCCTCAGTATGCCTGGCGCTGGCAGCAAAAGCATTCGGGCCTGAAAAGGTCCTGGGCATAATGCTGCCGGAAAAGGACTCCAGTCCTGACAGTGAGCTCCTTGCCCGTGAGCTTGCGGCACGATTCGGCGTGAAAGCCATTAAGGAGGAAATCACTGGAGCTCTGTCGGGATTCGGTTGCTACGAGAGGCGTGATGAGGCAGTGAGGCGTGTTTTCCCCGAGTATGAGCCGAAAACCTGGAAGATGAAGATCGGGATAAGGCAGAGCGGCCTCTTTACAAACATCCCTCCCATCTTTTACCTGACCGTTATTGACCCCGCCGGAAATGCAAAGGATAAGATTTTACCCGCAAATGAATATCTGCAGATAGTAGCTGCTTCGAACTTCAAACAGCGCACCCGCATGTCAATGCTTTATTATCATGCAGAGAGACTGCACTATGCAGTCATTGGCACACCCAATAAGCATGAGCAGGAACAGGGATTCTTTGTCAAGTACGGTGACGGCGCTGGCGATGTTATGCCAATAGGCAACCTGTATAAGACACAGGTGTACCAGCTTGCTGAGTTCCTGGGTGTACCCAAAGGTATTATTGAGCGTACACCGACAACTGATACATACTCTGCAGAGCAGACACAGGAGGAGTTCTTCTACCAGCTGCCATTCCATCTGATGGACAGGTTCTGGTACGGATTCGAGAACGGCTATCCTCCGGCCGAGGTTGCTGTCATAATGGGTGAGACAACAGAACGTGTTGAGGCCCTTTTCCGCAACTTCGAGCGTAAACGCAACACTACAGAGTATCTCCGTATGCCTCCGGTAAGGGATTATTTTCACGGATAAAAATAATGTCATGAATGCAACAGAATACTTCTTCGAGAATACCTGGCAACTGGAAAAACCTTTCCTTGTCGGGAAGGAGGAGATAAGTCACAGAGATCTCTATGCCTCGGCCTTCCATATTGCGAGATGGATCAACAAACAGGTCGGAACTGAGAAGCATATAATACTGTTGTCTCACAATAACCTGTTCTTCCTGAGGACGTATCTGGCGATAATCAAGTCAGGCAACATCTGCATTCCTCTTGATCCGGGTATCGAGAAGGAAAACTACAGGTATATTCATGATCTTACAGCTCCCAGTCTTATATTTTTGACTCGTGAAGTTGAAAAGAGGCTTGAGCTGAACTCTTCTCTGATGGTTTTTCCTGACACTCTTCCTGTTAACAGTGAGGTGCAGCCCCCTGAGGCTCCCGGCGGTAACTTTGACCGTGAAAAGTGTGCTGAGATAATCTTCACATCCGGCTCCACAGGCAAGCCGAAGGGAGTTATGATCTCCCACAAGAATCTGATTGCCAATACATCATCAATAGTTAAGTACCTGCAACTTACTCCCGATGACAGGATGCTTGTGGTGCTTCCCTTCTATTACTGTTACGGGCTATCACTGCTGCACACCCACCTGCGTGTTGGCGGATCAATCGTCTTCAATAACGCATTTATATTTTTGGGTGGGGTTTTAAAGAGCCTCCTGGATTACAAATGTACCGGATTTGCGGGCGTGCCGAGTCACTTTCAGATATTGCTGAGGAAGTCCGACTCATTTAAGCAGACACGGTTCCCCGATTTGAAATACGTCACCCAGGCCGGAGGCAAACTGGCCCCCATTTTCATAGACGAATTCCGGGAGGCACACCCTGATGTCAGGTTTGTAGTTATGTACGGTCAGACCGAAGCAACCGCCAGGCTTTCCTGGCTCCCGCCGGAAGTATATGACAAAAGAAAGGGATCGATGGGAAGAGGTATTCCTGATGTGGAACTGAGGGTGGTAAACGAGAATGGTGAGTCAATAAAGCCTGGGGAAACAGGTGAGGTTATTGCCCGCGGAGACAATATAATGATGGGCTATTTTGCCGATGAGGAGGGCACAAAAAATGCGATCCGAAATGGTTGGCTTTATACAGGCGACCTGGGCAGTGTTGATGAGGACGGTTACATTTACCTGACTGCCCGATCAAAAGAAATCATCAAAGTCCGTGGAAAACGGATCAGTCCGAAGGAAATTGAAGCAGTAATTCTTGCGTTACCCGAAGTAATTGATTGCACAATTGAAGGTGTAGATGACGAGATCCAGGGCGAAATGCTTAAAGCCACTGTTACTGTTCGTAAAGACAGTGTTGGTCTAGTTACCAGGGACAGGCTGATCCAGCACTGTTCCCAGCATCTGGCATTGTTTAAAGTACCCCAGGTTTATGATCTCAAAGATGACTTGACCATAAGCCCCACAGGCAAGAAAATCAAAAAAGTCTGATTGGTATACATTTAAAGGTTAGAGAGATAACCTGAAAATATTAATTCAAAAAATATTAAGGATCCGTCTGTCCTTTATTTCCTGTCCTTTATCATTTTTTCAGGCCTTTTCGTCAAATCGGAGTCTGTTTATTGCCTTTTCTGTTTTACATTAGACAATAATTAACGGAATAGTATTACAAATTCAACTAAAGATGAAAAAAATTGCCAAAATGACACTCATTGTTGCTGCTATTCTCATAGCCGCAACAGGATGCCAGAAGAACGACGAAGGCATCGATGTTAACCTCAAGTCTTCCGGGGTTATGACAATTGTTGATAACTGGAAATCTGGCAATGCAGAAACTGAATGTGCAGCTGCAGGCGGAGATTGTGCCTATGCATTTAAGATTGACGAATGGGATGAAGAATTTGGGATGGATGGTTCATATGAAACTATTGAAGAGAACTCTATTATCATTCTTAATAGCACTGGGAAGACCTTTGACTGGGTTTCGGAATATCCGGTATGTAAGGTTATTGTCAAAGCCGGCAGGGGAGCATATGTCTACTCATATCCGGATGGAGCGTATCATGATGAAGGGCTTATAGGTTTTCAGAGGAAAGGCATAAGCCATGTGACGTTCTGTTACAAAGAACCTCCGCAGCTTATTTTAGCTGTTAAAGTACTTTATAATGATGGCAGCAGGAACCTTTACTGCGAAACCACCGGCATGCAGGCCTTCGTTACTGATGCCTGGTGTGGCAACCTGGGGTACAACTTTTATCCTTCCACACCAGAAATCGACCTGGTATGGCCGGGTGTCGGAACACACATTGGTACAGTTCAGGTAGAAGACGGAGATGTAACTGTCACCCTGAATGAGGGCAAAACTTTAATTTGCAGCTACTTGTTTATTGGCACCCTGGAAGATCTTCAGACCCTGAATCTCAAAGCAGATGGTTGCCCATGGTACACAAACCCGGCAGTGTGGCAACAGAACACAACTCCTCTTGTAAACAGTGAGGGATTGTCCTACATGTTCTACGATTTTTGATGGCAATAATATATCGGAAAAAAGAAAAGAGGAATTACCATATTAAGTTAATTCCTCTTTCCTTTATGTTTCAATTCATATGCTAATTCTCAGATACTATGTATAAGTATTACAAATTTTCAATAGTGGTTCTGGTCTTGTTGTTTAGTGCTTCATGTCATAAAACAGATGACATCTCAAGTGTTAAAATAGCTTATCTCCATCATAGTACCGGCGGAGTTCTCTGGAGGGGCGGACATAATCCATTTGCTCATAAAGTAATCAGGAAACTCAGTCAAAAGCTTTCCGATGTACTTGACAGACATGCCGTGCTGCCAGACCTCTTCAAAGACTATAACAAAGAAAAACACACGAAATTTACTATAGAAGAGAGAGAATTCCCTAAAGAGAAGCCCTACGGCTGGAAAAATTACCCTTATGACTATTATAATATATGGGTTAAAAACGCCGGTGATATGCCCTATATGGAAGAGCCTACTCTTGAAATGCTAACTAAAGAATATCAGGTGATTACTTTTAAGCATTGTTTCCCTGTCAGCAACATTAAACCAGACCAGGAGATTGCGGATATTGATTCTGAAACAAGAACCATTGCCAACTATAAAATGCAATACCTGGCCATTCGGGATAAACTGCATGAATTTCCTGACACAAAATTTATTCTCTTTACAGGTGCTGCTCAGACACAAGCCAATACCAATGAAGAATCTGCCACGAGAGCAAAAGATTTTTTCACCTGGGTTACTAATGAATGGGATGTGCCTGGTGATAATATCTATCTGTGGGATTTATATTCACTGCAAACCGAGGGAGGATTATATTTCAAGGATGAATATGCTGTTTCGTCTGAAAACTCTCATCCTAATAAGGCCTTTGCAAGCAGGGTGGTTAAATTGCTATTTGACAGGATTA
>ENA-UOWG01002417-UOWG01002417.1-activated-sludge-metagenome-genome-assembly--contig:-NODE-2417-length-15957-cov-6.415545_pt1 | contig 15957 bp, 14 predicted proteins | sample MGYA00238147_ERZ761563 | MGnify/ENA primary metagenome ERZ761563 (study PRJEB28884, sample SAMN05720216) | anaerobic digester metagenome | isolation source: active sludge of municipal... | reverse complement strand
TGAGGCGTGCCGGGAAGACCTTGCTGTCATTCAGGACAAGCACATCCCCTTCATCCAGATATCCCGGGATATCTGAAAACCGGTGATGTCCGACAGTGCCCCGGGCCCTGTCATAAACGAGCAGACGAGAAGCGGTCCTGTCGCCCGACGGATGCTGGGCGATCAACTCCCGCGGTAATGTATAATCAAATTCCTCGACTCTCATATATAATTCAATATCATTGATTGCCGTACCGACCGCAACCTGCCGACCGGTCCACCCGGGCCGGAAATACTCCTCCCTCTGTTCAGATGTTAAATGCGCCCAGAGTCAAACAGGCTAATTTTATAACAGATTATCCCGATATTCGCAAATCAATTAACAGGTTACATGCGCTATTTCCCCTCCGGCAGGCGACAGCAAGATTCTGCTTGTAAAAAAGACACCCTTTATTTTAAAATGCTCCTGAGCAAAAGAGACAATACATGGGAATCATAACCATATCGAGAACTCACGGCTCCGGTGGAACAATGTTTGCCCGGGAACTGGCAAAACGCCTCGGCTATTTGTTCATCAACCGGACATACATCAACAATGACTGCCAGGAGAGCGACTACCACATCTGCATGTTCGGTGATGAGGACGACATCTCGCCCAGGCTCCGGAAAAACATGCAGGACCTCATGGCAGACGCCAATTTCCACAAGGTTTCCATGATCGCCAACATCCTGGACCGCGCCCTGAAAAACAACGCTGTATTCCTGGGAATGGGCGCCGGGATCGTTCTTTCGGGCATATCGAACACCATCAACCTGCGCGTGGTGCGCCTTCTGGAAGAGAGGGTCAAGGCTATCGCCCAGGTCAAGAACATCCCCTATGACGATTCCTTCGATCTGATCGAAAAAATGGATGAAGGCAAAGAGGATTACATAGCCCGTTACTTCGACGCGGACGTGAACGATCCGGCCCTCTACCACCTGATGATCAATTCCAGCCATATCTCGCTCGACGACGCCGTCGACATAGTGGCGAATTATTTATACAAACACTTCACCCCGTCCCACACGAAAGAGGCGGAAACAGCTCTGAAAAACCGCCTTCTCGAAAAGCGCGCCGAGATACTTCTCTTCCGGCTGGGAATGATGCACAGCTACGGTAATGTGACATTCCATGCGTCCGGCGACGGCATCCTCTCCATCGCAGGGGTCTTGAGGAACGAGGCCGAAAAGGACCTTCTCTTGCAGACACTGGGGAACAATAAAGATATCAAAGAGATCAAGGCAAACGTGCACACCGGCGTGCTTTAGAGAAAACACGCGGCGTCCATGTCCGCCATAATTTCCGCGGCATTATTTTTTCAGCAGTTTTTTGCCCATCACAAAGGCCTTCCCGAGTTTTTTTCCAAAGGCGTAATAGTTGCGTATCTGGGGCACCAGCACGGTGGGCCGCACCTTTTCAATGTCAGGCATACCTTTCTCGTCCAGCGTATCTTCGTCCGCTTTTACATCGACGATCTCCCCTATGAACTGGGTATGGAGGCCCAGTTCAACAACCTTCAGCAGCCTGCATTCCATGACAAAGGGGAATTCCTTTATGTAGGGTGCATCGACAAGATCACCCCTGACAGGCGTAAAACCTGTCACGGCAAGCTTGTCCACGTCCCTGCCCGAGGCGATCCCGAAATAGTCCGCTTCAGAGAGGTATCTTTCCGGTGTCACGTGGACGGTAAAGGCCTTGCGCTCCATGATGCTTTCGTAGCTGTATGTCGCCTTCCTTAAGGCTATGTTAACGCAAGGCGGGCTGGAACAGCACATGCCGCCCCACGCCACCGTCATGACATTGGGCCTGCCGTCTTTATCGTAGGTCCCTATGACCAGCACCGGTGCAGGCAGGACCATGGTGCTGGCACCCAGCGATCTTTTCATTTAAACCTCCTTACAAGGGCCATAAAGCAGGCATAAGAGCATTTTTGGAACGGACACTAGTATACCCTATCATTGACAGCCATGAAATACTTTTATACAATGGATGGCATCCGAATGAAGGAACGCCTGAATGCCCTATAGAAGAACATCACAGTGGATCGTAGCCGGAGTTTCCACACTGATCACGGTATTTTGCCTGTACGCCGCCATCGCAAATGCAAGAGGGGGCGACACGAGAGGAGTGTGGATATTCACAGCCTTTGCCTTTCTCTTCATGATACCGCTTTTTGTCACTGTCTTCCATTTTATCGCCGACAGAAGCCCTTCTCTGAAAAAGATACATGACAAATATCTGTCATCGGGTCAAAAACACAAAACAACATTCGCCCCTCACTGGTTCGTCATATCGGGAGTCATCCTTATAGGCCTTATTATGCTTTACGCCATCATAAAATGGCTCTTCATCTATTTCACCCGATGACAAAAATCCCCCTTTCGAAGATCGATCTGAAGGACAGGCGTTTCTCCATATCATATCCGCCGCGCGATGAAAAGCTCCTGTGGTCCATAGGCTCCATCGGGATTATCCAGCCCGTCGTTCTTCTCGACAGGACGCCTTTTGTGCCCGTGGCCGGTTTAAAGCGCCTTCAATGCGCTCGCTCACTGCGCTTAAGGACGGTTGAGGCCGTAATAATGAACCTGAGCGACAGGGAGGCCCTGCTCATTTCCATTCATGACAATCTGTCTCGGGAACTCAACATTGTTGAAAAGGCCCTTGCCATCGGCAAGATGGACCTTTTCGGCCTGAGCGAAAAGGAGATCTTCGATGTAATGGAACACATGGGCCTTCAACCCCACAAAAAGGTCCTCTCGGGTTTTCTGGCTATTGCCGGGTCGGATGAGGCCTTCAAGGACCTGGTCTTTGAGAAGAACCTCTCTTTCAGGAACATTGATTCGCTCATCAGGTTCGACGGAAGAGAGAGGGCAAAGATAGTCGGGAGGCTTAAAGGGCTCCATCTTACCGAAAGCACGCTGCGCGAGATACTTGAGATGCTTCACCTGCTGAAAATAAGGAAAGGTTCGATCACCGCAGCGGACATCCCCCGGTCGGAGAATGCGGACACCCTGAGGGCCCACCTCAAGAGGAAAACCCATCCCATCCTCACATCTCTCCAGGAAAAACTGAAGGTTATCCGGGAGGCCATGGCCCTGCCGCCGGGCGTGGATATTAAGGTAGACCCTTTCTTTGAAAAGGAGTATATTGATATAATATTGAAAATATGCAACGAAGAGGATGTCGCGAAGGCACTCGCCGGTATATCCGGGTTGTTACAGGCGGGATATGTGAGGAGTATCCTTGAGCTTACAAAAGGCAGAGTTCGTTGAAACAAAAGGCGGTGTGGTCAGAAAATGTCCCGGTACCAAAAACCACATCTGCTGTGGTTATCAGACGATCGACCTCGTCGAAGGCTGCGTGCTTGACTGCTCCTACTGCATCCTCAAGGCCTACCTCAGAGACGACAGGATAAAGATCACCCGCGGTGAAGACGCGATCATCTCCGAACTCAACAACACCATTGACAATGCCGGAGGCCACATCCCGCGCTTCGGAACCGGAGAGCTCTCCGATAGCCTTGCCATCGACAGGCGATACAAGCTCAATCGTTTTCTCCTGGAATACTTCGGAAAAAAGAAAAAGGCCATACTGGAGCTGAAATCAAAATGGGCCGACTTCGGTCATCTTTCAGAACACTTGAACCCGTACACGGTCATTTCTTTCTCCGTTTCACCGCAAAGGTTCATCGACGCGGAAGAAAAGAGGACGAGTCCCCTGTATAAGCGCCTCAAGGCGGCAAGGGCAGCCCAGGAACTCGGCTGTTTCGTCGGTCTGCACCTGGATCCCATCGTCATCTACGACGGATTCGAAAAGGACTACCGGTACCTCATCGGGGACATAGGCAGGATTCTGGATCCGTCGAAGATCATCTGGATAAGCCTGGGGCTGCTCAGGTTCCCTCCCGCCATGTACGGGCTCCTCCTGGAAAGAAAGAGAAAGTACCTCCTGACCGGGGAGTTCATCCGGGGCGAAGACGGCAAATACCGTTATATAAAGACCGAACGCATCCGGATATTCAGGATGCTCTACCGGCTCCTGAAAGACATAGACAAGGGCCTTTTCGTCTATCTCTGCATGGAAAGGGCTGACGTATGGCGTGAATCCACAGGAATCGAATTGAAAGACAGCGAGGGCCTCATCGGGCTCTTCGACAAACGGATCAAGAACATATACGGAGGTGCGTTATGAGATTTCAGGAAAAGGTTGTTTTTATCACCGGCGGGGCCAGAGGACTTGGCAAGACAATGGCCCAGGCCTTCCTTTCAGAGGGTGCGACGGTCGCCGTGAACGGCAGGGACGCACAGGCCGTTTCGCGTTTCACGGAAGAGTTCATGGGTCAGCAGGTCCTCGCCTTTGAAACGGACATCGCGGACCAGGGGGCCGTGGAAGCAATGGCTTCAAAGGTCTATGAAACGCTGGGCAAGGTTGACATCCTCATCAACAACGCCGGCGTGGTCAATCCCCTGGTTCCTTCGGAAAAGATAAAGAAGGACGATTTCGACAGGGTCATCGACATCAATATAAAAGGCACATTCTACGTCACACAGGCTTTCGGCAAAAGAATGGTGGGGCACGGGTCGGGCCGCATCATCAACATCGCCTCGCAGGTTGCCCTTTTCGGCGAAAAAGGGTTTTTGCCCTATGCGGTCAGCAAATCAGCTCTCATGGTAATGGCCCGGCAACTGGCCTACGAGTGGTCAAAGTCCGGCGTGACCATCTGCACCGTTGCTCCCGGTTTCATAAAGGGCGGCATGAACGAAGGGCTCATCAAAAAAGAAGCCTTCGTTAACTACCTCTCGGGCAGAACTCCCATCGGAAGGATGGGAACCGTGGAAGAGCTTGTCTCGACCATACTGTTCCTTTCATCGGATGACGCCCGTTACATCAACGGTGAAACCATTGTCATGGACGGCGGCATGACAGGCTACACCGCCGAGGGGCTTCTCGACTTTATATCCAAAGGGAAGTAGTGAATGGACATCATCCCCTTTATCCGCTTCACCATCAATTCACGCTACATAACACGCTGGATATACGGGGGGCTTGCCCTTTTCATCCCGGTGCTCAATTTTTTCTCCATCGGTTTTCTGTCAAGAACTTCGCGGCTCGTCCTCGTCGGGGGGATGGGCCTTGCCACGTGGCAGGAAAGATACGAAATATGGCTGGAAGGTGTGAAACTGCTTTTTGTTTTCATACTTTACAATGCCATACCATTCTTTATGTTCTCAAGCGGTTTCTTCCTCACAACGCTTAACAGCTTCACTGCATTTTTCGGTCACCTGGTGATCAAGCTTGCCGTTTTTATCATATTCCCTGTCTGCTCCTTCTTTTTACCCTTCGCCTTTACCATCTTTGCCGAGCGTGCCGATTTCCGCGAGGCCCTCGAATTCGAGAGTATCCTCAGGGGTATCAAAGAGGTGCTTGTCGAATACATAATCGGCTACATCGCCACCATCGCAGCCTTATATATCGCCCTGCTCTTCATGCACATCCCCTACCTGATAGGTTTTGTCCTCTCGTCGATCCTCACCTATTACGCCCTGCTCCTCTCCGCCTTTTATTTCACCGGACTCTACCGGAAAACAAGCCTCTGCATGCAAAGGATACCGGAGGAAGAGACGGAAACATAGGGAAACAGCTGAAACTGTTTACGCCTTACGCTTTACGGTCTATCGAAACGGCTCAAACGGTTTTCTCTTGAAAGGTCTGCTGCATTGACTTGCGCCCCGAATTATGCTAACTAATTATTCTCACAACGGTGGCTGTAGCTCAATGGCGGAGCATCGGATTGTGGTTCCGAGGGTTGCGGGTTCAAGTCCCGTCAGCCACCCCATTTTTTATTAGCATCAACGGGTTATCAAACGTAAACCTGCATAACAAATGCAAAGGAACAATACGGGGCCAGGCGGGCCTTGTAAATGACCCCATTAACAGCGCTTACGCTTGTTTTGGTATATAGTGAATGATTCCAATGAATAATGATCAATACATGATGCGGGCCGTGAAAGTGAGCCTGGCGGCAAATATTGTTCTATGCATTATCAAGGCGGGCGCGCTCGTCGTGGTCGATTCCATTGCCATCCTGGCCGATCTGGGGATATCGTGCGTCGCCCTCGCTGTTTCGGTCATACTTTATTACGCGATCAGGATCTCCAACAAGCCCGCTGACATCCTTCATAACTACGGTTACGGAAGGATAGAGAACGTATGCGAGGTGATGGAAGGTGTTGTCCTCGTCGGGCTCGCCCTTGCCATGTCATTTCAGGCGATCATGTGCATCATCCGGGTGGAAGAAGTGCATGCCCCTCTGGTAGGTTTTTACTGCAGCCTCGTTGGTGTGGCCATCAATTTCTGGGGATCATATTACATACTTAAGCTGGCACGCAAAAGCGCTTCTCCCGCGTTACGGGCGGAAGGGATCCATTTCAAGCTCGAAGGGTACATCTCGCTGGCTATCACCGTGTCGTTTGTTTTAATTATCCTTGCAACAAAGACAGGCCCTGCCGGGGTGGCTGATTACATAGACCCGGTGACCACCCTCTTTGTGAGCGCTTTAATAGCCGTCCCATCCATCCGGCTGCTCAAGGAGGCCTTTATAAAGCTCCTCGATGCCTCCATAGAGGAATCCAGGCAGATCGATGTGGTCAAGGTCCTGGCCAAACATATCGACAGGTATTGCAACTTCAAAGACCTGAAGACCCGGAGTGCCGGAAGAAAACGTTTCGTAGATCTCCATCTTGTTATGCCCGAACACATTTCATTGCGAAAAGGCCACGAAATAGCTTCCGGCATCAAGAACGATATTCACACGGCGATAGCCGAAAGCGAAGTAACCATAAGAATGGTGCCCTGCAAAAAAGATTGCGCCTATGCTCGTCAGAAAGCAAAATGCCCCTACCTGGAATAATCCTCCGCCCATCCGTTTCCGGCAGCTTCTTTTCCCGGTGCACGAATCCGGCGATCTTACCGGCCAGCCCGAGATGGTCGCTGTCTGTTCTTGACATTTTTGTCATGCTTTCATTAAGATATTGTTTTTTTACCGGTCATCGTATACAATTCATCTAAAAAACGAGGATATCAATGGAGATCAGCAGCCGCAAAGAAAAAGAAGTTACAGTGGTTACCGTTACAGGAAGGATAGACGCCATTACCGCGCCTGACTTTGAAAACCATCTTGACGGCCTTATCGGCCAGGGGGACAAGCTGCTTCTCATAAACCTGTCCGGCCTCGGATACATCAGCAGCGCCGGACTCAGGAGCATTCTCTCATCGGCCAAAAAATTGAAAACGCTCTCGGGAGAACTCGTCTTCGCCGGCCTTCAGGGCCCCGTTGAAGAGGTCTTTCAAATATCCGGGTTCCAGTCGATTTTCAAGATCTTCCCCTCAGAAGGGGATGCATTGAACAGCTTTTTAAAGGATGGCTGAAAGCTTTCACACCCTTCGCCGCATAGAGTTTCCCGCGGCAATCCCTTCCTTGCCCGACCTTCTGGCATCGCTCTCCGAATGCGCGCGCGATGCAGGCTTCAGCGAACACAAGATAGGCTCCATTGAACTTGTTGTGGAAGAGGCGATAGTCAATATCATTAAATATTCCTACAAAGAGGCCGAAGGCACCGTCACTGTGATCTGTTCCGTTGACAACGACAGGAAGAGCATCCGCATCGAAATCATCGACAGCGGCACACCTTTCAACCCTCTCACAAAAGACACTCCAGACACAACCTCCGGCATAGAGGATCGTGCTATCGGCGGGTTGGGGATATTCTTTATAAAGAAAATGACTGACAACGCAGAATACCGCCGGGAAGATGACAGGAACATCCTGAGTATCACGATAGAGAAATAGATGATAAAACAAGCCTGAACCGTTCCAACCCGTTCCAACCGTTTCAAAAGGTAAAACCAAAAAAGATCTGAGGTCTTTAACAGCTGAAACTGTTTACGCCTGGTGCTTCACGGTTCACGGTTTTTAAAACGCCTTACGGTTTCACTCCTTACGCTTTACGGCCTATTGGAACGGTTGGAACGGTTGGAACGGCTGGAACGGTTTTTCAGAGGTTTACTTCGTAACCGTCATAAGCAAGGTCCACCTTCATAGGATGGGGCTTGTGATCGTTATAGATCTTCAGGTAATTCCTGGTATCGTCCAGCAGGACATCAAGGCGTTCATCGGTGTATGTGGGTTCGTTGTGGAACAGGCACAAATGCTTGACCTTGGCCTTAACGGCAAGTTCGACGGCCGCGACGTAGCTCGAATGGCCCCAATCGTCCTTGGAAAGCACCGCTTCGCCCCAATCATACTGGGCGTCAAAGATCAGCAGGTCCGCCTCTTTGAAAAAATCCAGAAAGGGATAGTTCTCTTCCCGGGCGGTGCTGTCATAGCTTGTCTTGTGTTCCGCATCGGATGAATAGACAACCGTCTTGCCAGCTTTTCGAAAACGGTACCCGTAAGAAATGCCAGGGTGCTCCTGTTTTATGCCCGTGACGTGGAAACCGCTTATTTCGTAGCTTTTTCCGGGCTTAAGTACAACGAATTCTATATTTGCGTTCATGCTGGCAAGAGGCACCGGGAAATACGGCTGGTTCTGCTGCTTGACAAAATAGCTTTTCAGGTTCTTGTGGAAACTGTAGACTTTCACAATATTACCGGGGATATACGCGGGCGTGAAAAAAGGGAACCCCTGTATATGGTCCCAGTGAAAATGGGAAATGAATATATTGAAGACCGATCCGCTCTTGCGCTGCAAACCCTGCTCGATGCGTTTCATGTGATAATTGCCCAGATCCCTCAGCCCCGTTCCCGCATCGCAGATGACATATTCTTTACCGTTGCGGATCTCCACACAGGGCGTGTTGCTTCCATAGTTCCCCCGGACGGTAAAGGGCAGATCATTGTCAACGAATCTCTCTATTTCCTCATCGTTTGTGAATTTATGCGTTTTAGCTTCTTTGATGGCCCGGACGACCTTGGCACGCACGGTCTCTGCCGTAATAGATGCAGGCAGCGACCCCCTGGTGCCCCAAAAATAAACCCGCATACCTTCTCCTTTGATTTGACATATTATTTTAACCTCTTGCAAGGAAAATGCAAGAATATTTTTAAGGTATTGTAATGTAAAAACAGCTAATGAACAATGATATGAATCACAGGTAATAAAAAAACAGGCGATGGGTCATGGGTGATAGATTATGGGAAAGAATAAAAAAACCGGTCATGGACGATGGGATTTTTCGAATGCTTTTTTCCCATTACCGATAACCTATGACCCATCACCTGTTTCCTTCATACCTCACCACCATCATGGTGATGTCGTCATACTGGGGAGTGTCCTGGCAGAAATCGTTGACGGCCCTGGCAACTGACCCTGTGATCTCCGACGCGGACCCGCCGCTGCTTGCGAGGATAACATCCTTTAAGCGGTCTGTGTTGAATATCTCTTCGGCACCGTTCATGGCTTCCGTTACACCGTCGGTATAAAGGAACAATCCGTCACCGGGTTCGAGGACAAGGGTCCTTGTTGAATAGCGGGAGCCGTCCATGATGCCCACGACAAGTTCTCCGGGACCGTCAAGGTAATCCGCCCCGCCGTCTGCCCGCATTACAAGGGGAGGGTTGTGCCCTCCGTTGGTATAGGAGATCTCACCCGTTGCAGTGTTAAGTATGGCGCAAAAGACGGTAATGAACATGTCGGCATCGTTTCCCTTGCTGAGCTCGTCGTTGACCTGCTCCATGAGGGCGCCCGTCCCGAGGCTCGTCGATGCCTTCGCCTTGATGAGCGTTTTTGTATATGCCATGAATATGGCCGCAGGTATCCCCTTGCCGGAAGCGTCTCCGATGACAAAACAGAGGTGGTCGTTATCGATGAGGAAAAAATCATAGAAGTCGCCGCCGACCTCGCGCGCAGGAATGGTTGAGGCATGGATGTCAAAGTCCGTCCTGTCCGGAAAGGCCGGGAATTTTTTAGGCAGGATGCCCATCTGGATATTGCGGGCAATTTTCAGTTCGCTCTCCATGCGCTGTTTGGAGGCGGTTGTTTCGGTGATCTCCCTGATATAATCCTTCAGGGATGTTTTCATGCAATCGAGGGCGACCGTGAGCTTGCCCACCTCATCGCCCGCTTTTGCCTCCGGCAGCTGCACCTCGAGATTGCCCCTGCCTATCTTTACCGCCGCATTGGCCATCTCCGTCAGCGGCCTGGTAATGGACCTGGCGATAAATATTATTGCCAGTGCCAGGAGCAAAAGCCCGATCACGCCAAGGGCAATAACAACATGGTTGAGATTGGTGATGTCCGCCATGAGCTCATCATAAGGGAAGAGGACCCCCAGCGACCATCCGTTGGACTTGATCGGCACATAGGTCATAATGCAGTGTTTTCCGGTGACCGCGCTTCTGACCGGGACCGAGGAATATCCCGTCTCCCCCCGTATCATCTTTCTTCCCGTTTCCCTGAGGGTGTTTTCTCCCCTCTCCTCTGCCACGGAAAAGATCGTCTCGTTCATAATGTAGTCTTTGATGGGATGGGTGACAAAGGTGCCATTCTTTGAGATGAGGAACCCGTAGCCGGATTTGAGGATCTTGATCGATGAGACGATGTCCCTGAGGTGGTCAAGGGAGATGTCGACAACCACGATGCCTGCCAGTTTCCTCTCGCCCTCAACGTTCCTGTAGAATGGAACGGCATAGGAAGACATGAGGATACCGCCGCCTTCGCCAAAATACGGCTCCGTCCACTGAGGTTGTTCAAGCTCTTTCGGTATCTGATACCAATCCCATAAAAAATAATCATAGAACTTATCGAGATACTTGAAGCTGACCCCGCCGTTGCTCTTGTAGAAATATGGAGCATAATGTTTTTTGTTCTTGTCAAAGGCGTAGGGCTCGAACGCAACCGCCGCGCCGTAGATCTCAGGATTTTTCTCAACAATGGCGTATATGACCCTGAAAAGCTCCGCTTCATCATAATTGGTGTTTTCCAGGAGATATGCAGTGTTTAAGGGGACCTTCTGTGTTGAGGTCAAAAGGATCTCTATCCTGCTCGTTGTAGTTGTTATGAGGTTCGCGGAGTTCTCTTCGATGCCCTTTTTGATCATCTTGCGCGATACAAGATAATTGTAGCTGAAAATGACGGTAAAGATCAGGGCGCTGCTCAGGGTAAAGAACAGGACAAGTTTGAAAGCGATCCCTTTATTTTTGAACATATCCCTGACACCTAAAAGCAAACTCATCGTAATCGGGTATATTCGTGATGAGACCGCCGTTTTTTAATTCCAGGGCCACTCTCTCGTAATCCTCCTTTTTCAGGACCCCCGGCTCTCCTGCGCCCTGCTCAACCGGCATTATGATGTCTTTCATCCTTTCGAACATCCATTTTTGATGTACCCTGTTCGCGGGCACATTGGCCGCGGTCATATACTTGAGCACAGTATCAACGGCACGGTCCGGATGGCTGAACGCGTACATCCAGCCTTCCATGGAAGCCTTGACAAAGGCGCATACCAGTGCCGGGTCTTTTTTCAGCGTTTCCTCCATGACAAAGATGCCGTCTTCGGGAAAATTGAGGCCGAAATCACTATAGAAAAAGGTGGTCAGTTCATCGGCGTTTATGCCGGCGTTGAGGATCGTGTGATACTCATTGTACCACATTGCCGATGCCGCGTCGACACCATCCCGAAGGAAAAGGTTCACTGAATACGACTGTGGAATGATCTTAACCATGAGGTTATGTTTTTTGAAAAAAGCCATCGGCTGGATGCGGAAATCATTACCCCAGAGACCAACCTTCTTTCCCTGAAGGTCTTCCGGTCTCTTGATGCCGCGCGCTTTTTTTGCAATGAGCATAAGTGATGAACGCTGTACGATCTGGGCTATGTTGACCAGTCTGACACCGCTGGAGCGTTTCTGGATAGCGGTTGAGAGCCATATGCTGCCAACGTCCGCCTCCCCTTTCTCAAGAAGCTCCGATGAAGGCCTGCCTGGTCCTCCCTGGATGATATTAATATCAATGCCGTGCTTTTTGTAGATCCCTTCATCATACGCCACGTAATAGCCGGCGAACTGGGCCTGAGGGCCCCACTGGGGAATGAAGGATATCTTCTTCAATGGTTCCTGTGCCGTGGCGACGGCAGCTGCCGCGAAAAACAAAAAAGACAGCAGCATTGCTGTCGTCATCCTTCGCATAAAAGAACCCCTTAAATTATCTGTCTTGCCCCATTTCATCACGTTCAGTTATTATGATGATTGATGGTGCACCGTTTAGTCAACACAAAAATCCCTAATTTTCGATAACAATGATAATAAACAGCATTTCCATCCGAAAGGGGACAAATCGTGAATACGGACGGCTGAAACGGCTGAAACTTTTTTAGACCAGGTACGGTTCCCACATCTTCAACGTTCTTTTGATGTACTCGGAAGGCACACCCTTCACTATCTGGTTATGGCCCGGCAGCAGGATATCTACATCCAGTTTTGCCAGATTGCCAAGTGATTCCTTGAGTTTCGAAGCGTCAGCCCCGAAAAGGTCAAAACGGCCTATGGCATAATCGGCGTAAACAACATCGCCGGGAATCAGTATCTTTGCCGCGGGCTCATAGAGGGCGATGCCCCCCATGGAATGGCCGGGAATATGTATCACATCCCAGACCATGCCGCCGATCTCCAGCGTTTCTCCGCCTTCCAGTTTGCGGTCCACATTGAATTTGAAGGAATCGGGTGCCAGGCCAAACTGCATCTGGCACATCCCCTTGAACATGTCCATACCGTACACAGCGCGATCATCGCCTTTTTCAAGGAGATCTGCTTCAAGTTTATGGACCCAGAGCTGCGCCGACGGGAACGCCTTCTGCATCTCCGTGAGGCACCCGATATGGTCGAGGTGCGTGTGGGTCATTATGATCCTTTTCACAGCGGCGGGGTCGATCCCCAGTTTTTTTATGGATCCGGCCTTATATTCGCCTTTCCCTGTGAGGCCCACATCAACTATTGTCAGGTCATCGGACTCGGGAACACCAAGGACGTACACGTGGGAATCAGGAATGAACTCGTCCTGACCGGGAATGAAATGGACACCTTTATAAACCTGCGACATGGAACGCTCCTTCAGATTTTTTCTTCTTTTTTCTTCGACCGCCCGATGAGCCAGCGGTTGAGCTCATCGAAATATACATAGAAAACAGGGGTAATGTAAAGAGTCATGATCTGGGAAAGAAAAAGCCCGCCTACAACCGCCACACCCATGGGCTGGCGCGCGTCGCCGCCCGCGCCTATGCCCAGCGCGATGGGAAGCGTGCCGAAAAGGGCCGCCATAGTGGTCATCATAATGGGGCGGAACCTGACCAGGCACGCCTGGTAGATCGATTCCTCAGAGTTTGACCCCTTCCGCCTCTCTTCCTCCAGGGCAAAGTCGACCATCATGATACCGTTCTTCTTGGCTATACCGATAAGCATGATGATGCCCACCATTCCGTACATGTCGAGTTCCATACCGAAGACCCAGAGTGTGACCAGCGCCCCGCACGCTGCCAGCGGCAGTGCGGTGAGGATCGTGATGGGATGGATAAAGCTCTCATAAAGCACACCGAGGACCATATAAATAACAAGAACAGTGACAAAGAGAAGGAAACCCATACCGGCAAAGGACTTCTGGAACTCCTGGGCTGAACCCTGGAACCCGGTGACGATGGATTGCGGCAGGTTCACGTCCTTTGCTATTTTATTTGTGGCATCCACCGCTTCCCCTATGGAATGGCCCGGCTTAAGGTTGAATGCGATCGTAGCCGAGTTGAGCTGTCCCGTATGGTTGACGTTCAGGGGGCCCACCGTTTCCTGGATGTCCGCCACGGTACCGATGGGGACAAGCTTGCCAGCATCGGACTTCACATAAAGATAGGAAAGCGCGTTGGTGTCCTCCTTGAACTGGGGCTGCACTTCGAGGATGACGGAATACTGGTTGAGGTCACCGTATATGGTCGATATCTTCTTGGACGCGTATGCTGAATAAAAAGCGCTCTGGATCTGGTTGAGGGTCAGTCCGAGGGATGATGCCTTGTCGCGGTCGACATTTATGAAAAGCTTGGGCAGATTCAGCTTGACATCGGAGTTGACATCTTCAAGCCCCGGCACCGACTTCATCTTGCCCTCGAAGATCCCCGCGTACTTGTAAAGATCCTCCAGGTCAGATCCCTGGAGCGTGAACTGGTATTCGGCCAGCGCCGACCCCGCGCCTATCTGGATTGGCGGCGGATTCTGCGGAAAGACAAGCATGCCTGGAACGCTGTTCAGCTTGGGCCGCATGTCGGCGACGATCTCGTCCGCGGAGCGCTTGCGGTCCTTGAGACTCTTGAGCATGACGAAAACGATGCCGCTGTTGTAGGCGTTGATGCCGGCAACGGAAATAAAATCCTTCACATCCTCTTCGGCCTTTACGATCTCGTTCACCTCCGCCTGGTGGCGCATCATGTCATCGAAGGATATCTTGTCGGCGGCCTGGACCCAGGCCATCATGAAGTTCTGGTCCTGGGCGGGGAGAAACCCCTTCGGTACCTTCATGAAAAGGACACCGGAAACAGCCAGCACGATGACGGTCACAATAAGGGCGATCCTGCGGTGGTCCAGCACCCACTTCAGGGTGCGCCCGTAAAAACCGATCATGGCCTCGAAGCCTCGTTCCGTCACCTTATAGAACTTGCCTTCCTTCTTTTCCTGGAAGCCCTTCAGCACGCGGCTGCACATCATCGGCGTCAGCGTTATGGAGATGAAACCGGAGATCATGATGGCGGAGGCGATACAGACGGAGAACTCGTGGAAGAGCTTGCCGACAATGCCGGGCATGAAAAGGATGGGAATGAAGACGACGACAAGAGAAAGGGTCATGGACATGATGGTGAACCCGATCTCCTCGGACCCCTTGTATGAGGCATCCACGGCATTCTCACCCATCTCCATGCGTCGCACGATGTTCTCCAGGACGACGATGGCGTCATCGACTACAAGCCCCACGCACAATACCAGGGCCATCATGGAGAGGTTGTTGAGGCTGAACCCCATAACGCTCATGACAGCGAAGGTGCCGATAATGGACAGCGGCACGGCAACGTTGGGTATGAGCGTCGACCTGAAAGAGCGAAGGAAAACGAAAACGACAAAGAGAACGATAACAATGGTAAGGACAAGCGTGAACTGGACATCCTGTATGGATTCTTCGATGTAATCGGAGGCATCGTAGAGCAGGTGCCATTCCACCGATTCAGGCACCATCGACTTGAGCCGCGGGATGAGCTTCTTGACGCCGTCGGACACGAGGACCGTATTGGACCCGGGCTGCTTCTTGATGGCGAGCACGATGGCGCGCTGTGTCTTCTGGCGGGTCGAGTACCAGGAGGCCATCTGTTTGTCCTTCTCGACGCCGCTTATGGCGTCTCCCACATCCCTTATGCGTACGGGTGTACCATCCTTATAGCGGACGATGACATCACGATATGCCTCGCCGACCATGAGCTGTCCGTTGGAATCGATCGTGAAGGCCTGGTAGGCGCCGTCGAGTGTCCCTCCGGGGAGGTTGACGTTGGCATTCTGGATCGCCCTCTCCACTTCATCGATGCCGATGCCCTGCTTTGCCAGGAGCTTTGGGTTCACCTGGATGCGGGCCGCAAACTTTTGCCCGTATATGATGACCTGCGAGACACCGTTGACCATGGTAAAGTTCTGGGCGAGGTAGTTCTCGGCATAGTCGTTGAGCTGGATAAGCGGCATCGTTTCCGAGGTCAGGGCGAAATAGAGTATGGGCTGGTCCGACGGGTTGACCTTGTCATAGGTGGGGGGGCTCGGCATGTTGGTCGGCAGTTCACCCTGGGCGGCGGCTATCTTGGAGTTAACGTCCTGGGCGCAGGCGTCTATGTTGCGACCCAGCGAGAACTGCAGAATGATGGTCGTC
>ENA-UOWG01002416-UOWG01002416.1-activated-sludge-metagenome-genome-assembly--contig:-NODE-2416-length-15959-cov-6.290493_pt1 | contig 15959 bp, 19 predicted proteins | sample MGYA00238147_ERZ761563 | MGnify/ENA primary metagenome ERZ761563 (study PRJEB28884, sample SAMN05720216) | anaerobic digester metagenome | isolation source: active sludge of municipal... | reverse complement strand
TTGGCACCGGCATGGAACGCCACGTCGCGAAAGATTCCGGAGCGGTCCTGCAGGCAAAGTCCCGCGGGACGGTCAAGGCGGTCTCCGCTGAAGAGATCATTATCGATGATTTTGTTTATAAGCTTCGCAAGTTCAAACGCTCCAACGCCGGCACCTGCATCAACCAGCGGCCGCTCGTGGAAGTGGGCGATAAGGTCAAGCGCGGCGACATCATCGCCGACGGCGCGGCGACCCAGGGCGGGGAACTTGCCCTCGGCCGTAACGTGCTCGTCGCATTCATGCCGTGGCGCGGATACAACTTCGAAGACGCCATCATCGTCAGCGAAAAACTCTGCAAAGAGGACGTTTACACGTCGCTCCATATTGAAGAATTCGAGATCGAGGCTCGCGACACGAAGCTGGGCAATGAAGAGATCACCCGCGACATTCCGAACGTAAGCGAAGAAGCCCTCAAGGATCTTGATGAAGAAGGCGTGATCCGTATCGGCGCCGAAGTAAAACCCGGCGACATCCTGGTCGGAAAGATCACCCCGAAGTCCGAGATCGAACTTTCTCCCGAAGAAAAACTTCTCCGCGCGATCTTCGGCGAAAAAGCCGGTGATGTGCGCGATGCGTCACTTTCCGTGCCCCCGGGCGTCGAGGGCGTTGTGGTGGACGTGAAGGTTTTCGCCCGCAAAGAATCTGCCGCCAAAACCAAAGAAGAGCGTCGGCAAGAGAACAAAGAGATCAATGAGATCAAGGAGCGTTATAACGAGCGCATCGATCTCCTCAAGCGCGAACGCCTCCACAAGGTTTCGGATATGGTGCTCGGAAAGAAATTTTCCGAAGACCTGCTCGACGATATCTTAGGCGAAGTGCTCATCAAGAGCGGTCACACGATCACGAAGGCTGACTTGAAAAAACTGGATAATTGCGATTGGGATTCGCTCCGCCTCGATGACGATCCGGACCTTGAAGAAAGCATCAAGAAGATCGCCCGCGTTTGGGGCGATGAGATCGACGAACTCGTCGCAGAACGCACGCGCGAGATCGACCGCGTTAAAAAAGGCGATGAGCTTCCTCCGGGGGTCATCAAAAAAGTCGTTGTGTATGTTTGCTCCAAGCGCAAGATCTCGGTTGGCGACAAAATGGCCGGCCGTCACGGGAACAAAGGCGTGATCGCGAAAGTCCTTCCGGAAGAGGACATGCCGTTCCTCGCGGACGGGACCCCGGTCGAGATCATTCTCAATCCTCTCGGCGTGCCTTCCCGTATGAACGTCGGCCAGATCCTCGAGACCCATCTGGGTTGGGCCGCGAAAACCCTCGGTTTTTATGTGGAAACGCCAGTTTTCAGCGGCGCTACCGAAGAAGAGATCCGTCAGGTCATGAAGGACGCGAAGATCTCGGGCGACGGAAAGATATCGCTCTACGACGGCCGCAACGGCGAAAAATTCGATGAAAAGATCACGGTCGGCTACATTTATATGCTCAAACTCGCGCACCTTGCCGATGACAAGATCCACGCGCGCTCGATCGGGCCTTATTCGCTCGTAACACAGCAGCCGCTCGGCGGCAAAGCGCAATTCGGCGGGCAGCGTTTCGGCGAGATGGAAGTATGGGCGCTTGAGGCCTATGGCTCCGCGTTCACCCTGCAGGAACTTCTGACCGTCAAGTCGGACGATGTGGTCGGCAGGACCCGCGTTTATGAAGCGATCGTCAAAGGCGAACCCGCGCTTCACGCCGGCACGCCGGAATCGTTCAACGTTCTTGTTAAAGAGCTCCAAGCGCTCGGGCTCGACATCAATCCGGAGCGGTCTCCCGGCGCCAAATTGCCGGCCATGGACGCCAAGACAAAATCCTCGGAAGACAAACAGGAAGAAGCTAGGGAGAAACTCAAAGTATGAACTATAGCGTGAATGCTTTTGACTCTGTTTCGATCCATATCGCGTCTCCCGAGTCCATCCGCAAATGGTCGCGGGGCGAGGTCAAGAAACCCGAGACGATCAACTATCGCACCCTCAAGCCCGAAAAAGACGGGCTTTTCTGCGAACGCATCTTCGGGCCGACCAAAGATTACGAGTGCGCCTGCGGCAAGTACAAACGTATCAAGCATAAAGGGATCGTCTGCGACCGCTGCGGCGTGGAAGTGACCCAGGCCCGCGTCCGCCGCGAGCGGATGGGGCATATCGACCTTGTGACGCCGGTCTCCCATATCTGGTTCTTCAAAACCATGCCGTCGCGTATCGGCAACTTGCTGGACCTGAGCGTCCGCGCACTTGAAAAAGTTCTCTATTACGAAGAATACATCGTTCTTGATCCAAAGCAGACACCGCTCAAACCCCGCCAGCTTTTGACGGAAGATGAATATCTCAAGGCCCAGGAACAATACGGTCCCGAGAATTTCGTGGCCCGCATGGGCGCCGAAGCGATCCAAACGCTTCTTTCGGAACTTGAGCTCGACAAACTTACCGCGAAATACCATCGTCAGCTGAAAGCTGCGAAATCCAAGCAGTCCCGCGCCCGTTGCGTGAAGATTCTCAAGATCGTTGAGGCCTTCTATAAGTCAGGCAACCGGCCGGAATGGATGATCCTTAAAGCGATCCCGGTCATTCCGCCCGATCTTCGTCCTCTTGTAGCCTTGGATGGCGGCCGTTTTGCGACGAGCGACTTGAATGATCTTTATCGCCGCGTTATCAATCGCAACAACCGTTTGCGCAAACTGCTCGAACTCAAGGCACCGGATGTCATCATCCGGAACGAAAAACGCATGCTTCAGGAAGCCGTGGATGCTCTTTTTGACAACGGCCGTCACGGACGCCCCGTGCTTGGTGCCGGCAACCGTCCCCTCAAATCCTTAAGCGATATGCTCAAGGGAAAACAAGGCCGCTTCCGTCAGAACCTTCTCGGAAAACGCGTGGATTATTCGGGCCGTTCGGTGATCGTGATTGGGCCGGAGCTTAAGCTCCATCAATGCGGCCTGCCGAAAAAAATGGCGCTCGAGCTTTTCGAACCCTTTATCATCCGCAAACTTAAAGAACGTGGCCACGTGCACACGATCCGTTCGGCCAAAAAAATGGTTGAGCGCGTAAAACCGGAAGTTTGGGATATTCTCGAAGAGGTAATCCAGGAGCATCCGGTGCTTCTGAACCGCGCGCCGACGCTCCATCGCCTCGGCATCCAGGCCTTTGAGCCGATGCTGATCGAGGGGAACGCGATCCGTATCCATCCGCTGGTCTGTACCGCTTTTAACGCCGACTTTGACGGCGACCAGATGGCCGTTCATGTGCCCCTTTCCATGGAAGCCGTGATGGAAGCGCGCATCCTGATGCTTTCAGCCAACAACATTTTCTCTCCCGCAAGCGGTCAGCCGATCATGACCCCGACGCAGGACATCGTGCTCGGCATCTATTATTTGACCAAATTGCGCGAAAAAGCGCTTGGCGAGGGCCTCGCGTTCAGCGACCCGCAGGAAGCGATCCTCGCGTTCCAGGACAAGCAGATCCACAAGCACGCGAAATGTAAACTCCGTTTACAGAACGGCGAGATCGTCGAAACGACCATGGGCCGCATTCTTTTTAACGAGATCCTGCCCAAAGGATTCCGTTACGTGAATGATGTCGTCAATAAAGGCCGCCTCTCCAAGATCATCGCGGAATGCTACAACACCTTCAATCACGAAGAGGTCGTAAAACTTCTCGACAGATTGAAAGCCCTCGGTTTTGACGAAGCCACCAAGGCGGGTCTTTCCATCGGCATTGACGATATCCAGATCCCGGACGCCAAGGAAGGCATCTTGAATGAAGCCCGCAAGGAAGTGAAATCGATCGAGAGCCAATACAAGCAGGGCTTGATCACCGATGGTGAGCGCTATAACAAAGTGATCGACATCTGGACACATACAACCGACCGCGTCTCCGACGTGATGTTCGAAGCGCTCGACGCTTTCAATCCTATTTTCATGATGGCCGATTCCGGCGCCCGCGGTTCCAAACAGCAGATCCGTCAGCTGGCCGGTATGCGCGGCCTGATGGCGAAGCCCTCGGGCGAGATCATCGAAAGCCCGATCACCGCCAATTTCCGCGAAGGCCTTACGGTGCTTGAATACTTCATCTCGACGCACGGTGCCCGAAAAGGTCTGGCCGATACGGCGCTTAAGACCGCCGACTCGGGATATTTGACCCGCCGTCTTGTGGATGTCGCGCAGGATGTGATCATCAATATAGACGATTGCGGTACGTTGAACGGGATCGTCATGGAACCGATCTACGAGGGTGAAGAAGTCATTGTTTCTCTTTCCGACAGGATCCTCGGCCGGGTCGCGCTTGATAACGTGGTCGATGTCATTACCGACCAGGTGATCGTCAAATCCGGCGATCTGATCGATGAAGCGACCGTGAAAAAGATCGAAGAAGCGGGGATCGAAAAGATCCGCGTCCGGTCCGTGCTTTGCTGCGAAGCCCCGAAGGGGGTTTGCGCGAAATGTTACGGCCGCGATCTTGCGACGCGCCGCCTTGTCGAACAGGGGACCGCCGTCGGCATTATCGCCGCCCAGTCCATCGGCGAGCCGGGCACTCAGCTTACCATGCGTACGTTCCATATCGGCGGTACGGCGTCGCGCGTGGTCGAACAATCCTATTACCGGACGCGCAATGAAGGAGCGCTTCAGTATCATAATTTAAAAACGGTCGTTACCAAGACGAACGAGATCGTCGTGCTGAACCGCAATGGGCAGCTTTCACTTCACGATCCAACGGGCCGCGAACTCGAGCGTTATACGATCCCGACCGGCGCCATCATCCACTATAAAGATGGGGAAAAGGTCAAAAAAGGCGAAATTTTCGTGAAATGGGACCCCTACACGGTTCCGATCTTGACCGAGGTGTCTGGAAAGGTCCGTTTCGAGGATATCAAGGCCGGCGTGACGATGAATGAAGAGCTTGATGCCACGACCGGCATGACCGAGCGCGTGATCATTGAGCATAAGGAAGACCTTCACCCGCAATTGCTTGTGGTCGGACCCAAGGACGAGATTCTTGCTTTTTATCCGATCCCGACCGGCGCCCACATCGTAGTCAAAGATGGGCAGATGATCACCGGCGGTACGCTGCTTGCTAAAACGCCGCGTAAAGTGGCGAAGACCCGTGACATCACCGGCGGTCTGCCGCGCGTGGCCGAACTTTTTGAGGCCCGCAAACCGAAGAATCCGGCCGTGATCTCGGAGATCGACGGCGTGGTCGAGATCGGCGCGGTCGTCAAAGGCCAGCGCCAGATCATCGTCAAAAGCTCGACCGGCATGGCTAAAGAATACTTGATCCCGCACGGCAAGCACCTGAACGTTTACAAAGGTGACAAGGTTTTTGCCGGCCAGCAGCTTGTGGACGGTCCTGTCGTATTGCAAGACATCCTTCGCGTTTCTGGCGAACGGAGCCTTCAGCAGTATCTCGTCGAAGAAGTGCAGGAGGTTTACCGCCTCCAGGGAGTACGCTTAAACGACAAGCATGTCGAATGCATTGTCCGCCAAATGCTCCGCAAAGTCCGCATTGAGGATTCCGGCGATACGGAGTTCCTTGTGGGGTCGCATGTTGAGAAACTCAAGTTCGCCGAAGAGAACGCCAAAATGATCAAGAAGGGGAAAGAGCCCGCCAAAGGAACGGCGATCCTTCTCGGGATCACGAAGGCCTCCCTGACGACCGACAGCTTTATCTCGGCCGCAAGCTTCCAGGAAACGACTCGCGTGCTGACCGAAGCCGCTTCGGCCGGCAAACGCGATTACCTGCAAGGGCTTAAAGAGAACGTGATCATGGGTCATTTGATCCCGGCGGGAACGGGTTTCAGGATCCATCAAGACATCGAGTTGGAAAAAGACCTGACCGATGTGTTGCCGGACCCTGAGGCCGAGAAGAAAGAAAAAGCCGCCGAAGAAGCCGGCGCATCCAAGGAGAATTCATAATGGCGCCGACCATCAACCAACTGATCCGTTTTGGCCGCAACAAATTCAAGGGGAAATCCAAATCCCCGGCCTTGCATAACTCGCCTTTCCGGAAAGGCGTTTGCTTGATCGTGAGGACCCAGACCCCGAAAAAACCGAACTCCGCTCTTCGGAAGATCGCCCGCGTGCGTTTGACCAACGGAGAAGAGGTGATGGCTTATATCCCCGGTGTTGGCCACAACCTTCAAGAGCACTCGATCGTGCTTGTGCGGGGCGGCCGCGTAAAGGACCTCCCGGGCGTTCGTTATCATATTGTTCGCGGGAAACTCGACGCCGCCGGCGTTGCGGACCGCACAAAATCGCGTTCTAAATACGGCGCAAAAACCCCGAAGAAGGATGCTAAGAAATCATGAGAAGAAGACGTGCGCAAAAAAGAAAGATCGATCCGGACCCGAGGTACGGGGACCTGCTCATTGCCAAGATGATCAATATCGTGATGGAGCGCGGCAAAAAGTCGCTTGCCGAGAGGATCGTCTATGACGCCTTGGATATCGTGAAAGAAAAAACGGCAAAAGAACCGCTTGAAGTTTTTCGCGCGGCATTGGATAATGTGCGCCCTCTCCTGGAGACAAAATCCCGGCGCGTAGGTGGGGCGACGTATCAGGTGCCGGTCAGTGTTCCCGAAGATCGTGGTTACTCCTTGGCCCTTCGTTGGATCCGGAGTTTTTCCCGTGAACGCAAAGGGAAACCCATGCATGAAAAGCTGGCCCAGGAGCTTATTGACGGTTTCAACAAAACGGGGTCTTCCATCAAGAAACGGGAAGACATGCATAAAATGGCGGAAGCGAACCGCGCTTTCGCGCATTATCGCTGGTAAAAAAAGAATGAGGGGACTCGCCCCTCGGGACTAGGGACTCGTAAAAACGAGGAACCAAAACGAGTCCCGAGGAACAGGTCCCGAGTCCCTTTTGGGAAAATTTATGGCAGACGAAAAGAAAATACATTTTCCGATCAATAAGATACGCAATATCGGCATCGCCGCCCATATTGACGCGGGGAAGACGACTACCTCCGAGCGCATCCTTTATTACACCGGCCGGGCCTACAAGATCGGCGAGGTGCATGAAGGCACCGCGGTCATGGACTGGATGGAACAGGAGCAGGAGCGCGGCATCACGATCACCTCGGCCGCGACGACCTGTTTCTGGAAAGATTGCCGCATCAACCTGATCGATACCCCAGGGCACGTGGACTTCACGATCGAAGTCGAACGTTCCTTGCGCGTGCTGGACGGCTGCGTCGCGGTTTTTGGCGCCGTCGAAGGCGTGGAGCCGCAATCCGAGACCGTGTGGCGCCAGGCAGACCGTTATCATGTGCCGCGCATCGCCTTCATCAATAAGATGGACCGCACCGGTGCGGAATTTGAAAAGAATGTCCAGCAAATGCGCGACCAGCTTGGCGCGAACGCCGTTCCGATCCAGATCCCGCTTGGGCTTGAAGAAAAACATAAAGGCGTCATCGACCTTGTCGAGATGAAAGCGTACATTTTTAATGACGAGACTCTTGGCGCGAAATTCGATATTGCCGAGATCCCGGCAGAATACATAGAGCAAGCCAAAAAAGCTCGGGAGTTCATGATCGAAAAGGTTTCAGAATATGATGACGCTTTGCTCCATAAATTCATCGAAGGGCAAGTGCCCACAGTCGCCGAGATCAAATCCGCCATCCGCAAGGGGACGATCAGTTTAAAAATGGCCCCCGTGATCGTGGGTTCCGCCTTGAAAAACAAAGGCGTTCAACAGCTTTTGGACGCAGTCGTGGATTATCTTCCTTCGCCAAAAGACATCCCGCCGGTCAAAGGGACCGAGCCGGGAACAGAAAATGAAATTCACCGCGAAGCCGATGATAAGGCCCCTTTGTCCTGCTACGCGTTCAAGATCGCAAGCGATAAGTTCGTGGGGTCTTTGACCTACATCCGTATTTACTCCGGAACGCTTTCTTCGAGTTCTTATATTTACAATGTTCGCACCAACAAGACCGAGCGCATCGGCCGTCTTCTTCTCATGCATGCCAACAAGCGAGAAGAGATCGATGAGGCCGGCGCCGGGAACATCGTCGCGGCAGTCGGCCTTAAAGAGGTCAAGACCGGCGATTCCCTTTGCGTTGAAAACGATCCGATCCTTCTTGAGACCATGTTCGTCCCTGAGCCCGTGATCTGGATGGCGGTCGAACCGAAGACCAAAGCGGACCGCGACCGCTTGTCGGATGCGATCGGAAAACTCGTCAATGAGGACCCGACGTTCCGCGTCAAGACGGATCAGGAAACAGTCCAGACTTTGATCGGCGGCATGGGGGAACTTCATTTAGATATCAAAGTCGACATCATGAAGCGCGAATATAACGTCCAGGTCAATGTCGGCAAACCCCAAGTCGCTTATAAAGAAACGATCCAGGGCGTTGCCGAGGCTGAAGGAAAATTCATCAAGCAAACCGGTGGCCGCGGGCAATACGGTCATTGCTTCCTGAAGATCGAGCCTCTTGAGCGCGGCAAAGGGATCGAATTTGAGAATAAAGTTGTCGGCGGTTCTATTCCCCGTGAATATATTCCCGCCGTGGAATCGGGCGTAGAAGATGCCTGCGCGAACGGCGTCCTGGCGGGTTATCCCGTGACGGATGTCCGCGCGATCGTTTATGACGGCAGCTATCATGACGTGGACTCCTCGGAGATCGCGTTTAAAATGGCCGGCATTTTTGCCTTTAAAGAAGCTTTCAAAAGAGCAAAACCCGTTCTTTTAGAGCCTATCATGTCGGTGGAGGTGCTGGTTCCGGAAGAATACATGGGTGATGTGATCGGCGACCTGAACTCCCGCCGTTGCGTGATCCAGGAGCTCACAAACCGCGGCCATCTCAAGGCGATCAAGGGGCTTGTGCCTCTTTCCGAGATGTTCGGTTATGCGACTTCGGTCCGTTCCCTGTCGCAGGGACGCGCGACCTACACAATGGAACCGCACACTTATCAAGAAGTCCCGAAAATGATCGCGGACAAGATCATCGCAGGATAAACCCCGTTAGAGACTTGAAGTTCGGGGAGAGAAATTTAAGAAGCAGTGACAGAAAAGTATTAACCCAAAAAGGATAGCCCGAGAGGTTAAGGCCTCTAACGGGGTAAAACATGGCACAGGTTAAAGAAAAGATCCGTATCAAGTTGAAGGCGTACGATCATCGCGTGCTGGACCAATCGGTCCAGGAGATCGTGGGCACGGCAAAAAAGACGGGCGCCAAGGTCATCGGCCCGATCCCGCTCCCGACCCACATCTGGAAGACGACCGTGCTTCGCGGCCCGCATATCGACAAAAAGGCCCGGGACCAGTTCGAGATCCGGACCCACAAACGCCTGATCGAGCTTGAAGAACCCACTTCCCGGACCGTGGACGCGCTGATGAAGCTCGATCTTCCGGCGGGCGTGGATGTAGAAATCAAACTTTAAAAGAGACGATTATGATCGGCTTATTGGGTAAAAAAGTCGGAATGTCCCAGCTCTTTGACGCGGAGGGCCAGCAGGTCCCCGTGACGGTGCTTGAGGTCGGTCCCTGTTTCGTGACGGCGCTTCGCACTAAGGAGAAGAACGGTTATCAGGGCGTGCAGCTCGGCTTCGACGCCGTAAAAGAAAAACGCCTCAATAAGGCAAAGCTCGGCGCATTCAAAAAAGCCAGCGTGCCGGTGGTCAATTTCGTCCGCGAGATCCGTACCGACGATATCGCCCATCTGAGCGTGGGAAGCGAGCTCCGGGCCGAGAATTTTGAAGCCGGGGAATACGTCGATATCGAAGGCATTTCGATCGGCAAAGGTTTTCAGGGCGTTGTGAAGCGTTTGAACTACAAAGGGGGCGCGAGCAAAAGTCACGGCTCCATGTTCGGCCGCGTGCCGGGATCGATCGGCGCCAAAGCCGGCGGCGTGGGTTGCCGCAAGAAAGTCCGAAAAGGCAAAGGCCTGCCCGGCCATATGGGCGATGAAAAGATCTGTATTCATAATCTTAAGGTCATGAAAGTGGATGCCGAAAATAATCTTCTCGTTCTCAAAGGCAGCGTTCCCGGGGCCGAGGGGAGTTATTTGATCGTCCGCAGCGCGCTTAAGCGCGGCAAGAAGAACGCCTGGAAAGTCAGAGGTTCGAAGCAGGAGTCCCCGAAGGAAGCGTCCTCGGAAACTTCGAAAGCTGAAAATCCTCAGGCACCGCTTAAAGATTAATTTTATGGTTAGCGGTGCCAGCACTGTTAACCCTTAAAATAAAAAAGAAAACAGTGCAGGAAGGAACCAAAGCAAGTTCCTAAGCCGGAAATCATAAGGAAAGGTAAATAAAAATGAAGGTGCTTCTTTACTCTAGAGAGGGTAAGAAGAAACAAGAGGTAGTGCTGAACCCCGACATTTACGGGGTCCGGGCCAACGACCGCCTTCTGGAATTGGTGCGGAACGCTTACGCGGGGAATCTCCGTAAAGGGACCGCGGATACCAAAACGCGCGGCGAAGTGCGCGGCGGCGGCAAGAAACCTTGGAAACAAAAAGGCACCGGCCGGGCGCGTCACGGCTCGACCCGTTCTCCGATCTGGGTAGGCGGCGGCACCGTGTTTGGGCCGCATCCGAGGGATTACAGCGTGTCGCTTTCCAAGACGATCCGCAATCAGGCCTTAAAAGTCATGCTGAGTAAGCGCGCCGGCGAGAAGAATCTGATGCTTTTAGAGGCCCTTAAGCTTGAAACGCCTAAAACCAAGGAATTTGCGGCGATCGTCAAGGCGCTGCCGATCCCGGAGAAACGCGCGCTTTATGTTGTTAAGGAAACGACGCCCAACCTGAAACGCGCGAGCCGCAATATGCGCGAGCGGGTCGAAGTAAAAACGGCGGCTGAATTCAGCGCCTATGATGTCATGCAGCGCGAAAAGATCGTGATCGACGAAGCCGCGGTGGAACTGATCGAAAAACGCTTGGCGGTGAAGGCGAAGGAGAAATCGAGTGAAGCTTAATCTTTACGATATTGTGATGGAGCCGTTGAGCACGGAGAAGCTTTCAAAAGCTACGGAGACAGCGAGCCAGTACGGTTTTCGCGTGCATCCCGAAGCCAATAAAAAAGAAGTCAAGGCGGCTGTCGAGAAGATCTTTAATGTGCACGTGGAAAGCGTGAACACTATGAACGTTTCGGGGAAGTGGCGCCGGGTGCGTTACCATCCCGGGCAAACGGTGGCATGGAAGAAAGCCATCGTGACCCTCAAGAAGGGCGAAAAGATCGACCTGACGAAGTAAAAAGGACCTATGGGACTCATTAAATTCAGACCGGTAACACCGACGCAGCGATACGGGAACGTTTCCGATTTTGCGGAGATCACGACAGACCGTCCGTACAAGCCCCTGACCTATGTGAAAAAAAGGACAGGCGGACGCAATAATCACGGCCATATCACTTCACGCCATCGCGGCGGAGGGCACAAACGCCGCGTCCGTTTGGTGGATTTCAGAAGGAACCGGCTCGGGATCGAGGCCACGGTCCTTTCCGTGGAATATGATCCGAACCGTAGCGCCCGCGTCGCGCTCGTGGAATACACGGACGGGCTTAAGAGCTACATCCTTTGCCCCGACGGCCTGAAGGTCGGCGAAAAAGTGGTAAGCGGTCCCAATGTGGAAGTGAAAGTCGGGAATCATCTGCCGCTTGAAAAGATCCCGGAAGGTTCCATGATCCATAATATCGAGCTTCGTCCCGGTTTGGGCGGCAAATTAGTGCGCGCCGGAGGCGTCGTGGCGCAGATCCTGGCCAAAGAAAATGACATGGCCCATGTCAAGCTCCCCTCGGGCGAGGTCAGACTTGTGCCGGCCAAAGCGTATGCGACGATCGGTCAATGCTCTAATATCGACAATGAAAATATCGTTCTCGGCAAAGCCGGACGCAGCCGCTGGCTCGGGATCCGTCCTTGCTCCCGCGGCGTGGCGCGTAACCCGGTCGACCATCCGCTCGGCGGCGGTGAGGGGAAGTCCAAAGGCGGCAATCATCCGCAAAGCCCGTGGGGACAGAAATCCAAGGGTCTTAAGACGCGCCGGCGCGATAAAGCATCGAACAAATTCATCGTGAAGGATCGCAGAAAATGAGCCGTTCGGCAAAAAAAGGCGTTTACGTTGACGAAAAGCTTTTAGCAAAGGCCCAGATCGCCAATCAAAAAAAAGACCGCCGTCCGATCAAGACGTGGTCGAGGCGCTCCACGATCACGCCGGATTTTGTGGGCGTGACACTTTCCGTCCATAACGGCAAAACGTTCCATAACGTGTTTGTGACCGAAAATATGGTGGGTCACAAGCTCGGGGAGTTCTCTCCGACAAGAACATTCAAGAAGCACAGCGCTTCAGGCGATAAGGCCAAAGCCCTCGCCGAAGGCGCGAAAACATAGTCTTTAAAGACAACGCCATGGCTAAAGAAGAGAAAAAGATAAAAACCGAAACGGCGCCGTCACCCCGAAAAGTCCGGGCGGTCACCAAGCATCTGAGGATCGCTCCGCGGAAAATGCGCATTGTGATCGATACGATCCGGAGAAAGCCGGCTTTTGAAGCGGTCGGCATCCTGATGCTTCTGAAGAAAAAAGGCGCCAAGATGGCGGTCAAAACGCTGAAAAGCGCTATCGCGAACGCCAAAAACCTCGGGTTGAACGAAAACCGTCTTTATGTTTCCGACGCGCGGGCGGACGGAGGGCCTGTTTTCAAAAGGTTCCTGACCCGTTCCATGGGCCGCGCGGACAAGATCTTAAAACGCACCACGCATTTGACCCTCGAGGTTCGCGAAGGGTTCAAGGTTTGGGGCGGGAACGCGCCGGAAGACGCGAAAGCAAAAAATAAGAAAAAAACCGCTGCGGCGGCTTAGGAGGTTATTTTGGGTCAGAAAGTCCATCCTTACGGAATCAGAGTCGGGTATATCAAGCCCTGGAAGGCCCGTTGGTTCGCCAAGCGGGACGCGGGGACCATCTTGATGGAGGACCTCAAGATCCGTAAATATTTAAAGGAAAAGCTCGCCGTCGCCGGGGTTTCGTCGATCGAGATCGACCGCGCCTCGAACCGCATCCGCGTCCGTATCTTCGCCGCCAAACCCGGCGTGATCATCGGGCGTCGCGGGCAGGAGATCGACAAGATCAAAGAAGACCTTGCCGATCTGACCAAGAACGAGGTTTTTCTCGATATCAAGGAAGTCAAGATGCCGCAGATCGATGCCCAGCTGGTGGCCGAGAATATCGCGCTTCAGCTTGAGAAACGCATCGGTTTCCGTCGCGCCATGAAAAAGGCCATCCAGCTAGCGATGCAAAAAGGGGCGCTTGGCATCAAAGTGATGTGCAAGGGCCGTTTGGGGGGCGCCGAGATCGCCCGGGAAGAAAAATATCATGAAGGCAAAGTGCCGCTCGGCACGTTCCGCGCGGATGTCGATTTCGGTTTTGCCGAGGCGTTCACCACCTACGGCACCATCGGCTGCAAGGCCTGGATCTACAAAGGCGATGTGCTTGTGAAAAAAGAGCAAGAAGCCCAAAAACTCGAACTCGAGAAAAAATTCAAAGTGGCGGAAGAAGAAACCGTTAAAGCGGAAGGGTCGGAGACGGAAAAACCCGCCTCTGAAGGCCCCGCCAAAGAAAACGAAACGCAGGAGAATAAGGGCCATGCCGCTTCAGCCTAAGAGAGTTAAGTTCCGGAAGCAGCAGCGCGGCTGGATGCGCGGGGTTTCTACCCGCGGCAGCGAGCTCGCTTTCGGGGAATTCGGCCTTAAAGCGCTTTCCTGTGCCTGGTTGACCGGGATTCAGATCGAAGCGGCCCGTGTGGCCCTGACGCGGCATGTCAAACGCGGCGGCAAGATCTGGCTGCGTGTTTTCCCGGACAAGTCGGTTTCCAAGAAACCGGCCGAAACCCGTATGGGAAAAGGCAAAGCCGCGCCTTCGCATTATGTCGCGGTGATCAAGCCCGGCAAAATTCTTTTTGAAATGGGAGGGATCCCGGAAGAAATGGCGAAGTCGGCCATGAGGCTTTGCGCCCACAAGATCCCGTTCCGCACCAAATTCGTCAAACGCGAGGCGGCCGCCTGATATGTTGAAGACCAAGGAATTAAGAGAACTAAGCGTCGAAGAGCTTAGGGAAAAGATCGACGGCTTGAAAAAAGGGCTCATGCAGCTCCGTTTTCAGCATAAGACCGGCAAGCTTGAGCGCCAATCCGCCTTGAAGGAAGCCCGGCGGGACATTGCGCGCGTGAAAACTTTGATCCGTGAAAAAGAGAAAGGCGAGAAAAAGTCATGACCGAGAACGCACCTGAGGTCCAGGCCAAGCGCGTCCGCGAGGGCGTGGTCGTCAGTTCCAAAATGAACAAGACCATTACCGTGCTCGTGACCCGTTTATTGCAGCATCCAAAGTTCAACAAGATCATCAAGCGGCATATCAAATATTCCGCTCACGATGAAAAGAACGAGGCGAAAGAAGGGGATCGCGTCCAGATCGTCGAAACGCGGCCGATCTCGAAAACCAAACGTTGGCGCCTTGTGAAAGTGATGAAATCATGATCCAGATGAGAGCGGTACTTGAGATTGCGGACAATAGCGGCGCTAAAAAAGCGGCCATGATCGGCGTGCTCGGCCGCCACAGCAAACGTTCCGCGGGAGTAGGCGACATTATCACGGCTTCCGTGAAAGAAGCGCTTCCCAGCGGCGCCGTCAAAAAAGGCGAAGTCGTCAAAGCCGTGGTCGTGAGGACCAAGTCCCCGATCCGGCGCAAGGACGGTTCTTGCGTAAGATTCTCCTCGAACGCGATCGTGTTGATCGACAATCAGAAAAACCCGCGGGGAACCCGCATTTTCGGTCCCGTGGCGCGCGAGCTTCGCGATTCGGATTTCACCAAGATTATTTCACTCGCGCCGGAGGTTGTTTAAGCCATGAAGATCCGAAAAGGCGACGAAGTGATCGTAACGAAAGGCAAGGACAGCGGCAAAAAAGGCCGTGTGATGCGGGCCTTTCCCAAAGAGGGAATGCTTTTGATCGAAAAGATCAACTACCGTACCTGTTATTTACGCAAGAGCCAGGATAATCCCAAGGGCGGGATCACCAAAATGGAAGGAAAGCTCCATGTCTCGAACGTGAAGCTTGTTTGCCCGAGAAGCGGCAAACCTTCCCGCGTCGGGTATTCCATTCTTGCCGACGGGACCAAACACCGTATCGTCAAGGCATCGGGCGAGGTTTTATAAGATCATGAACCAGAAAGTCACCGTATTCCCCAGATTGCTTGAAAAATATCGCAGCGAGGTCGTGCCCGAGCTTCAAAAAGAGTTCGGCTACAAGAATCCCATGCAGGCGCCGCGGATGGATAAGATCGTGGTCAACATGGGCGTCAAAGAAGGCCAGGAAGATATCAAGATCCTGGACCAGCTGGCGGTTGAGTTGGCGCGCATCGTGGGGCAAAAACCCGTGGTCACGCGCGCGAAGAAATCCATCTCGGCTTTTAAGCTCCGCCAAGGTTCGCCGATCGGGCTCAAAGTGACGCTTCGCCGCAGCCGCATGTATGAATTCATGGACCGGCTTTTTAATTTCGCGATGCCCCGTATCCGCGACTTTCGGGGATTTTTGGATAAAAGTTTCGATCAACGCGGCAATTTCACGATCGGGCTCACCGAGCAAACGATCTTCGCCGAGGTAGAGTTCGATAAAATGAAAAAAACACAGGGCATGGATATCACGTTCGTGACCACGGCCCAGAACAGCAAAGAAGGCAAACGGCTTCTGGAACTTTTAGGATTTCCTTTCAGGAAATAAGGGACCCCATGGCAAAGACCTGTTTGATCATTAAGCAAAGACTCGAACCGAAGTTTAAAGTCAGAAAATACAACCGCTGTCAGCGTTGCGGACGTCCGCGCGGCTATATCCGGAAGTTCTCCATCTGCCGCATTTGTTTCCGGGAGTTGGCCAACACGGGCATGCTGCCGGGCGTCGTTAAATCCAGCTGGTAGGCGAGGAGGAAAGGGCTTCATGTCGCGTTACGATTTTATCGGAGATTTTTTAAC
>ENA-UOWG01002411-UOWG01002411.1-activated-sludge-metagenome-genome-assembly--contig:-NODE-2411-length-16009-cov-52.365112_pt1 | contig 16009 bp, 13 predicted proteins | sample MGYA00238147_ERZ761563 | MGnify/ENA primary metagenome ERZ761563 (study PRJEB28884, sample SAMN05720216) | anaerobic digester metagenome | isolation source: active sludge of municipal... | reverse complement strand
CCCGCTGCTCTTCTTCATGGCGGCCGGCAGCCACGGCGGCTGGCTGTTCGGCTGACGATGACGGCCTACAGCTTCGCCGCCGGCCCCGCTCGTTTGCCCGATGCGGTACTGGCCCGGGCGGCGGCGGAACTCTTCCGGCGCGGGGCGGACGGCGCCAGCGCCATCGAGCGGCCATTCACCGGCGATGCATTTCGCGCTGTACTCGATCGCGCGCGTAACCGCCTGGCCGAACTGCTCGCCTTGCCGGGCAACTACCGCATCCTTTTCCTGGCCGGCGGCGCCATGCAGCAGTTTTCGCTGCTGCCGATGAATCTGCTCGGCGCGTCGCGGCGGGCGGCCTATGCCGATTCGGGTTACTGGTCGCGGCGGGCGATGGCCGAGGCGGGCAAGCTGGCGCAGGTCGACGTGGTCGCCCGCCACCCCGGCGAACTGCCGCTCGCCGCACCAGCGCCTGGCCGCTGGGCCATGCCGGCCGGCTGCGCCTATTGCCACATCACGCCCAACGAGACCGTGGACGGCATTGCCTGGCCGGCACTGCCGGATACCGGTGAGGTGCCGCTGGTCGCCGATGGCACCTCGTCCTTCCTGACGGCGCCGCTGGCGGTGGCGAAATTCGGCGTGATCTATGCCGGCGCCCAGAAAAACATCGGTCCCGCCGGGTTGACCGTGGTCATCGTCCGCGACGACCTGCTGGCGCGCTCGCCGCCGGATCTGCCGGCGCCGTTTTCCTATCGCCGGCAGGCGGAGGAGGGCAGTTGTATCAACACGCCGCCGATGCTGGCGATCCATATGGCCGGAATGATGTTCGACTGGATCGCCGACAACGGCGGTCTTGGCGAAATGGAAGCGGCCAGCCGACGCAAGGCGGCACGGCTGTATGCGGCGATCGACGGCAGCGGCGGCTTCTACGTCGCCCCGGTGGCGCCCGGCCATCGCTCGCCGATCAACATCCGCTTTCATCTGGCCGATGCCGGGCTGACCGAGGTCTTTCTGAGCCAGGCCGAAGCCGCCGGACTGAGCCATTTGCGCGGCCACAGCCAGGTCGGCGGAATCCGCGCCAGTCTCTACAACGCCATGCCGGAAGCCGGCGCAATGGCGCTGGCCGGGTTCATGGCCGACTTTGCCCGGCGTTACGGATGATACGGCCGGTTTTCCCGTGGCATGCCCTGCCCGGTCTGGCCGGCGGCATCGACAAGGATGGCGGGCGGGCGGCGGAACTGCTGGCGCTGGGTTTCGGCAGTGTCGAGATCGGTTCGGTGCTGCCGGCTGCCGCGCCCGCCGTTGCCGCGACGCTGGCGGCCGGCGGTTTGCCCCGGTGCGGGGCGGTCGGCGTCGGTCTCGGGCTGCCCGCCGAGCTGCCCGAGGCCGGTTTGCGGAAAGCCTGGCTGGCGGGATTCGCAGCACTCTGGCCGGTGGCCGATTACCTGAGCTTCAACCTCAGCGCCAACGCCAGCCGGCGTTTCTTGCTGCCGGAAAATCTGCCCCGGCTGGCGTTCGCTTGCCTGGCAGCGGTTTTTCAGCGCGACCTGCGCTTCGCGGAGAGCGAGCGCTATGTGCCATTGGCGCTCAAATTGCCGCTCGGCAATTACGGCGAAGCGCTGCCGACCGCCGCCTTCATTGCCGCTGCCGCTGGTTTTGATCTGCTGACCGTGGTCCTGCCGGATGAAGCCGGGCGCTTCGTCCGTCTGGCCGAACTGGCCCGCTGCCTGGATCACCGGTCGACGCTGGTGGCGGTCGGCGGTATCCGTAGCGCGGCCGATGTCGCGCTGGCGCGGCAGGCGGGGGCGGCCGGCGTGCAGGTGCATCGTCTGTTTGTCGAGCAGGGGCCGTCCTGCCTGGCGACCCTGTTGTGGTCGACCGCCTGAAAAGGGCAAAAATGACCGGCCGGCCATCTCCAGAAAAGCATGAGGGAGATTTCGCCAAACCCTGCACGCCAGGGGCGCCGGGGCGAAAGATACTGGGGCCATGAAAATACTTGTCCTTGGTTCCGCCGCCGGCGGCGGCTTCCCGCAGTGGAACTGCAATTGCCGCAACTGTGCCGGCGTTCGTGACGGCAGCCTACGCACGCGAGCCCGCACGCAATCGTCGATTGCCGTCAGTGCCAACGGCACCGACTGGGTGCTGTTCAACGCCTCGCCCGACCTGCTGACCCAGATTCGCGCCAACCCGGCGCTGCAGCCGGGGCGCGCCTTGCGCGATACCGGCATCGCCGGGGTGGTGCTGATCGATGCGCAGATCGACCACACTACCGGCCTCCTCATGTTGCGCGAAGGCAAGCCGCTGCCGGTGTGGTGCACGCCGCAGGTGCGGGAAGACCTGACGACCGGCAACCCGATCTTCAACGTGCTCTCCCATTTCTGCACTGTGAACTGGCAGCCGGTGCAGGTGACGCCGCCGCAGGCGTTTTCGGTGCCCGGCGTGGCCGGCCTGCGCTTCACGCCGGTACCGCTGTCGAGCAAGGCGCCGCCGTATTCGCCGCACCGCCACGATCCGCATCCCGGCGACAACATCGGCGTGCTGATCGAAGACGAAGCGAGCGGCCGCAAGGTGTTCTATGCGCCCGGTTTCGGCGCCATGGAGCCGCACCTCGAACCGTTCCTGGCCGATTCCGATTGCGTCCTGCTCGACGGGACGTTCTGGACCGACGACGAGATGAGCAGCCTCGGCATTTCGACCAAGACGGCGCGCGAGATCGGCCACCTGCCGCAGTCCGGGCCGGACGGGATGATGGCGCTGCTCGGGCGTTACGCCAAACCGCGCAAGGTACTCATCCACATCAACAACACCAATCCGATTCTCGACGAGGATTCTCCCGAACGCGCCGCGCTGACCGCGGCCGGCATCGAGGTGGCCTGCGACGGGATGTCGATCAGCACAGGAGACGACGCATGAAAATGGACGAACTCAAACCGTGGACCGCCGAGGAATTCGAGGCGCAGCTGCGCGCTCGCGGCGACCGCTACCACATTCATCACCCGTACCAGGTGATGATGTACGAGGGCAAGAGCAGCCGGGCGCAGATCCAGGCCTGGGTGGCCAACCGCTACTACTATCAGATCAGCATCCCGATCAAGGATGCCGCCATCCTTGCCAATTGCCCGGACCGCGAGGTGCGCCGGCACTGGGTGCAGCGCATTCTCGATCACGACGGTTACGGTGGCGAGGATGGCGGGATCGAGGCCTGGATTCGGCTCGGCGAAGCGGTCGGCCTGTCGCGCGAGGACATCGTTTCACAGCGCCTGGTCTTGCCGGGGGTGCGTTTCGCAGTCGACGCCTACATCAATTTCGCCCGCCGCAGCCCGTGGCAGGAAGCGGCAGCGTCATCGCTGACCGAGCTGTTCGCGCCGACCATCCACAAGTCGCGCCTCGACCACTGGCCGACGCATTACCCGTGGATCGAGGCCGAGGGCTACGCCTATTTCCGCCGCCGCCTGACCGAAGCGCCGCGCGATGTGGTCAACGGCCTGCGCATCACGCTCGGCCATTTCAATACCCGCGAACTGCAGGAACGGGCGCTGGAAATCCTCCAGTTCAAGCTCGACCTGCTGTGGTCCATGCTCGACGCCATGCTGCTCGCCCACTGCGAGGTGGAGATCGCCGGCTGGGGTGCCTACACGCCGATGAAGGGGAAAACTGCCATCTCATGATTTTCATGAGCGGGTTTTGGCGAAAGCTCGGGCGCGCTGGCGTGGCCGGGGCCGAATAATCGATTCAGGAGCGGCATGGTGCCGCTCCGCCATCAAGGAGAAACCAAATGAACTGGGAAACCCCTGCTTACTGCGAGATTCGTCTCGGTTTCGAAGTCACCGCGTACGTCTACGTCCGCTAAGCAAGAGGGCGGCAGCGCACCTGAACCGCTGCCGCCTGCTTGCCGACCATCCGCCATGGAAACCACCCTCGATTGCCCGCGGCTCAACCCGCACTTCGTCTTCCGCTGGGAAGCCAGCCAGGATGCCTACATCCTGCTCTACCCGGAAGGCCTGATCAAACTCAATCCTTCGGCCGGTGAAATCCTCAAACGCTGCGATGGCAGCCGCAACACCGGGGAAGTGATCGCCGATCTGGATGCCGCCTTTCCCGGAACGCCGGATGAAATCGCCGCCGGTACCCGCAGCTTCATCGCCGTCGCCCGGGAGAAAGGCTGGCTGCTGGGCTGAATCCAGCCCGAGTCAGCGACACCGGATAGCGTGCAACGCTGCCCGGCGAAAGCCACCCGCCGTGCAAGTCGAGCCCCGTTCGCGGGGCTTTTTTTCGTCCTGAAAAATCGTGAATGGTGTGCTTCGTTTCGGCTCAGCGGAGCAGTCCGGTGTCCAGAAAATGGACGCTGGCAGCGGCCGGGAACGCTTGAGTCTTGTGTCTTTTATACGTCATGAAGCCGCCGGCAGAGTGGCTTTGCGCGGTGTTTTGGAAGCTGTGGGCGGATCTGGCATGCCCTTCGCACTACTCGGGTACGCCACGCTATCGGGGGGAAACCCGGTGGCAGCGGGGAGGCACGGGGGGAAGTCGATCGTGCCGGCAGCCAATACACACAATACATCTTGGAGACGTTCCATGAAGCAATTCCTGTCAGTTCGCCCTTTGGTCATCGCAATGCTCGCCTGCGGCAGCGCCGGCAGCCATGCCGTTAGTTTCACGCAGAATGACATCACCCTGGACATCAACGGTACGGTCAACGGTTATTACGTTTACCGCAATGCGGAAACCATCAACCGCGCTACCGGCGCCTCGACGACGACGAACAACAGCGCGCTGAGCAACGGCCTGCTGCCGGGCTGGATCAACTTTGTCGTGACCACCCAGGCCGGTGGCCAGGACATCAAGGCGCACGTCAGCTTCGCACCCGGCATCAACAACAACTCGACGGTGGTCGGCCTGCCGATCGGCAATCCCACCCCCGGTAGCGGCTCTCCCGTCGATCCTTATTCGCAGATCGATACCCGCAATCTCTATTTCCAGTTCGGCAACAACGACTGGGGTACGCTGAAGTTTGGTCGTGACATCGGCCTCTTCGCCTCGAACATCATCCTGTCCGACATGACGCTGATCGGCGTCGGCGGCACCAGCAATGCCAGCATTCCCTACAACACCACGTTCGGGATGATCGGCCACGGCTACATGTACACTGGCTTCCAGCCGCAGATCACTTATACCACCCCCAACTACAACGGCTTCCAGGTGTCGGCGGGCATCTTCCAGCCGAGCAGCTTCGCCGGCGACGAAAACGTGACCCCGGGTTTCCAGGCAGTGGCCAACTACGACTTCAAGACGGACGCGACCAAAGGCAGGTTGTGGGGCGGGCTGGTGTACCAGGACACCAGTTGTTCCCAGGATCCTTGCGCGGTGAAGACGTTCTCGGCAAACGGGTTCGAACTGGGTCTCAAGGCCGCCTATGGCAATTTCGAGGGGGTGCTTTATGGCTTCACCGGCAGAGGTCTCGGCTTGTCGACCGTCGGCGCGCAGTTCTTCAATGGCAGCGACGGGAATGGCAACAGGACGGAATCAGCAGGCTATTTCGTGCAGGGCACCTACACGTATGGCAAGACCAAATTCGGTATCAACTATGGTCAGAACAGGGACAAGAACGGCTTCCTGAACGCCGTAGGCGGCGGCCCGGATGACTATGCCAGGAACCAGTCCACCACGGTCGGTGTTTATCACTCGCTGAACAAGTTCATCACGCTGGTCGGCGAATTCAACTATGAAAACATCACCAACGCGCAGGACACCAACTACGACAACAAGAACAAGACCATTTCCCTGGGCGGCATCATGTTCTTCTAAATTGCCGGGATAATCCGCCTCATGCCTTTTTCGGCCATGGCGCACATGTCTTTCCTCGTAGTTGTTTGCGCCCTTCGGGGCGCTTTTTTTCGGGTGGTCGTCAGCACCTTGACGGAACGCGGCCGGCTGCTGGTTTTTCTGTGGGTTACGCTGCCCGGAAGCGCGATGGCCGGCGATATCCATTCGGCGAGTCTGGCGGCAGATTTCGCGGTGGCGCGAGAATCAGTCGTCGAGGCGATCGAAGGGGCCGGGCTGGTGGTGACGGCGAGCATTCCCTTCAACCGGATGCTGGCGCGGACGGCGGCTGATCTCGGCAAGTCGGGCAGCCCCTACGCCAATGCCGAAATCATCCAGTTCTGCAGCGCCCGCCTGGCCTGGCAACTGGTCGAGGAGGATGCCGGCCAATTTGCCCTGTGTCCGCTATCCATCGCGGTTTATTCTCTGACCGGCGAATCGGGCGCGACACTGTCCTGGCGCTCGCCGGGGCGCGAGACGCCAGCGCGAGCGCGGGCGGACGATCTGCTGCGCGACCTGGTGGGGCGGGCGCGGCGACTGGCCAATCAATAACAGGTGCGTTTCGGGTTTTCGAACCAGCATTGAAGGGGGATGAGCGACCCCGGCAGCGGGTGGTGTTCCATGATGATGCTGCGCGCCGAGAAATGGCGACCGAGTTCGCAGTACAACTCGTCGTCGCAGAAGCCGATGGCGGCGGCTTCTGCGCGGCTGTTGGCGAAGACGATGCGCTCGATGCGCGCCCAGTAGGCGGCGGAGAGGCACATCGGGCAGGGTTCGCTGGAGGCGTAGAGCGTGGAATTCGGCAGGTGGAAGCTGTCGACCGCAGCACAGGCGGTGCGGATGGCGCCAATTTCGGCGTGCGCCGTCGGGTCGCGGCTGGCGACTACGCGGTTCCAGCCTTCGGCGATAACCTTTCCCTCGCACACGATGACCGCCCCGAAGGGGCCGCCTTCACCGAGTTCGCTGCCTATTTGCGCCAGTTCGACGGCGCGGGCGAGGAAAAGATCGTCCTGGGTCATCTAACCTCGGGTGTTCGATTCGCTGTCGAAGCTGCTCAGATCGACCCGCGGTGCCGGCTGCCAACCTGCCTTGCGGTGTTCGGCAACGACATTGGTGAACACGCCGCCGCGCACGTAGAACTTGGCGGTCAGGCGCATGAAGCGCGGCCGGGTGGCAGCGACCAGATCGTCGAGGATGCGGTTGGTGACCGCTTCATGGAAGGCACCCTCGTTGCGGTACGACCACATGTAGAGCTTGAGGCTCTTCAGTTCGACGCACAACTGGTCGGGAATGTAGTCGAGGATCAGCGTCGCGAAATCGGGCTGGCCGGTCTTCGGGCACAGGCAGGTGAATTCCGGAATCTGCATGTGGATGTGAAAATCGCGGTCGGCAGCGGGATTCGGGAAGGTTTCGAGGGCTTTGGTCGGTTGGCTGGACATGCTGGGAATCTTCAAAAGTAGGTCGATGTTATTATACGGCCCCCGTCAAGACAGGGCATTCCTGCCCCGTCGTCATCCGCATGCGCCTGACCAAACTCAAACTCGCCGGCTTCAAATCCTTCGTCGATCCGACCGCCGTGGCCGTTCCCGGCCAGCTGGTCGGCGTCGTCGGGCCCAATGGCTGCGGCAAATCCAACATCATGGATGCCGTGCGCTGGGTGCTCGGCGAGTCGAAGGCCTCCGAACTGCGCGGCGAGTCGATGATGGACGTCATCTTCAACGGGACGACGGGCCGCAAGCCGGTGTCGCGCGCTTCCGTCGAGCTGATTTTCGAGAACCTGCTCGGGCGGGCGCTCGGCCAGTGGTCGCAATATGCCGAACTGTCGGTCAAGCGCACGCTGACGCGCCAGGGGCAGTCGGACTACTTCATCAACAACCAGAAGGTGCGGCGCAAGGACATCACCGATCTCTTCCTCGGCACCGGCCTCGGGCCGCGCGCCTACGCCATCATCGGCCAGGGCATGATCTCGCGCATCATCGAGGCCAAGCCGGACGACCTGCGCGTCTTCCTCGAAGAAGCGGCCGGCGTCACCCGCTACAAGGAGCGGCGCAAGGAAACCAACGGCCGGCTGGAAGACACCCGGGAGAACCTGACCCGGGTCGAGGACATCCGTCTCGAACTCGGCAGCCAGATGGAAAAGCTGGAGGCACAGGCCGAAGTCGCCCGCCGCTACCACGCGCTGAATGAGCAACTGGTGCAGCGTCAGCAGTTGCTGTGGCTGCTGAAGAAGCGCGAAGCCGAAGGCGAGCGGCAGCGCCTCTCGCTGGAAGTCGAGCGCGCCGTCACGGAACTCGAAGCGCAGAGCGCCGCGCTGCGCGAAACCGAGGCGCGCGCCGAGGAAATGCGCGAAACCCACTTCGCCGCCGGCGATGCGCTGCATAACGCGCAGAGCGAGATGTACGCGGCCAACGCCGAAGTGGCGCGGCTGGAAGCGGAAATCCGCCATCGCCGCGAGTCGCGCAACCAGCTCGAAGCGCGCCTCGTGCAACTGGAGGGTGAACTGGCCCACTGGGGCCAGGCGGCCGAGACGCTCGCGGTCGACCGGCAAAAATGGGAGGAATTGCAGGAAATCACCCGCCTGCGTGTCGACGAAGCCGAGGAGCGCCTGCACCAGCAGATGAACCTCGCGCCGCAGGTCGAGGAAAGCCACGCCCAGGCACAGGAGGAGCTGCAACGCCTGAAGGCGCGCACGGCCAACGGCGAGCAGCGCCTGGAAGTCGAGCTGACCAACAAGTCGCACGCCCAGCGCGCCCTGCAGGCCATCGCCCAGCGCCGCGAACGGCTGCGCGAGGAGGGCGGCGGCCAGGATGCGCCGGATGCCATGGACGTCGCCGAGAAGGAAGAGGAACTGGCGCTGCTGCGCGAGGAGCTGGCCGGCGACCAGGATCATTTGCAGCAATTGCAGCAGGAAATGCCGCAACTGGAAGCGAGCCGCCGGCAGGTGCAGGAAGAACTGCAGCGCATCGAGCGCGAACTGGCCGCCGGCCAGGCGCGCCGCGCCGCGCTGGAGCAGATGCAGGCGCGCGCCCGCGAAAGCGGCGAGTTGCCGGAATGGCTGCGCCGGCACGGCCTGTCCGATGCGCTGCCGCTGTGGCAGCAGATTCACGTCGAGGCCGGCTGGGAATCGGCGGTCGAGGCGGTGTTGCGCGAGCGGCTCAACGCCATCGCCTGCGACGACCCGGCCAAGCTCGACGAATGGCTGCACGACCGGCCGGACGCCAAACTGAGCGTGATGCTGCCAAGCGAACTGGCGAACGGCGAGCGCGCCGGGCGACTGGTCGAGCGGGTGCGTTGCGACAATCCGGCGCTGGCCGCGGTGCTGGCGGACTGGCTCGGCGCCGTCCATGCCGCCGAGTCGCTCGACGCGGCGCTGGCCCGCCGCGCCGAACTGCCGGCCGGCGCCGTGCTGGTGACGGCTGGCGGCGACCTGCTGACGCGGTCCAGCATCACCTTCTTCGCGCCGGACAAGGGTGAGCATGGCCTGCTCGAACGCCAGCGCGAAATCGAAACGCTGGCCGAAGGCATTGCCGCCTTCGAGGAAAAGGCCGAGGGCGTGCGCGAGCAGTTGGCCATGCTCGACGAGCAACTGGACGACAAGCGCGAGGAAGTCGGCGAAATCCGCCAGTACGTCGCCGACCGCCAGCAGCGGGTGCATGCCGTGCAACTGGAAGTGCTCAAGCTTTCCCAGGCGCTGGAACGCTACCGCGAACTGAAGGAGCGCCAGCAGGAACAACTCGCCGAACTGGCCGAGGAAGAGGAAAGCGAGCGCGAACGCGACATGGCGGCCGACGACAAGATCGCCGAGGTGCGCGACGGCTTGTCCCGCATCCGCGTGCTGGTGGCCGGCGCCCAGTCGCGCCTGGACGAGGCCGAGCGCGCCGTGCGCGCCGAGCGCGAGCGCAATTCGGATTTCGACCGGGCCTTGCGCGAGGCACAGTTTTCTTTGCGCGAGAGCGAAGGCAAGCTGCAGGACATTTTTGCCCGGCAGGCGACGGCACAGCGCGAACTGAACCGCATCGAGCTGGATCGCGCACAATGTGCCGAGCAGGTCGAGGCGGCGCCGGCCGACGTCATGGAGGACAACCTGCAGGTGGCGCTGGCCACTCGACAGGACAAGGAAAAGGCGCTGGCGCTCTGCCGTGATGAGCTGGAGGCAGCGACCAACGCCCTGCGCGGGCTGGAAGAGCAGCGCATGAAGATCGAACAGGGGCTGGAGCCGCTGCGCGCGCGTATCGGCGACCTCAAGCTGAAGGAACAGGCGGCGGCGCTCAATACCGAGCAGTTTGCCCAGCAACTGCTGGAAGCCGGCGCCGACGAGGATGCCTTGCTACTGGCGCTGAACGACAACGGTGGCGTCCGGCCGGCTGCCTTGCAGGGCGAAATCACCCGCCTGGGCAACGCCATCGCCGAACTCGGCGCGGTCAACCTGGCGGCGCTGCAGGAACTGGAAACGGCGACCGAGCGCAAGGGCTACCTCGACATGCAGGCGGCCGACCTGACCGAGGCGATGGAAACGCTGGAAAACGCCATCCGCCGCATCGACCGTGAGACGCGCGACCTGCTGCAAAGCACCTTCGATACGGTCAACGGCCATTTCGGGCAACTTTTCCCGGAACTGTTCGGCGGCGGCCGCGCCGAGCTGGTGATGACCGGCGAGGAAATCCTCGATGCCGGCGTCCAGGTCATCGCCCAGCCGCCGGGCAAGAAGAATTCGACCATCCACCTGCTTTCGGGCGGCGAAAAGGCGTTGACCGCGATTGCGCTGGTCTTCTCAATGTTCCAGCTCAACCCGGCGCCGTTCTGCCTGCTCGACGAGGTCGACGCGCCGCTCGACGACAGCAATACCGAGCGTTTCTGCGCGATGGTCAAGAAAATGTCAGGTGCAACACAATTCCTGTTCATTTCCCATAATAAAATTGCGATGGAAATGGCCGAGCAGCTGGTCGGCGTGACGATGCAGGAATCCGGTGTGTCGCGCGTGGTTGAAGTGGATATCGAAGAAGCTTTGAAGATGAGGGATGCGGCTTAAATGACCGAACTCCAGATGGGATTGATTGGCCTGGGCGCGACGGCGGTGGTCGGCGTATTTGGCTACAACAAGTGGCAGGAATATCGCCAGCGCAAACTCGCGGAAGCGTTGCTGAGGCCGCAGCATGAGGATGTGCTGCTCGGCGATGGGCCGAAGGCGGCGCCGGCGGTCCGCAATGAACCTGAATTCCGCGCCGAAAGCCCGGTTGTTGCAGCGGAACGCCGGGAGCCGGTGTTTGCCGATGAACAAGCGATGGACGATTCCGGCGAGCCGGGTCTGGCGGAGCGCTTCCCGGAAGAGGCGGCGGCTTCCGTGCCAGCGGAACCAACTTTTACCATGCCCTCCGAAGCCGAAACGGAGTTCCCTGATCTGCCGGCCGGTCTGGTGCCGGGTAGTCTGCTCGATCCGCGCCTGGAGTTCATCGCGACCATGGAATTGGTCGACGCGGTGCCGGGGGCGCAGATCGTTCATGCGCAACATGCGGCGCTGCAGCACGTCGGTAAGCCCGTGCATTGGGTCGCCTTCAACGAGCGCACGCGGGAGTGGGAGCGCATCGCGCCGGACAGCGAAGTGCCCGTCCGCCGCCTGCGTGTCGGCCTGCAGCTGGTCGATCGCACGGGACCGGTATCCGATGCCGATCTCGCGAAATTTAGCGAAGCCATGCACGATCTGGCCGATCAATTGCTGGCGGTGGCCGACATGCCGTCCAGCCAGGTTCTCGATCAGGCGGCCGAGATCGATCGCTTCTGTGCTGCGGTCGACCTCGAAATCGGGGTCAATCTGGTCAGCCGCGCCGCGCTCTTTTCCGGCACCAAGATCCGCGCGCTGGCCGAGGCGGCCGGCATGGTGCTCGGCGATGACGGCGCCTTCACGCGTTACGACGATGACGGCCGCAGCCAGTTCACACTGCAGAACTTCGAGACGACCCGCTTCTCCCGGGAGTCCATGCTCAACCTGAGCACGCATGGTCTGACCTTCGTCCTCGACGTGCCGCGCGTCGCGCACGGCGAACGGGTCTTCCAGCAGATGGTGGAACTGGCCAAGCGCTTCGCCGAAACCCTGCAGGGGACGCTGGTAGACGACAACCGGCAACCGCTCAACGACGTGCAACTCGATCACATCCGGCGCGAATTCATCGGCAAGCCGCAAGCGACGATGGCCAGCTACGGAATTCCCGCCGGCTCGGCGCAGGCGCTGCGGCTCTTTTCCTGATGTCCGACGCGGCGCCGGCAGCCGGGCGCGCGGCAGCGCTGCGCGGCGAAATCGAGCGCCACAACCACGCCTATTACGTTCTCGACGCGCCGACCATTCCGGATGCCGAGTACGACAAGCTATTCCGCGAGTTGCAGGCGCTGGAGCAGCAATACCCGGAACTGCTGACCGCGGATTCGCCGACCCGGCGGGTTGGCGCGGCGCCGCTCAAGACTTTTCCGCCGCGCCTGCATGGGGTGCCGATGCTATCGCTGAACAACGCCTTCGAAGCGGCCGAAGTCGAAGCTTTCGACCAGCGCGTGCGCGATGGCCTGGAGACGATTGCTGCGGTCGACTATGCCGTGGAGCCGAAATTCGACGGTCTGGCGATCAGCCTGACTTACGAAAACGGCATCTTCACCTGCGGCGCGACGCGTGGCGACGGCACCACCGGCGAGGAAGTGACGCCCAACCTGCGTACCTTGCGCTGCATTCCGCTGCACCTGCGCGGCGAAGGCTGGCCGGCGCTGATCGAGATTCGCGGCGAGGTGCTGATGTACCGTCAGGCTTTCGCCGAACTGAACACCCGCCAGCGTGAACGCGGCGACAAGGAATTCGTCAACCCACGCAATGCGGCGGCCGGCAGCCTGCGCCAGCTCGATTCGCGAATTACCGCCAGCCGCCCGCTGTCCTTTTTCGCCTACGGTGTGGGGGCAGGGGGTGAGCAACTGGCCGTCAGGACGCATGGCGAAGTGATGGATATGCTGGCCAACTGGGGGTTTCCGGTGGCGGCCGAGCGCCGAGTGGTGCAGGGTGTCAGGGGGCTGCTCGCCTATTTCGCCGAAATCGGCGACAAGCGTCCGGGCCTGCCCTACGACATCGACGGCGTGGTGTACAAGGTCAACAAGCTCGCGGCGCAGGCGCAACTGGGGTTTGTCTCGCGAGCCCCGCGTTTCGCGATCGCCCACAAATTCCCGGCCGAAGAGGCGTTGACCGAAGTCCTCGGCATCGACGTGCAGGTTGGCCGTACCGGCGCGATCACGCCGGTGGCGCGCCTCAAGCCGGTGTTCGTCGGCGGCGTCACGGTGACCAACGCGACGCTGCACAACGAGGACGAGGTGCGGCGCAAGGATGTACGGATCGGCGATACCGTGATCGTCCGGCGGGCTGGGGATGTGATTCCGGAAGTCGTCGCCATCGTCCCGGAAAAGCGTCCGACGCGTGACCTGTTTGGCGGCGAGCCGCTGCATCCGCCTTTCGCCATGCCGACCGCGTGTCCGGAATGCGGTTCGGCTATCGCCAAGGGGATCGATGAAGCGGTGGCGCGGTGCACCGGTGGCCTCTATTGCCCGGCCCAGCGCAAGCAGGCGCTGCTGCATTTCGCGGCGCGGCGGGCGATGGATATCGAAGGCCTTGGCGACAAGCTGGTCGATCAACTGGTCGATACCGGCCTCGTGCACTCGCCGGCCGATCTCTACGGGCTGACGATCGAGACGCTGGCCGGGCTCGAACGCATGGGTGAGAAGTCGGCGCAGAATCTGGGCGACGCCATCGAAAAAAGCAAGCAAACGACGCTGGCCCGCTTCATTTTCGCGCTCGGCATCCGCAATGTCGGCGAGGCGACAGCACGTGATCTGGCTCGCCATTTCGGGCAGCTGGAAGCGCTGCTGGCTGCCGATGGCGAAGCCTTGCAGCAGGTGCCGGATGTCGGTCCGATCGTCGCGGCCAGTATTGCCGCCTTTCTGGCCGAGGCCCATAACCGGGAAATCATCGACCGTTTGCGGGCGGCGGGTGTGACGTGGCCGGAAGGCGAGGCGCGCGATAGCGGGCCGCGCATCTTCACAGGGAAGATATTGGTGCTGACCGGGACGCTGCCGACCCTGAAGCGCGACGAGGCCAAGGCGCTGATCGAAGCGGCCGGAGGCAAGGTGGCCGGCTCGGTGTCGAAGAAAACCGATTTCGTGGTCGCCGGCGAGGAGGCAGGTTCCAAGCTGAAAAAAGCACTGGAACTGGGCGTGCCGGTGATCGATGAGGCAGAATTGTTGAAACTGTTAGCAGAGGGAGCAGAACAATGAAAAAAGTCAGAAAAGCCGTTTTTCCTGTCGCTGGTATGGGCACCCGGTTTCTGCCGGCGACCAAGGCCAGCCCGAAGGAAATGCTGCCCATCGTCGACAAGCCGCTGATCCAGTTCGCCGTCGAGGAAGCGGTGGCTGCCGGCATCACCGACATGGTCTTCGTGACCGGCCGTTCCAAACGCTCGATCGAAGACCATTTCGACAAAGCCTACGAACTGGAAAGCGAGCTGGAAGCGCGCGGCAAAAGCGAATTGCTCGATTTCGTCCGCAACATGATCCCCAAGAACATCAACTGCATCTACATCCGCCAGGCCGAAGCGCTTGGCCTCGGCCATGCCGTGCTGTGCGCCAAGCCGGTGATCGGCGACGAACCGTTCGCCGTCCTGCTCGCCGACGACCTGCTCGACGGCCAGCCGCCGGTGATGAAGCAGATGACCGATACCTACGACTATTACCGCTGCTCTGTGCTCGGCGTGCAGGATGTGCCGCGCGCCGACACCAGGAGCTACGGCATCGTCGATGCCCGCCGGGTCGCCGAGCGCGTCGAGCAGGTCAACGCCATCGTCGAGAAGCCGAAACCGGAAGAGGCACCATCCACGCTGGCGGTCGTTGGCCGCTATATCCTGACACCGCGGATCTTTCACCATCTGGAAAACGTCAAACCGGGTGCCGGCAGCGAAATCCAGCTGACCGACGGCATCGCCTCACTGCTTGGCGAGGAGCAGGTGCTGGCCTATCGCTACGCCGGCACCCGCTACGATTGCGGCTCCAAGCTCGGCTACCTGCAGGCGACCGTCGTATTCGGCCAACGCCACCCGGAAGTCGGCGCGGCTTTCGACGCCTATCTGAAGTCGCTGGAGGCCTGAGTGAAACAACAGGAAGCGCGCGCGCTGCTGGCTGAGGCCGAACTGATCCATTCGGCGGCCGCCGTCCAGACGGCGCTGGACGACGTTGCAGGACGGATTCGCGCGCAACTTGCCGAAAGAAATCCGCTGGTACTGTGCGTGATGGCCGGCGGCGTGATCTTCTGCGGTCAACTGCTCCCGAAGCTCGATTTCCCGCTGGATTTCGACTATCTCCATGCCACGCGCTATGGGGCAGAAACCCAGGGTGGCAAGATTTCCTGGCGTAGTGCGCCGTGGATATCGGTCAAGGACCGTACCGTCCTCGTCGTGGACGACATTCTCGACGAGGGCGTCACGCTGGCCGCGGTCAAGGAGAGTCTGAAGCGCCTCGGCGCTGCCGAGGTGCTGCTGGCGGTCTTCGCCGACAAGCTGAACGGCAAGCAAAAGCCGGTTTTGGCCGATTTTGTCGGGTTGACCGTACCCGACCGTTTCGTCTTCGGCTACGGCATGGATGCCGGTGGCGCCTGGCGCAACCTGCCGGCGATCTACGCGATACAGGAAAAGAACGAATGAGCGGCGCCACGGTCGTCGAGTTTCTCGCCTATTGGAAAAATGAGGGCGATGCCTACGTACGGCGCGGCGACTACGAATGGATGGCTGCGCAGGTGCCTGGTCAACGTGTACTCGAAATCGGCTCTGGCCTCGGCTTCGGCACCCAGGCACTGGTTGGGCGCGGACTGGCGGTGCTGGCGATCGACACACTGCCTGAGTGTCTTGCCGCAACTCGCGAACGATTGGGCGATACCAACAATGGCGTGACCTTTATTCAGGCCGATATCGCAGCCCTTGCTGCGGAACATCAAGCCGCGATAGCGGTCTTTGCACCCGATACGGTCGTCTGCTGGCTGATGGGAGCACCCGCCGATACGACCGGCGCGGCGGCCGGCGATGGCGGTCAGGCGGTGGTCGCCTATCGCGAATCCGTGCATAGACAGGTAGCGGAACTGGCGGCAGCCTCGCCTTCGGTGCGCTGGCTGCATCTGGTCGATCGTACCGCGATTCCCTGGCAGGCC
>ENA-UOWG01002402-UOWG01002402.1-activated-sludge-metagenome-genome-assembly--contig:-NODE-2402-length-16083-cov-4.508672_pt1 | contig 16083 bp, 13 predicted proteins | sample MGYA00238147_ERZ761563 | MGnify/ENA primary metagenome ERZ761563 (study PRJEB28884, sample SAMN05720216) | anaerobic digester metagenome | isolation source: active sludge of municipal... | reverse complement strand
GCTGGCTTAGGAGATGTAATTATCGCCGAGCCTAAAGCTTTAATAGGTTTTACCGGCCCAAGAGTTATTGAGCAGACTATAAAGCAAAAACTTCCAGAGGGTTTTCAGCGTTCGGAGTTCTTGTTGGAGCATGGGCTTATCGATATGATAGTGCATCGTAAGAATTTGCAATCCACTCTCAGCAGCTTAATGGATTATTTTAGTTGAAGAAACCAGGTGTTTTGTTATAATAATTTTAAATATAACAAGATAGAAAAAACCTTATGGCTCAGGTAAGTGTAAGAAACCTCACAAAAATCTTTCCGGGGAATATCCTCGCAGTAGATAATGTCAATCTCGGTATCAATAATAAAGAATTCGTGGTTTTGGTCGGTCCGTCTGGCTGTGGAAAATCTACTACTCTAAGAATGATTGCGGGTTTAGAAGAGCCGAGTTCCGGGGATATTTTTATCGGGAACCGCCTTGTAAATAATGTTCCGGCAAAAAATAGGGATATCGCCATGGTATTCCAGAATTACGCGCTTTATCCTCACATGACAGTTTTTGAGAATATGGCTTTTGGATTAAAGTTAAGAGGTTACCCTAGATTGGAGATTGACCGTAGAGTCAAAGAGGCAGCTGAGATTTTAGGCATTCAGAAGCTATTAAACCGCCGGCCTAAGGAATTATCGGGCGGAGAGAGACAGCGTGTAGCTGTCGGTCGTGCCATCGTGAGAAAACCGATGGTATTCTTATTTGATGAACCCCTGAGTAACTTAGATGCCAAGATGAGGGTGCAGATGCGTACGGAAATACACAAATTGCATCTGAGGCTTCAGACAACAATGATTTATGTCACTCACGACCAGGTCGAGGCCATGACTATGGGCGACAAAATCGTAGTCATGAAAAGCGGCAAGGTCCAGCAGATAGCTGATCCCATAACCATATACGATAAGCCGGTAAATAAGTTTGTCGCAGGTTTTATCGGCTCGCCGCCAATGAATTTTATGACTGGCAAGATTTTCAAGAGAGAAGGAAAGCTGTATTTTAACGAAGGCAAATTCCAGGTTAAGATTGTCCAGGAGATGTACGATCAGCTCAGATCTTATTTAGATAAGGATGTTGTGCTCGGTATCCGCTCAGAAGATATCTATGATAAATTATTTGTTTCCGAGGCTCCGCCCGAGAATATCGTCAGGGTAACTTGCGAAGTCTTTGAGCCGATGGGTTCAGAGGTCTACCTTTATCTGAATACCGGAAAGCATACTTTTATCGCAAGGGTTGGCGCCCATGACCGGCCGGAAGTTAATCGGGATATGGACTTAGTTTTCGACATGAGTAAGGTTCATTTCTTTGATAAAGACACAGAGGAAACGATTATTTAATAATTATATTGCTTCTTTTGTCATATTTATAGCCTACCTTCTTTTTTTTCTTTTTTATTCCCTTAAATATAATATTTCATCTCTAATATATCTCGCTTGTTTTTTCTTGGTCCTGCTTGTGGTTGTCTATTGTCTTATTCACGGGCTTGTTAAAAAGAAAAAAGTGTTATCTCTGCAAGAAGAAGAGCTTCAGGAAAAGATAAATCTGCTGTCCAATGATTTTAAGCAAAGCAATTCTCTGGTCAAAAGTTTAAATCATAAAATACAAAGATATAATTCTCTTAAAGGTCTGACTGAGACGCTTGGCAGCAGCCTCGTTTTAGATGATATAGCGCGATTCCTTGTTAACGAAGCATTTAACCTCTTGTATAAAAAAGGCAATGTTTGTATTTTGTTTTTGTTCGACCAGGAATCCAAAGAGCTAGGGATCTTGGCTACCAAAAAAGAAGACCAAAGCGCTCCCATTAAATCAAAAATTGGGGACATATTTGATCACTGGGTTTTGGTTAAGATGCAGCCTTTAATAATAGAAGATGCCGAGAAAGATTTTCGCTTTGATTTAGAAAAGATTCCCCAGAAAGACATAAGGGGTTTTCGTTCTATGATATCTTCGCCTCTATCTAGCGGTAAAACAATGCTCGGCGTTTTGAGGATAGACAACCCTCATCCGGGAGTTTTTAATTCCGAAGACTTAAGATTTCTCTCCACTATTTCCGACCTAGGAGCAATGGCTCTTGAGAACGCGATGCTTTATCAGCGGACCAGGGAGCTGGCAATAAGAGACGACCTTACCAGCTTGTACTTGAGACGGTATTTCTTCCACCAGCTTAATCAAGAAATTATCAGGGCGGTAAGAAAGAAATCGGAAGTCTCCCTGATTATTTTAGATATTGATAAATTTAAATCATATAATGATAAATACGGCCACATCGCCGGAGATATTGTGTTAAAAACAGTAGGCAATATTTTAAACAGCTTTTTTTCTGAACCGGGAAATCTTGTTTGCCGATACGGAGGCGAAGAGTTTGCGGTTTTATTGCCCGATATCCCCAAAGCTAAGGCTGTCCACCTGGCAGATGAGCTAAGAAAGAAAATCAAAGACTTTGATATATTCTTGCGCAAGAAAAAAACCAACATCACTGTTTCTATGGGGGTAGCTAGTTTTCCTTCTGACGCACGAACTAAAGAGGAGTTTATATTAAAGGCAGATATGCAGCTTCTTAAAGCTAAAGATTCAGGAAGGGATAAGGTATGCTGTTCATAGCCTGGGTTTTACTTTTGGCTATTACATTTTTCTCTATTTATTCCCTGCAATCATTATTGAAGGGGAGAGAATCGACGGCTAGCCAGAAATTACGCGAAAGGCAGCTATCTTATGATAAACTTTTTGCCGAAACAACCGTTTTGCACAAAAATATTTATGAACTTGAGACAGAGGCAGAAAACACTTTTGCGCTTTATGAAATTACCAAGGATATCGCAAAAACATTGAAAGAAGAGGAGGCATTTACAATATTTAAAGATAAACTGGAAAGTCACAATATGGCTTTTCAAGACCTTCAGATTAGCTTTGACGATTCAAAGCTAAAGGATTATAAGGATTATTTTATTTTTCCGTTAAAATCACATAAGCAGGAAGCCGGATATCTAGTTGTAAAGGGTATTTCGGCTGGCGAGAAAGATAGGTTCTCAGTCTTGGCTCACCAGTTTTCTTTGGGCCTTAATAGGATAAAATTATATGAGGAAATAGAAAAACTAGCCATTACTGATAGCCTTACCAAGCTGTATACTCGCAGGCACTGTTTCGCCAGGTTTTCAGAGGAATTGCAAAGATCGGCTAAGTACAAAATGAACCTTTCTTTTTTAATGCTGGATGTTGATAATTTTAAGTCTTATAACGACAAATTCGGCCATCTGGTTGGAGATGCAGTATTAAAGGATGTTGCTAGGAGCATTAAGTCAAATATCCGAGAGATAGATTTGGTAGGGAGGTACGGCGGAGAAGAGTTCTTGGTTATTTTGACCGATACCGCAAAAAAAGGCGCCGAATTTGTGGCAGAACGTATCAGGGAAAACATCCATAATAAAGAAATCAAGGCTTACGATGAGAGATTGAAGGTAACCGTTAGCATCGGTGTAACCACATTTCCGGAAGATGCGAAGACTGTCGAAGAACTCTTGGACAAAGCAGACTGGTGTCTTTACCGGGCAAAGAATATGGGGAAAAATCGGGTTTGCGTTTTCGGAGAATACAAGTCCTAATATTTCCTTTTATAGGCTTGCAAAATAATCTTAGTTAATATATAATAACTATTCAAATGCAATCAAAATTCATAATCGGAATAGACTTGGGGGCAACTAACGTTAAGATAGGTTTATTGGATTCGAAAGGTAAAATCCTTAAAAAAGTCAATTTGACGACTAAGAGTTTTCCTGGAAGATTAAAGTTGCTGGCCGAGATTACCAGAACAGTACATAACATTTTGCAAGAAAAGAAATTACATGCCAAAGATATAATAGGGGCGGGGATCGGTCTTCCTGGCCCGGTTGATTTCAAAAATGGTATAGTAGATTATCTTCCTAATATTCCCGGCTGGAGGAAATTCCCTATAAGGAAATGGTTTAGTTTAAGAACTGGCATAAAAACTTTTGTTGATAACGATGTTAATCTTGTTGCTTTAGCAGAAAGCCGTATGGGCGCAGCCAGAAATGCCAAAAACGCGGTTTGTATAACTTTGGGAACAGGCGTTGGCGGAGGGGTAATTATTGATGGCAATATTTACCGTGGTTCAAGTTTTTCTGCCGGCGAGGTAGGCCATATGCCGATAGCAGAAAAAGGGCCGAAATGTAATTGTGGCGGCAGAGGCTGTCTTGAACGTTTCGTGGGCAATAAATATTTATTACAGAAAGCAAGAGGCAGTTTTGGTAGTTCCATATCTCTGGAGAGATTGGCTGAATTGGCCAAAAAAAAGAATAAAAAAGCTATTGCCATCTGGCAAGAGGCAGGTAGGCATATCGGCGTAGCCTTGGCAGGGGTTGTCAATCTTTTGAATCCCGACAGAATAGTTATTGGCGGAGGGGTTGCTAATGCAGGCAAGGTTTTATTCGATGAAATTGAAAATACGGTAAAATCTTTGGCGATGCCTACTCAGAGAAGGACCGTTAAGATTGTAAAGGCCAAATTGACAGATAACGCCGGAATTTTCGGGGCAATGTTTTTAGTGAAAGAGAATACCGATTAACCAGATCTTTGGCTACTAATTTTGAGACCCAAAAGCTTAATAATGAAGAAATATAAGTTAATTATTTTTATCGTTTTTATTTTGTCCTTGATTCTCTTTTTGACAGAGTCTTTCTGCGAAGAGAAGAAAGATTCTGTTATTGGAGATACGAAGCAGCCTATCGCTGAAGAGAAAAAGCAGCCTATCATTGTTGACGGAGATAAAGTAGAATTCTTATCCGATACTAAAGAAATCGAAGCAGAAGGTAAGGTTATTATTACCTATCAGGGCTCGACATTAACTTGCGATAAAATCAAGGTAAACACACAGACCAAAGACGCGCTTGCCGAAGGTCATGTAAAAGTTGTTTCCCAAAAAGGTGAAATAACTGGAGATAAGATTGTCTATAACTTTGATAAAAGCGAAGGTAAGATCATCAACGGAGAAATTAAGGCTAAGCCATTTTACGGCAAGGGCGAGTCTATAGAGAGAATTAATGCAAGCGAGTTTAGAGTTAATAAAGGTTACGTTACCACTTGCGATTTAGCCCATCCGCACTACAGATTTCAAGCCAAGAGAATTGAAGTTTTCCCGGAAAATAAGGTCATTGCCAGAAACGTTACGCTTAGAGTGGGCAATCTCCCCTTGTTTTATATACCTAAATTTGTCCAGAGCTTAGATGAGAATCGTCCACGGGTTACTTTAGTCCCCGGGAGTTCTAAAGACTGGGGGACATTCTTGTTGCAGGCATGGCGCTATGATTTTAATCAGTATCTAAATGGACGCTTGCATTTGGACTATCGCGAAAGAAAAGATTTTGCCTGGGGTTTCGACAATACTTTTGATACGTCATTGCTAGGCAAAGGCATACTTAGGACCTATTATACAAACGAACGTAACATCGAGACTAAGCATGTCTGGGATGAGCCGCGGAATACAACGGAAAGAGAAAGATTCAGAATCCAGCTGCAGCAATCTAAAAAGATAGACGATGAGACCAATATGGTTATGCAATTCAACCGGATGTCGGATGAATCTTTCGTTAAAGATTATTTTTACTCCGAGTACGAAAAGGATTACCAGCCGGACTCCTACCTTTTATTAACCAAGGCGAGGCCTTATTACAGCCTGAATATGCTGGTCAGGAAACGCTTCAACAGATATTTCACCGAGACTGAGAGGCTCCCGGAATTAAAACTAGATGTTCCCAGCTATAGATTAGGCAGTTCTTATTTCTATTTTCTGAACAATTCTAGCTCAGCGTTCTTGGCAAATAAAGAAGCTGCTCCTTCGGATTTGAACCAAAAAACCTTTAGATTTGATACATACAATGAGCTTTCCCATCAGGATAAGGTAGGTTTTGTTGGGGTCAGTCCCTTCGTCGGTGTCAGGGAAACTTATTTTAGCAACAATATCGATAAATCCGGAGACGAGCTTAGAAACGTTTTATATTCAGGAATAAATCTGAGTACAAAATTTTATAAGTTGTTTGACAAAAGTAATGATACGTTATTTTTTAGATATAATGGCTTAAGACACATTATAACGCCGAGTATCACTTACAGTTATATACGTAAACCCAATGTCACTTCTGCCGAATTAATTCAATATGACACTATAGACTCGATAGGAAAAGCCAGCGACTTAAAACTTAGCCTGGAAAATAAGCTTCAGACAAAACGGGATTTAAAAACGGTTGATTTCTTGCGTTATATTGTAGATTCGACCTATATATTTAAACATGGCCAAGACGAGGGCGGAAGCTTTTCTAACATTAACTCCGATCTGGAATTTCTGCCTCATAATTGGATACGCCTGGATGCCGATTCGGTTTATGACCGTAGAAACAAATATTTCAGCTCCGGCAATTTCGATATATATCTTCATGATGCCAAGCATAAAGAAAATGAAGAAGAGAAATGGTCATTTGGCCTGGGTAGAAGATTTGAAAGAAAAATCAGCAATCAGACGACCACTGAATTAAAATATCGCCTCAACGATAAATGGGGCTTTAGGATTTATGAACGTTGGTATCCGCGTTTTGACAATTTATTGGAGCAGGATTACACGATAGTAAGAGACCTCCATTGCTGGGAGATGGAAATCAATTATAATATTACCAGAGGCAATGGAAGCGCAATTTGGTTGATTATGAGATTGAAGGCATTCCCCGAGATGGCCTTCGATATGAACAAGTCCTACCATCAGAGAAAAGCCGGTTCTCAGTCGGAATAAGGAAGCTATGACTATGAAAATTTCGATTATCGGCACAGGTTATGTCGGTTTGGTTAGCGGAGTTTGTTTCGCCGAACTAGGCAATCAAGTAATCTGCGTAGATAATAACAAACAAAAAATCGCTAATTTAAAGAAGCTTATCATGCCGATTTTTGAGCCTGGCCTCGAGGACATGATGAGGAAAAACGTCAAAAAAGGCAACCTTGCTTTTTCATCCAGCATAAAAGAAGCCATTGATAAGACAGATATAATCTTCATCGCCGTAGGAACTCCTTCCAAGAAAAACGGCGAGGCAGACCTCACTTTTATAGAAAATGTTGCGGCAGAAATCGCGCAGTCCATGAAATCGTATAAGCTTATAGTCGAGAAATCGACGGTTCCTGTGGATACCGGAAGATGGATTAAACATACCATTCAGATAAATAATAAAAAGAAGATTAACTTTGATGTGGCATCCAACCCTGAGTTCTTAAGAGAAGGCAAGGCGATTAATGACTTCATGCATCCTGACCGAGTTGTCCTTGGGGTTGAGTCGGAAGAAGCCAAGGAGCTTCTTATGAAACTTTACCGTCCCTTAAAGGCTCCAGTGGTGGTTACGGATATCAAATCGGCTGAATTGATTAAGCACGCTTCAAATTCTTTTCTGGCGGCCAAGATTTCTTTTATAAACGCAATTTCCCAGATTTGTGATTTAGTGGGTGCTGATGTGTCTAAAGTAGCCGAAGGCATGGGCTTTGATCAGAGAATAGGTAGAGCTTTTCTAGACGCTGGCATAGGATACGGAGGTAGTTGTTTCCCGAAGGACGTGGATGCCTTTATCAGTATCGCCCAGAAAGAAGGATATGATTTTAGTTTGCTTAAATGCGTTAAGGCCATAAACGAAGAGCAGAAAAAAGCATTAGTGAGAAACATAGAGAAAACCCTTTGGATTTTAAAAGATAAGACGATTGGAATATTGGGTCTTGCTTTTAAACCCGGTACAGATGATATGCGCAATGCCCCGTCGCTGGATATAATTCATCTGTTGCAGCAGGAAGGGGTAAAAATCAAAGTTTTTGATCCTCATGCGATGTCTAAAGCTAAAGAAGTGCTTAATAATGTTAAATTCTGTAAAGATGTTTATGATTTAGCTAAGGATTGTGATTGTTTAGTTCTAGTTACGGAGTGGGATGAATTTGGGAAAATAGATTTTAAGCGCTTAAAAAAGATAATGAAGCAAGCTATAATCTTCGACGGAAGAAATTTCTATGACAGGGATAAATTACTTAGTCTAGGCTTCAAGTATGTAGCAGTCGGCAGGGCAAGCAAGTAATTTTATGTCGCAATTAAATATCTTAAAAAGCAGGATAGATACAAAAAAAGCAAAGATAGCAGTAGTAGGCTTAGGCTATGTCGGTTTGCCTTTGGCTGTTAGCTTTGCCAAAGCAGGTTTTAAAGTTATCGGCCTAGATACAGATTCCGACAGGGTTAACAAAGTCAACAAATCCGTAAATTATATCGCCGATGTCACCAGCCAAGACTTAAAAATTCTCCTGTCAAAGAAAAGAATAAAAGCCACCACCAATTTCAAAGAATTAGAGGAATGCGACGTTGTATTGATTTGTGTGCCTACGCCTCTAAAAAGAAAATATTTGCCGGACATATCTTTTGTGTTGCAGGCAGTCAGAAAAATCCGCCAGTTCATTGGTAAAAACAAACTTATTATCCTAGAAAGCACAACTTATCCCGGGACGACGGAAGAGGTAATCCTGCCTATCTTAGAGTCAAAGGGAATGCGCTGCGGAAAGGATTTCTATCTGGCCTTTTCTCCGGAGAGAATAGACCCCGGCAATAAACTTTTTCCTTTAAATAAGATTCCCAAGGTCATCGGAGGAATAAACTCCGATTCTTCCAAATTAGCGCAGCTACTTTATAGAAAGATTGTAAAACATGCGGTTATTGTTTCTTCACCCCGTGCAGCGGAGACGGTTAAGCTAATCGAGAATACTTTTCGCATTGTAAATATCGGCCTGATCAATGAAATGGCCATGATGGCCAATAAGTTAAAAATGAATATTTGGGAGATCATTGACGCTGCTAAGACTAAGCCTTTCGGTTTTATGCCGTTTTATCCCGGGCCTGGAGTCGGCGGCCATTGCATCCCCAAGGATCCGCTTTACCTTTATTGGAAAGCAAAGAAATTCGGTTTTGATTCTCGGTTCATCAAATTAGCTTCGCAACTCAATTCATCTATGCCAGCATACATTGTCAACAGATTAAAAGATATGCTAAAAGATAGAAAAAATCCGGTGAACAAATCCAAGGTTTTGGTTTTGGGCGCAACCTACAAGAGGGATGTCAAAGATTTAAGAAAATCTCCTTCTCTGGATGTCATCGAATTGCTGCTCCAGGATAAGATAAAGGTTTCTTATTTCGATCCCTATATACCTTATTTAAAATTCGGCAAAATCAATCTTAAATCAATTAAATTAAGCAAGGATACGATTAAAAAGTTCGATTGCGTGGTTCTTGCCACGGATCATAAATGCATAAATTATAGAGAGATAATTAAACATGCAAATCTGATTTTTGATACCCGCGGAGTCCTCAAAAATATTAAAAATAAGAAAATAGTATTATTATGAGCAAATTCCTAGTTACCGGAGGAGCAGGTTTTATCGGTTCCAATCTCGTCGAAAGATTGGTCAAAGACGGACATTCGGTCAGGGTTTTGGATAATCTGTCTTTCGGAAAGATGGAGAACTTATCGCCAGTTTTAAAAGATATAGAATTTATTAATGGAGATATTAGAAATCTAGATGCTGTCAAGAAGGCTACATATGGGGTGGATTTTGTTTTGCACCATGCGGCGCTTCGTTCGGTTCCTGGTTCGATGAAAAATCCCGATGAATACAATGAAGTAAATATTGGGGGGACGCTAAATCTCTTAAAGGCATCGGTTGATACTGCTGTTAAACGTTTCGTTTTTGCCTCAACAAGCGCCGTATACGGAGATACTAAAAAGCTTCCTGAAAGAGAAAGCGATATACCTCAGCCCATATCTGTATATGCCCTGAATAAGCTTGCAGGTGAGCATTATTGTAGAGTATTTAGCAAAAATTACGGTTTAGAAACCGTAAGCTTAAGGTATTTTAATGTGTTTGGGCCCAAGCAGGCTCCGGATGATGAATATGCAGGGGTAATATCCAAGTTCATAACTTGCATGCTGGCTAACCAACCGCCTCCGATTTTCGGCACGGGTAAGCAATCCCGGGATTTTGTTTACATTGATAATGTAGTGGAGGCAAATATGGCTTCCGCCTTAAGAAGCGGATTAAAATGCGAAGTTATCAATATAGGTTATGGAAAAGCAGCGTCAGTTTTAGGACTGGTAGATATTCTTAATAAGCTTATGAATAAATCGCTTAAACCTGCTTTTGCTAAACCAAGACCGGGAGATGTCTTTAAAACTCAAGCTTATATATCTCTGGCAAGAAAAGTATTGGGATATAAAACAAAAGTAGATTTCAAGGAAGGATTGAAGAGGACGATCTCATGGTTTCAAAAATGAAGACAGTGTTAGTTACCGGCGGGGCAGGCTTTATCGGGAGCCACCTTTGCGATAGATTTGTTGAGAAAAAACTCAATGTGATCTGTGTGGATAATCTAATCAGCGGTGATATGAAGAATATCACTCAGCTTCTAAAAAAGAATAATTTCAAATTTGTAAGACATGATATATCCAAACCTATTAAAATCAAGGGCAGCGTCGATTATATCCTGCATTTTGCTTCGCCGGCAAGCCCGGTTGATTATATGATGTACCCGATTCAGACTTTGAAAGTCGGTGCTTTAGGAACTCATAACGCCCTTGGCTTAGCAAAAGCCAAAAAAGCTAAGTTCATGCTTGCTTCAACATCGGAAGTGTATGGCGATCCATTGGTTCATCCGCAGCCGGAATCATATTGGGGCCATGTCAATCCTATCGGGCCGCGCGGAGTTTATGATGAAGCCAAGCGTTTTGCCGAAGCAATAACCATGGCTTACCATAGAGTTCATAAAATAGACAGCAGGATTATCAGAATTTTTAATACCTACGGACCGCGCATGAGAAGACAAGATGGAAGGGCTGTGCCTAATTTTATTGACCAGGCTCTGAAAAATATTCCCATAACCGTTTACGGCGACGGAAGCCAGACGCGTTCTTTTTGTTACATAGATGATTTGGTGGAAGGCATAATAAAGTTAATGCATTCTGATATACATACGCCGATAAATATCGGCAATCCCAACGAATTTACTATAAAAGAATTAGCTCGTATAGTCCTCAAACTTACCGGCAGCAAGAGTAGGATTGTTTATAAGCCTCTTCCGCAAGATGATCCCAAGCAGCGCAAGCCGATAATAGCTCAAGCCAAACGCCTGCTTAAGTGGCAACCCAAGACCCCGCTTAAAGAGGGATTAGAAAGAACGATTTCCTGGTTTAGAATATCCTAATTATAAAATGAAGAATCTCGACGGAAAAGTCTCAATTTTGCTTCCAGCCTACAATGAAGCCTACCATTTAAAAGATAATATAGAGGAGACAATCCGCACTTTTGATGAGTTTGGTTGTGACTATGAGATAGTTGTAATCGATGACGGCTCTAGCGACAATACATTTGAAATCGCATCCGAGATCGCCAAAAACAAAAGCCAGGTTATCGTAAAGAGAAATCTTTCTAATTTCGGCAAGGGTAGGGCGATCAAGAAAGGATTCCGCTACATAAGCGGAAAATACGCAATATTTCTCGATGCAGATATGGAACTGCATCCGAGACAGCTGCAAAATTTCTTTGACATAATGCGCGCGAATGACGCAGATGTGGTTATTGGCTCGAAAATGCACCCCGATTCAAAAATAATCTATCCCTGGCACAGAAAGATAGTCAGCCGCGTATATTTCTTTCTTATTAAGATATTATTCGGTTTGCCGATTCATGATACCCAGACGGGCCTGAAGCTATTTAAGGCAGAAGTTCTAGAGAAGGTTCTGCCTAAAATTTTAGTCAAGGAATTTGCCTATGATCTTGAGGTGCTTGTTAATGCCCGCCATTTGGGTTATCGCATAGTAGAGGCGCCGGTTGTGGTACATTCCCAAAAAAGATACGGCCGGATTGGCATAAGGTCAATTTATAAAACTTGGATAGACACTTTAGCGATTTTTTATCGCTTAAATATTTTGAAATATTATGACCAACCTCCAAAAGAATAATCCGAAAGTCTCTATAATTGTCCCCTTAAAAGAGATGAATCAGAATTTAAAAGAGTGCGTCGATTATTGCCTGCAATTAGATTATCCTAATTATGATATTATTATTCTTCCCGATGAAGATAATGGCAACTTTAAGTTTAATTCTAGCAGAATAAGAGTTATTCCAACCGGCAATATCACTCCGCCAAAGAAGCGTGATTTTGCCTTAGATAAAACCGATGCTGACATCCTGGCTTTTATCGACGATGATGCCTATCCCTTCGGCGATTGGCTAAGAAATGCTGTGCGGCATTTTTCTAATAACAGGATTGCTGCGGTTTGCGGCCCTGCCATAACGCCCAAAAGCGATTCTTTGTTTCAAAAGGCGAGCGGAGAGGTCTACGAGTCGATTTTGGTCAGCGGTTTTCATGCCCTCAGGTACAAATCCAAGAAAGCCTGCTTTGTCTGGGATTATCCGTCCTGCAACTTTCTTATCCGCCGCGATATTTTTGCCGAATTGGGAGGTTTTAACACCAATTTCTGGCCGGGTGAGGATACTTTTCTTTGCGCGGCCGTAACGCGGAAATTAAATAAGAAAATAATCTATGATCCTGCGGTCCTGGTTTACCATCATAGAAGGCCATTGTTTAGAGCGCATTTAAAACAGGTAATAAGTTACGCGTTGCATAGAGGATATTTTACTAAAAGAGGCCTGAATCCTAATTTTGAGTTTACATATTTCTTGCCTTCTTTGTTTTTAATCGGTTTAGTGTCAGGTTTTGTTCTTGCGCAATTCTCTCACCAGCTAAAAATTGCTTACCTTGCCTTATTAGCTGTCTATTTTCTGCTCGTTCTTATCTTTTCTATTTCCAAAGACTTAAGGTTGATTTTGCTTAAGTTTTTTGGTATAATAACAACTCATATTGCATATGGGTTTTTCTTCCTGAAAGGCCTATTTCAGTCAAAATTAAAAGAGGAAAAAGCCTAAAAGATAGAGTATCGGGCTTTTTTGAAGGAGAGTTTAGGCCAAATTGAAGGTAATTATATCTTACCCGCCTTTAAAGACAGATAAAGGGCATCCTACTTTAGGTCAAAACAGGCAATTTCAGTATTTTAAAGAGCCGACCTATATTTATCCTGTTGTTCCTGCCCAGGCAGCCACTTTGCTTAAAAGCCAAGGCCATGAAGTCCTATGGAATGATTGCATATCCGAAGGTATGAATTGGGGCGACTTCCTCAATTTTATAATCAAGAATAACCCTGATCTAATTGCTTTTGAAACAAAAACGCCGGTTGTAAAACAGCATTGGAGTATTATTGACCAATTAAAGTCAATAAGGCCAAAAATAAAGTGCGTTTTGTTCGGCGATCATGTAACAGCCTTGCCAGAGGAATCTTTTAATAATTCTAAGGTAGATTTTGTGCTTTGTGGCGGAGATTATGATTTTCTTTTAGCGAATCTGTGCGACAACCTGGAGAATAATCGCAAAGAATTTGAGCCGGGGATTTGGTACCGCGATAAGGGGCAGGTCAAAAACAGCGGAGAGTTTAAATTAAATCATGATCTAGATTCTTTGCCTTTTATCGACAGGGATCTGACTAAGTGGAAAACCTATGCCTATAAAAACGGCAATTATAGAAGATTGCCCGGAACCTACATTATGTCCGGAAGGGATTGCTGGTGGGCCAAATGCACATTTTGTTCCTGGCCGACTTTGTATCCGTCGTTTAGGGTTCGCAGTGTTGAAAACGTGTTGGACGAAATCGGTAAATTGATAAGCCAATATTCGGTCAAAGAGATTATGGACGACACAGGGACATTCCCGGTAGGCGAGTGGCTAAGGAATTTTTGCAAAGGCATGATTGAGCGAGGCTATAATAAAAAGGTGTCTATCGATTGCAATATGCGTTTTGGCGCTTTAACCAAGGAAGATTATCGGCTGATGAAGCAGGCGGGTTTTCGCCTGCTTCTTTTTGGCCTTGAGTCGGCAAATCAAAAAACTCTTGATAGGATCAACAAGAATTTGACTACCGAGCAAATAACAATCATGTTTGGTTATCCCTGGGAAGATTATAGCGATGCGCTAAATACTTTAAATTTAGGCAAATCACTTCTTAAGAAAGGCTATGCCTATACCATGCAGGCAACGATCGTGATTCCTTATCCTGGCTCAAGACTTTTTGATGAATGTAAGCGAAATGGGTGGCTTAAGACTTTAGATTGGGATCGATACGACATGAAAGAGCCTATTATGAGCGTGAATTTCTCCGAAGAAAAACTTATGAATTTAGTTCAGGAGATTTATAAGATAGCATTCAATCCGGAATTTTTACTGAATCGTTTTACCTCAATAAGGGATTTTCACGACCTGAGCTATTTCTTTAGGGCAGGTTTTAAGGTTTTGGGTCATATTTTTGATTTTAGCTCTAAAGCTAAAACGAGTTAAATAGCTATGAACTTAAACGATAAATTCTCAAAAAACGCCATTTTTATGTTTTTCGCAGCAAGCTTTTCCAGCCTAACCAATCTTATATACCAATTGGTATTAGTTCGTAACCTGACTGAAATTGAATATGGGATTTTATCTTCTTTAATATCTTTGCTTTTGATTATAGCAATGCCTATAGCGGCATTCCGGACGATGGTGATAAAATTCATTTCAGCCTTTAATATACGCGAAAAGATTAATAAAATATCCAGCCTGTTTTTTATTTTCTTGAAGCATAATCTTTTTATCGGGCTGATTATTGTTGGATTGGTTTTGTTGTTGAGAGAAAAGATCGCATATTTTCTGAATATCGGATCCGACATATATATAAATTATTTAGCCTCGATACTGTTTTTGAGCGCCATTTATCCGGTTCTTTCGGGATTTCTCCAAGGGATGGAGAAATTCTATTGGGAAGGCACTATAAGCATTATTTCTGGGCTGATTAAGATTATTTTCACATTTATTTTTGTAAAGGCAGGCTTGAATATCATCGGTGGTTTAGTCGGTTTTATGATCTCATTATTGCTTGGTATTATGCTGTATGTTCTTCCGATAAGAGAAGTTATTATTGCAATGAAAGACAGAGTTCAGGTCGAAGTCAAGGAAATAAAGGAAATGTACTGTTATTTCATACCGTCTATGTTATTTATGCTGACTATGATGGCGCTTACCAATATCGATATGGTGTTAGTGAAGCACTTTTTCAGCCCCCAGGATGCGGGAAACTATGCCATAGCTCAGTTTATCGGTAAGATTTTATTTTTTATCCCCAGCCCGATAGCCTTGGTTTTGTTTCCCAGGGCGGCGAATCTTTTAGCAGAGGAAAAACAACATCACCATGTATTAAATAAAGCTTTGCTTTTCTCGGCGTTATTATGTTTTGCGTGTATATCGGTTTATAATTTATTTCCTGCAAACTTATTGGGGTTGATAACAGGTAAGTCAAATCCTGCTTCGGTTTTGCTTGGCAGGTTGTTTTCTGTTGCCATGAGTTTATTCGGGATCGTTAATGTAGTGTCTTTTTATCTACTTTCCGTAAACAATTTTAAGTTCATTAAATTCTTGATCTTAGCAACTGTTTTGCAGACTTTAGCGATTTTATTATTCCATTCAACGCTGGCAGCGGTTCTGATTGTTTTATGCGTATCTTCAGCAACGTTATTTCTTATATTTATGAGAATCTCTTGGGCGGAGGCATAAAAATGGCTAGTTTTCCCAGTGTTTCTGTAATAATAACTACAAGAAACGAAGAAAAGAATATCCTGAATTGTATCCAGAGTATTGAAATCCAAACTTATCCTCGAGACAATATTGAGTTAATCATCGTCGATAATAATTCTGCTGATAAAACCAAAGAGATAGCTAAAAGATTCACCGATAAAGTCTACAATTTTGGTCCTGAACGCGCTGCGCAAAGAAATCTTGGCATGAAAGAGGCAAAAGGAGAATACGTGCTTTATCTTGATGCGGATATGATTTTGTCCCGCGATTTGATTAAGGAATCGGTTTCGCTTTGTCAAAATGGGGGCTTCATCGCTTTGTATATACCAGAGAAG
>ENA-UOWG01002400-UOWG01002400.1-activated-sludge-metagenome-genome-assembly--contig:-NODE-2400-length-16099-cov-5.721890_pt1 | contig 16099 bp, 10 predicted proteins | sample MGYA00238147_ERZ761563 | MGnify/ENA primary metagenome ERZ761563 (study PRJEB28884, sample SAMN05720216) | anaerobic digester metagenome | isolation source: active sludge of municipal... | reverse complement strand
GTGGAGGAGGGAATTGGAACAAGATAGGGACTGGATTCACTCGCGTCGATCAGAATACCCGTGAGCGTTTTCAGGAGTGTTGTTCCTTTCAACACCTCGATTTTTACCGTGGGACCGGGATTGCCGGTATACGTCCAGCGTGTGGGAAGGTCAGATCCCAGGGAAAAGGTTTCCCCATCGGTTGGAGAGACAACGGTGAGAGCGGGAACAATCATGAATGATGCATCGCTCGTATCCGTACAGGCAGGGTAGCGGGTGCTGGTGACCCGGATCGTATAATCATCACCGAGGGGGGTGGAGAAGGGAACGGTCAGATCCAGAGATCCTGTTCCATTCAATCCGATAGGAAAGCTGGAGCTGATAGTCTTCAAGAGCGTTCCCGACCGGAGTGCCTCGATTTTGACGGTGGATCCGGGATTGCCGGTATAATTCCAGCGAATGGTCTGGCTGGAACCCTGAATCCAATCTTCACCGCCGTCAGGAGACAGGACGGTAATCGCCGGACTGATCGTGAAGGGTGAATCGCTCGTATCTATGCAGACCGGGCATCTGGTACTGGTGACCCGGATCTGGTAATCGTTGCCTGGGGGCAGGGCATAGGGAACCGTTACAGGGAACGATCCCGACCCGTCGGACCCGACAGCATAACTCTGATGAACCACCCGCACTGCGGTTCCCTTCAGGAGTTCGATGGTGACAAAAGGCCCGGGGTTACTGGTATAGTTCCACTCGATGGTCTGCAGGGAACCCTGCACCCAGTCCTCACCACCCCCTGGAGTTGCGACTGTGATGGAGGGGATCACGCTGATCGAGAAGGGCAGATCACTGGTATCGCCTATACTCGGATAGGTGGTGCTGGTGACGCGGACCCGGTACTCGGTCCCGAGGGGCATGTCAGGCGGTACTGGCACAATGAGAGACCCTGTTCCGTCTGTTCCCACCGGGGTGCCGGGGGTGACGATCCTGAACAGGGTTGACCCATTCAGCAGCTCGATCCTGACCGTGGAACCCGGATACCCGGTATACTCCCACCTGATGATCTGGTAGGTGCCCTGCGGCCAGTCATCACCACCGTTGGGAGAGACTAGGGTGATGGTCGGCTTGGGGAACACCGTGATGTAGCTGTACTTGATCTCGGTATCACTCCCCTGCCCATTGGTAGCCGTCAATTTCACGGAGTAGGAGCCGGGTTCCGTGTAGGTGAAGGCTGGGTTTTTCGACTGGCTGTCCCTGATGTTGTCATTCTGGAAGTCCCACGCCCAGCTGGTCGGGAAGTTTACGGACTGATCAAAGAACTGGACCGTCAATGGGGCATTGCCATATCGAATATCGGAGGTAAATTCTGCTATTGGACGATAGCAGCTGGGGCATCCCGATCCATCGACTTCCAACGCATCGGTCGGTATTGCAGCGCTCACAATTCCTATACTCAATGCCAGAGAGGCAATGAGGATTGTCATTATGACCAGGTTTTTTTTCAAAGCCACCGCTTATCTCCTCCTCTCAGGGAATGATTGCATTTTCTCATGTTATAGGTGATGATGATACTGCCTCAATTACTCGGACACTCCCCTGTAATTCACGAGCCCTTCATCTCACGCCATGGGGTGAACCAAAAACATGAAGACTCATTTCCCGTTATTAGAAAGGTGTCAGAGGCAGGAATGGAAGCCTTCACCATTTTGTCACCATCATTGGTTGGCAAATACTTTTATAGTGCACTAATGGTGTTTTACACGCTGGAGCCAGAAAAATAGATCTGGTTCCCGTATGCCATCTAGTGTACTGCCTCATAGTGAAACTCAGGGATGGATCCATCCAACATATTGCCACGACTCCAGACATTGAGAATGTCATGAAATACGGGAATGATGACCTATTTACTTCTATGGCATCTGATGGTCGGCTGTGCCTCATCTCCTAGATGGTAGAGGGAAAAACTCCTGACTAGGTGACAAAGGGGATGAAATCTTTCGAACCTGTCTGCGGGAGTACCCTAACGAATCTCCTGATCGAGGTGAATGTATGAAGACATGGAAATTAGTGGTAGTTTTACTTCTGTTTGGTTTACTTCTCATCAATGTGAGTTCTGCAACAGATGGTTGTGGTGATTGCGGGTGCGATGGATCAGCAGGATACATGCATCTAACACCCGAACAAATGGCTGAGATGCAGCATGATTATGACACTGCAGTTCACATCACGGCCGCAGACTTGCCGTCTCTTCCTCCCGATGATGCCCCAACTTCGCACGACAATCTCCCGTTCATTACGTATGTTCCAGGAGACAGGAATCAGGGGAGTTGCGGTAATTGCTGGGTGTTTGCCAGTACCGCTGCGATGGAAATGGCTCATCATGTAACCTATGGAATTAATGATCGCCTCTCTGTCCAATGGTTTAATTCCAGGTATAACAATGGCGGTCCTGGCGGATTCGCATGCTGTGGGGGATGGCCGGCTCAATTTGCATCGTTTTATAATACTGCTGGCCTTCAATTCGCGGTCCCGTGGGCCCCGAACACCAATGCAAATTTCCAGGATGGTATTCGATGCTGTCATAATGCCGATCCAAGCAATCCCTGCCTCCCTCCAAATGACTCTACAGCCGTTCCCTTTGCAACGATCACAACAACTCCCAATTACGCACTTACCAATGTGCAGCAACAAACCATCACAACCATGGGATCAACAACACAGGCACAAGCAATTGCAAATATCAAGGCAGTGGTGGATAATAACGAGGCTGTGATATTTTCATTCTATCTGCCTGTCTGGTCTACTTTTAGCAATTGGTGGGGGAGTAACAACGAGAATGCTATCTTCGATATGGATCAGGAAGATGGAGTAGCATGGAATTCAACAACAGGCGGTGCCCATGCAGTGACAATTGTTGGATATGACAATTCAGATCCCAACCCTGCAAATCACTATTGGGTAGTCCTGAACAGTTGGGGAACCGCTGGAGGTCTCCGACCGAATGGGCTCTTCCGTATCCCAATGGATATGAATTACCAAACCCTCGCCCCCGGTAAGAGTGACAGCGGACAGGCTTTCTACTTTGAAAGGTTGACTGTTCAGTTCGCAAACCACCCCCCGATAGCGAACGCGGGTGGTCCTTACAATGCCCCAGAAGGAACCATGATCACCTTCGATGCATCCGGTAGTTCCGATCCTGATGGCGATACCCTCCAGTACCGCTGGGATCTCAACGGAGATGGGATCTTTGAGATAGACTGGACCACGGATGCTACGGTGAGCCACACCTGGTGCGATGAGTATAGTGGCACGGTTACCCTTGAAGTAACCGATGGGATCGTCATCATTCCGAGCAATGATACGGCACCAGTAACCGTGACGAACGTAGACCCAGTTGCAGTTGCTCTCGTGAATCCATTGATCGCAAATGAAGGCCAGGAAGTAACGTTCGATGCCAGTGGCTCATCCGATCAGGGATGCGATACACTCAGCTACCACTGGGACTTCGGTGTCGGAGACCAATTTGCTGCCGTGCCAGTTACCACATTTACCTATTGCGAGCTCGGCCCCCATACCGTGATATTGACCGTCAATGATGGTGACGGGGGAGAAGATACCGACACGGTCACGGTCACGGTCAACAATGTCCCCCCTGAAGCGTACGCCGGGCCGGACCAGACCGTCGATGAAGGTGATACTGTTCAGTTCGATGGATCGGCGACCGGTGGAGGATACTGCGATACGTTCACCTACTCGTGGGACTTTAATGACGGATCCAGTGGGAGTGGTCAAGCGCCAACACACGAGTACTGTGATAACGGAGTCTATTCCGTGATACTGACAGTCACCGATGACGACGGTGCTTCAGACACGGACACGCTTACTGTCACGGTCAACAATGTCGCACCAGTCGCCCATGCAGGTGATGACCAGACCATCGATGAAGGTGATACCGTATCGTTCAGTGGCACGGCGACAGATGCCGGGACCTGTGATACGCTCAGCTACTCATGGGAATTCGGCGATGGCAGCCCTGCGGTGACCGGGACCCTGATGCCCACGCATGAGTATTGCGATAACGGCGTCTATACCGTGACACTCACCGTCACTGATGACGATGGTGATACGGGGACCGACGAGCTCATCGTCACGGTCAACAACGTCGCTCCCACCGTCACGAAAGGTGCGATGGAACAGCCGAACCCCGAGTTCATCCTGCCATTGCAAACCTTGACTTTCCACGGCACGTTCAGTGATCCCGGGTGGTGCGACAGCCACACCGCTCTCTGGTCATTTGGTGATGGCCAGACAGCTGTCGGAACGTTGACAGAAGAGAACCTCTACCCGGATGCGACCGGGACGGTAATGGCAACCCATGCCTACAGCGCACCGGGCGACTACCTGGTGACTGTCACGGTGACCGACGATGATGGTGGTGCAACCACTACTGGAGAATGGTCCGTCCATGTCGCAGATGTGGCTGAAGCGAAGCATATCCTGGCTGGCTATATCCAGAGCCTCCCTCCCAGTGCATTCAAGGGCAAGGCAGATCAACGGAAGGCAGCATTCGCCAACATGTTTGATGCCCTGGATGACATGATCGAGAATGAGGAATGGAACGGCTTTGTCACGTCAATCCAGAACAATGTTCGCGAGAAGGCTGACGGACATGTAGATGGAAAACCCAACGATGACTGGATAACTGACAAAGTCGCTCAGGAACACATCTGCATGAAGATCGATGATATCGTGGCATATGTGGAGACCTTCATGTAAGGTGAAGAGATCCAATACCTCATTTTTTTCTCTTCGTGCAGAGAACGAGCTGATCCAACTACACCAATGATGGATACAAGGGGGATAAAAAATGAAAACGAGCCCCACAGTGCATGAGCAATACTGGATGATACCCTGGATGGTATTTTTTTTGATCGGAATATGCCTCTTCTCTGTTGGGTTCACTTCTGCTTCTGATGACATTATTCTGCAACCTGGCATGGTGCAGGTCAAATTCCAGGAAGGGTCGGAGATCCACTCGGTAAAATCCGGTGCTATCAGTCCTGGGGATACTGACATCTTTGTGTCCGATAGTGGCCTGGATATCTCTGAATTCAATGCTATTCTGATCGAGAACCATATCCTGAAGGCCAAACGTGTCTTTGAGAAATATTCAAAGGAAGAATTGAAAGAGTTAAAGGACACTGCTGAAAAAAAATCAAAGAAGAAAAATCCCGACCTGAACCTACATTACGATCTCTCTTTTCCGGAGACTGCCGATATCATTGATATTGCGACGACGCTCAATCAACTGAGTTACGTCGAAAGGGCAGAATTAGTGTCCATTGTACCCCCTCCCCTGTTGTTGCCGGCTGATCCCCGGATAGGCAACCAGGTTACCGATCAATGGTATCTCATCAGAATGAATGTCCCTTCCGCCTGGCTCAATGCTGATGGGAGTGGGATTACCCTCGCGGATTGTGACGCCGGGTTCAACCTCACCCACTTTGAACTTGCAGCGAACTATGACCTTGCACAGCGCTATGATTTTGCCGATTTCCATGCACCATACAATGTCGAGGATGGGACACAGGTACGCCATGGCACGGCAGTTGTCGGAATCATCGCCGCAGAAGCAAACGGACAGGAGATGGCGGGCATTGCTTATCATTCGCAGATCATCCCTCTCCAATACTGGAATTATGATGCACGACTAGACGATGAAAATTTTAACACGGCTCTCGCAAATTCGGTGCTGGGAGGAATTAGCCGCAACGCAGACATCGTGGTATTAGAAGCCCAAACCGCTACTGGCTCTGCTGAAACCATTACTGCAGTCCAGAATGCAGTGATTACCGTGGTGAACACGGGCATACCGGTCGTTGCTGCAGCAGGCAACTATAACCAGCAACTGGTAACAGAATCCATTGTTGATACGGGCAGTATCATTGTCGGTGCACTCAATTTCAGTAATCAACGGGCATTCTGGTCAGGGGGCCAGGCAAGCAATTATGGATCCCGGGTAGATGTCGCTGCATACGGCGAATCACTCTTTACATCGGCACCGGGTGATGCTTTTGTTACGAATTTTAGTGGAACTTCCGGGGCAACTCCCCAGGTTGCCGGTATTGTTGCATTGATGCTCGATCTCAACCCTTCCCTCACCCCTGACCAGGTGCGAACCATTCTGCGGGCTACGTCAACTCCTGTCGATACTGACAAGCCGGTTGGAGGACTGGTGAATGCCTCTGCGGCACTTCGTGCCCTGAATATGATCCCATACGCAGATCACGGAGGACCTTATAGTGGCAGTGTCAACCAGGAGCTATCCTTCAGTGCCGCGGGATCGTACGACCCCGATGGGGATGCCATTTCATACGATTGGGACTGGGGCGATTCAGGACCACATGGCAGCGGTGCTACCCCAGTCCATCAGTACAGTGCAGGCGGCACCTATGTCGTTGCCCTGACAGTCACCGACTCCAACGGGCTGATCGATATAGGAAGGACCACCGCCACCATCAGCGATGCAGCACCAAACGCTCCCCCCGTTGCGGTCCCGGGCGGCCCGTCCTGCAGCAGAACCGAGACGGCCATTGCCTTTGACAGCAGTGGATCGTTTGACCCTGATCCAGGAGACTCGATTGTCGTTTACGAATGGGACTGGGATGACGGGACCACCCGTGGAAGCGGTATCAGCCCCACCCACACGTACAACGCATCCTGCTCTGGTGAAAAGACCGTGCAGCTGAGGGTCCAGGACAGCAAGGGGACCTGGTCATCGTGGAGTTCTACCATGGTCGACATCAACGCCCAGCCATCCGCAGATCCGGGAGGACCCTACGAGGGATCGATGGGAGAGGGTATCACCCTGAACGCCAGCGGATCATCTGACCCTTACGGTGGGGTCATCAGCCGGTATGAATGGGACTGGGACAACGACGGTATCTGGGATTGGGCAACAGATGCGGCGACAGCAGACCATACCTTCAACACCTCCGGTCTTCAGACCGTACGACTCCGTGTCCGGGACTCCTTCGATTGTGGCGCAGGTCCCTGGTGGTCTGACGTCGTCTTATTTGCGGTCGATATCATCAATAATAACACCCCTCCCCTTGTGAACGGGGGACCTGATGGCGAAATTGAGGAGGGCCAGATGTTCACATCGGCCGGCTCATACACCGATGCTGATGGGTCTGACACCCCTATCGCGACCGTCGATTACGGCGATGGGAGTGGGGTCCAGCCCCTCACTCTGGCTGCTGATAAGACCTTTGCGCTTAACCATACCTACGGTGACGACAATACCTGCTCTGTCACCATTACCGTCACTGATACGAACGGCCTTTCGGGGACGGCCATCGTTTTCGTGACCGTGAACAACGCTGCTCCCTGTGTCACCCCGGGCACGATGACGCAGCCAAATCCACAGTTCATCCTCCCAAATCAGACGCTGACCTTCGATGGTATTTTCAGTGACCCCGGCTGGCTCGATACCCATGCAGTGAACTGGGAGTTTGGCGACGGGTCTGGTACAGGCACCCTTACTGAAGAGAATATCCCCCCGGATGCCACCGGCACAGTGACGGCCTCCCATACCTATCATGCCCCGGGGGACTATACCGTGATCTTCAGGGTATCAGATGACGATGGGGGAGAGGCCTCTTCAGCGGCATGGACCATCCACGTCGCCGATGTGGCAGAGGCGGAGCAGGACCTGGCAGATTATATCCAGAACCTGCCATCCTCTGCATTTGATGGCTCGGAGATCAAGCGGAAGTCCTCATTTTCCAATACGTTTTCTGCACTTGACGATATGACTGCCAATGAAGAATGGGACCGGGTCATCAGAACACTCCAGAGCAATGTTCATGACAGGGCAGATGGAATGATTGATGGAAAATCCTGCGATGACTGGATAATAAATCTGACCGCACAGCAGCATATCTGTATGAAGATAGATGATATTGTGGCGTTTGTGAAGACAACGGAGAGGGAGGAACCTCCCCCCGCTGCAGCCACTTCCTCTTCTGCTGGTACGGAACTCCCCAGGCTTACAAAGGACGCTTCGAAACAGGACCTGTCCTTGGATAACGAAGAATATGACACAGAGAATGCGTTGATAACCGAAGGTTCCCCGGAAGAGAGCATGAAAATGATCTCCCGCGTCTCTGTCTCATCGGATGGGACCCAGGGGGATCGATATTCAAACTATCCTTCGATCTCGGCTGATGGAAGATTCGTGGCGTTCGGGTCAAATGCAAGCAATCTGGTGACAGGTGACCTGAACGGCGTTCGCGATGTCTTTGTCCATGACCTGCTGACCCATACCACCACCCGGATCTCAGTCGCAATGGATGGAACTCCGGAGAACGGATATTCCCAGAATCCTTCCCTCTCGGCAGACGGCAGGTACGTCACGTTCCACTCCTATGCGAGCAACCTGGTAACCGGCGATACCAACGGGGTAGCAGATGTCTTTGTCCGGGACCTGCTGACCCATACCACCACCCGGGTCTCGGTATCTTCTGCCGGACTACAGGCGGATAAGATTTCAACATATCCTTCGATCTCCGGCGATGGCAGGTACGTCGCGTTCCATTCATCGGCAACCAACCTGCTTTCCGGGGATTCAAATGGCATGTCAGATGTTTTCATCCATGATCTCCAGACGCACACTACCACCCGGGTCTCGATATCTTCCGCGGGGGATCAGGGTGACTCAGGTTCGGCGTATCCCTCGATCTCCGGTAATGGCAGGTATGTGGCGTTCTATTCATCGGCAACCAACCTGGTATCGGGGGACCTGAACGAGGATGATGATGTCTTTGTCCGGGACCTGCAGGAGGGCACCACCCTCCTTGTCTCTGTATCCACTACCGGAACACAGGGAGACCTCGATTCGAGTCATCCCTCCATCTCCGCAAACGGCCGGTATGTGGCGTTCCATTCATCGGCAACCAACCTGGTATCGGGGGATATGAACGAGGATGATGATGTCTTTGTCCGGGACCTGCAGGAAGGCACGACACGCCTTGTCTCCGTATCCTCTACCGGAGAGCAGGGGGATCGGATCTCAAGCTATCCCTCGATATCACCTGATGGCAGGTATGTAGGATTTGATTCATTTGCAACCAACCTGGTGCCGGGTGATACGAATGATAACAGTGATATCTTCATCCGGGACCTGCAGGAGGCGACGACAATCAGGATCTCTCTCGCCCTGGAGGGAACAGAGACCAACGGGAACTCGTATTACCCTTCGGTCTCATCAGAGGGCAGGTGTATTGCATTCCAGTCAACCGCCACCAACCTGGTGAATGGTGATACGAATGGCGTGAGTGATGTCTTTGTCTCTTCCTCTGCTGCACCGGAAATCACCCCTCCCGGCAGCCTGACCGGTCTTGTCAATTCGACCTACCAGAGGAGGTCAATTAACTGGACCTGGACTGACCCAACGGACGATGATTTCAGCCACGTGATGATATGGCTTGATGGTGTCTGGCAGGCTAATGTCACCAAAGGGATCAGGAACTATACTGCCAATGGTCTGCCTGCTGACACCGGGCATACCCTGGGGACCCACACTGTCGATACTGCAGGGAACATCAACCTGACATGGGTGAACCATACCGCATGGACAGCACCGGGCGCTCAATACGTCGTGTCACTTCCAGGCCAGGTCAATGTCCCGACCGATCCGGATGGTGACGGATTGTATGAGGATGTTAATGGTGGAGGAACCATCGGTTTCTTTGACGTTGTGTTGTTCTTCAATCATGTCGAATGGATGAGAGAGAACGAACCTGTTACGGCATTTGATTTCTCTGGGAATGGTGACATTGGGTTCCAGGATGTGGTGCTCTTCTTCAACCAGGTAGGGTAAGGGTACTCCCTTTTCCTTTGCAACCGAAAACATACCTGGGTCTCTATCAATTTTGTTTGTGAAATCATCTTGTCCCCGCTCCATTCACCCAGGGTTGTGAGCACCTCCCGCTGAAGCCTTTTTATCATAGAACTGGTGAAGTGGGCAACAAGGAGCCTTGGAAAGACTGGATCCGGGAAAGCTCCGACAGGAAAAAGAACCTCCATCAGGATCACACGAACCATCCTGGGCAATGGTATAAATACTGTAATCGAGCATGATGGATTGATGGAGTTCCTGCCGAAAGGCCGGCTGGACGCGTTCGCCGACGGGGTATTTGCGATCGTCATCACACTCCTTGTGCTCGATCTCGCCATCCCCGAAGTGGTGGAAGGGGTCATGCCGGCTCTTCTTGATCAATGGCCGGCATTTCTTGCCTATGTCATCAGTTTCTCCTTTGTCGGCAGCCTCTGGATCACCCACTCATCTATTACTGCCCTGATGAAACAGGAGACTCCCCATTCCTACCGGCTCACGCTTTTGATGCTCTTCTTTGTCTCGCTCATCCCCTTCACAACCAAACTCATGGCATTCTACCTCTCGCATCCACCCATGATCCCGGATCTGGCAAGCTCTGATTTCCTCTCCTGGTGGCATACGGTGAACGCGCTGGCGAGAACGGCACTGAGCGCTCCGGTGACCCTCTATGGCCTGGACCTGCTTGCTGCGTCTGTGACGATGAATGCGATCATGAAATCCGCGATCAAGACTCCTGACATGCTCATCACCGAATCAGCAAGCCCTGAGCTGGATGCACTGCAGCGGAGGCAGCAGAAAGGAGTCAATATCATCATCGGGACGCTGATCTTCGGATTCATACTCCCGGTCGTTGCCGTATTCGGGTACATTATCGTCTCAATCGTGTTCTTTCTCACCCCCACCATCACCGTGGCGAAAACGACCCTGGGGAAAGACAAGTGAGAAGCGGGAATATCGTTTCACTGGGTAGTTCCGCCAGGAAGTGCTCCACCATCGGGCCGGTTGAGTGGCATCACCTCTCCGGTCACTGATGCAACAACCACCATCAGGGAAGATTGGTGAGAAAGGGGATGACCGGCGTGCTTGTCAATTTTTGAGAAGTGGCTTGCCGGGTGGAGAGAATGAATGAAGTATCTCCACGCAGAGGAGATCGAAGTGGGAGGACGCGAGTGCTCTCCAAGGCTGCAGGAATCTTGTTTGAACGGTCACAGGGAGTACCGGTCAGGTCGAAATTCCGCTCACCGCCTCGAGATCCCTGCGAATCTGACGACGCATGAACCACTCTGCAAGCACTCCCAGGGCATGGTACAGGGGATTGACCGGGACATCGACATAATAGCGCCTCCCCTTCTCGAGCCATCCCTGGTCAGTCCAGTACTGGTGATCGGCAGGAGCCCGTTCGCCCAGCTCATCTGAAGGGGCTCTCCCGATATGAAATGCGAGTATATCGAACAGGTTCGGCCGGGAACGGGTTCCCCTGATGAGAGCGGCAAGGAAGGCATCAGCCGCCCTCTGTAGTTTCTTCTCGTTCTCCCGGAGAACAGAGGGGGGGAGAGGACCAAACGTTGCATGGGATCGTATCCCCACCTTTGCCGCAACATCAAATCCCCAGATACTGGCCACGAGAGTGAGATACTTCAGTACATCCTTACTTCCCACCGCCCCGGCCGAAGTGAGGAGTAAGGCTTTTTGCCGGAAGAACCGGGGACGGTGAAAGATATAGCCATGCCGGTCGATGAACAGCTTCATCAGGTAGGAGACCTGGAATCCGTAGACCGGGGTTGCAAAAATCACCCCATCCGCCTCCTTCATCTTCTGCTCGATAAGGGAGGCTTCATCCTTGAGCGTACAATACTCCTCACCCCGTTCAAAACACTGATAGCATCCGCGGCAGTCCTCGAGATGTGCCTCTTTGAGCATCACATATTCCCATTCAACCGGCACCTTCTCCTGGATGATCTCGCGGATCCGTTCGGCGGCACGATACGTATTCCCCTTCCGGGGACTGCCCATGATGACGAGAACCTTCATGGACATCACTTGGTCGTACCCGGTAAAAAACCTCTGAAAGAGATGCAGGCCCCGAAAGGTACCGATCCCCATCACCCTTCTGTTCTCATCCCGGTCGAGAAAGCCACATGGTGGGCATTTTCTTCACCAGGGATAGGCTTTCGAAAAAAGCATGATGCAAGGATTCCCCGGTCGTGGAGAGCCGATACCTCCCTGAGGGTATCACTTTTTTCCGCAGCATGATGCGGTATCACCGGTTCCGGAACAGCCCGAGGATCCCGTGGCACCATCATCACAGCAGGAAGCCCTGCCGATATTCCCGGAACAACAGGAAGACGCCTCAGTGCTCTCATCACCGCATGAGGACCGGTCGGTATCCCCCGAACAACACGTAGACGCCTCATGATTCTCAGCACAACACGAAGACTCCTCAATACTCTCAGCACAACAGGACCCTGCGTCTCCACCACAAGTGCAACTGTCCATATCTCTTCCCCTGATAGCTGCACTGATCATCGCCCATGCGCACCCGACGCCGCTCTGCACCTCAATCGCCTGGACCGGGCAGTTGAGGGCACAGGCTCCGCATTCCATGCACCGTGTCTTATGGACAAGCTCTGCCGTCTCTTCGCCTTCAGCAAAGACCCCGTGGGGGCAGACCTGGCTGCACCGCCGGCAGTTGATACACCGCTCCGGATAATATGCAAGAGTATTCTCGCGATACGAGTCGAACATCAGGCCACCCAGAGGAACAAGAGGGCTCGGAAAAGAACGGCAAGGACGATCCCACACGCGGCCATGGCAACCATCACCCTGACATAGGTGAATATCTCTGCTTTGACCCCGGACCGGGAAGTAAAGGGAGTGCAGCCGGTAAAGTTGAGGGCCAGGTACGATACGACCGGAGGGATGAGGAACAGTGGCATAATCCCGGCGAGCAGACGAGCCCATGAGGGCAGGGAGAATTGGGTCCAAGCATATGCTGCAAAGGGCAGAGCAACCAGTATCCCGAGGATCAGCCCCTTCGTGCTGAAGTCTTTTGTCGGGAGGAACGGGAGCAGGGCCGGGAACAGGACGGTTCCCGCCAGAATTGTGGTGACCGCAGCAAGGGAGGCTACCGGACCAGCGAGGAAATACAGGAGAATCGCGGCAACGATGGTCGGTAACGCTGCATGCACAAGTTCTACGGGAGAGAGAACAATCCTCTCTCTGAAGGGGAACTCCACCCGGCGCATTGCAGGGGTCGCCTTCCTGGTTTTCAGGTACTCCGGGAGATCCCGGGCACGGACCGGTCCATACTCAACCCGGAACCCGGACCGCTCTCTGACCTGGTGGGCGGAGATGCCCGGGGCTCCCAGCTGTGGCACGATGACGGTCCGGTGCCGGACGACGGACACGAGCCTGGTATTTCCTATCCTTTTAACGAGCTCATCGGTGCCAAACGTCCCCTTCCCCGCCGCACACCAGACATTGATCCCCCTGGTATCCATGACAAGAAGGTAGGCATCGATCCCGGAGAGGGCTGAACGGAGTGAATCAAAGCTGAGGGTATAGTTTGCTGAGACGAAGACCGGAGAGTCTGGTGTCGGCTTCCCGAGTTGGTAGAGCCCCGGCTTCACCACGTGACCCATCCGGTTCACGCCCCACCGGGCAAGGAAATGGTCGAGCCGGTCAGCGAAGGTGAGGGTGCTTGTCGTGGTCGTAATAGCCGGGATTAAGTTCGGGGACGGCTCACCACTGCAGGGGAGTGCGTCCTGCTGCTGAACACCGGAACAACAGGAGCAAGAGGCAGTATCAGAAGAAGACCGGGTCACTCTGTTTTCACTCATTCTTCAGATCCTGCACGAGTGGATTGAGGATTCCCTGGACCATCCCCGAAAGATTCCCGGCTTTCAGCAACGCGAGGCAGCAGACCTCGCCGTTTCGTTCCCAGCTGATCAGTGCCAGTTTGTCACCCGTGGCAATCCCGGCTTTCTGCCGCACTTCCTTGGGGAGCACCATCTGCCCCCGCTCGTCGACACTCAGGACCGCTTCAACGGTACAGCATGTACCAGGTCCACAATCAGGGGAGGATACAGCGGACGGTGCCGGGGTTTCGTGAAGCTTCTTTTTCACCATACGTTCATTCCTGATCATCCTTGATCTTCAATATATTATTATTTTTCAGAATAATCAGATAAATATTCCTATGATCCCCTTGTCTCCCAGAGATGACGGGATTGTGGAACCAGACCGCTCATGCGACCTGTGCAAGGATATGCCGATCAATCGCCTCTCCGCTTTGGGGATAGGTTCCAGCAGCGTGGTCTTGTGCATTCCCATCTTCTCCGCCATCTGGCCGGCATCGATCTTCCAAGGATGATCGAAATAGATACGGTGGGAGGAACCCGGCAGGATCTTCTTTCGCAGGAGGGTCAGGATATCGAAATTTCCGGGAACCCCGGGGATATCATCGCAGACGGGGAGGATCTCATGCCCCTATCCCTCCTCCGCGGCATGTTTCCTAGGGTAGTAGCTCTGGCAAAATCCTTCATCATTGCCATCGCAGGCATCCCTGGTTCATCGGAAGGATGAGGTACCTGACGGTGCCAAACAACCTTCCAAAGCTCTGAATAGGGGATATCAGGGATTTTCCCGGAGAGCAGATTCCTGAGTACCATACTGGGGAGCCAGGGTCTGGCGTCCGGTTATATCGTTGTCGGTAAGAGAGGCGGTATCACCCATTTTTTGAAAAGAGGGATCATATTTTTCTCTTCCCATCCTTATAAGGGAGTTGCTAGCAATGAGCACGTGATGGAATATGATTCAAAAGGTATCCGCAGTTGTTGTGATCCTCCTCATTCTTGCCGTACTGAGCATCCCGGTCATGGCTGCCGGGGGGAACGGAGGATCGGTTGGAGCAGACGGAGCTGGTTCGGGAGGGTCAGCAGGATCAGAGGGAGCAGGTTCAGGTGGATCAGGTGGAAACGATAATACAGGCAGCGGTGCAGCAGGGGATGCCGGTACCGGTGCAACGTCCTCTACCGGCCAGGCTGGTCCCCAGGCACAAACAATCCAGGAAGAACAGGTGCGGAACCAGCAGGAGACGGCTGACCAGCCCGGGATCCAGATCACCCGGCAGGACCAGGACCAGACGCAGGGCAGGACCGGGGTCGATACGACCGAAGGAACCACCAGTCCGGATACCATCCGCCAGAAAGACCGGGATACGTTCTTCCAGCAGGTCAGCCAGCTGGAGCAGAACCTCTCCCGTGACCAGGACCGGGACCAGGCGCACGTAGATCTTGCCCTCTCCACATTCGCCATTGCCGGCAGTGTGACCGGGGGTGCCGGGCCTGAACTTTCCCGTCTGGCCGGAGAGATAAACCAGTCGCTTGCCGCTGCCTACCAGGCAGAGCAGCAGATGAGCACCCGGAGTTCGTTCATGCGGAAGCTCATTGGCGGGGACAGGGACGCGGCCGGGCTGCTGATCCAGTCTGCCGACCAGAACCAGCAGCGAATCCAGGAGATGGAGCAGCTGCTTGCCACCTGCTCAGACTGCGATCCGCAGGTCCGGGTGAAGCTTGAAGAACAGGTGCAGACCCTCTCGCAGGAACAGAACCGGCTCCTCACCCTGGGGCAGCAGGAACAGAGCGACCGGGGATTGTTTGGCTGGTTGTTTTGGGGTTCTTCGACGGTGCTGGCCGGAGGAGGGCAGGCTACCCCATTGACCGACGATGAGAAGTACTGGATGACCTATATGCGGGAAGAGGAGAAACTCGCCCGGGATGTCTATCTCTCGCTTGGGGCCAGGTGGAACCTTCCTATATTCACGAACATCGCTCAGAGCGAGCAGGTGCATATGGACTCCGTGAAAACCATCCTCGACCGATATGGTATACCGGATCCAGCGGCAGGCAAGGCACAGGGCGAGTTCACGGACCCCGTTCTTCAGAACCTCCACGATGACCTGATCGCCCGGGGAAGTGCCTCTCCGGTCGAGGCACTCAAGGCAGGAGTACTCGTCGAGGAGACCGATATTGCCGACCTCAACAAGGCTCTTGCCACAACAGAGAAGAATGATATCAGGACCGTGTACAACAACCTTCTGCAGGGATCCATGAACCATCTGAATGCTTTTCAATCGAACCTGGCGAGCTACTGAACCATTCACCCTGCTTTTTCCAATGAAACGCACATGAAATAACAAATCACACCCAAACCATGAAAATT
>ENA-UOWG01002399-UOWG01002399.1-activated-sludge-metagenome-genome-assembly--contig:-NODE-2399-length-16106-cov-6.436297_pt1 | contig 16106 bp, 16 predicted proteins | sample MGYA00238147_ERZ761563 | MGnify/ENA primary metagenome ERZ761563 (study PRJEB28884, sample SAMN05720216) | anaerobic digester metagenome | isolation source: active sludge of municipal... | reverse complement strand
AAGTTGCACAATTATTTCTTAAAAGATTAGAATCAGAATTCCCGGGAATATGTATAAAACCTATTCGATCATAAGGATCTCTATGAAGAAGAGAGCTTTTGCATTGCCCGCCATCGCTGGATTGTTGATCCTGTGCTTCCTTATAGCATCCCCGGGCCACGCGGCGAGGACCGATGACCTTCACGGTTTGGAAGGACGATGGGTCCGGCCCGATGGCGGATATGTCCTCGAATTGCGCGATATCAGGAAAAACGGGAACCTGAAAGCCGCCTACTTTAACCCGAAGCCCATCAATGTCGCCAGGGCCAGGGCCGAGATCAGGAACGGGAAAATAACCCTTCTTGTTGAGCTTCGCGATGTTAATTACCCGGGTTCCCTGTACAGATTAAAGTATGATCCTGCGGCCGACACCCTGAAAGGAACCTATTTCCAGGCCGTAGAGAAACAAAAGTTTCATATAGAGTTTTTCAGGATGAATGCGAAGTGATCATCATGTATTTGCACGAAGCGGCTGGAGTGATGAACGGTCCCGACACCGGGACCGAAAGGTAAAGAAGACGCCTGCAGCCCGAATGGCACGATAAACGAAAGCGATCCGGCGAGGTGAATGCATGAAAAAAACGAAGGCAATATTACTGATCTTGTTCATGTTGTTTGTGGCCGCAGTTCCACGGGCGCATGGCCAGACTGCACAGTCGCCGCAGAACCCGCCGGAAAATGTATTGAAGTTCAAAACTGCCGGTTTTCAAACATCCCACCATATCAATATATTAGCTGTATTATCAATATGTTATGCGGAATTTAGATGTTTGGATTATGTTGGATTCTGAGAGGTATTTGAGGGGTCATTAGTTACAAAATAGTTACAATTGGAACGTAAAAAAAAGAAGCTTCTAGAAGTGCATTTCCTTTCCCGATTCTGCGGTAAGGAATTCATTATCTCCAACGTCTCGCCAATCGAATTGAAGAATTCCATCGGCGATGCCCGCCATAAGGCAATTACCATGTTATCAAAGTCCGATAGACAAATTAACCTCTTTCGTGTACGGTTGTGATAAAGGGAAAAAGTGAACAATCCGGAAGAACTGGCTTATATCGGCACGAGACAGAGCATCATCTGTGTCATCGATAATTGTGTCATGCAGGGTTTTGGGCTTGCTTACGGCAGGTATGCTTCGTTATGAAGGAATGTGATCGGCGAAGTGGATCGTTTTTTTGAGGAGGTCTATATAACCATGAAAAATTCTATATGTATCTTAATTGCAGTGCTGGTTTTTCTCTGCATGGTGACTGCAGATGTCTCTGCCGGTAAAACGAAAGCGGCTGCCGAAAAAAAGCTCACACAGATTGACGAATCGACGAAACTCGCGTATGAAGGGGGGACCTTACCTCTCACGACTACACCCGTAGTGGGAAAGCCTGACCGCAAATATAATCCAGTTTTCAAGCCGGGAACCGAACCGCTTGACCCGGATGAGATCAGGGTTACCATTCTCGGCAGCGGCGACCCTTTCGTGAAACGAAGCCAATCATCGGCATCGGTACTTATCGAGGTAGGGAACAAGGAGCGCGATTTTTTCTTTTTCGATCTCGGTTCAGGTGCCCTGGCAAATTTCAATGGCCTGAAAATTCCGGTGACTTCAACCACAAAGGTTTTCCTCACCCACCTGCATGCGGACCATGTCGGCGACATGCCGACCCTGGTATGGAGTCTCGCCAAGAGCGGAAGACGGGACCCGGTGGAGGTCTTTGGACCCGCCGGTGAAACGCAGAAGCTTGGGACTTCTTCCTACATCCAGCATCTGCAGGCGGCCCATGCCTGGGACACAGAGTCCATGAGCGGTCATCCCGGACAATCCGGTGCCCGCGCAATAGCTATCGAAGTACCCTATGATAAGCCGGCAAAGATCTACGATCGTAATGGTGTCACAATATCATCTTTCCCGGTCATTCATATCATGAGCGGCGCTGTCGGTTATCGTCTTGATTACAACGGAAGCAGCGTGGTGTTTACGGGCGATACACGCCCGTCCAAGACTACGTTGGAGGCATGCAAGGGGGGCGTGGATCTCCTTATACACGAGACCTTTCCCTCGCCGAAAGTGTTTGCGAAAAAGGCGAGCATCCCGGATGAACAAGCCGAGCTGGTTGTGAATGATACGCATACGAGCCCAATCGCTGTCGGTAAGGTATTCAGGAAAGCAGAGGCTCGCATGTCAGTAATGTGGCACCTGGTTGTTGACCATGAAACAGTGGGACCGGCATACAAGGAGATGCGCAGCCAGTATAATGGTCCGACAACTATTGCACAGGACCTCACCGTTTTCAATATTACGCGAGGTGGAGTAGTGGTCCGGCAGGCAATAATAGACCCTGTTGCCTGGCCCGTGATAGGAAAATCCAATATAACCGGGCCGCCCCTGGCAAAGCCGCTCAATCCGCCCGGTTGGTGGGCTGGCGCTCTTTTCACGGAATAATACGAGGATGTTGTTAGGTTGTCGCGTCCTTTAAACAAGGGCCAAGAATCGGTAAGAGCTGGAAAGCAAGAGTATAGCAGTTGCAGACCATTTAGGAAAATTGAATGATGAGCAGAAATAGGATACATACAAAATACGGGAGAAGATTATGAAATGTGAATGTTCAGTAATCATGGCAGCAATCTTGATTTTTGTTGGTATTTTCCTTGGTGAGAATACCGGGGCCTCAGAGGCCCCGCCTGCCAGTACATACTCCGGCGATTTCTGGACCCGCTCGACGATTACCGGCGATTGGGGCGGCATGCGAAACGACCTCGCGAAAAAGGGCATAATCTTTGATTTAAGCCTGACACAAGGGTACCAGGGGGTCGTTGACGGCGGCAAAAAACGTGCCTGGGAATATGGCGGCCACGGTGACCTCAATATCCATATAAGCACGGAAAAACTCGGTTTGTGGCGCGGGGGCTTTTTCGCGATAGAAGTTGAAGGAAATTACAACGATTCCATAAACGCCTATACGGGTGCCCTTATGCCGGCAAATAACAGCCAGATGTTTCCCCGGCCGATCGGCGACAACCTCAATGTGCCCGCATTCAATTATACCCAGATCCTGTCTCCTTACTTTGCAATAATGTTCGGCAAGTTCGCTACCCTTTCCAGCACTGCGGGGGATATGAATGAATTTGCCCACGGCAAGGGCGACACCCAGTTCATGAACATGGCATTAAACCTCAATCCGGTTGTAGCGACAACCGTCCCCTACTCGGCACTGGGCGCAGGATTTATCATAGTGCCGACGAAGAACCCCGCTGAAGCCACCGTGAGCTTCATGGTCATACAGACCAACGGACAGTCCAATGTCACGGGCTTCAGCGACCTGAACAAGAACATATTGACCTTTGTCGGTGAAGGGCGCGTGAGAACAAACTTCTTCGGGCTCACGGGGCATCAACTCGTCGGTGTTGCCTATTCCAACAAGGAATTTGCTTCTATCGACCAGAATGCGCGCGTCATTGTCGAAACGGGCGGGATCGAAAGCCGGAAAGGATCCTGGAACGTCCACTATAACTTTGACCAGTACCTGTACGAGCCCACAAAAGGCAAGGGGATCGGTATCTTCGGGCGTTTCGGCGTCTCCGACGGCAACCCTAATTTTATGCGCTATTTTTACAGCATAGGGATCGGGGGCAAGGGGATCATCCCCCGCAGGCCACTCGATCATTTCGGTATCGGATATTATTACCTTGAAGTAAATAACCCGAGCTTCACCGGACCCCTTGCAACAAGGTCATTCCTGAGAGACGAGTACGGTTTTGAGGCTTATTACAATTGCGCGGTTACTCCATGGATGAGGCTGACCCCAAATATACAGTACGTCCGGGGCGCGCAGAAAGATATGGTCACAACCGAGACGACACACGGGATCACCCATATCGGCAGGACCGACGTAGGTGCGGCAACCATCATCGGTGTCCGGCTGCAGTTGATATTCTGATGTATTGCCTCCGGATGTAGCGAATACCAGATTGCACCGAAATAAACTCTTTCATAGCGGTTATGAGGCTTTCTTTGGAATGGAAGTTCACCGTGACCCCTTTTATGTGGGCAACTACCATTGAGAGTAAGGTTACGGCAGGCGGGTACGACACCAGCACAACAACCTCTTTTGGGGATATATGACGCAACCTGAACGGCGCAATGATGATCCATTTGGAGGCACAGAATGGGAAATTCGGCCTGTTTCTTGAGCCCATGTATTCCAGGATGCGCGTCGACGGTACTTTTGTCCGCCAACGGGTCCCGAACCTCCCGGCCATCCCGAGGGACCTCACCCTGGCCTACGAGCAGTGGACGGTAGAGGCCGGGGGATTCTACCAGGTGGGTAAATGGCGTGTCGGGGAAAACAAAGACGAATGGGTGACCCTCGACGTTCTCGCAACTGCCCGCTTCTGGTCTATCAAGGTTGACCTCGATACAAGCACCATCATAAACCCCGGCAGATCAAACTCATGGGTGGACCCCATTGTCGGGGCCCGTTTGAATATCGATCTTTCAAAAAAGGTCATTATGAATCTGAGAGTAGACATTGGCGGTTTTGGGGTAGGCTCGGATTTCAGCTGGAACGGGCTGGCTGCCATTGGCTATCGTTTCAACGAATACATCACCGCCCTCGTGGGCTACCGCGCACTTTACGTCAATTACAAGAGCGGAACAAGCAAAGCACGGTATGAGGAGACTCTCCATGGCCCTATCATGGGACTGGCATTTAGTTTCTGAAGGTCTGAAATGATCCGCAATAAGCTAAGGAGGAACAGAATGTTATGTAACAAAAGAGCTACTTTACGGGGCATCGCAACATTACTCGTCCTGTTCGGGGCCGTCTTCAGTGGGGAGGCTTCATCGCAGGAATTGAAAAAGACGCCCATCATATTGAAGGTTTCGGACATCCTTCCCCGGGATTTCCTGAAGGGTTCTAATTATTCTATCAAGGACGCTGTCCGCAGCGACGGTCTTGTCAATACCTACGAACTGGAAACAAAATACGGCCCGATCAGCGTGGAGAGCACAGTGTGCCTGCTTAAGCGGATCAACGAACTGCACGCAATTGATGCCATGGAGAGGCTGCAAGGGACGGAGGTGTTTGGAAATGCCGCTCAGGCGGCTGCGATGGGGCCTCTCAACGCAGCGAAAGATGTGGTCACGGACCCCGTGGGTACCGCTAAAAGCATGGGCAGCGGGATCGGCCGTTTTATCAGCAATATTGGGCAGGCGGTGGTGAGTAACAGTCCCTATCAGCCCGGCGTTGCAAAGGCGGCTCTCGGGCAGGCATCGAACAAACGCGCCTTTGCCCATGAATTCAAAGTGGACCCTTATTCAAGCTATAAACCTCTCCAGGATGCCCTTGACAAGGTGGCATGGACTGCCGCCGCCGGGAGCCTCACCGTGAAGGCAGCGTTCTCGGCCATACCGGGAGGAGCCGGCACTGCGGTGTCCCTTACCAGTACCACGGAGAGCCTTCGCTCACTTGTTCGCGACAATCCGCCGGCAGCGCTTATCGAGATCAACAAGCAAAAACTTTCCGGAATGGGTATTTCCAGCGGGACGGTCAATGCCTATATGAACAACAGGTATTACAACCCCTTTGAGCAAACCCTTCTCGTGGGTGAACTGGAAAGTATGTCCGGGGTGAGAGGGCGCGATTCGTTCATCTCGGTAGCGTTGAGGGCGGACGAGGAGAGTGTGGCGCTCTTTGTGCGCGCTACGGCTCAACTTGCGGCGTTATTCAATAAGGATGTCAGGCCTGTCGAACGTTTTGTCGAGGTCAGCCGGCTGGTATTCGTCAAGACAAGGGACGGCAGGATGATCGGGATCTTTCCCGTTGATAACGTTGCATGGACCGCGAACCTTGCCGAGCGGGAGAAAGAGATATCGCAGGAAATAGGCAAAATAAAGGGAGTGCGAGGCAAGGAATTGTGGTTTGGGGGACCCATCGACCGTACGGCGCGGAAGGCACTGGAGGTCAGAGGCTGGAAGGTAACTGACAGGTTTACCGAAAAAGCATTCAAGGAATTGGCCGGCCCGCGTTAAGGGCAAGAGCGCGGCAAAAGAAATTGGCTTGGGGTCAGGATAAAGATACCGACAGACCGAGGAGCTATATGTTGAATATTTATGCAGCGAAACACAACCTTTCTCTCAACAGATCCATCCGCCCTTACTCATCGATACGGTTTCTGGCCGTTTTGCTCCTTTTGATGACAGGATTCATCGGATGCGCGCACTACCCGGTCAATGTTCCCCTTGTTAAAGCCGACCCGGATTACGGGTACAGGGGAAAAAACTTGCGCGACCCTGATAAGAAAGGGGCGCTTTTTGTATCGATGAGTTTTTCTGGCGGAGGGACCCGGGCCGCCGCCTTCTCATATGGGGTGCTTGAAGCTCTCAGAGACACGGAGATCACACTGGATGGCCGGAAAACCCGCCTCCTCGATCATGTCAACGCTATAGCCGGCGTTTCCGGCGGGAGTTTTACGGCAGCATACTACGGACTCTTCGGGGATCGCATATTCAGTGATTTTGAGGAAAAATTCCTGAAAAAGAATATCCAGGGGGAGCTTGCCTTGCGCGTACTCGCCAATCCGATCAACTGGGCAAGGCTCTTTTCCGCTTATTTCGACCGAAGCGACCTGATCGCTGAATATTATGACAAAAACGTTTTTGACGGCGCCACATTCGGGGACATGCTCAAACGAAAAGGCCCTATGGTCTTTATTAACGCGACGGATATGGTCCACGGGACACGGATTGCCTTTACGCAGGACAGTTTTGACATGATCTGCTCCGACCTCACTGTCTTTCCTGTGGCCCGGGCCTGCGCGGCCTCGTCAGCCGTCCCCATAGTGTTTTCACCAATAACATTGCGTAATTATGCCGGTTCGTGTCAGTATGAAATGCCGGAGGTCCTTCGCAAAGCCGTTGAGGCGCGTTCACTTCCCAATCGCCAGTTCGATCTTGCAAATAACATTCTGCCTTTCCTCGATGCCGAGAAAAAACCGTACCTTCACCTCGTCGACGGAGGGGTCTCGGACAATCTGGGCATAAGGACTATGATCGAGAGGATCATAATGCTGGGCGACGCCTGGAATACCGTTAAAGCTTCGAACCTTGCCGATATTCAAAAAGTGGTCCTGATCGTGGTAAACGCGGAGACGCAGATCGATACGAAATGGGACCGGCAGGAATCGATCCCTCCGTTTGCGGCGATGCTTGATTCATATTCATCGGTATCTATCTCCCGGTACAACGTAGAGACCGTGGCGCTTCTCAAGGAATCGCTTCCCCGGTGGGCCGAAGAAATAAGGCGCGGCCGATGCGAGGGACGCGAGGTGTCGAGCGAACCTGGAGGATGCGGTGATATCCAATTTTACGTTATTGAAGTAAAATTCGATGCCATTAAGGATGCGGAAGAGCGGTCCTTTTTTAAATTACTGCCGACCTCTTTCAAGCTCACGGCAGATGAGGTTGATAAACTGCGTGAGGCAGCCCGCAGACTGCTTATGGAATCAAAAGACTTCAAGAGGCTCCTCGGGGACCTTAAGTAGGGGGACATCCTGCGAACCGTACCGGACCATCGTGTGGGACCGGCAGAGAGGGCAGATGAAGTGCATAACAACGATGAAGGAGGAGGGAACATGGACCGGTTTCGTATAGCCCGCACGATCTTTATATTCACGCTATTTATGACACTTATAGGTATCCGTGCGGACAAGGCGCAGGGCGCTGCTGCTGCGCAAATAAACCGTGATGCAAACAAGGCCCTGCAAAAACTATATGCCGCTACTCCAGCAGCAAAAGAGCTGGGCAGGAAGGCAAAAGCGGTCCTTGTCTTTCCTTCCATTAAGAAAGGGGGCTTCATCGTCGGCGGGCAATACGGAGAAGGTGTTCTCCAGAAGAATGGAAAACCGGCCGGCTATTATAACACCGTTTCAGCATCCTACGGACTCCAGGCAGGCATTCAGAAATTTGGATACGCTCTCTTCTTCATGAAAAACGACGCGCTCCAATACCTCAACAAAAGCGATGGCTGGGAACTGGGGTCTGCCCCGAACATAGTGATCGTGGACAAGGGGGCGGCACGCGGCCTGTCTACCACGACCGTTCATTCCGACATATACGCCTTCTTCTTTGAACAAAAAGGCCTGATGGCGGGGATCGGCCTGCAGGGGACAAAGATAACCAGGATAAAAAAATGATTTTTGACCGCGGATATGCAGCAGCACAGGTATGATATTTGTATCTATAGGACTGAAGTCCAACAGGTGTTCGGCCGGACAATGCTTATGCTGACAGCAGACAATGAGCTTAAAATGAGTATGGAACTCACGAGGTTTATGTGACCAGTCAAAAAAATATGATCTATGTGATCGACGATGATGACTCTGTCCGCAGGGCATTTGGCAGGCTCTTCCGTTCAGCCGGTTATGATGTCGAAACCTTCCCGTCGCCAGATGAATTTCTTGCGCATGCACGGCAAAAGGAAAATGCCTGTATCGTTGTCGATGTCCTGATGCCTGGCGTTACCGGTTTTGGCCTTCTCGAAACACTGGCACCGGAGAAGACCAAACTGCCGGTCATCGTAGTATCCGCAAGCGACGAAGCGAATGTTCGTCAGCACGCTCGCGAACTGGGAGCTGTCTCATTTTTCCGGAAACCCGTCGATGATCAGGCTCTTCTTGACGCGATCTGGTGGGCTATTTCGGGCATTAAGAAAGGTATCTAAGGCTTGTTTCGCCCCTGGATTCGAACTTAAGCATCAATAACGGAAGGATTGGCCTGGCCAAAGAATCATACAAAGCACCCGGTGGCGCCTTTGATTATATTGTGGATGAAAAGATGATATGGTGATTTGCCCTCGTTGCCTGCCCGGCACAATATGGCACCCCAGGCGTAATGACCTTTATTGTAAACCATGACGGTGTTATCTATGAGAAAAGCCCGGGTAAGAATACCGCGAATATCGCAATAAAATGAAAATATTCAACCCTGACATGTCATAAAAATAAGGTTATCATTAAATGAAATAGAACTGTAGAGATTAACAAAGAAAAAATAATAAACGCCGCCTCATCCGGGGACCATCAAGGGTGAGGCGGCGTTTATTATCGTACTTGGACTTAATGACCCGCCTCTTGCCACTGTTTTTATACCTGTGGCTGGCCCGCGCTCGTTTCAGCCCCGCCATATTTCTGGCAACATCCCACGCCTTCGATGACCCCTGCGACATGGACGCCGTCTACATATTTTACCGGTCATTGAAGATCGTGGCCTCAGACCTTGATTGCCAACTGGTCCCGGTACATTACCACTGGGCCGGATATCTTGAGGAACACGGCCTCAGGAGCAAAGACCTTGTTCTGCGGGACCCCAGGTATCCGAACGGGAAAGGCCACCGGGTCATCGCGGAGGCGGTGATGAAGGAACTGGGAAGGCAGCAATGCTTGAGCGGTTTTTAAGAAAAAAAGTCCGGCCAGAACCTTAAGCGGTCCTGCCGGACATGACCAGTCCTTGTATATAAATAAAGTTATGGTTTCTTCGGTGCCGGTTTTTTGTCGCCCGGTTTCTTGTCTGCCGGTTTCTTGTCTGCCGGTTTCTTCGGTTCCGGTTTTTTCTTCGCGTTTGCGAGCTGTGTTTCCAGTGCCTCGTTCTTTGACCTGACCGTATCAAGCTCGCCCTTGACCTGGGTCAATTCAGCCTTGAACTTCTGATTTTCCTTCATTAAATCGTTAAGCTTGGATTCGGTCGTCGCAAGCTGGGCTTTCGCTTTTTTCAAAAGGACCACTTCCTGTTCGAGGGTATTGGCCTTCAAAAAGAATATGACGGCGACGACGGCAAAGATGAGTGCGACCAGGCCAAGGACCGCCGGTACGATGGGAAATTTTTTAGCAGCGGACATGGGGCTCGCTTTCACCTCTTCAGGATCTTTCATTTTCGGGAAGTCTTCATCGCCGTTGACTTGTTTTCCGTTCTCATCGAAGACTGGCATGGTTGTACTCCTTGTCTGAATAGTTTTCTCATAATTAACATACAAGCCGTCAAAAAACCAGAAAAAAACAGGAAATAAAAGACGGGTCATGGGTCATGGGTGATAGGAAAAGAGGCGGCTTGAACCGCTTGAATGTTAAAGACTTGAATATTTTGAACCGGACAAACCAAAGAAACAAGAGAAACCAAAAAAACCTGACAGTTTTCCCATAACCCATAACCTGTCTCCTTTTAAAGTTTTCCCCATCTTTTCCGACAATATATTTCAGGAGGACGTTATGAGGGTAGAATACCTGAAAGAAGCCGTGAAAGTCCTGATGGAAAGCCAGTTCTATTTCGACCTGAGCCTCAGGGAGCGTTATCGGCTGGTGATGCATGTTGTGAGCATCATGGAAATGAAATGTGCGGCGTAACCATTTGAAAAGCATTGACAATCAGGGTCAAAAAGCGTTAATTTCAAGTATTTCATGGACCGGACCCTTCTTCTTAATACAACCTTCGAACCTATCAGCGTTCTCTCATGGAAAAAAGCCATCACCCTTGTCTATCTCGGAAAGGTAGAGGTCCTTAAGGAATATGAGCGGGAGATCAGAGGGGTTTCCATTTCGATACGGCAGCCGGCCGTTATCCGTCTCCTCACGCTTGTCAGGAGTAATCACACCAACGTAAAGTTCTCTCGCAGGAACGTTTTTCTCCGAGACGACCATACCTGCCAGTACTGCGGTGAGAAGTTCGACGCAAAGCATCTCACCTGCGATCATATTGTTCCCAAATCACGGGGGGGCATCACGGAGTGGACGAACATCGTCACGTCCTGCATTGCCTGCAATCTGAAAAAAGGCGACAAGCTTCCCGATGAGGTCAAGATGCACCCGAGGAAAAGGCCTTCGCGGCCAAATGGTTTTTATATGTTCATACTTCACCTTGGCGTCAAGGTGCCGCCGGATTACTGGCGGGATTACATGTTCGTGAGGAATTGATATGGATAGGGTCTGGGCTCCCTGGAGAATGGAATATATTACAAGCACAAAGACTGAAGGGGAAAAGAAATGCTTTCTTTGCGTGAACGAAGCAGATGATGAAAGGTCTCTCGTTGTCGGCAGACTGGGAAAGGCCTTTGTAATAATGAACCGTTTTCCTTATACAAACGGACATGTCATGGTAGTGCCCGTGAGGCATACCGGGCTCGCAGAGGACTTAAGCGATGAAGAATCCCTCGACATGATGCGTCTCGTGAAGATCATGGTGGCGGTGTACAAGGAAGAATTCAGTGTTGAAGGGGTCAATGTGGGTATCAATATAGGGCGGGCCGCGGGGGCCGGTCTTGAAGAGCATATCCATATCCATATGGTGCCGCGATGGTTCGGCGATACGAATTTCATGGCTGTCACCGGGGAAACAAGGGTCATCTCCGAGCATCTTCTGACCTCCTACGAAAAACTGAAGAGAAAATTTCGTGAAAAGGTTCTTTGACCCTTCACAACCGCTTCTTTCCCCTCAGACGATAGTTCGAGCTTTCACTGGAAGACGGACCGATGAGCTCATGCTTCCCGGGCGGGCGGTCATCACTTTCAGCCAGGCCGATCTGCACAGGGTGACAAAAGAGAAAGAGGCGTCTGTGGTTGAGCCGTGGTCGTCTTTCAGGGTTCTTCATCATCTCGCGGGAACAAATACTGTTGTTGTGAGGGCGTTTTTCGGAGGGCCGAATGTCGCGGCCCTTGTGGAGGAGCTTTCCGCGTTCGGTGTCAGCGAGTTCGTGCTGTGGGGTTATTGCGGAAGCATCGCCCGTGACGGCAGGATAGGGGATCTGTATCTTGTCAGGAGCGCGCTGCGCGAGGACGGTATTTCTTACCACTACCTTGATGACGACAACGATTATGTCACATCGGACTGGGTTGATGACTGGATGCCGGTCATAAAGGAGGAGGGTTTTCGTGCTGTCCGCGTCTGGAGCACTGACGCGATCTACCGGGAGACGGAAGGGAAGGTGGAGGCTTATGCGCGGCGCGGCATATCCGGCGTGGAGATGGAGGCGGCTTCACTATATGCGGTAAGCCGGGCAAAGGGATTGAAAGCCGCAGCCTTCCTTGTTGTTTCCGACCTGTTCTCCGCCGGGCAGTGGGTCAGCGGTTTCCATGGAAAACCCTTCAAGGACGGAGTGAAAAAGATGTCCCGCTTCATGAACGAAAAAGTGGTTGTCTGATGGCAGCTCTCACAAAACGCCAGTCGGAGATACTGAAGTTTATCCAGCAGGGTATCGTTCAGAATGGCTATCCCCCCACGATCCGGGAGATAGCCTCCCGTTTCCGCCTCAATTCCACCCGCACGGTCTATGACCACGTGACTGCCCTTGAAAAAAAGGGCTATCTGCGGCGTGATCGCGGCAAGGGGAGGGGGCTTAAGCTTCTCGGGAAGCCCGAATTGTCTCTTTCCGGAGAGATATCCGCAGGCAGTCCCATGGTGCCCGTCGCGCTGGACGATACCGTCAGTCTCGAAATTCTCCTCAATAAGGATCATGTGTTCCTCAAGGTAAGGGGGAACAGCATGATCGAGGACGGGATCTTTGAAGGTGATATAATTGCGGTCAAGCCCCAATCGTCGGCGCGCAGCGGTGAGATCGTGGCCTGTCTCATTGAAGGAGAAGTCCTGGTCAAGCGTTTCAGTAAAAAACAGGGCGAGATCATCCTCATGCCCGCGAACAAGGAGATGGAGCCCCTCGTTGTTAAAGAAGGCGAAGGCAGGAAGGTGGAGCTCATCGGCAAGATCGTGGGACTTTTCCGGAAATACAGGTAAACCGTTTCAGCCGTTGAATAGACCGTAAAGCGTAAAACCGTAAAGTGTAAAAGCTTCATGTAAGTTTTTATGGCTTTTCCCGTTGAAACGGCTGAAGCTGTTCAAGCGGCTGAAACTGTCTTTATTTGCTTCCCCCTCCCAGCACCTTGTAAAGTACGACCATGTTTGAGAGCTTTGCGAGCCGGATGGAGATGAGGCCCTGCTGGGCGGAATAGAGGCTGCGCTGCGCGTCAAGGACAGTGAGGTAACTGTCTATCCCTTTTGTGTAGCGTGCGTCGGCAAGACGGTATGTGTTTGACGAGGCCTCAACGAGGGACCTCTGCGCGGCCATCTGATCGCCCACGGTGCCCTTCCGGGCGAGGGTGTCTGCTACCTCCCTGAAAGCCGACTGGATCGCCTTCTCGTATTGTGCCAGGGATATCTCGCGGTCTGCCTTTGCGGCCTTGAGATTGGCCCACAGCAGGACGCTGTTGAAGATCGGCTGGGTGACCTGCGGTACAAAGCTCCAGGTCGCGGCCCCGGCCTTGAATAGTCCGGCGAGTTCACTGCTGGTTGTCCCGATGCTGGTGGTCAGGGTGATAGTGGGAAAGAACGCCGCGCGGGCCGCCCCTATATTGGCATTGGCGGCCTTGAGCAGGCTTTCGGCCTGAAGGATGTCGGGTCTTTGCAGGAGGACCTCGGAGGAGAGCCCCGCAGACAGGTCCTTCGGCGCGGTAATGGCGTCCAGGTTGTCTGCCATGAGCTCGGCGGGTACGGCAGCGCCGACGAGGAGGTTCAGTGCGTTCTCGTCCATCGCGGCGAGGGCCGTATACCGTGCGGCGTCCACTCGCGCCGCTTCAACCCTGGTCTTTGCCTGGTTGAGATCGAGTTCCGACGAGGATCCGAGCTCATAGCGTCGTTTTATCATGCTGTAAGAGGTTTCCTGGGCCTCGAGTGTCGATCTGGCGAGCCTTAAGTTCTCCCTGTCGGCCGCGAGGGCCAGATAGGCGTTGGCGACCTCGGCGATGAGTGCGATCTGGACGCTGCGCCTGGCATGCTCGGTGGCGAGATACTGTTCCAGGGCACGGTCCTTGAGGCTGCGTATGCGCCCGAAGAAGTCCATCTCCCAGGAGGTGATCCCCACGTTGGCGTTGTACTGCCGCACGTTTTTGCCTTCACCGCTGTCGGAGATGTCGGCGGGGATCCTGTATTCGTTCAGGCTTCCCGAAGCGTTCGGCAGGGGAAGGAGCACGGCCCATGAGATCTGATAGACGGCCCGGGTCTTCTCGATATTGAGCGCCGCTACCCTGAGATCCCGGTTATTGTCGAGGGCGAGGGCGATGACCTTCTGAAGCTTCTCGTCGGTGTAGAACTCGCGCCAGCCGATGTCGGCAGCGGCCGCACCGGCCTGCCCCGCAGAGATCTCTTTGTAAGCCGGGCCGCTCGGCCACGATGCGGGCACGGGCATGTCGGGACGTTTATAGGCCGGGGCCATTGTGCATCCGGCAAGGCACGCGATCGTTATAATGATGATAACCGCACTTCGTATCATATCAGCGTCCCTCCGGAGGTGTGGTCGTTTCAGGGGGCACCGCAGGTGTTTCATTCGGCTTCTTTTTCTTGAAAAATTGAGAAACCACGACAAAGAGCAGCGGGATGTAGAAGAGGTCAATGAACGTGGCGGAAAGCATCCCACCGGTCACCGCGGTACCGATGGCCTTCATCGCCCCGGCGCCGGCCCCTGTTGAGATGGCGAGCGGCAGGACACCGAAGAAGAAAGCCAGCGAGGTCATTATGACCGGCCTGAACCTTACCCGGACCGCACCGAGGGTGGCTTCGATCAGCCCTTCGCCGTTTGCCATCCGTTCCCGTGCGAACTGGATGATGAGGATGGCGTTCTTTGTCGTCAGGCCCAGGGTGGTGAGGAACCCGATCTGGAAATAGACGTCATTGTGCAGCCCCCGCGTCCAGGTAAAGAGCGTTGCGCCGAACACACCCAGCGGCAGCATAAGCATATTGGCGATCGGGATGGGCCAGCTTTCATAGAGGGCTGCCACGCACAGGAAGATCACCAGGACGGAAAAAGCATACAGGAGGGGGGCCTGGGAACTGGACATCTTCTCCTGGTAGGACAGCCCGGTCCATTCGAAGCCGATCCCCTGGGGCAGTTTCGTGACAGCTTCTTCCATGGCCTTCATCGCCTCTCCGGAGCTTTTTCCCGGCGCAGGTTCTCCCTGGATGTTCATGGAAGGGAAGCCGTTGAAACGTTCCAACCTGGGGGAGCCCGATGTCCAGTGACTTGAGGCGATGGCAGAGAAGGGGACCATCTTGCCCCTGTCGTTGCGCACGTAAAGCTTGTCGATGTCCTTGGGCAGCATGCGGTGGGGAGCGTCAGCCTGGATAAACACGCGCTTGACACGGCCGCCCTGCACGAAATTGTTCACGTATGCGCTGCCGAATGCCGTAGAGATGGTATTGTGTATGGAACTTATGGGAACACCGAGGGCGCCTGCCTTTTCCCAATCCACATCAACGCGGTATTCCGAGAGGTCTTCCATCCCGTTGGGCCTCACCTTGGTGAGGCGCTTGTCCTGGGAGGCAATACCGAGCAGCTGGTTGCGGGCCTCCATCAGTTTCTGGTGGCCCAGGCCGCCCCGGTCGAGGAGCTGGAAGTCGAACCCGGTGGCGGTGCCCAGTTCGATCACGGCGGGAGGCGGAAAGGCGAACACAAGGGCGTTGCGGTACTGTGAGAAGGCCCTCATGGCTCGCTCAGCCACGGCCTTTACCTTGAGCTTCGAGCTTCCCCGGAGCTTCCAGTCCTTGAGCTTGACGAACACCAGACCGTTGGTCTGGGACCTTCCGGAGAACCCAATGCCCGAGACCACCATGCACGATTCAACCGTCTCTTTCTCGTTTTCCCTGAAATGGCGCTGCACGTTGTTGACGATCTCTTTGGTCTGTTCAATGGTGGAACCCGTGGGGAGCATGATCTGGGCGAGCAGGATCCCCTGGTCCTCTTCGGGAACGTATGACGTGGGCATGCGCCAGAAGATAAGCCCCGCGATGGCAACGATCACGAGGTAAGCGACGAAATAACGTTTTCTCCTCGAGAAGGAGCGCCCAACTATTGCGGCATAGCGGTCCCTGGTCCGGAAGAAATGGCGGTCGAACCAGGCAAAGAAGGGGCGCAATATGGGGAACGCGTTCTCCGCCGGTTCGTGCCCTTTGGGCACCGGTTTGAGCAGGGTGGCGCAGAGGACCGGCGTCAGTATGAGGGCCACGATCACCGACAGGAGCATGGAGGAGATGATGGTCACC
>ENA-UOWG01002398-UOWG01002398.1-activated-sludge-metagenome-genome-assembly--contig:-NODE-2398-length-16108-cov-3.739924_pt1 | contig 16108 bp, 8 predicted proteins | sample MGYA00238147_ERZ761563 | MGnify/ENA primary metagenome ERZ761563 (study PRJEB28884, sample SAMN05720216) | anaerobic digester metagenome | isolation source: active sludge of municipal... | reverse complement strand
TCGCCGTGGCTCTCGGCGTGTTCGTATCAGGGAGGGACACCGGCCTCGAAGGCGTCTTGCCAATTGGGATCGCCGGCCTGATCGCGGGATACGCCTTCAGCTACGCGAGGCGCGAGTACTCGAACTGGTGGCTGAAAATATTCATCGCGGCGGGAATGATCACCGCCTGCGTCATCTACCTGAACCAGATGTTATACACGATCAGAGACCACATCATCGTTCTCACTGAAATGATGATCTACCTTCAGGTTCTCCATAGCTTCGATCTGCCTCGAAGAAAGGATTTGATCTATTCGCTCCTGTCCGCGTTCATGTTGATGTGCGTCGGCGGAGTAATGAGCAGGAACATGGATTTCGGCATATACCTCGCGGTGTTCGCGGCGACGGCGCTGTCGATGCTCGCCCTGTTTCACTATCAGGAAGCCGCGCACGGCGCAACGGTGAATGGCGAATCCCGCTCTCTGGTCGCTCCGACGGTCAAGCTTCTCGCGCTCATAGCCCTCGGCTTCCCGGTGTTTCTCATCGCGCTGCCGAGATATCAAACCCACTATCTCGCCAATCTGCCGATCTCCGGAAAACTGCGCGAAACCGTCGAAAGATTCTCCGGCGAAATGCTCTACCCGCAGGCGCCGGGATCCGACACGGCGGGCGACGAGCTTTCAACAAACTACACTTCCTCGGCGTCCCGCTACCTTTCCGGGCGCAATGCCTACTTCGGTTTCGTTCCCGTTCTGAATCTCAACAACAGAGGTCGGCTGCCGGACAGAATCGTGATGAGGGTTAAAACGCCGACCTCGATTTATCACAGGGGCCTCGTCTTCGACCGTTTCAGAGGCGACGGTTGGAAAATTTCGGACTTGAAAGGCTTGAACATACGCCGCGCGGCGGGAACGGCGATTTTCGATCTGCCGCTTTCGGGATACGACGAATACAACACGACTTTCATAGAAAAAGATTTCACATATCACTCATATTACATAGAAAGAGACATGCCGAACATTATCTATGCGCCTTACAGGCCTGAAAGGTTGTACTTTCCCGCGGACACGATCTCTTTCGACCGCAACCTCGGCATGAAAGTGCCCGCAATACTTCAGAAGGGCGTCGTTTACACCGTGATTTCGAGCGTTCCGCATATTGATAAAAACACGCTGGACCGGATCCCCGCCATAGCATGTCAGGAGTCTAAGAAAACTTACTGCGATCCCGCATACATAACTCTCGAAACCCGGCGTCTCGCTCTGAAACTCACCGCCGGCTCGCCGCACTTGCTCGACAAAATCATGAACATTCAAAATTATCTTCTTGAAAATTACGAGTACGACATGAACATACCGCCCGCGCCGCCGGGCGCCAACGCCGTGCACCACTTCCTTTTCGTCTCCAAAAAGGGATTCTGCGAACACTTCGCGAGCGCAATGGCCGTGCTCGCGAGAGCGGCGGGCATTCCCTCCAGACTCATCACGGGCTTCGCTCCCGGCGACTACAATCCGCTGACAGGCTACTTCGAAGTCCGCGGGTCGGATGCGCACGCTTGGGTTGAAATCTACTTCCCCTTCATCGGCTGGGTTCCCTTCGACCCGACCCCTTCCGGGCCTTCCGGACCGGTGGTTTCGAACGAGGCGTCTCCGCTCGGCTTCTTCCTTGACAATTATTTGAAGGGCTTTTCGAGGAAAATCACATCTTATTTCGGACGCTTTTCACTCCGCGCACCGGAAAGCACGCGCACAATTCTTTTAATTTTGCTGTCCTTCGCATTGGTCGCTGCCGTTGCTTTGGCCCATGCGTTGAAAAGAAAAAATCGCTCAGTTAAGAACAGCTCTTTCACCCTGCCTTCGGCATCCAACGCGGCGCTCGCTGAAATCTTCTGGAAATTGATAAACAGAAATCCGCGCCTTCCCGGCCCGGAACGATCAAAATATAAAACCGCAACGGAGTTCGCTGACGCCTTCCATGAAACCGACGAAGCTCTTTTCCTCAGACTGGCCGAGCTTTACAACCGAGCGGTTTTCAGCGGCCGCGTTATAAGCGAGCGGGAACTATCGGAAGCACGCTCCATATTCAAGACTATTTCACACCCGAAAAAAACGCTGGGTTAGACCCTCAGGTCCGAATACGCCGCCGCGAATGCGACCGAAGCTACTCGCCCTTAAAAGCGGCCTTTCTTTTTTCGAGAAAAGCGGAGATCCCTTCCTTTGCATCGCCCGAAGCGAGAACTTTCAGGAAGTTGGCGCGTTCGATGTTGAGGCCGGCTTGGAGATCGACCTCGGTGCCTCGGTTCACGGCGTCGATAATGAGGCGGGTGGCGATGGGAGCGCGGCCGGCTATGAGGTCCGCGAGCGCGTTGGCCTCGGCAAGCGCCGTTCCGGCCGGCACGAGCCTGTCCGCAAGTCCGATTTCAACGGCTTCCGCGGCGCTGACGTGTTTGCCGAATATCATCAATTCGATGGCTTTCGATTTTCGGATCAGCCTGCCCATCCTCTGCGTTCCGCCGTAACCGGGGAGTATTCCGAGATTCGATTCGGGAAGACCGATAATGGCTTTCTCGTCAATGAGACGGAACGTGCACGCGAGCGCGAGCTCGCAGCCGCCGCCGAGCGTGATCCCGTTGATCGCCGCGATGACCGGCACGCCGAGGTTCTCAAGCCTGAGGAACGTGTCCTGTCCGCGCTTCACGAAAGCGTCGGGATCGTCGCCGAAACCGGCCTTGAGGTCCGCTCCGGCGCAGAAAGCCTTCTCCCCGGCGCCGGTGATGATGACCGAGCGCAGATCGCGGTCTCCCGCGTATTCGTCCATCACCTTGTTCAACTCGATGATTATCGTTGCGTTGAGAGCGTTCACCGGCGGCCTGTTGAGGGTGATGATCAAGCGATCTTCTTTCTTTTCCACAATGAGGGTTTCGTAAGACATGTTGGTTCTCCTTTGACATATTTGGGGCGATTGCCATTTGGAAAAACTTCAGCGATTTTACCACTCCATACCGCTCGAAGTCAAAGTTTTCCGTTCTCCCGCCGCACGGCGCTTCTTTGCTCCGCCTTGTTGTGTTAAACTCTTCCCATGAAAAAAATCCTTCGCGGAACTCTGAGACGCGCCCTCCACATTATTTTCTTCATATTGCTCTTCACGTGCCGACACGCTTCCGCCGCGGCCGGCGACGCCGACATTTCCAACTTGCGTTTGCAGCCGGTTTCGGATAATTCGGAGACGATAAGCTATCACACGGAATCCCCATGCAAGACATTTGTAAGATACAGCCCCGACAGGCCGACTCTGGACATGATCGCGGCGGACGATAATCTCGTGACGGATCACGTTGCAACTCTCGAAAACCTCATCCCGGGAACCACGTACTTTTTCACTCTCGGACTCGGGGCCGGGTCCGACGGCAATCAGATCGAATCAAAGGTGCAATTCTTCAAAACCACAGGCGCGTCCGCTCCGAGAATACTGAATGTCGATATGCCCGCGCCGGGTTCGAATTCAACAAGAATCGAATGTTCCGCGAACAGAGACGTGTTTTGGGCGCTGAAGTACGGCCTCTATTCGGAAGAAATTGAAACGACCGGTATTTCGGGCGATCCCGGATCGGTCGATGTCGCCCCGGAGGAACAAAGCGCGGTTTCGACAGCCCATTTCAAGCTCACCGACCTTCGGCCCGGGACGAGATACTATTTCACGGTCACCGCGACTGATTCCGACGGGAACACGGCCGACAGCGGCCTGCTCGGCTTCGACACCGCGCGCGTCAACCATGCATTGTTCAGACCCGCGACAGGCTCTCTCGGAGACATGGAAAAACAGAAAAAAAACAAGGGAAAACAATTCAAATTGCTCACGGACGGGGATGAAAACTGCGGTTCGTCGGCGGTTCCGGTCTCATGCAACGGGCAGGCGGGCCAATGGCTTCAGGTCGATCTCGAATCCGTGCTCTCTCCCGCTGCCGATCTTGTCATGACATGGTGCGGAAATCACGCCCCTTCAACCTTTTTCGTTTCAACTTCAATCGATGGGAAAAAATGGACGCCCTACGAAGAAAATGCGAACGGCGCTGTAAAACCAGTCCTCAGCGAAAAAACATCTGAAACTGGATCGCCGCTTCTCGTTCTCTCTTTCAGCAACTTGAAAAACGCGAAATTCATAAAGCTCTTTTTCCAAGACGACCAAAAGGGCGACTCCGATATTTCGAACACCTGCAATCTGTCGGAAGTGAAAGTCTTTCAATCCGAATCAGCGCAAAGCCCTATTAATTAAAATCCCCGGGAAATTGGTGTAATTAATATCACATCCTGAAATATTGACGTTAATTTCTATTCTAACTAACATTAATACAATGTAGTTCCCCGGATGGATTATGAGAAAAAACGCTGTTTTTAAAAGAATTTTACTCTCCGCGGCGGCGGTGGTGACAATCATTCTGTTTTTTGTCGCGATCCCCGTCGTCATAGCGGGAGTTGTGAAAACCGGCGGCGGATACGAGATTTCAGACGATGCATTCAACGCGGCCGGCTCGGCGAATCTTTCCGGTGGAACGTATAGACTGCTACACAGCGTGGGCCAGACAGTTGGAACCGAATCGCTGACAGGAACGGGAACCTCTGTCGAAGGCGGCTTTATTTCCGGCATCGAATCGGTTTTTCAAGTGTCGAACTCCATCATAAGCGTGGAATCGCCGGCGGGGTTCACCGGCGCGCCGGGCTCGATCGTCCCGGGCGCGAGGCTCACGTTCAAATTCGACTTTTCAAATCAAGGCGAAGCAACCGAGAGCGGAACGGCTTTGATAGACGACCCCGTGCCCACCGCTCTTTCGTACGCATCCGGCACGATAATTCTGACGCTGAACAATGCAAGCACGCCTCAAACCGACACTCTCGACGGGGATTCTTGTTCATACACGGCGAGCGATTCGATTCATTGCTTGATTCAGAACATAGACGCCGGTGCAACCGGAACTTTGATTTTCAAAGCAATCGTAAAGTGATTAGAAAACAAAATGAAATGGCTTGAATTGAAAAATTCAAAGAGAATGAGAAAGTGGAGAGTTACGACTGGTCGTTCCTTTACGGCTGTTTTTGCATTTCTTTTTGCACTGTCCGTTTCGCTCACGATTCATGCGGCCGCCGAAGCGGCGCCGACTCCAGCCGGGACGACTTTCTCAAACACGACGACCATGAGCGCCGCCAACGCGACCGCCGTTTCGGCGACAACGGCTTCGGCGGTGGTGTCCATCTTCGGGATCGCGACCGGAAGCGAACCGGCGGACTCTTCGGTAAGCGCGGGCGGATTCACATATTACACCATCAGGCTCACCAATAACGCAAATACATCGGACACGATAAAACTTTCCGTCGGCGCTTTGAGTTTCGGCACGGGCGCCGGGACGACCACGGCTTGGTCCGTGCAGGTTGACGACGCCGATCCGTACGTCGCCGGCTTGACATGGCACACGAGCGGAACCACGTCAGCCGCCCAAGCCGGAGACTATGTCACCATGAACCTCGCCGCGGGTGCGGCCGGGGTTTTCAATTTGAGGATAGCCGCGGCGCCGGACGCGGCGAGCGGCGCAACCATGTCGGCGCCGATCACTCTCACAACCTCATCCGCCCCGTCGGGGCCTTACACCGGATTCAACGGAACCGCTTACGGAGGGCTCGCGGCGGCCGTGAGAACCTCGGGAACGGCCGGGCCGTCGGGCAACATCACAACTTCGGTGATCGGCGCGATGGTTCTTCTCACAAAGTCTGTTTCTATCGTTGCGCCCACGGGATATCAGGCGCTCGGTGGCTCGGCGGCCAACGCGGTCCCCGGGGCGAAAATCGTTTACACAATAACTTACGCCAATCCGGGCGGCGCGGGCGCGACCGACGTAACCGTCACGGACGCCGCCCCTCCGGACACAACTTTCCTTCCCGGCTCCATCGTCCTTTCAGACTTCGGCGCTCAGACACAACAAGCGGACGGCGATAAATGTGATTTCGGAGCGACGACGCCCGGCGTTCTCACCTGCAACATCGGAACGATATCCGCAGGCGCGTCCGGAAAAACGATCCAATACAGCGTTACGATAAATTAATTCGCGGCTGTGAAAATGCCTTTGATGAAAACAGAAACGAACGGGAATGCGACGGCGAGAATCCTCCTGCCTGCCATGCTCATGCTCTTCATTCTCGCGTTTTCATCAAGAGCTTTCCCCGCCACGCCCGCGGGAACCGAAATAACCCATTCGAGAGCGGCCGCGAACTCGCCGGGATTCTCGGGCAACACCATCTACTCGAACACTCTCGCGACGACGACCGTCGCCCCGATATACGGATTCGCCTCAAACCCGTTCCAACAGTCCCTGATTCCGGTGTCCATATCACAGGGACAGGCATCGACATACACGTTCGGGATAACAAACAACGGGAACACGACCGACGGCGTGAACGTGGTTATAAGCAGCTTCGACGACCGGGGGCTTTACCCGGGAGTCACATGGCAAGTGGAAGTTGACGACGCAGCACCGTTCGTCGAGGGATTGATCTGGCAAAACAGCGGTAATTCGAACGCGTCCGCGGGAGGAGACAGGGCGACGGCGGGCGTGTCCCTGCCGCCCGGCGGATCCGCCCAATTCTCTCTGAGAGTCAACGCCATCGGAGCCCCTTACGGCGCGACGATGTCTTTCTCCGTCACGCTCGAAACAACGGGAGACGCTCCGTCGTACCCCGGCGGCGCATACACGGGCTTCAACTCGACGGCGTACGCCGGACCGGCTTCGGTGTCGAGCGCGGGCTTCGGCCCGACGGTCCCGCCCTCGTTGATGATCGCATCGCCGGCGGACGGAACACAGACATCATCCGGAACAATAACGATCATGGGGACCACCGAGCGCGGCGCGGCAGGCAGCATACGCATCACCGGGGCGCAGCAGGGGCAGCAGAACATGATCTATTTCACCCCCGATACGCTCGGCTCATTCTCAACTCTCGTGAACCTCTACCCCGGTCTCAACAGCGTGACCGCTTTCGCTCAGGACTGGCAGGGGAACACGGCCTCGCAAACGATCGCCGTGACCAGCTATCAGGACGCCCCGGTGGTTGCGCTCGAACTTCCACAGAGAATCGTTGGGCCTGACATCGGCATCATCGGGCGCGTCTATGACAGCACCAATAACATCGAATCCTACTCATATTCCTACGGCGCTGGGGAAAACCCCGCAACGTGGAAGCTCATCGGAACCGGAACGACACCCGTCGGTTCGGCGTCCGTTTCAGGTACGATAGGGCACTGGAACACGACCGGCCTAACGGGGCAATACACTCTGAAACTCGAAGCCGTCCAAAAACCGCCTTACAGCAGAACGAGCACTGTCACTCAAACCGTGACAGTTACCAATTCCGCGCAACTCTCCGGAACGCTTCCGATGGGCGTTTGGACGATGGTCGCACTCCCCGGAAGACCGATGGAGGCGGACCCGAAGACTTTCATCGGCGATCAGGGCCGCTACGAAGTCCAACAGTGGGACCCGAGAGCCGAGAGCGATCCCTACCTTCAAAAATATAAAATCAACAACATCATCCTCAATAACGCGGGGCAGGGATTCTGGGTTAAACCTTACGAAAAAGACATTCAGTATTCCGTTGACGGCTACGTGACGGACACCTCCGAGCCAGTCTCGATTTCGCTCTATTCGGGATGGAATCAGATCGGATCACCGTATATAACACGAGGTTCGTACACCGACGCATTCAGATGGAGTCAGGTGAAAGTTAGGATAAACGGCGGAACGACGCAGGAACAGGTGAAAACTCTCCTCGATGCGAAGAACGCCGGATGGATAGACGGACAGTTCTACGGTTACTCGAACAACAACTACACTGCTTACGGCCTCGACGACGCGCTCACGCCGTACACCGGTTATTTTGTGAAAGCGCTTGTGGACTGCGACCTGCTGTTCGACCCAAGCGCCGGGATACCGGGCGGCCTCGCGAGAATCGTAAGGCCGAGGCAGGAGTGGAAATTGCAGCTCGCCGCAAGCTCTGGCGAGTTGCGCGACACGGATAACTTCGCGGAGTCCGTCGAGGGGGCGTCCGACGATTTCGACCCGTCCGACTCAGGCGAACCGCCTACGGTGAAACCGTTCGTGTCTCTCTATTTCGACAGCTACGACGCCGCGAAGAATCCCGACAGATTTTCAAGGGACGCTCGCGCCCCCGGAGCGGTTCGCCAGACCAGAACTTGGAATTTCACAGTGGAAGTTAGCGACCCCGGAAAACCCGTGACGATCTACGTCGCGGACGCCGAGAGCCTGCCCGCTAATTACAGGTTCAGGATAAGAGACGATGAATCCGGCATGGAATTCGACCCGAAGCAACAGGCGGAATATACGTATTCAAGCGCCGCAACCGGGCGGCGGTTCTCACTGTCGGCGACGAAGCTGGACTCGCTCGCGGTGGAAACAGTCTCAAAAAAGCTTCCGCGCGGCTGGTCGCTTTTCTCGGCGCCCATCGAGCCCGACCCGACGGACGTGCGCGATCAACTCGCGGGAATTCTCGACAACCCGCAGGTGTTCCAGTATTTCGACCGCGCCCTTTATGCGCCCGACAGCTCCGAACACGTCGATATTCAGGCGGGGCTCGCATACTGGATTTACCTCGAAAACGAAACCGAACTTACATTCTCGGGCAGGAAGATAGCTAACGGCGCGCCGGTGGAAATCCCCCTCAAACAAGGTTGGAACCTCATCGGCGACCCGTACGAATCAAGTGATGTGACTCTACAGGACATAAAAGTATCGAGGAACGGCGAAACCGTCCTCGCGGAGGAAGCGCTGGCGAGAAATTGGATCTCGCGGGATATGTACGAATACAACCGGGATACCGGAGAATACGACAGTCTCGTGATCGGAGAACCGATCGTCCCGTGGAAAGGGTATGTGGTAAGAGCGATAGAAGAATGCATCCTGATAATGGAAAAAAAGCAAAATTGAAGCTGTTTGAAAAACCGGAAAGAATTATTTTCTTGCTCGTGCTGGTGTCGGCGCTCGCCGCGCTGACGCCGTCGCCCGCGTCGGCTGAACGAACCACGGGTTACAAGGTGATGGTGAACGGAGTCGAACTGCCTATGGACGAAGACCCGATGCCCAGAGACCTGACACTGTACATTCCTCTCGACGACAGCGTTTTATCCGCTCTCGGCGCATGGATGACGATAATCCCGTGCGAAGAGCGGGAATGCTTCGTGCTTAACTTCATGCGTAAATCGATCTCTTTCATGCTCGACGATAACATCCTCGTCGTGGACGGGAGAAAATTCGACGCGGGCGGCGCGCCCTACAGGGACCTCGGCTTGATCTTCTTCCCCGGGAAGGCTCTTTTCGAAGCCGTCGGAATGAAGGCGAAGTGGGACGAGACTTCCGGGATTCTCACCGCCTCCATGCAACAAGCTCCGCTGCCGGGAATAACGAAAAAACTCGAGGAAATCTACGGGATCGTAAAGGAAAAGACGGAACCTGAAAAAAAGGCGGAGGCCGCGGCCGGACAAAACCCGGAAAAGAAACTGGCTTACACCTACGACAACACGTCGAAGGCGCTCTCCATAAAAGTGAGCGGCGACAAAACCGCGAGCCGGATCGAGGAGAAGGGAGACCTCTATAACTCGTTCAACATAAGGTTCGCCGGGACTCTCGCCAACGGATACGACTTCCAAAGCATTCTCAGAACCTCGCAGACGACCGACACTTCGACGAAGAAAGGCTCGATCGACGGCCTCAGCATGAACTGGACGAAGAACAACATCGCATGGTCACTCTTCGACATCCAGCCCAAATTCAGCCGCTACACGCTCAGGAACTTCCCGCTTCAGGGTTTCAATTACAAGCGAGTGGGGAACGAACTCACGACTTACGTAACCATGGGAAAAGCGATGAAGCGGATGCGCATGTCGAACTACGCGAGATACGTCGGCGGAGTGAGAGTCGAGAAGTCTCTGTCGAAGACCGCGCCGCGGGTGCTCGGAGCAGGATTCGTGACGGTGCGGGACACCGGGTCGCCCGTCGATCTGAAGAAACAGACCAACAACACTTTCGAAATAGACCTCGATGCGGAACTTACGAAGGAATGGCGCCTGAAGGCGGAGGCCGCGCGCGGTATAAGCAGCCTCGACTCCTTCGACTCAACGAGCGGAAGCGCAAGGTCCATAGACCTGTCATACTCAACGAAAAAGTCGTCTTGGAAAAACACCTACGAACGTATTAGCACGGACTTCTTCTCGGAAACTTCGTTCTTCTCGAAGGGAAGGACCGAGTTGTCGTCGCTGTACAACGTCCGGCTCTCGCAGACGGCGCAAGCGGGCGCGGGCGCGAGAATAAAACTTCTGAACGGTAAAAAAACTTATCTTTACCCCGTCAGCCTGCAATTGATACCGTTGAAGAGCAGAGAGCGGTTCACGGTGGCCTTAGTTGGAGATTTCGAAAAAACCGCCGACGATTACGCACGAGCCCAACTGACGAAGGAAATCAGGTTCAACGACAAGATCGGCTCGAACAAAATCGATTTCAGGGTCGAGAGACGCAGAAACAAATCCGACCAGCAACAGGCCTACCGCAACAAACAATTGCTGACGGTGAACTCCACGCTTTCACAGAAACTCAGCAGCGAATTCCGCTTCAACCGCGAACGGTGGTACCGGGACCGGCAGTCGATAACGAGAGACGCCGGACTTAAGTTCACATACGAGATGGGGCCGTGGTCCGAACTCGTCCTCGGTACGGGGCGCTACTACAACACGCCTCAAAGCGCCCGCACATCGTTCAGCTTCGGATACCACACGATGAACGTGGAAGACGACTGGGAGCTTCAGGCCTTGTGCGAAAGACAGAATTACAGGGATTACAATGCGAACAGCTTCGAAATTTCATATAGCTTCTTCAGGTGAGAACGCCGCGCTGGGCGGCGAAAAAACGAAAGGAGGTTGGACGAACCGGCGTTACATCGTTTTCCGGTCCCGGATCACGGGACGGGGGCGACGGAAAAGACTTGAGAAGTTTTTTCCCGAGCCGAAAATGCAAAGAGGCGTATAACCGCTTCTTGCAAATTCCGGATTTTATCCATAAAAAGATCCGGTTTAAGGGGGTCCCATGAAAATTAAAACAGCATTGTCCGTGTTTGCCGCGATTGTAATATCCGCGGGACTGATTCTCATATATTCGAACGGATTCGCCGAAAAAGGGCGAGTGGCCGTTCTTTCCAATGTGAAAGGAACCGTGACTCTCAAGGCGGCCGGTTCGACCCAATGGACCGCGGCTACCGACAGGATGGAAATATCCGAGGGAGACGAACTGCGGACGGAAGGCGGTTCGAGCGCCATCATAAGGATGGACGACGGCTCCATGATAAAACTCGGCCCGCTCGCGAACATGAAGGTAAGCGGCCTCAAAACAGCGGGAAGAGACAACAACACGATGTTCGATATTTCCAAGGGAAAATCTTGGAACAGGGTTCGCAAACTCACAGACAAGTCCGTCTTCAAAGTGGCGACGCCGACCGCAGTCGCCGGAGTACGCGGCACGTTCTTCTCGACCGACGTGGCGCAGAGCACGAGCAGCACGATCGACGTGTTCGACGGACAGGTGGCGGTGTCGAGCGCGAGCAACCCGAACGCGTCCGTGAACGTCGGCGCGCATTACAGAACGACAGTCGATCCCGGGCAAAGCCCGGCGTCGCCGTCTCAAATCCCCTCGAGCGAGGAACAGGCAGGCAGGAACGGATTCTCTCAAGAGGAGTTCGCGGCGGCCGCCTTCGACATTCAGATCAGCGTCTCTCCGCAGGTGGTCGAACCCGGCAAGACCGCTGTCGTCAACGTGCAGACTTACATGAACGGCCAGCCTTACAGGAAAGAGCTTAAAATATCTCTCTCCCTCAGCGGCTCGGCCACATTCGTAAGCACCGGCACGAACGAGATAGAGGCGACCACCGATAATCAGGGGGCTCTGAAACTCGAAATCACTTCCCCCGAAAAGGAAACCGTAACAGTATCGGCTCAGCTTCACATAAAAGTGAGAAAATGAACTTGCTTAAACCGCGGTCCGCTTTTTGAACGGCGGGCCGCGGGAGAATGTTTGGAAAAACGCGCCGGAGCGTCACAACTTCAAATATACTGACATGCCTCGCGTAGGCGCTATGAAAGAATGCGTGGAGAAGACGTTTTTTCATCTTCTTTCGCAAAAACCGCACGACAAGTTTTCTTTCCCGGAACATGCATCACGCGGTTCCGGCAAAGGGCGCGCCCGGTTGAGAAATTCGAAATTTCAGGAAAACCGCCGGCTGGAAAAGCCGGCCGGAGACTCGTGAAGGAATGATTACAAACAGAACCTTTCGATATGTGTTTTTTCTTGTTTTATCAGCGTGTCTGCTTAACACGCCGTTGCTCTCGCCCTGCGCCCGAGCTCAAGCTCCGGCGGGATCGGATTCTTTCGCAACGCTTTCAAAAGCTAACGGACGTGTAAGAATAAAACAACCCGATTCTCCTCTGTGGATTGTCGCTTTCGAGGGCGCGGTGATAGCTCCGGGATCCGGGATCGAAACAAAGGATCAGACATCGGCGATCATCACATTCACCGACGGAAGTTTCGTAAAACTGCCCCCCCTGACCAGAATCGAGCTCAATGCTTTTACCGGGAAAGACGGAAAAAAGAGCACCGCTCTGACTTTGGAATCGGGCAAATTGTGGCTTCAGGCGACGAAGCAATCGGGTCGCGAGGAATTAGGGACAAGGTACATAATAGGCACCCCGGACGGCGCATTCGACACATACGACGCCGCGCTTTTCGCGGAATCGGACCCGTCACTGAAATCTTCCTGCATAGACGTTTTCTCGGGCGCGGGAACCATTCACCCGATGAGCGACATCAAGAAATCCAATAAAGCCGACGCTGGAAAAAGATATTCCATAAACGATTTGGCGCCCGAAAAAACGGAAAGCCTTTCTTCCGGGTTCGACGCGGAAACTCCGGACTATTCATGTCTCGCTTCCGCGAACACCGTTCGTTCTGGTTCGGCCGCTATAAGCGCATTCCCCGTGAACGAAGATGAAACTCTGGTGAAAATCACGGCGTCGGCGAACGTGGAATTCAGCGGCTCTCCGACAACAGGCTCGGTTTCCTTTCAATCCGAAAACGAAATGGTGGTATCCGCAAACGCGACGGTTCAGTTCTCAAGCTGCGCCGCCGAAAAAGAAGCTTGTGCCTCCGACGCGGAGTGCTGCAGCAGCTTTTGCGACAACAAAGCGTGCAAGGAAAATCCGAGAGACGCGGGAATAACAACCGCCGTTGACGGCAGTCTCGTGTTCCCCGTCGATCCCAATACGGAGATCGAAAGCTACGAAACCGTTACGATATCCAAATCCACAACAGCGGTTTTCGAATCAACCAAATGCGAGATTCAACCAGAAATAAGCCGTATCTCGGTCGCGGGGCGAAACGTGTCCGAAGGCGAAACCGTAGAGTTGGAAAACACGGACTGCGCAACGTCTCTGAACGTCAACATTGCGTGGTCGGCCGCCCCTAAATGCGGCGGCATCTCCTCGATGAAAATGAAAAACGGGGCTTCCTCGCGCGACCTCGGAACAGTCTCCGAAGGACAAACCAAGTCCTTTCAGAATTCGTTTCAATTAACCGGGTCGGACCCCGTAAGCGTCGAGTTGACGGCGGCGGACGGCGAAGGGAACTCCGCCTCGTTCGCATTCAGCGTGAAGCTCAGGCAAAGGGAGTCGTCGCCGCCGAAAGTCACGATAGAAATGGTCGGCCTCCACCCGGCGGACGACTTTACATCGACTCTCGAACTTTTCCGGGACCAACTCGATGCCGGAAAGATCGTTGTACGGGGAACCGCCGAGCCGGACACCTGCGCGACCATCTCAAAAACAGAAGTCTCGATAGACGGAGGTTCTTCTTGGAGCACCGCGAACGGAACTCAAAACTGGTCCTACGGCTTTACCCCCGCGGAGAGAACTTACGGCATAAAAGCGAGAACGACCGACTCGGCCGGGGCGGTCTCTGAAGACATCGGCCGCGCTCTCGAATTCAACTATCACGCGATGACCAGCGAAGACGACTTGCGCGAAGTCTTCAGTCGGTTGATTCAGGCATACGTCGATAAGAACACGGGCTCTTTCATTGAGTTGACATCCCGCAACTTCAGCTCCAGCTACGAAGGGCTCGAGGACTCTCGCGCGCTCGATAGTTCGCTCGATAATAAATTTACAGCCATTCCCATCATTTATCTTCGATATTCAATAGACACGGTGACGATTACGGGAGACACCGGCAGGGTGGGCTTTTACTGGGACTCGGAACAGGGCGCCGCAGGCTACCGGTATTACGGCGTGTTTTCCTTCCTGAGAGAGTCCGACGGCTGGAGGTTCAATGCTGTTTACGACGACAACACGTTCCTCCGGTACACGAGCGTTGCATCGAAACTGGTCCTGACTTCCCCTGTTTCATCCGTGATCGCGAACAACAGCTCGACCGTAACGCTGACCGCCGAAGTGCGGGATTCGGCGAATAACCTGATAAAGGACGGAACGATAGTAAGTTTCTCAACGACGCTCGGCTCGATCACGCCGACCGCGACCACCAGAAGCGGTATCGCGGAAGCCACGCTCTTCGCCGGATTCAACCCCGGCGCGGCGGAGATCACCGCAACTTGTTCGGGAATAACTTCTTCGCCCGTTAGTATCGAATTCACTCGCGAATCGGCGCCGCCCCCGCCGGGGCCCTGAATAGAGCAACATAGATGAACCACGACGGAAAATTATTTTCACTCTCGATCCCCCGTCCGCAATATGGAAACATCGGAAAATGTTTCCCGAGTTGCGACATCAATATAAAACGAACCGCGAAGAAACTTTCGGCGGCGGCCGCCGCTTGCATCTTCATCACAATTCTTTCCGGCTGCGGAGGAGGAGGAGGCGGCGGCGGAACACCTTCAACCCCAGTCACTCCGACGACAGGCTCGGCGCCCGTGCAATCAGCTTGGTCCCCGGCGGCGAACTCCGTCTTGAATTCCGGCGCGCTCACTCTCACCTTCCAGACAAACGAGAACGCCTCATGCCGCTGGTCCGCGTCGGACGCCGGATATTCCTCCATGTCGAACTCCTGCTCGGGAGATTCCTCGCGCGCGCACTCGTGCGCTGTTACGGGCCTTCCTCAGGGCGCCGCAACGGCGTACCTCGCCTGTTCCGGCGCAAACGCCGCTGACACGGCTTCATCAAACACTCACATTGCCTATACGATCGATTCATCCCCTCCATCGATACGAATAACTTATCCCGCGAACGGCGCCGGCTTCATCGGCTCCTACCCGGATAGAGTGGCGATCGAATATTCGGATTCGATTTCCGGAGCGAACCCGGCGGCCATCGAAGCCTCGTTCACCATGCTCGGCAGGACGGTCGATATCTCCGACTTGTTCGCGAAGGACGCCGCGGCAAATGCGTCGGCCTCGCTCACCGACCCGTCGAACCGGAACCCGTTGGGCAGGACGACCCTTTCCGTCTTTCCCACCCCATATTCTTTCGATACTCCAGAAAGATCATGGACGGCTAACCGTTGCGGAACGGCAACATTGCTCGCCTCTTACGACGGCTCGACTCATATTTACTACTGGGACACCGAATGCGGAGATGTTTACATCGCCGATACCGCCGGCGGAGACACGAAAAAAGTTACATTGTCCGGTAAGGCGGCCTCGGTCATGGGAGCGCCGGAAACGGGGAAATTTTACATAGCGGTGAAAGACGATCCCCATTTGTATTCCTACTCGATTTCGAGCGGCGTTCAAACCGGCTCGACACAGTTGCCGGATTCGCCCGTCGCGCTGTCATACAATCAGGCCGCGGGCCTCATGTTCATTGCTTACAAAACCCGGCCGGAAATAGGCAGGTTCAATTGCAGCTCCGGCTCGCTCGAACAAGGGCTCGCCGCGCTTTCCGCGCCGGTCTTCATCCACGCCTTCCCCGCGGTCTCCGGAGACGTAGCCGCGGTTTCATGGTATTCGCAGTACCTTCTCGTGAAATACGGCGCCGCAGGGAACGTGCTGTTTCAAACGGACCTCGGTCAATCCGCGCCGAAAGG
>ENA-UOWG01002396-UOWG01002396.1-activated-sludge-metagenome-genome-assembly--contig:-NODE-2396-length-16111-cov-4.445690_pt1 | contig 16111 bp, 16 predicted proteins | sample MGYA00238147_ERZ761563 | MGnify/ENA primary metagenome ERZ761563 (study PRJEB28884, sample SAMN05720216) | anaerobic digester metagenome | isolation source: active sludge of municipal... | reverse complement strand
CGGGGCGGGAACCGCCGCATGAGGATTGGATGTGCATCGTCGCCGCGGGGCGGGATGGCGCCGATGGGCGCTCGATGACCGTTCGCGGAACGTGGTCAGATGGCGAGGCATATCGCCTGCTCGATGTGGTCGCGTTCAACGGCGCGTCGTTCATAGCGCGTCGGGATGACCCCGGCCCGTGCCCTGGCGATGGTTGGCAGATGGTCGCGGCGCAGGGCAAGCGCGGCAACCAGGGCGAGCCTGGCAGGGCAGGGATGCGTGGTGAAGCCGGCCCTCCGGCGGCGTCTGTCGCGGCGCTGGATGTGGACGATGAGGGCTTGTTGACCCTGACCAATGGCGACGGGACGCGGGTGCATCTCGACCTCTACCCGCTGCTGAGCAAGATCGGACGCGGCTGATGCTGGTCGTTGTCACACCATCCGATGAGGACGACCTTGTCACGCTTGAGCGGGTCAAGTCGGAACTCTCGATCACGGATGACAGCGAGGATCTGAAGCTCGGCGATATGATCGCCGAGGCCAGCGCGATGATCGCCGGCTACTGCAACCGCGAAGGCTTCGGGTTTGAGGATTTGCGGCAGACGGAACGCCTAGGCTGCGGCGTGACGTCCATCATGCTAGAGCGGAACCTGGCGCCGCAGATCGACGCCATCATGGTCGGCGAAACGCTGCTCGACCCGACCGAATATGAGGTCGATGGATCGTTCGTTTACCGCCTGACGGATGACGAACGGACATACTGGGAAGCCGCGAAGGTGGTAATCGAATATCGGTCCGGCTTCGACCTTGCGTCGGCCTCGCCTCCCGCGCTGTCCCGCGCCGCGCTCGATCTGGTGGTCGGGATGTATCGTGGCGCCGGTCGCGATACGGGCGTGCGGTCGGAGCAGGTCGAGGGCGTCGGCCAGACGGCGTATTTCGACCAGCGCAATTCGGACGCTCTGCCGCTCTCGGCCGATCGACTGGCGGCGCTGGCGCCATATAGGGTGTTTCCGCGGCGATGACCCCCGCCGCCGCCATCGCCGCGCTTGACCGTCAGATCGCCTCCCACGGCGAGCCTGTGACGCTGCGGCGGATCGGCACGCCCGACACCACTTTCGATGTGAGCGCCTTCGTGCGGCGCGCGACGGTGGACCCGATCGTGCCGGGCGGTGATGCGGCGCAGGCGGGCACGACGGTTGTTCTGTCCCCGACCGGCCTGACGATGACGCCGACGCGCGGCGACCAGGCCGACATTGCCGGGCGGCGCGTGAACATCGAGGAAGTCGAGACGGTGCGCATGGGCGCGACGGTGGTGCGCTGGAATCTGAAGGTCTCGGGCTGATGGCTTTCTCTCGCGCGCAGTTCCGCAACTTCACGCGCGAGTTGGAGGTCGCCACGCGCGGGCTGTCAGGCCCGGAGGCAAGCCGGCGGCTAGCGACCACTGCACGGCAGCACATCGCCACGGTCGAGCGCCGGCAGTCGGCGCGGTCGGGCGGCGTGATGCCGGACCACCTGACCATCGTGGACGGCCGGCAGGGCGCGGCGCCGGAATCGGTAAAGCCCGACGGCGTGATCCTGATCCAGTGGCACTACCTGACCGAGGCGGTGATCCGCACGGTCAACCATCTGATCACGAACGGCCCGGAGCGGTCGGGCGCCTGGCAGGACAGCATCACGACCTACGTCGATGACGTAGCGATCCCGCGGACCAGCCGCTTGCCGCCCGGCGCCACTGAGGCGGTGGTTGCGGTGCGGGCTGAGTACGCGCGGCGGCTGGAGGTGGGGCGACGCGAGGGCGGCGGGCCTTTCGTCCTGCAGGTCGAGCAACACTTCGTGCAGCAGTCGGCCATCGCACTGCGGCCTATCCTGCGCCCACTCGGGTGGGAGCCGCGCTTCACCTACATCATCATCGGCGCCGACCCGGCGGCGGTTCGCCTCACTCGCCACAACAGCACCAAAGGCGAGCGCCGCGCCCAGCGCGCCAAGGACGTTCGGATGCGCTACCCGGCCATCGCTGTGCGTCGCCTGCGGAGCGCGTCTCTGTGAGCGGGCCTTACGAGGACAGCATCACGGCGATCGAGGCGGCCTGGACGGCGGGTTGGCCGGCGCCGGTCGGCGTACCGGTCGTCTGGCATCAGAACACCAACGACCAGACGCCGGCTGCTGCCACCTACCAGCACTGGCTGCATGTCGCGGTGGAGCACACCAGCGAGCGGTTGGTCGCGTTCGGCGGCGGCCGTGCTGCCAACGAGCGGGAACTTCTCGGCTCGGTCGTGATCCGCGCCATGGCGCAGCGGGGCAGGGGGGAGGCGACGTTGCTCTCGCTGCTCGACCAGGCGCTCGCCGTGTTCCGCAGTCGTCGCGACGGCGCGCTGTCCTTCCTCGGCACATCCGTGATCGACCAGCCCGGCGCATCCGCCGACGGCATCTGGTGGGTCCGCAGCGGCATTGCCGTCTTCACCTATCGCTTCCGCGGCTAAGGCCGCGGCGACGCCCACCCGCCCTTGGGCAAGGCGCTGGATCGCCGTGATGGCGACCCGTCCCTCAGATGGAGCCTCCTATGTCCCTCGCTGAAGGCAGCGCGATCCGCTTCGCCTACAAGTTCTACGCCTCGGGCACGATGACCACGAACTCCGAGGCGGATACTGCCACGGACCCCGGCGCGTCCGGCGGGCAGATTCTTCGGCGGGTTTCGGCCTCGCTGAACCTGCGCAAGAACGTCGTACGGTCGCAGGAGATCCTTTCCTCCCGCCAGGTTCGCAGCGCGCGGCACACCTCGCGCCGCGTTGAAGGCGCGATCACAGGCGAACTGTCGCCGGGCACCTATGCGGAACTGATTGAGGCCGCGCTGCGCGGTACAGCGGCGCCGCTGGTGGCCGTCAGCATCACCGAGGCAGATGTGACCAGCGTCGCCGCGGATAGCGCCACGTCGAAGTTCACCTTCGCCAGCGGCGACCCTGTCGCGCTCGGCTTGGTCAAGGGCGCGATCATCCAGTTCGACAGCCTGTCGGTCGCGGCCAACAATGGCGTGCGCTTCATGGTGACGGGCTTCGGCGGCACGTCCAATCGCGAGGTGACGGTCTATCCGACGCCGACCGACATGACCGCGGACACCGCCTTCACGCTGACTACGCCGGGGCAGTCCTGCATCATCCCGGCATCGGGCCATGTGCGGCGCAAGCTGGCCGTGGAACGCTACGACACGGACCTCGACCGCGCGCGCCTCTACACCGAGGGGCGGGTCACGGGCTTTCAGGTGGCGGTGCCGGCGGAGGGCATCGCGACGATCACAGTGAACCTCATGGGCCGCAGTCGCGAGACTGTGACGGGGGCCTCGGCGCCGTACTTCACCAGCCCGGCCGCGGCCACTTCGACCGAGGTCGCCAACGCGTTGAACGGCGTGATGCTGATCGGCGGCGTGAAGGTCGGCGTCGTCACCGGCATCAACATCACCATGGCGATGAACGCCGATGCGCCGGTCGTGGTCGGTCAGCCCTTCGTGCCGGATATTCTGCTCGGCACCGCGGACATCAGCGGCGATTTCACGGCGTTGGTGGACGACGGCGACGCGGTGAACACCTCGTTCGAGAATGAGGATGAGGTCGAGATCCTGCTTATGCTCACCTCGGGCGGCCCGACCTCGGATGCCATCTCGATCCATCTCCCTCGGCTGATCATCACCGAGGCGTCCGAGGACGCACAGGGCGAGGCGTCGCAGACCATCACCGGGCGGTTCCAGGCAAAGGAATACCTCGGCTCTGGCGTCGGCATGCCGGCGTCGTCCATTCGCTACACGGACACGGCGGCGGCCTAACCACCTCCGGCCCCCAACGGAACGTTGCCGGCAACCGGCGGGGCGGCATGGGGGTGCCGTCCCGCCACTCCTTCCCCCAAAGGACATTCAGATGCCCGACGTCTTCGGCACGCTCGCGCTCCCGATCGAGCGCACGGCCAAGTTCATGCTGGTCCATCCCATCTCGCGCGAGCCCCTGAAGGATGAGGCCGGCGCACAGGGCTGGATCGAACTGCTGTCGTGGGAGAGCGAGAAGGCGCAGGAGCATCGCTTGGCACGCGACAATCTGCTTCGGAAGCAGGGGCGCGACTTCACTGCCGAGGAGGAATGGGCCGACATGAGCCAGATGCTCGCCAAACTGACGGTCGGCTGGCATCTCGTTGGCCTGGACGGCCGCGCCATCGCCGCACCTTGCACCTATGACCTCGCGGTCGGCGCCTACAATGCGACGGGCCTGCGGTGGCTGCGCAATGCGACCATGGCCTTCCTGAACACGACGCGGCACTTCTTCCCTTTGGATGGCTCGACGCCCTCCGCGCCCACGCCCGACACGAATTCTGGCTCGACGGAAAGCTGAAGTCGGGCAGCACGCGCCGGCAGCATTACGCGTCTGCCGAGCGCCAGACTGGCCGGGCGTCGCAGGCGCTTCACCAAGCGCCCCGCCCTCCAGGCGCCGACGCCGCATGGCGCGCCTTCCAGGAACTCGACGCAACCCGGCGTTATTCGGACATGGGCGGCGCGCAGGCCATCCAGCACCAGGACGTTGAGGCGTGGTGCCGGACGATGCGCTTCCCGCTGCATCCCGATGAAATCCTAGCGATCCTGGCGCTCGACCATGAGCGCCGGGCCTTCGACGCGGCGCAGCGTGGCAAGCAACCCGACGACGAGGACGACGAATGAGCGGTGCATCCGGCGTCGAGCTGCTGTCGATCATCCGGTCGTCGCTGGACCCGTCCGGCTATGTCGCGGGCGCGCAGAAGGTCCAGCAGGCGAACGCGCAGATTGTTCAGTCTGGCGAGAAGGTCGTCGCCGGGCAGGAGAAGATCACCCGCGGCATGGAGCAGGCCGCGCGCGGGGCGGCTACCGTTATCCAGCGGCACGATGCGGTGGCTCGCGCCTTCGTCCAGATGACGGAGGAACAGGCGAAACTCGACCGCGCATTGCGCCTTGGGCTGATCACGCAGGATCAGCACGCCAAGACGATGATGGCGATCGAGAAGCAGTATCGCTCGGTCACCACGTCGGCGAACCAGACCGCCAACGCCTTCGGCGTCACCGCGCGTCAGGCGCAGCAGCTCGCCCCGCAGATCAACGACGTGGTGACCTCGCTGCTCGGCGGGGCCAGCGCGTTCCAGGTGCTCACGCAGCAGGGCGGCCAGGTCACGCAGGCCATGGGCGGCGTGGGCAACACCTTTCGCGCCATCGCCGGCCTGTTCACGCCCATGCGGGTTGGGATTGCGGCGGTCGCTGGTGGCCTGATCGCCACCTTCGCCGCCTACGAGGGCACCGAGCGCCGTCTGGCCACGCTGCGCAACCAACTCCGCGGCTACACCTCCGACTATGAGGCGATGGCGCGCACGCTGGAACGCAGCGCGCGGTCGCAGAGCGAACTCATGCCTGGCGTTGCCAGCGCGGACGTGCGGACCGCGCAGGGGCGGCTGGCGCAGGTCGTGCGGCCGGAGGATCGCGAGAACCTTCAGGCCTACACCGCCCTTGCGCTCGACCTGTCGCGCACGCTCGACAAGGATCTGTCGTCGGCGCTGGAGCGGGTCGCGCGGGTCATCCACCGCCCTGCCGAGGAAGCGCGCAACCTCGCGGAGCAGGGCGTCCGCGGCTTTGATGAGCGGTTCCGGCGCCACATCGAGTTGCTGGAACTGGCGGGGAACCGTGGCCAGGCCTCGGCAGAGGTATTCGCCCGCCTCAACGGCGTCTTCGGCGGCGCGACCCGTGACATGCCGCTCATGGAGCGGGCGCTGGGCAACGTCGAGAAGGCTTTCGAGAGCCTGTGGAACCGGATCACGGACGGGCTGACCAACGCTGGGCGGCCGTTCCTGGAATGGCTGGCGCAGTCGCAGACGAACGCCGACAGGGCGGTGAGCGGCGGCCTGGGCGCGCTGGCTGGCGTCTTTGGCGGGGGGCCAGGGGCTTCCGGCGCCAGCCTTGGCGAGTTGGCGCTACAGCGGCAGGGCGGCGCGACGAACACCACTCCTGGCGCTGGCAACGCGGCTGCGGCCGGCGAGGGTTATGCCTTCCTCCGCTCGCAGGGGTGGAGCCACGCGGCGGCCTCCGGCATCGTCGCCCGCGTCGACGCTGAATCTGGCTTCAACCCGGCCGCGACACATGACGGCGGTCGCGGGATCGGCATCCTCGGCTGGAACGGCTCGAGGCGGGAGGCGCTATCGCGGTTTGCGTCGGTCCCCGGCGAGAGCGAAGCGCAGCGTCAGTGGCGCTTCATCCATCATGAACTTACTCAGGGCAGCGAACAGGCGGCAGGCGCTCTACTGCGTCAGGCCCCGACCGCTGACGCGGCCGGTCGTATCGCGAGCCGAGCCTACGCACGCCCGGGGATGCCTGGGGATGGCGGCGCTTTCTCGCTCCAGCAGATGTTCCGCACAGGCCAGATGGCGGAGCAGTATTCGCGCACGCTTAGCCTTCCGGCGCCGCCGGCTCCAGTGCGCCCGAGCGGCATCGGCAGCGACGCCGCCGCAACGGGTGTTCGGGAACTCTCCGCGGACCAGCGTTCCTACCAGTCCGCGCTGGCCGAGGCGCGGAATCGCGGCACGCAAGTCGGCGAGCGCGAGACGCTGGAGGCCCGGCGCGCGCGTTTTCAGTCCGCGCTTGGGCAGGCGCCTGCCGGGTCGCAGGAATACCGCGAGCTTCAGCAGGCCATCGAGGGCGTCAATGCGGCCCTGAACGGCACCGAGCGGCCGATCGATCAGTTCATCCGCGGCCAGCGCGATGCGGCCCGTGTCGCGGGCGCGACCGAGGGCCACGCGCGCGAACTCGCCCAGGCCATGCAGGGGCTGGAGGAAGCCGCCCGTTCTCAGGGCCGCGACCCTACCGCCGAGGAACGGGCCGAGGTAAGGCGCGCGGTGCTTGAGCGATCCGTCGCCGGCTATCGCGACCTGACTGCGAACGTCGAGCGCCAGATCGAGGCCGAGGAACGGCTCGCCCAGGCCTACATGCAGGGCAACGCCGCGGCTCAGGAAACCGAGGCGCGCAACCGAGCCATTGAGGAAGCGCGCCGGCTGAACATCGCCGGCACCGAACAGGAAGCGATCGTCGTCGCGGACCTGACGCAGAAGTACATCCGGTTGAACGCGGCGCAGAACGGCCGCGCCATCGCGGCCCGGCTGCCAGACCAGCAGCAGCAGGTGGAACTCCTGCGACAGCAGAACGCCACCATCGGCATGTCGCAGAGCGACCAGGCGCTTGCGCTGGCTCGCATCAACGCGACGGCCTACGTCAACCGTGACGCCGCAGGCACGTCCGAGACGGCGGGCGGCCAGGCCTATATCGCGAACGCGGTCGAGATCGCCCGGCTCCAGGAGCAGGCGCGCACGCTCAAGGAGATGGAGGGCTACGGTCGCGAGGTCGCTGGCGTGCTGGTCGATGGGTTCCAGGCTGTCGCGTTCCAGGGGCGAAGCGTCACGGACACGCTAAAGAGCATGGAGCAGGCGCTGCTGCAACTCGGCACGCGGGCGCTGATCCTGAAGCCGCTGGAGGATGCGCTGGGGCGACTGTCGAGCATGGCGTTCGGCGGCGGAGGCGGTGCGGGCGGCGGCATGGGCGGCGGCCTTGGCGGGTTGCTTGGCAGCATCTTCGGGGGCGGCGGCGCTGGGCTCGCAGCAGAAGGGGGCGGCAGCCTCGCGGCGGCTGGCGCCGACCTGTTCGTCAAGTCGGCGGTCCTTCACGGCGGCGGCGTGGTCGGCAACGACAACGTGCCGCAGCGCATCGTTCCGTCGGCGCTGTTCCGTGCTGCGCCACGCTTCCACACCGGCGGGGGCTTGCTTTCCCGCTCCGAATTCCCGGCGATCCTGGAGTATGGCGAGCGGGTGTTGACCAAGCGCCAACAGGCAGCGGTCGGCGCGGCTGTGAGCGGTGGTGGCGGGCGGCCTGTCGTGATCAACCAGACGATTCAAACCGCGGACCCCGGCTCCTTCAATCGCAGCCGCAGCCAGATCGCCATGGCGACACGGCGCGACATCGCCCGCGCGTCGAGGAATGCTTAAGCGATGGCGTTCCACGATAAGCGGTTCCCTGACCTGATCGCGGTCGGGGCGCAGGGCGGGCCGGAAGCCAGCACGTCCATTGCTGAGAGTGCTGGCGGCAACGAGCAGCGCAACGGCAACTGGTCATCGCCGCGCCTGCGCTTCAACGTGGGCACCGGTCTGAAAGACGGCGCCGGCATCGCCGAACTGATCGCGTTCTTTCGCCTGCGTCTCGGCCGGTTGCACGGGTTCCGGTTCAAGGATTGGTCGGATTACACCATGGAGCGCCAGACCATCGGCGCGACCGATGGCAGCGATGCGACGTGGCAGATCTTTAAGACCTACAGCGACGGGACGTACTCGGCTAACCGCACCATCACGAAGCCCGTCTCCGGAACTGTCCGGTGCTGGGTGGACAATGTCGAGCGCGCGCTGGGCGCAGGCGCGACGCAGTTCCAAGTCAATCTTCTGACCGGCGTCATCACGCTGGGCAGCACGCTCGCCGCGCTGTCGGCCAAGACGATCGAGGCCGCGTGCGAGTTCGACGTTCCGGCGCGCTTCGATACCGACAACCTGCCGATCAATCTCGACGCCTTTGAGATCGGCCAGGCGCCGGACGTGCCTGTCATAGAGATCCGCGAATGAAGACCATCTCGGCCGGGCTGCTTGCCCACATCCAGGGCGAGGCCCTGACGCTCGCCACCCTGTGGCGCGTGGTGCGCGCCGATGGCACCGTCTTCACCTTCACCGACCATGACGCGGACATCGCCTATGGCGGCGAAACCTACCTCGCTGCGGTGGGCTATGAGCGGTCGGCGATTGCCTCCGGCGCCGAACTGGCGGTGGATGAGACGGAACTGCTCGGCCTGTTGGATGCCGCGTCGATCGACGCCGACGAACTGCGCGCCGGGCTGTGGGATTACGCCGAGGTCCGCATCTTCGCGGTGAACTGGGCCGACCTGACGCAGGGCGAGTTGAAGTTGCGCCGCGGTCGGCTGGGCGAGGTGATCGCCCGCGATGACGGCTCCTTCCGCGCCGAACTCCGCGGCCTGGCGCAGCCGCTGCAGGCGACGATCGGCGGGCTGTACCAGCCGGAATGCCGCGCCGACCTGGGGGATGTGCGCTGCGGCCTGCCGCTACGCCCGGCGGTGCGCGCGAACAGCACCGCCTACACGGCCAGCACGCCGGCCGTGCGCGGGTCGTTCATGCGGGTCAGCGTGGCGGGCGGCGCCATCGCGGACAGCCGGGACGAGGGCGGCGCGATCTGGGAATGCACGACGTCAGGCACGTCGGCGGCGTCCGACCCCGGCGGCTGGGCGGCGGGCCTGCCGGGCGACACCGTCACCGATGGCAGCGTGGTGTGGACCAAGCGCACGGCCTGGACGCGTCCGGCCGAGATCGCCGCGGTCACCGATTCCGTCACGCTGGTGCTGACCGGCCACGATATCGAAACCTACGCCGACGACTGGTTCACCGGCGGCGTCGCGATCTGGGAGACCGGCGCGAATGCCGGCGTGGCGCGGGAAGTGGTGGACTGGACCCAGGGCAGCACGACGCTGTCGCTGTTTTCTCCGCCGCCCTTCGTCCCGACCCCGGGGGACGTGATCCGGATCCAGCCGGGCTGCGACCATTCCTCCGCACGCTGCAAGATCTTCGGCAATTTCCTGAACTTCCGCGGCGAGCCCTTCGTGCCGGGCGCGCCGGCGATGGTGGGGACGGCCGGATGACGCCCGAAGCCTTCATCGAGGCCGCGCGCGGCTGGCTCGGCGTGCCGTGGCGGCACCTCGGCCGCACGCGGGGCGGGGTGGACTGCATCGGGCTGGTGATCCTGGCCGCAGGGGGCGCCGGCCTGTCGATCGCTGACCCTGCACCCTATGCCCGCCAGCCGCAGGAAGCGGCACTTCTGCGTGGTGCGCTGGCGCATGGCCGGCGCGTGCCGGAAGCGCGGCCGGGGGACGTGCTGATCTTCCGCATGGGGCTGTTCGGCGGGCATGTCGGCATCGCCACCAGCCATCGCGCCTATCACTGCCCCGGCGTGCTGCACGCCTACGCGCCGCACAAGCATGTCGTGGAGCAGCCGATCGATGCCGAGTTCCAGCGCGCGCTGCTGGCCGTGATCCGCGTGACGGAGGGCTGACGAGTGGCGCAGCTTGGGGTCGCTGGTGCCGGCGCTGTCGTTGGGGGGATCGCCGGTTCGTTCGTGGGCATGCCGATGCTCGGCGCCCAGATCGGCTGGGCGTTGGGTGGCGTGGCCGGCGCGCTGCTGTTCCCGACGAAGCAGCCCGACCAGCACGGCCCGAGGCTGTCCGACCTTTCGGTGCAGACCAGCGGCTATGGTGTGCCGGTCGCCGTCGTCGCCGGCCAGGCCAAGATCGCCGGCAACGTCATCTGGGCGACCGAGGTCGAGGAACGCGAGACGACGCGGCGCCAGGGCAAGGGCGGCGGTGGCCCGAAGACCGTCACCTACAGCTACTACCAGTCCTGGGCGGTCGGCCTGTGCGAATGGCTGCTGCCGCCGTCCAATGCCGAGGTGCTGCGGATCTGGATGGACACCATCCTGGTCTATGACACCACGGGCGGGTCCGAGGTGACGCAGGTCCCCGGCCTGGTCTGGCGCTTCCACGGTGGCAGCGAGGCGCAACTGCCCGACGCGCTGATCGAAGCGAAGCTCGGCGTCGGCCACGCGCCCGCGCATCGCGGGATGGCCTATGTGGTGTTCGAGGATGTGCCGCTCGACCGCTTCGGCAACCGCATGCCGAATGTCACGGTGGAACTGGTGGCCGATGCCGCGCGCACCTTCCCCGAGATCACCAGCACCGCCCCGGCATCCTCGATCTGGTCTGTGCCGCGCTTCCGCGATGCCAAGGCCGGCGTCGCGGTCGATTGGGCGCGCGGCCGGATCTACATGGGGCTGCGCGAGACCGGATCGAACGTGCTGGACGGCATTCGCGTCCTGGACCTGGTGACGCTGACGCCGATCACCGAGGCCCTGATGTCCGACATCGCCGAGCCGCTCGGCCTCAGCGCGGCGGCAGGTTCGCTCGGCGCCGCCATGCTGACGATGGGGCAGGATGGCTATCTCTACGCCAGCGGCGCGGAGGTGCCATACAATTGGTGCCCGGTGCTGCTGAAGATCGACCCCGACGCGCTGCGCGCGGTCCATTCGTTCGGCAACGGCGTCTTCACCTTCGCCGATGGCCCGGCGCAGCACCACGGGCCCGACCTGCGCGTGCACCTGCAAGTGCCGCGCCTGACCGGAAAGCCGCGCAACTTCATGTTCAGCGCGCATCACGTCGCCGCGGTGCCGCTGCTCAAGATCATCGACACCGACTGGATGGAATTCGTCTGGGGCACCGAGACGAACCTCGATCCTGAATTGGACGTGCTCTATCAGTTTGGCGGCAATGGCCGCGAATTCGGCGCCTGCGAGGGGCGGCGCGATCCGCTGACCGGCACCGATCTGTGGTTCCTCAATTCCTCGGTCGATGCCGGCGGCGGGGAGGGCTACCTCTATGTCTACCGCTTCGAGGTGTCCTCGGGCGCCGGCTATCTCGGCGGCGGCGCGACCATGGGGATGAGGCTCACGCTGGTCGCGACGATCCTGGCCTCGACGCTGGAGGCCGGCGCGTCGCAGATGCGCATCAAGAACGTGGACTATGATGCGGGCGACGAAACGCTTGTCGTCACGGTGCAGGCCACCACGAACCGCGTCCTGAAGCTGGCGCGAGACGGCAGCCTCGTCTGGATGAGCGAGGCGATCAACGCCACGGGCAATGCCGCGAACCCGGCGATGGGCCGGTCGCGCATGCTCGGCGTCAACTATGGCCTGCCGGCCTTCGGGCTGCTGGCGCTGGGCAACGGGCAGTCGGTGGTCAACCAGGCGGGCACCATCTCCGGCGGCTACCAGCACTGGACCTTCGATGGCCTGTCCGATGCGGTGTTCATCAGCCAGGAACCGGGCGACGTGCCCAAGATCAAGCGGATCGCGCTGAACCGGCTGGGCGCGGTGGACCTGTCGGTCGCCGATGTGGTGGAGGCGCTGGGCGAGCGCGCGGGTCTCGCCGCGGCCGACATGAACGTGTCGGATATCGACCTGCCGCTGCGCGGCTACGTGCTGGCGCGGCCGATGTCGGCGCGGGACGCGATGACGCCGTTGCTGGCCTATGTCCAGGCCGACGCGGCCGAGGTCGATGATGTGCTGGTGTTCCGCAGGCGCGGCGGCGCGGTGGATGCCACGATCGCCTATGACGATATCGTGCGCGAAGATCCCTCGGCCTCGGTGCTGGAGGAACAGCGGGCGCAGGATGCCGAACTCCCGCGGGAAGTGTCGGTCCGCTACCTGGATATCCAGCGCGGCTGGGAACAGAACGCGCAGACCTGGCGCCGGCCCGCCAGCCCGACCCGCACCATGGGCGGCACGGCCAGCGCGACGATGGATCTGCCGATCCCGCTGACCGCGGATGAAGCGAAGACCGTCGCGCGGCGGATGTGCATCGCGACCTGGCGCGAGCGAACGAAACTCACCCTGGCGGTGCTGCCGAGGCACCTGCGCCTCGTGCCGACCGATGTGGTGAACGTCGAGACGCGGGACGGCGCGATGATCCGGTGCCGTGTGCTGCCGGCCAACCTCGGCGCCAACTGGGTCACGCGGCTGGACCTGGTGACGGAGGATGCCGCGGCCTACGGCCTGACGGCGACGGCCGACAGCGGCGCCGGCTGGATCGAGCCGACCATGCCGGTCCCGTACTACACGCGGCTGATCGTCCCGAACCTGGCCCTGGTCGATGACGACGATGACCTCGGCCAGACCGGCCTGCGCGAATACGCCTTCGCCTGCGCCTATGACGGCGCGCGCTGGCGCGGGGTCACGCTGTTCCGCAGCGCCGACTATTCGGCCTGGACGCAGATCGGTGGCGTCACCGCCCCGGTCGGCTGGGGCATGGTCGATGTGGCCGCGGCGGCGCCAGCCTCGCCCTGGATCTGGGATGAGGCGGCCTCGCTGGTGGTCAGCATGATGGATGGCGACCTGGACAGCGCGACGGCGCTGGAGGTGCTGAACGGCGCCAACATGGCCGCGCTGGTCGGCAGCGACGGCAACGCCGAGATCATCCAGTGGCGAGATGCGGCGCTGGGTGCCGATGGCCGGTACACCCTGACCGGGCTGCTGCGCGGCCGGCGGGGCACTGAGGATCAGATCGCGGCGCGCCGGGCCGGTGACGCCTTCATCGTGCTGGACGGCGGGCGATTCCAGTTCGCCGCCGGCATCACCGAGGCAGCCGCCACGCGCTTCCTGCGCGCGGTCGGGCTGTACGAGACCGTCGATACCGCCGCCATCACCGTCACCAAGGCCGCGCGCGGGCGGGCGGAACAGCCCTATGCCCCTGCGCGCATCGCCGGCAGCCGCGACGGGTCGAACAACCTGACGATCACCTGGGCACGCCGCACGCGCGTCGGCGGCGAATGGCTGGATGGCACCGGCACCGTGAAGTTGTCCGAGGCTTCCGAGGCCTATGAGGTCGAGATCATGAACGGCGGGGCGGTCGAGCGCACCATTACCGGCCTGACCAGCGCCACGGCGACCTATTCCTCGGTCGATCAATACAACGACTTCGGCAGCGTGCAGGCGGCGGTGACGGTGCGCGTGTATCAGTTGAGCAACATCATGGGTCGCGGCATCGCGGCGGAGGCGACGGTATGAGCGCGACACCCAACCTCGCCATCCCCTACATCACGGCGGGGCAGAACCAGAAGGAAGTGACGCACAGCAGCGGCATGGCGCTGCTGGATGCGGCGATCACCGAGACGCTGGCGGTGTCCGTGTCAGCCGGCAATGCCACGCCGACCGCCGCGCAGGTCCGCGCCGCGGCGCGCATCGCGATCACCGGGGCCAGCACCGCGGGCCGCAGCGTCACGCTGCCGGCGATCAAGCGGCCGCTGTTCGTCAGCCTGGACGCCGCCAGCACCAAGGCGGTCAGCGTGGTGCGCGGGTCGGCTTCGATCACCATCCTGCCGGGCGTGTCGCTGTATCTCTACACCGACGGCACGGCCAACGGGCTGGTGCAGATCGGCGAGTACGGACCCTATCGCGCGCCGATCTGGATTCGCGGCGTGCCGTCCAATTCCGAGATCCTGATGCGCTGGCAGGTGAAGGGCCAGGCGCTGGTGCTGCTGCCGGACATGCTAGGCTGTTCCTTCGTGGCCGACACGGCGGCGACGGCCAGCACGGTGTGGTCGATCCGGCGCAACGGCAGCGCGGTCGGCACGCTGACCTGGGCGGCGGCTGGCACCGTGCCGGCGCTGGCGACCACCGGCAATGCCGCGCAGACCTTCGCCATCGACGACTTCATCGACCTGATCGCCGCCACGTCCGCCGATGCCACGCTCGGCGACGTGTCGGGAACCCTTTTGCTTGTGAGGAGCTGAGCCATGGCTGTGCAACGGTCCGTCGCCGCACGCAACGCGGCGCTGGATGCTTTCGAGACGACGGTCGGCACCGCGCCGCTGCTGCGCATCTACAGCGGGTCGATGCCGGCCAACTGCGCCACCGCCGCGTCGGGCACGCTGCTGATGGAAGCGACGCTGCCGTCGGATTGGCTGGCCGCCGCATCGTCGGGCAGCAAGGCGAAGTCGGGCACCTGGTCGGACAGCGCGGCGAATGCCAGCGGCACCGCCGGCTACTACCGGATCTATGACAGCACCGGCACCACCTGCCACGAGCAGGGCGAATGCACCGACACCGGCGGCGCCGGGCCGATGAAGCTGTCCAGCACGTCCATCGTGTCCGGCGAGCCGGTGACGATCGCGACCTATACGATCACCGCCGGCAACGCGTGACGGAGCGCCCCCATGACGCTGCTGTATATCGACGGCTTCGATGCGGTGACCCATGCCTATGCCGTGCTGCGCGGCTGGGCGGTCAGCAACGGGTCCATGTCGGCGGCGACGGGGCGCATCAATGGCCGGGCGCTGTCGTCCAGTTGGGGCGGCGCCTGGACCGTCACCAGTCCGGGCTTCGGCAACAAGGCCACGGTCGGCGTCGGCTTTGCTTACTATCGCGGGACGCTGCCGGGATCGGCACTGACGATCTTTTCGCTCTACGATGCGGCGAACACCACCGAGCAATGCGGCATCCGGCTGAACACCGATGGCACGCTGTCGGCGTGCCGCGGCAACCAGGCGTCGGTATTGGGCACCACGGCGAGCGCCGTCATCACCGCCAGCGCCTGGTGCTACATCGAGGTGATGACGACGATCGACGATTCGACGGGGTCCATGCAGGTCCGCGTCGATGGCACGCAGGTCCTCAACATCACGGGCGCCGACACCAAGCAGGGGACGACGGCGCAGGCCAGCCGCGTGCGGTTCTATGGCACGGGCAACGGGTCGGATCGCTATGACGATCTCTATATCCTCGATACCGCGGGGTCGGCGAACAACGCGCTGCTGGGCGATTGCCGCGTGCTGACCTGCCGCGCGGCAAGCGATGCCTCGGTGCAGTGGTCGCGCAGCACGGGATCGACCAACTACACCCTGGTCGATGACGACACGGTCAGCACGTCCGATTATGTGCACACGACCACGGCCGGACATGTCGATCGCTACGGGCTGGTCGATCTGACCTATACGCCGACCAGCGTGCATGGGGTCGCGCTGAATTTCGGCTACCAGAAGGTCGATGCCGGCGCGCGCACGATCCGCGGCTTCATCAAGAGCGGAGCCACCACCAGCAACGACAGCGCGGTGTCGCCGACGCTGAATACCGAGGCGGTGCGCTGGGCGCTGTGGGAACAGGACCCCAACACCGCAGCGGCCTGGACCGCCAGCGGGGTCAATGCGCTTGAGGCCGGCGTGGAGGTCGTGACCTGACATGTCCGGCTCGACGCGGGTTTCGTATGTCGCGGCGGAGGCGCTGGCCAGCGCCACGAACCCGTCCGTCCGCGTCAGCTACCTGGCGGCCGAGGTGCTGGTCAGTCTGGCCGAGGGCGTGCCGGTGTCCGGCGACCTGGCCGCCACGCTGGATGACGACACGGTCGCCGCCACCGCGAGCGTGCCGATCATCGGAAACCTGGCCGCCACGCTGGCCGGCGACGGCGTCGCCGCCACGGCATCCGTGCCGGTTATCGGCAACC
>ENA-UOWG01002395-UOWG01002395.1-activated-sludge-metagenome-genome-assembly--contig:-NODE-2395-length-16111-cov-29.935040_pt1 | contig 16111 bp, 19 predicted proteins | sample MGYA00238147_ERZ761563 | MGnify/ENA primary metagenome ERZ761563 (study PRJEB28884, sample SAMN05720216) | anaerobic digester metagenome | isolation source: active sludge of municipal... | reverse complement strand
CCGACGGCCGCAAACTGGCCGTCGTCCTCTCCAAGGACGGCAATTCGCAGATCTACGTGGTCAATGCCGACGGCACCGGCGTCCAGCGCCTGACCCAGTCGGGCGGCATCGACACCGAACCGCGCTACTCCCCCGACGGCGGCAGCATCTATTTCACCTCGGACCGTGGCGGCAGCCCGCAAATCTACCGGATGGGCGCCAACGGCGGCGATGCGCAGCGCGTCTCCTTCGAAGGCAGCTACAACGTGTCGCCGCGCCCGTCGGCCGACGGCAAGAGCCTGGCCTTCATCAGCCGCCGCGACGGCCGCTTCCAGCTCGCCGTGATGGACCTCGCCAGCAAGCAGGTGCAGATCCTGACCGATTCCACCAAGGACGAATCCCCGAGTTTCGCCCCCAACAGCCGCATGATCCTGATCGCCACTGAAACCGGCGGCCGCGGCGTCCTTTCGGCTGTTTCCAGCGATGGCCGGATCAAGCAACGCCTCTCGATCGCGGCCGGAGACGTCCGCGAACCGGCCTGGGGCCCCTTCATTCAATAATCTTCAACGGAGAACACCATGAAAAAACTTCTTATCCCGGCCCTGCTTGCCGCCCTGATCGTCGGTTGCAGCTCGACCCCGATCGATGAAACCGCCGGCGCCCCGGTCGAGTCGCGCAGCGGTTCCGGCGTCACGCCGGTCACCGCCGGCGGCCTCGACTCCCGCGGCCTGCCGCGCGAACTGACCGATCCGAAGAGCGTGCTGTCGCAGCGCAGCATCTACTTCGATCTCGACAAGTACGAAGTCAAGGCCGAATATCAGGATCTGGTCGCCGCCCACGCCAAGTACTTGGTCGCCAATCGCGGCTTCAAGGTGCTGGTCCAGGGCAACACCGACGAGCGTGGCAGCCGCGAGTACAACCTGTCCCTCGGCCAGAAGCGCTCCGACGCGGTCAAGCGCTCGCTGATCGTCCTCGGCGCCAAGGAAGAGCAGATCGAATCGGTCAGCCTCGGCGAGGAAAAGCCGAAGAACCCGGGCCATGACGAAGGCGCCTGGGCCGACAACCGCCGCGCCGACATCCTCTACCGCGCACCTGACGGCCGCGGCGAGTTCTGAGCATGCGCGCCCTGCGCATCGCCCTCCTGATTTCCGCGCTTGGTGCCGCCCAGGCCCAGGCCGGGGTGTTCGACGACGAAGAGGCACGCCGCCTGATCAAGGATATGTCGATCAAGACCGAGGCGCGCTTCGACCAGCAGGGCAAGTCGCAACTCGATCTGGCCAACCAGTTGCAGCGCCAGTCGGAGGAAATCGCCCGTCTGCGCGGCCAGGTCGAAACCCTGACCTACGAACTGGAAACCGCCAAGAAGCGGCAGCAGGATTTCTACCTCGACCTCGACACCCGCCTGCGCAAGTTCGAGCCGCAGCAATCGGCCGGCAGCAATGCTGCGGTCGACCCGGCCAGCGGGGCAAATTCGCCGGTTGCTGCCGATCCGGCCCGCGAGAACAAGGAGTACGAGGCAGCGCTGAACCAGTTCAAGGCGGCCAAGTACAAGGAAGCGGCCTGGGCCTTCTCGGCCTTCGTCCAGAAACACCCGGACAGTTCGCTGGCGCCGAATGCCCAGTTCTGGCTGGGCAATGCGTGGATCGCCCAGCGCAACTGCGCCAAGGCCATCGAGGCACACAGCGTGGTTACGACGAAGTATGCCGAGAGTCCGAAGGCGCCCGACGCCTGGCTGGCGATGGCCAACTGCCAGCAGGAAATGGGCAACCCGGCGGCGGCGAAGCGCTCGCTGGAAGCCGCCATCGCCAAGTACCCGAATTCGCCGGCTGCCGACACCGCCCGAGAGCGCCTGAAGAAGAAATAATTGGCGCTGCGCCTCACCGAAATATTCTTCTCGCTGCAGGGAGAGGCTTCGCGCGCCGGTCTGCCCACCGTTTTCGTGCGCCTGACCGGCTGCCCGCTGCGCTGCGTCTGGTGCGACACCACCTACAGCTTCACCGGTGGCGAGCCGGCCAGCATCGAATCGGTGCTGGCCGAGGTAGCGAAATATCCGGCCCGCCAGGTTTGCGTCACCGGCGGCGAGCCGCTGGCCCAGAAGGAATGCCTGCCCCTGCTGAACGCGCTGTGCGATGCCGGTTACGACGTTTCGCTGGAAACCTCGGGCGCCCTCGACATCACCGCGATCGACCCGCGCGTGGCACGGATCATGGATCTCAAGGCGCCGGACTCCGGCGAATGCGACAAGAATCGCTGGGAAAACCTGGCTTTTCTGACCCCGCGCGACGAAATCAAGATCGTCATCGCCTCGCGCGGCGACTACGAGTGGGCGCGCGACCTGTTGCGCGCGCGCAAACTGGATGCCTTGTGTCCGGTTCTGCTTTCACCGGCCCAGGGGCTGGTCGACCCGGCGGCGCTCGCCAACTGGATTCTCGCGGACGGCCTCAACGTTCGTTTCCAGTTGCAGTTGCACAAGCTGCTGTGGGGCAACGCCAAGGGCAGGTAGGGCAGGGCGAGGTATCGGATTGCGGTCCGGAAACATGCGGGTACTGCGGCGGTCAACGGCCAAATTCGGGTATATTTCCGGCCCATGAAGCCCGCTGTCATCCTCCTTTCCGGTGGCCTCGATTCCGCCACCTGCCTCGCCATCGCCCGCGCCCAGGGCTTTGCCTCCTACTGCCTGTCCTTCGACTACGGCCAGCGGCACAGTGCCGAACTGAAGGCCGCCGGGCAGGTCGCCAGGGCGCTTGGCGCCGCCGAGCACCGCATTCTCAATCTGGGGTTGGCGCAGTTCGGCGGCTCGGCGCTGACCGACACCTCGATCGCCGTCCCCACCGGCGGCGTGCAGCCCGGCATCCCGGTGACCTACGTGCCGGCGCGCAATACCATCATGCTGTCGCTGGCCCTGGCTTGGGCCGAGGTGCTGGGCAGCCGCGACATCTTCGTCGGGGTCAATGCGGTCGACTATTCCGGCTACCCGGATTGCCGGCCTGACTACATCGCCGCCTTCGAGAAGATGGCCAATCTGGCGACCCGGGCCGGTGTCGAGGGCGTCAAGCTGACCATACACGCGCCGCTGATCGATCTTTCCAAGGCCGCCATCATCCGCAGGGGAATCGCGCTTGGCGTCGATTACGGCCTCACGGTCTCCTGCTATCAGGCCGACGCCGACGGGCTTGCCTGTGGCGCCTGCGATTCATGCCGCCTGCGCGCCGAGGGCTTTGCCGCTGCCGGCGTTACCGACCCCACCCGTTACCGTGCCTGAACACGGGTACCGATGAATAAAGCATAATCAGCGTGCCCTCCGAATCGATTGCCTCGCCCGTCAACCTGTTCATGCTGACCGATATCATTCGCCGAATCCGCTTTACCGCGGCATGCGCCTGCCTGCCCTTGCTTCTCGCCACCACCGGCGTCAGCGCCGCACCGCCGGGCATTGCCATCGCGCTGAACTCCGCGGACGGAACGATCAGCCTGATCGATACGGAGACCTACAAGGTGATCGGCAAGACGCCGGTGTGCAAGGAACCGCATCACCTGATGCCGACACCGGACGACAAATCGGTCATCGTCGCCTGCTCGGCATCCAACCAGCTGGTTTTTTTCGACCCGCTGACCGGCAAGGAGCAGCGGCGCATCCGCAACATCTCCGACCCCTATCAACTCGGTTTTTCGCCTGACAACAAGTTGTTCGTCAGCAATTCCCTGCGCCTCGACCGCGTCGATATCTATGATGCCTTCGACGTCAAGCTCAAGGCCCGGCTGCACGCGCCGCGCACCCCGTCGCACATGGCCTTCGATGCCGCTAGCGAATTCGTTTTCATCACCCTGCAGGACTCCAGTGAAGTGATGGCGATCAACCTGAAGACCTTGAAGAAGGAATGGGTGATGCCGGTCGGTCCGACGCCGGCGGGCATCGTGATGTCGCCGGATAACCGCTACCTGCTGGTCGCCATCATGGGCGAAGGTTACGTCGAGGTCATCGACTGGAAGGCGCAGAAGACGGTCAAGAAAGTCCCGACCGATACCGCCGCCCACAATATCCATCCGCGCGGCGACGGCCGCCATTATTTCGTTTCCAATCGTTCCGTCAGTGGCGGCAGCATCTCGCTGCTCGATACCCAGACCATGACCGTCGTCCAGAAATACGATGTTCCCGGCGGTCCCGACGACATGGAAGTCCGGGCCGACGGCAAGGAGCTCTGGGCCACCGCCCGCTTCGCCCGCCGCGTTCAGGTCATCGACCTGACGACCGGCACCCTGAAGACCTCGATCCCGGTCGGCAGTTCACCGCACGGCGTATTTTTCCTGAACCACGCAGCCCGCAAATGAGCGCCGGAAGCTTCGCGCGGCGCCTGACGCTGGTCGCCGCCATGACAACTGCAGCCGGGATCGCGAACGCCGCCTGCAACGCTACCCTGTATCTGACTTTCGATACCGGTAACATGCGCCACGCCGAACTGATCGCCGAGACGCTGGCCAAGCACAAGGCCAAGGCCACCTTCTTCGTGGCCAACGAAAAGACACTGCGTGGCGACAACGCGCTGGACCCGGCTTGGGCGGACTACTGGCAGGCCCGTGTCGCCGAGGGCCATGCCTTCGGCAGCCATACCTGGCGGCACGGCAGTTTTCGCCAGGACCAAGACAAGTTGACCCGCTACCGCCTGATGGACGGCAAGACCGAGACTCTAGACGACGACGCCATCTGCGCCGAAATTCGCCGCCCCGACAGCCGCTTCAAGAAACTCACTGGGCGCGCCCTCGATCCGCTGTGGCGCGCGCCCGGCGGACGCACCACCCCGCGGACGCTGAAAGCCGCGCAAGCCTGCGGTTTCCACCATGTCGGCTGGGCGGCGGCCGGCTTCCTGGGCGACGAATTACCCTCCGGAACCTACCCCAACGCCCTGCTGGTCGAGCGCGCGCTGAAAAATCTCAAGGACGGCGACATCGTCATGGCGCATCTCGGCATCTGGTCGCGCAAGGATCCGTTCGCGCCGGCGCTCGACCAATTGCTGGGCGGACTCGAGGCCCGGGGATTCTGTTTCGCAACGCTGGCGAGCAGGTAGAGAAATGCTCCAGACTTTTCTCGACACCTTCGTGCTGATCCAGGGCTGGCTGCTCGAACACATCGTGCAGCCGCCATTGCTGGCGCTGGGCTTCGGCAGCTATCTGGAAGCCGCGTTCGACGGCGTCGAGTTTTTCCTTTACGGCGTCCTGCAGTTGAGCATCGCCTACCTGTTGCTGCGTCCGCTCGAATATTTCCGTCCCATCGAGCACTGGCCGGATCGCAAGGCCGTGCGCGTCGATGTGCTTTACGCTTTTCTCGATCGCCTGGGGATCATTCCGCTCGCCGTCTTCGCCTTGCTGACGCCGTTCATTACCGGCATCGAGGGCTGGCTGCGCTTTCACGACGTCATTCCGCCGCAGCTCGAGGACGCCTTTCCGTCGCTGGAAAAACATCCGCTGCTGGCCTTTTTCATCTATTTGTTCATTATCGATTTCGCGGAATACTGGCGCCATCGCCTGTCGCACACCTTCGGCTGGTGGTGGGCGCTGCATGCGATTCATCACAGCCAGCGCCAGATGTCGCTGTGGACCGACAGCCGCAATCATCTGCTCGATGACCTGATCGGCGGCGCCTGGTTTGCCGTGATCGCGCTGGTCATCGGCGTACCGCCCGGGCATTTCATCGGGCTCATGGTGGCGATCCGCATCGTCGAGAATCTTTCCCATGTAAATGCCCGTCTGAGTTTCGGCTGGCTCGGCGAACGCCTGCTGGTCAGCCCGCGCTATCACCGCTGGCATCACGCCGTCGATCTGCCCGACGGCCGGAAATATCGCCATGGCTGCAATTTCGCCATCCTGTTCCCGATCTGGGACCGCCTGTTCGGGACCCAATACATGGGAGCCGGTCTGCCGCCCACCGGCGTTCACTCGCCGCTCCTTGCCTCGCCCGAGCATGCCGATCATTTCTGGGCCCAGCAGAAGGACGGCATGGCGGGCCTGATCAAGGCCTTGCGCTCCAAGCTATGGCCGGAGCGACGCTGAGCCTGCAAATACCTGTCTGGTAAATCCATTTAGCCGAAACGCGGTTTGCGCTTCTCGGCAAAGGCCTCGAGTCCCTCGGCGAAGTCCGGCTCGGCGGCACACCGGGCGAAGCTTGCCTGCTCGGCCGCCAGTTGGGTTTCCAGCGAACTCGAGAAGGACTGGTTGAGCAGCGCCTTGGTCCGGGCCAGCGCCCGGGCCGGCCCCGCTTTCAGCCGGGCGGCGAGTACCAGGCATTCTTCGTCAAGGCTGGCGGCTGGCACGGCGCGGTTGATCAGGCCGAGGCCGACCGCTGTCTGCGTATCGAAGCGCTCGCCGAGCAGCGCGATTTCCGTCGCCTTCTTCAGTCCGACCAGGCGCGGCAACGCCCAGGTGGCGCCGCCATCCGGTGACAGGGCGATGTGGCAGTAGGCCAGCGTGAAATAGGCGGAATCGGCCGCCAGGGCGAAGTCGCAGGCCATCATCAGCGACATGCCATAGCCGGCGGCGGCGCCCCGGACGGCAGCGATGACCGGCTTGTCCATGTGCCGGATATTGCGGGTGGTGGCATGTACTTGCGCCAGCCTGTCGTTCATGCGCGCCTCGACATCGCCAGCAGCGCGACCGGCGATCTCGGTGGCAAACCATTTCAGATCCCCGCCGGCCATGAAATGGTCGCCACTGCTGCGCAGGATCACCACGCGCGCATCGCTATCGGCCGCCGCGCGGGCAGTTGCCGTTTCCAGCGCGACTATCATTTCCCCGTTCAGTGCGTTGAGCGCCTCGGGCCGGTTCATGGTCAGGATGGCGATGCCATCGGCAAGCTGATAGCTGACAAGGGACATGAAAAATCTCCGATAACTTTTTTCGGTGCAATGTTCAGGCAGCGCCTGCCGAACGATGCGGCGAAACCTAGCCGCCTTCGTTTTCCTTGAGCTTCTCGATGACCAGCGGGAACGCCCCGGAACCGATCAGGGCGACGGCGGAAACGATGAAGGCCAGTCCGGCCATCGGGTCCTCGAGAACCGGATGCAGCGCAGCCCCGAAGCCGGCGATACTGATCAGGCCGGGGATGGCGCACAGCACGCCGAGCACAGTGAGGGCGATGAACGAGAACGGATAGCGGCGCATGGCGTAACTATAGACCAAAGACAGACCGCTACAGACGACGGCTCTGGTCGCCAGTTGCGAACCCGCACAGCGGCCGGTCGATGCCCCGACCGATGGCGATGACCTTGAACAGTTCGCCCATTTCATGCGGCATCAGCAACTTGTTGATGGCGCCGCTGGCGCGGATGTAGTCGGGAGTGCCGGGCTGCTCCTTGCCCAGCAGGTCGAGGATGCCGCAGTTGAGCAGGAACTGCCCCTGGCTGGTGTAACCGAGAAGATCGAGCCCGGCCGCATCGGCGGCGGCAATAATTGCCGTGAAATCGACGTGGACCGTGACATCCTGCAACCCTGGAAGGTAAAACGGGTCGGGATGCGAATGATGGCGGTAATGACACATCAGGGTGCCGCGCCCGCGTTGCTGATGGTAGAACTCACGGCGCGGAAAACCGTAGTCGATCAGCAGCAGCGCACCGCACCGCAACCGATGGCCCCATTCGCCAGCCCAAGCGCGCGCCGCCAGGCTGATTTCACTCTCGTAACCCGGCGGCAAACTGCACTGCGCGCCAATCTCTGCGGCGGCCGCGAGTAACGCACCGCTCGCCGGTCGCTCGTTCCACGTGAAACCACCCGCCGCATCGAGTTGGACACCACGCTCAAAGATGCCATCTTCCCGCCAGGCGACGACGTGGGCCGGCATGGCGTCGAGCAGTTCGTTGGCGACGACAACCCCGGAAAACTCTTCCGGCAGACGATCCAGCCAGTTGACGCGCGGCAGCAAGTGCGGCGCGCTGGCCGCTAGCGTGGCCTGCTGGCGTTCGCGCAGGTCGGCGGAAAGGTCGAGAATGTCGTAGCGCTGCGGCAAATTTCCGATGCGTTCCAGTTCGAGCAGCAAGTCAGCAGCCAGACGACCGGAGCCAGCGCCCACTTCCAGCACCAGCGGCCTGGAAGCGTCCATTATCTGCGCAACCTGGTGAGCCAGCGCACGCCCGAAAAACGGGGTCATCTCGGGTGCGGTGACAAAATCGCCGGCCGCCCCGAATTTTCTCGCCCCTGCCGAGTAGTAGCCGAAACCTGGCAGGTAGAGGACGATTTCCATGAAGCGCGCAAACGAGATCCAGCCGCCTCGGGCGCCGATTTCCCGGACGATCGCGGCAACCAGCGTGCGGCTATGGGTCGAGGCTTCGGGAGAAGGTTGGGGGAGACTCATGGCATTTCCGGAAAAGGGGCGATTCTAGCTTTCGACAGGTCTTTCCGGCGGGAAATTATCGGTATATCAGGGTAAACTTCGCCCTTTTTCGCGGTCGACCGCGGAAGGCAACGAAAGTCCGCCATGGCAACCTCGAACACCCTGCAAAAGCTCCGGAAATTCCTCGAAGGCCGCGTCGGCAAGGCGATCGGCGACTACAACATGATCGCGGATGGCGACACGATCCTGGTCTGCGTTTCCGGCGGCAAGGATTCCTACACGCTGCTCAACATCCTGCTGGCGCTGCAGCAGCGCGCACCGGTCAAGTTCCACCTGATCGCCATGAATCTCGACCAGAAGCAGCCGGGCTTTCCCGCCGACGTGCTGCCGCGCTATTTCGACTCGCTGGGGGTCGACTACCGCATCGTCGAGGCTGACACCTATTCGATCGTCAAGGACAAGATTCCCGAAGGCAAGACCACCTGCTCGCTGTGTTCGCGCCTGCGCCGCGGCATCATCTACCGGACGGCCAAGGAACTGGGCGCCAACAAGATCGCCCTCGGGCACCATCGCGACGACATGGTCCATACGCTGTTCCTCAACATGCTGTTCGGCGGCAAGCTGAAGGCGATGCCACCCAAGCTGGTAACCGACGACGGGGCGCACGTCGTCATCCGGCCGCTCGCCTATTGCCCCGAGAAGGACATCGCCCGCTTCGCGCGCGGCATGGAATTCCCGATCATTCCCTGCAACCTGTGCGGATCGCAGGACAACCTGCAGCGCCAGAAAATTCGCGAGATGATGGAAGACTGGGATCGCCGCTACCCGGGACGCAGCGAATCCGTATTGACTGCGATGCAAAACATCGTGCCCTCCCATCTGGCCGACAACGCGCAATTCGATTTTCGCGGCCTGACACTCGACACCGCAGTTGAAGAAGGCGATATCGCCTTCGACCAACCCGAGATGCCGCGCAGCGGTGGCGTTCCGATTGCGCTCGCGCCGAACTTTTGAATGATGCGCGACGAGACGGTTTTTCCATAAAATTCATGGACATGTGAAATACCTCACGACATGTCCGGTTTGTCGAATCCTATACTGACCGCATGTTGATCAATCCACTCCCGGAGTTAGTCATGCCGAAATCCGCAAACCGCGCCGGTGCGTTGGCGCTGGTCTACAGTGGTGGAGAATGCGATAATCCACGGTCCGAATCAGACCTTGACGTGATGAGCAACAAGCAACCCAAGATGATTGTGCTGTTCGCCGATGTATCCGGAAGCGCCCGACTTTTCGAGCGCCTGGGCGATACCGAGGCAGCCTATGCAGTCGAGCGCTGCGTCAAGCGCATGGAGCGCTCGATCGCCGGCCAGGGCGGACGCACGGTGAATGTCTCGGGCGGAGAACTGCTCGCCGCCTTCGAGTCCGCTGAAGAAGCCTGTCACGCAGCCGTGAACATGCAGTTGCGGGTCTCGAAGTTACCGCCGGTTTCAGGTCTCAAGCTGACGATCCGTATCGGCCTTCATGTTGGCGCTGGCGAAGCGGATGGACAGGCGATAAACGGCGACTCCGTCGCCATGGTGAAGCGCATCGCAAGCATGGCGCGCATCGACCAGATTCTCGCGAGTTCGCCGCTGATTGCCGAATTTCCAAAGCAGACATCGATCCTCAGCCGGCCCAAGCCGGATCTCGGGCGCGTCGAGGATGGCGCGAACAGTTTCGATCTGGTCGAAATCGACTGGCTGAGCCACGAAGAAAATCAACGCAAGTACGGCGTGACGATCGATTCGACGCCCAGTCAGTTCATGGCGGATGTCGATCGCCTGTGCATCCGCTATCACGGCGACGCCTTCCTGCTCGACGAGAAATCACCTTTCCTGACGATGGGGCGCGATCCGTCGAGCAAGCTGCTGATCGTTGACCGCAAGGCATCACGTTCGCACGGCCGGGTCGAGCGGCGCAACAACAGCTACTTTTACATCGACAGCAGCACCAACGGCAGTTATGTCAGCGTCGGCGGGCAGAACGAAGTCATGGTGCGGCGGCGTGAAATCGAACTCAAGGGCAGCGGCCGGATCTGCTTTGGCGGCTCGGCCAGCGATCCGAAGGCGGACTTCGCCGAATTCGAGCATCTTTAGCCGGGTTCACCCAGATCAAAAGGCCGCCCGCAGGCGGCCGTGGTGCGTCAAAGGCATCGGACGTGACCCTACGGCAAAAGCGCCCCGAAAATCAGTTGGCCGGTGCTTGAGCGTCGGCGACGCATTTCTTCATGAAGCTGCTCTTGGCAGCGCCAGCCAGTTTCTTTTCCTTGGCGGTCGCTTCGCAGGCAGCGCCCGCCTGATTGCCCTTGGCTTCCCCTTCGCACTTCTTGAGGAAACTCGTCCGGGCGGCGCCGGCCAGCTTTTTCTGGTCCGCAGTCGTTTCGCACGCGCTGCCGGCTCCTTGCGAGTCGGCCTGGCATTTCTTCATGAAACTGGTCTTGGCGGCGCCGGCCAGCTTTTTCTCGACGGCCATCGCCTCGCAGTTGTCCGCAGCGTAAACCGAGGAAAAGGCAAAACCGGCAAGCAATGCAGCAATCATGATCTTCATCGTGGGTCCCCTATTCTGGAAATGGTTACAGGCGGGGCAACTATCTGGCAATCAGACGTCGTCGTCAAGCATCATGCGCTGCTGTCGATCGACGAAATCCTGCATGCTGTCGATCCCGCGCAGTTGCAGGATGGTATTTCTTACCGCCGCTTCAAGCAGTACCGCCAGGTTGCGGCCGGCCGCAACCGGAATCACCACCTTGCGTACCGGCACGCCCAGGACCTCCTGCGTCTGGGCATCGAGTGGAAGGCGGGGCGCATCGGCGCTGGCTGCCGACTTCTGAAGATTGACGATCAGCTTCAGTTTCATTTTGCGCCGCGACGCGGTCTCGCCGAAGATCGTCCGGATATTGAGCAGACCAAGGCCGCGCACTTCGAGAAAATCGCGCAGCATGCCGGGACAGCGCCCCTCGACGGTCGCCGGGGCAATGCGGCCCATTTCGACGACGTCGTCGGCAACCAGGCCATGGCCCCGGGAAATCAGTTCGAGCGCCAGCTCGGACTTGCCGACACCGGAGTCACCGGTGATCAGAACGCCCATGCCGAGGACGTCCATGAACACGCCATGGAGGTTGACCGTCTCGGCAAGACGCGCCGAAAGGTAGATCCGCAGCAGTTCGATCACTGCCGAGCAATGCTTGGGCGACAGGATCAGCGGCGTATCCGATGCCTTGCAGGCCTCCAGCAGCGCATCCGGCGGCGTCAGTCCGTCGGCGACGATGACCGCCGGCGGCTCGGCCTGCAGCAACTCGCTAAACTGGTGCGTGAAACGGCGCTCGCCGATGCGCATCGCCCAGTCGTATTCGGCCCGCCCCATGACCTGCATGCGCTCGGGGTGAATGACGTTGATGTGGCCGACCACATCGGCGCCATAGTTGCTGGAACCCCTGATTTCAATGCGGCGATCGATGCGCTGACCGGCCACCCAGTTGAGCAGCAACTTTTCGCGATTGTCTTCGTAAAGCTGGTTCAGACTGATGTGGCCTGCCACGGGGAGATCTAGGCCTGGAAGAGGGCGACGATGGCAGCCGCATCCGGCGCCGCCATCAGCTTGTCGCGAAATGGCCGCTCGGAAAAACGCTGGGCGAGTTCGGACAGGATCTGGAGATGTTCCTCGGTCGCCTGTTCCGGCACCAGCAGGATAAACAGCAGATTGACCGGACGCCCGTCCGGCGAATCGAAAGGCACCGGTGTCGCGAGGCGCAGAAATGCCCCGGCGGCCTGCTTGAGGCCCTTGATCCTGCCATGCGGAATGGCGATCCCTTGGCCAAGGCCGGTGGAACCGAGTTTTTCGCGGGCAAACAGGCTGTCAAACACGACAGAGCGGGCCAGCCCGAGATGGCTTTCGAAAAGCATGCCGGCTTGCTCGAAGACCCGCTTCTTGCTGCTGGCGTCGAAGTCGAGAAGCACCTGCGATGCCGACAGGAGATTGGTCAGAGGATTCATGGGAAGCACAAAACAAAGGCTGCGGCGGGGTCGCCGCAGCCGTTCAGCGATCAGCCAGCCACTTGGTGGGCGGGCTTGTCGCCCCGATGGTGGTCCTGGACCTTTTGCTTGTATTTCTGGACCTGGCGGTCCAGTTTGTCAAACATCGCGTCGATGGCAGCGTAGAGATCGTCGCCGGATTCCTCGACATGCATGTCCTTGCCGGGCACATGCACCGTCACTTCAGCCTTCTGCTTCAGTTTCTCGACGGACAGAACCACGTTGACGCCAGTAACCTTGTCAAAATGGCGAACCACGGGATCCAGCTTGTTCTCGACGTACACTCGCAATGCCGGCGTAACTTCAATGTGATGACCAGCGATCTGCAGATTCATTTTTTCTCCTCTCACTACAGGGTCTTGCGTAAATTGACCGGCGGGATGTTGAGCGACTCGCGGTATTTTGCCACCGTACGTCGGGCTACAACGATTCCCTGCTGGCCTAGTATTTCGGATAATTGGCTATCCGACAAGGGCTTCTTGCCATCTTCGGCCCCGATCAGCTGCTTGATCAGCGCGCGAATGGCGGTGGCAGAGCAGGCGCCACCGGAATCGGTGGCCACATGGCTGCCGAAAAAATATTTCAGTTCGAAGATGCCACGCGGTGTCGCCATGTACTTCTGGCTGGTCACGCGCGACACGGTGGACTCGTGGAGGCCGAGGATGTCGGCAATTTCGCGCAGAACCAGTGGGCGCATCGCCACTTCGCCGTGTTCGAAGAACTGGCGCTGGCGATCGACAATCGCTTGCGTGACCCGGTGTATCGTCTCGAAGCGCTGCTGCACATTCTTGATCAGCCAGCGCGCCTCCTGCAATTGGCTACTCAGCTTGCCATTGCCGCGGCGCTGCTGTGCCAGCACTTCGGCGTAGAGCCGATTGACGCGCAACCGCGGATAGGCATCGGGATTGATGTACGCTGTCCACTTGCCCTTGAGCTTCTTGACGATCACATCAGGTGTTATGTAGCGCGCCTCGAGCTGCGAAAAGCGCGCGCCGGGCCGCGGGTCGAGCGTGACGATCAGCGCATGGGCAGCCTTCAGGGCGTCGTCATCGCAGCCGGTAAAGCGCTTGATCTTGACGAAATCGCGGGCGGCCAGCAGTTCGAGATGCTTTTCGACGATCAGCAGCGCCAGTCGATTCTCCGCGCATTCCGGCATCGAGCGGAGCTGCAGGGCCAGACACTCCTGGGGACTGCGGGCACCGATACCGGTCGGATCGAAGCTCTGGATGTGGCGGAGCGCGATATCCAGCTCTTCGAGTTCGATCTCGTATTCCGGGGGAAGCGTTTCCAGAAGCTCGGCCAGCGGCGTCGACAGATAACCGTCCTCGTCGAGCGCCTCGATCAGGAATACGACGAGACTGCGGTCCCGCCCCGACAACTGGGTCATGCCGAGCTGCCAGGTCAGGTGCTCGCGCAGCGACAAGGTGCCGGCATGGATATCCTGGGCATCGCTGTCGTCGTCCTCGTCGCGCCCGGCGCCGGTAAAGGTTCCGGCATCGGCGCTCCAGCGGTCGTCGTCGACATCGGAAGGCGTGGCCGGAACGGCCTGCTCGCGGTCGTCCCGCGCATCGCGCTCTTCACGTTCATCATGATCGGCGCGTTCGACCGCGTCGCTGCGCGGCGCATCAAACTGCTGGGCCGCCGCGAACGACTCCGAGGCGCCATCGTCATCACGCTCCAGCATCGGGTTCTCGAGCAGATAGTTCTCGATTTCCTGCTGCATCTCGACCGTCGACAGCTGCAGGAGCTTGATCGACTGCTGCAACTGGGGTGTCAGCGCCAGATGCTGGGAGAGTTTTAACTGGAGTGCCGGTTTCATTTATCGGGTCGGATGCGCAATCCTGCGATCAGAGCTTGAAGTGTTCGCCAAGATATACCTTGCGCACACTTTCGTTCGCGACGATTTCAGCAGAACTCCCGGCAGCCAGCACGTGTCCGGCGCTGATGATGTAGGCGTGATCGCAGATGCCGAGCGTTTCGCGCACATTGTGATCGGTGATCAGCACGCCGATTCCCCGCTCCTTGAGGAAGCGGATGATCTTCTGGATTTCCAGCACGGCGATCGGGTCGACCCCGGCAAACGGTTCGTCGAGCAGGATGAAACGCGGATTGGTGGCCAGCGCGCGGGCGATCTCCACCCGCCGGCGCTCGCCGCCGGACAGCGCAGCCGCATTGATGTGGCGGACGTGGGCAATATGCAGTTCCCCGAGCAGGCCCTCGAGGCGATCGCTCAGTTCCGGCTCCGGCAGATCCAGAAGTTCCAGCACGGCACGGATGTTTTCCTCCACCGTCAGCTTGCGGAAGATCGATGCCTCCTGCGGCAGGTAGGAAAGCCCCTGACGCGCCCGATTGTGCATCGGCAGGTGCGTCAGCCGGGTATCGTCGATGTAGACCTCGCCGCCGTCGGCCGGGACGAGACCGACGATCATGTAGAAACAGGTTGTCTTGCCGGCGCCGTTGGGGCCAAGCAAACCAACTACTTCGCCGCTCTTGACCTCGAACGAGACATCCTCGACCACGGTGCGCGCCTTGTACTTCTTGCGCAGACTCTGCGCCGAAAGCTTTAAATTCGGGGCTTCGCTCATTCGTCGCCTCCGCGCATCACCCGACGAATCGCTTCGCTGGAGAATCCCCGATATTGCAAAAAACGCATCTGTTTGGCCCGTTCTTCCACGCTCTGCGGGAGTTGACGGAATTTTCTCGCCCAGACTGCCCGGCACCGTGACGCCTCGTCGCCGCCTTCAGGCAACGCTGCGCTGATGTCTTCATCGCTGACTCCCTGCTGCCGCAGTTCCTGCTTCAGCCGCGCATCGCCGTAACGGCCGGCGCGCGCTACCACGCGCTGGGTGGCAAAGCGCTGATCGGACAGCAGGCGCTCGGCCTGCAAGGTATCGAGAACTGCGTCAAGTTGCTCGGGCGATTCGGCGGCGGCGGCAAGTTTCACCTTCAGCTCGGCCCGGCTGTGATCCCGCCGGGTCAGCAGCCGCAGCGCGGCAACCCGCAGCGCCTGTCCGGAATCAGGCATCGCCCGGCGCCGACTTGGTCGGCTTGATCACGGTACTGCTGGCTGCTTCACGGATACCCGCCTCGATTTCCTGCGCCACTTCGGGATGGCTGCGCAGGAACTCGCGGGCGTTATCCTTGCCCTGGCCAATCTTCTCACCCTTGTAGGCATACCAGGCGCCCGATTTGTCGATCAGCTTGTGGGCGACGCCCATCTCGACGACTTCGCCCTGACGGGAGATGCCTTCACCGTAGAGGATGTCGAAGATGGCTTCGCGGAAGGGCGGGGCGACCTTGTTCTTGACGACCTTGACCTTGGTTTCGCTGCCGATGACTTCGTCGCCCTTCTTGATCGCACCAATGCGGCGGATGTCAAGGCGAACCGAAGCGTAGAACTTGAGCGCGTTGCCGCCGGTCGTCGTTTCCGGCGAGCCGAACATGACGCCGATCTTCATGCGGATCTGGTTGATGAAGATGACCAGCGTGTTGGTCTTCTTGATGTTGGCGGTCAGCTTGCGCAGGGCCTGGCTCATCAGGCGGGCGTGCAGGCCGACCATCTGGTCGCCCATTTCGCCTTCGATTTCAGCGCGCGGGGTGAGGGCGGCGACCGAGTCGATGACGATGATGTCGACCGAGCCGGAACGGACCAGCATGTCGGCAATTTCGAGGGCCTGCTCGCCGGTGTCCGGCTGCGAGATCAGCAGGTCGCCGACATTGACGCCGAGCTTCTGCGCGTATT
>ENA-UOWG01002394-UOWG01002394.1-activated-sludge-metagenome-genome-assembly--contig:-NODE-2394-length-16113-cov-5.900859_pt1 | contig 16113 bp, 2 predicted proteins | sample MGYA00238147_ERZ761563 | MGnify/ENA primary metagenome ERZ761563 (study PRJEB28884, sample SAMN05720216) | anaerobic digester metagenome | isolation source: active sludge of municipal... | reverse complement strand
AACTTTTAATTGACATGCACCATTTACACATTCATGAGTATCAGCACAAGCAGGATTACATACTTTTTCTAAGTTTTTTTGATTTTGTTCATTATTTACAGGAGGAGTTACTTCTTTTGCAACACATTTTCCTGATTTACAATCAAAACCTTCAGGACATGCTTTCTTCCCTATTCCTAAAATTCCAGTATTACATTCTGCATTTTTGTCTGGAATCATTGCGTTTATTAAACCAGATGTTGCACCAGTAAATAATCCGTCTCTTACTCCGTTAAATAGGGCAACTTGCCATTTTGCAGAGTCTTTGACTTCTCCTTGTACTTTTACTGTTTGACCATAACAACGGTTGATTATATTTCCTGTATCAAAGCTTTTTGCTTTTACTTCTTGTCCTGTGTTTTCTGAGTATTGATATCTATAAAGATCATATTCGTATCTGTCAAGGTCAAGACATTGAGTGTTAGGTCTTACTTCTACTCTAACTTTTCCAACATTTCTCTCGTGTCCTCTTGCTCCACCAACTTTAGAGTAAACATTTAATAAATATACTCCTGGCATTGCACCCATTGACATTACTTTTATTTCTTCACTACTTCCTGTTGCTGGAACAGTTATGTTTTCTTTTGGATTTAATACAAGACCATTACATTCATCACATGAAAGTCTATAGACTGTTTGAGATCCACAATTTTTATTTTCTATAGTAAATGAATCTGCTTCTCCAGTTTCTTTTGCTGTTAATACTTTCTTTGAAAGAACATAACAGTCACTTAAGCTTACTACGTGTAGTGTAAACTTATATTCGGTTAATAGTTCTTGACTTCCTTGGTTTGTTGTATTTAGAGATCTAAATATTATTTTTCCTTTTATATCTCCTGTATATCTTCCAACAGGAGTGTATCTTAAATTAACACTATATACTTTTTCTGAATCTACAGTATCATAAATTGATTTAAAATATCCGTGTGATAATTCTACTTTTCTTGTACCAACATCTACAGTAAATACACCTAATGGATTGCCTTCAAATTCTACCTTTGCAGACAAGCCTCCGTTTAATGGAACAGGTCTACTATTTACCCCACAGTTGTTTTTCAAAGTAAATTGTGTATCTACATATTTATCAACAACTGTTGTTTCCCACATTCCTTCTGAAAGAGTAATACAATTGGAATTATCCATTAATCCTTCAAAACCAACAGTTATTGTTACTGGAAGTTCCATTTCCCAAGAATATTGCTTATTATATTTGTCTCTTAATTTAATAACAAGATTAGAAGACAAATTCTTTACTTCTTTAAGTGTTTGAGCTCTTGGGCTTGTAAAGAATTTTGCATCAATTTCTTTCTTATTATTATAAGTTGTTTCATCTTTTACAATTCCTGGAATTTCAATATCATAATATCCAGATAATGCTGTATTTATTCTTGCAATATCTAGTGATTCTAATTTTGTTTCATCTCCAACAAATCTAATTGACTCAATTACTAAAGAATTTTCACTTAAATTTTCAATAGTGAATTTTGCAGTCTCTTCTGTTTTTGTATTGATGTTTAATGAAACACCAATTTTAGTTGGAGTTACTTTAAATATATTCTCTGTAACTTCAATTTCAGAAATATGTGTCTCATACTCTGGAGCTTGAACATAAACATAAACTTTATTTCCTGTTTCTTGACCAGGTATGTTTGTAATTGAAACTTTACCTAAAGCGCCAACTAAAACATTAGAAATTAAATCTTTTTTGAATCTATCTTTTACACTAACAGTAACTTGTTTATCAACTTCAATTCCTGTTTGTTCATCTTTAATTTCTAATTCTAAATTAAAGTTTTTACCTGATGGAATAACTTCAGGGGTTATTTCTACTTTAAATGTTTTATCTGATAAAACATGTATGTTAATTAATCTTGTAAATACAATTCTTTGATCAGAAACATATTGTAATAATATTTGTCTGTCTCCTTTTAGACTTGGAACAAATTGTATTTCTCCACTTATTGTACTGTGTGGATTAAATTGTTGTGTTGTTATTTTATATTCGTAAGTATCTGGGATTACATTAATATTTGTGTGTGATGAATTTGGTTGTGTAAAGTTTATATCTTTAAAGATAAGTCCTTTATCTGCATTCTTTATTTCAAATCTTGAATTATTTGTATATATTCTGTCTTTATTGTTATTAATTAAACCAAATCTTAATTTATAATTCTGTTGTGGTTTTGCATTATAGTTATCTACTACGTCTTCTCTTAAGTCTTCATCTAAGTTTGTGATATTTAATGTAAAACAGAAATCATCAGAACACGCTTGTTCTTCTCCAATATTGAAACTTTCTGTTTTGTAGGTCATGTATTCTACATCATCATTATTTGTATTATCTACTGGATCACTTTCATATTCTTCATCTTCATTATATCCAAAACCTAAATAATGAATATCTACTTTTTCTCCATATGCTGCATCATCTTTAACTTTTAAATCTGCCATTATTGTATATGCTGTTGCATAGTCTCTGTTATTGATTGGATTAAAGATAACCTTTGCCCATTTTGCATCTCCTTCTGTTCTTGTGTCTACATCGTCTTTTCCATCATAACCATCTTCTGAACTATATTGTGTAAATTTTTGTATTTCTGAGTTTGGTAAAACTATATCTTTAATATAAATACTATCGTTTTCCATATATGGGGTGTTTGAAGAACCTGTTCTTAATATTGCTCCAACTTCTTCAAATTCTTCTAAATCAGAATCCCACCTTTCTGAAGGAATTAATAATAAAAATTTTGCTTTGTATTCTGCTCCACTTCTTATGTATCCATTTAATCTACTTCCTGAATCATTAAAGAAACCTAAAAATTCAATCTTTGGTTTTTGAGAAGCATTAATTTTATTATATAAAGTTACTTTTAATTCGTTTGTTTCATTTGGTTTAATATACACAAATTCAGACTGTGTTGAACCAAGATTTGAAATAATATCAGAAACAACAACATAAACGTCTTGATCAGAAACAATTTCAGTTATTTCATAAGTTCCATCTATGTTTGCTAAATCTCCACCCCAAATTGGTGTTCTAGAATTATATCTATCAAATAATAATATGTTTGCATGTGGAACTGCCTCTCCGTCCTTATCCACAACTGTTACTAATAAATTTCCTTTTGTTATTTCCATTGGTATTATTTTTGCTTCAGCTGTTGTTGCATCTCTAACATTAAATTCAAATTCTTCACTTAATCCTATTGATGAACCCTTAAATGCTTTAGCATAATAGTTTCCAGAACTTACAACAAAAGTAACATTACCATCACTATTTGTCATTTTTGGTTTATAGTCTGTTAAAAATCCTGTATCAGAACTATATAACACAACTTGTGCATTTGGAAAACCTTTTCCTGTTTCACTATTAATTACTCTTAACTTTAATTGAGCTGCTGTTGTTGGAGTAATTTGTTGTAAAGTTATTGTAACTGTTGGATTAGTTGGATAGTTTGCTACTGCAACAATATTACTTTGGGAAGCAATCAAATAATCTTCTTTATCTACAACAACCCTATATCTTTTTGTAAGATCATAAACTGCCAAATATGCTTGGCCATCTGAATCTGTTGTATAGCTTGCAATATCTACATTATCATTATCTATGTATTTTAAAGTTACGGTTGCACCAGAAATTGCTTGATTATTACTTTTTTTAACTTTTACTAGTATATATCCTGCAATATTTCTAGTCATTGTGATTGGTTGATTTGTATTACTTGAAATATATACAGAAGATTGTGCTTGACCATATTCTGCATTTGTTCTAGTGTCTGTAACTTTAAGAGTATAACTTCCAGACTCTAATCCTGTAATTGTACAAACTCCATTTGCAGTTAAACAATTTCCGCCAATTATCTCAACATTATTTTGATATAGTTTTGCTTGCATTGAAGACAATGGATTTCCTGCTTCATTATTTACTGAAATATATAGAGAATATGTTTGTTGTTCTTCAAAACCAATACTTAATTTTGTTAAATCAATCATACTTGTTTGTGGAGAAATACTTACTCCATATTTTGTTTCATAACCTTGTATTGAAATTGATTGAGCAACTAACTGACAGGCACTATCTGCTTGTACTTCTACAACTCCTCCAATAACTGTTACTGTTCCTGGAGCAATTGGCCCTAAATTTCTACAACTAAAAACAATAGAACCATCATTTGGAATATTTGCACTTGTTAAAGAATCAACTAAAGAAAAATTATAATTTACTTTTTGAGTTTCAGATTCTGCATTATCTAAATAGATTACAATTTCTTGATTGTCTGAAATTACAAAATTATTTGAATACTTTTCATAATTAGAACCAGAATAATCAATAGAAACATATATCTCTGAATCTTTCTTTAAAGAAATTGGTTCAGTTGTACCGTAATCATCTGTTGTAAGTCTAAAATTATCTGTTTCTGTAGATACCATTATTGGTGCAAGAGGCACAGAATTTCCTTCATCATCAAGAACAGAGAAACTTATTGTTGCTTCTCCTTTTCCCTGAATTGAAGGTATCATCAAAAATATCCCTGCAATAAGCATTATAATAATTAAAATAAATAGCAAAAAAGAAGGCATTACTTTGTCTATCTTATCTGTTACTTTGTACAACCCTGTTTTTTCTACAAAATCATACCATTTATTTTCAAAGAAATAATATATATTTTTTAGTCCCATTTTTACACCTTTTAATTATTATATTGTTTTATTTTTTTACTCTTTTATTGCTTATTAAAATTAATATTTACTAATGCTAATTGTGGACCATTTACATTTACTGATTGATTTGCAACAATTGTATATGTTCCATCTAAATTTTGATTTCCTGTTGTATTAAGAGTACCTTGTGTTGTAACTCTTATTGTGCCCATTAGGCCTGCGCTTGCAGTCCCATTTATTGTTAAGGTTACATTATTGCCTGAAATTACGGCTGTACCACTTGTAATATTTACTGTTGCATTTTGGTTACCACTTTCAAATTTTACAACCCCATTTAATTTTTTATTAGCTAAATCCATTGTTAAATTATCTCCAATAACATTTACTGTTGTTTGACTTGTTACTGAAGTATCCACACTAAAACTTCCACCAGTAATTGTTAAATTTGCAATAGTCTGAGTTGTAGTTGATTCTGTTTGTGTTGTTTGTTGAGGTACTTGTGCTGTTTGTTGAGATGTTGTTGGTTGGGTCTCTACTTCTACAACTTCTACAATTGATTTATCTGCGGGATTAATCCACAAATTAAATGTGCCATTATTAAAATTAAAACACATCTTTTCTTTTTGTATACTCTTAATCATTCCATTTACTGTTGCTGTGTCAGCATCTAATTTACCAACATAACCTGTAACTGTTGTTAGGTTCTTTGGTATAGCATAACCATATGCTTTATTGTCTGAAACATTTGTCATTTGTAATGATATTGGAGTTACATTGAATAATAATTCATTTCTTGAATATATTCTTAATTGATGTTCTAATTTTGATTTATCTGCTGAATTATTAAATACAAATATTGTATTTCTAAATGTTGTTGGTCTACTATTATAATTTAATAATTGATATCCATTTGTTGAAGAACCTGTTCTTTGTATTGTTTGTTTTATTAATTTTTGTTCTTCGGCACTTAATCTCCATTCCATGTTTTCAACTAAATTATTATATTTCTCTTGAGCTAAGTATTCTACACGATAATCATTTGCAACTGTAGAAACAATTTGTATTGGTCTTATGTCTTTAAATAAAACATTTGAAATTGCATTATTTGCTGTATTTGCTTTTAATACAATTCCGTCTTGTACTTTTGCCCAATTGTTAAAACTATTTATTAATTCTGTTTGTTTTCTTTCTCCTCTTTCTTCTGTTTTGAATGGTATTCCGCCATAGTTATAGTAGTATGCATTTACTGGGTTTGTAAAGAAGATATTTTGCTTATAATTGTTATTTGTACTGTATGCATCTACTCCCGCATTTATTGCTGTAACATCATAATTTGCTTTCTTACTTGAAGAATTATTTATATCTAAAGTTATCTTATATGTTGCTGGAGAACTAATTTGTTTTATTTCTGAACTTGATTTTAAATTTAATTCCCAAGCATTGTTTAAAAATTGTGGTTTAGACAATATATCTTTTGTTGCTCCGCTTTCTAAACTGCCATATGTTTTTGCATTAATTATTACTGGAGTTAATGTGTCTCCATAATAAACGTTCATTGAATTAATAAATCTTCTTAAATATTCACTTAATAGTTTATTTTCTGCATCAGATAATCCATCAATTTCTGTTGATAAATTACTTGTTGTATTTAAGAAGGTATTTACATTAAATTGATATCTTTTAATTGTATTTGTATTCTCGAAAGTAATCTTTGTAGATCCTGCCATCTTTGTTGTAAATGCTTCTACTTTTTCTGCATTTAAATCAATTGGCTCTAATCCTTCTATAGCCCCAACAGGTATTGCAATTTCTATAATTGTGTATTTTCTTAATGCCTCCGGAACTGTGTTTATTATTGCTCTTAATTTTGTTATTTTTAATTTTGTTTCTTCTGCTGAATCAATTGCATTACTACTTACTGCATTTTCAATTAATTCTTTATTTAATGGATTCTTATCTAATAATAATTCATTCTTTGCAATCTTTGCAACAGAATCAGACTTTAAGAATTTTATTCCATCTAATTCTATAAATTTATTATTTGCTAAATAATCCATTTTTTGTGAAAATGCAATTCTTAATTGATCTTGATCACAATAAATGTATCCATAATCACAAGTGTTGTGTTTAATTTCTGCTGGATTCCATGTAAACAATAATCTATTGAATCCATAGTTGTCATAATTAGATCCTGTAAAACCTAATTTCTCAAATCCTTTAGGATCAAGACATTCTCCATCTTGTAATCTTGGACTGTCTTTTAAATATTCTGGAACATTTGTTTTCTCAATGTAACCAAAGGTTCCAAGATTTGCACTTAATGCAAACTTTACTTTATATACTGATGAATCTTTAAATATCCACCATTTTGGATTCATTATTGTAAATATTTTTTCTTTTGAAACATCTGTTTCTTCTCTATATACTGCTCTATCAAATTTACCATCTGCTGTATTTAATGGAGTTAATGGTCTACTTAAACAAACTTTAAAGATTGTTCCTTTTTCAAAGAAATGTATTTCTGAAATTACTTCTCCGTTTTGTATTCTTCCTTTTTCGTTTTTATCTATATATGACTTTTCAGTTAATTTCTCAAAAATACTTGGACTTGCTTTCTTAAAGTCTGAAATTACTCCATTAAAACAAACTCTTGCGTCTGTTTCATTATTAAAGAAATCACTTTTATCATCTAAATATGAATCTTTAATTTTTACTAATATTCCAATTGCACCAGAATTATCATTTAATGCAAATTCAGTAAACTCTATTGCTGGACCTGCAGGTATTTGATTTGAATTCCCTGTTGTAAAGTCAATGTTTATTCTTGTACTTACATCTGCATTTGTAGTTCCTGGTGTTGTTCCTGTCCCTGTTGTTCCGGTGCCTGTGTCTGTATTTGTATTTGTTTCTTCTGTTTTGTTTTCATCAACATAACCTAACCATTGTAAATTATCTGTAAATGTTAATTCTTCTTCTTTCTCTCCACCTTGTAATCTTGGAGTAGAATAACTTATTCCAAGTATTGCTGTTAAATTAATTGAATTGCCAATATCAAAGTAATTTTTTCTTAGATTTGATATTGTTTTTGCTGTTGTGTCATTATCATTATTTAACATCTTTCTTCCAATCTCTGGATTTCTTCTTACTCCAACAGTCATTATTTCAATTCTTTTTCCTTCTTCATATCTGTAGGTTTTCTTTGGTCTTAATGTTGCATTTACATCTCCTATTGAGAAGTATTGAACATCTCCAATCATTAATACATCTGGATTTAATATTCTTAATGATGTTAATGCAAACCCTGCATCATAACAACTATTTATTACCATTAATTTTTGTATATCTGTAGTGTATGTAAAATCAAACTTTGTTTTAGGTACAATTATACAATTTTCAGGTAATATCTCTAATGGTCTATTTACTATTACAGGCAAATCTTTTACGAAAGTATATTCTTCTATTGCATCATCTGTTGGTTTTGCAGACATTGCAATTTTATATTCACCTAATACTTGTCCACCTTGAACAGTTAATGTCTTACTTTCTCCTTTCTTTAATGCCATCTCTTGACCTGAACTAATAATTACACCAGCTAATGAATCAAACTTTAATTCTACTTCATCATAACAACTATTTTTAACTTGTATTTGTGCTGCTTGACAACCTGTTTGCCCGTTTGTCATTCCAGACATTGGATACCCTTGCATTCCTTCTGTAAAATTGTTATATGGGAAGTTTTGATTATTATAGAAATCACTCATCGCATAGCTTGGGGCATATGCTGTTGATTGCCAATATGATTGACCAGGAATAGTTGTTGATTGTTGATTGTACATTGTTGGATCAAAATTTTGTGAGAAATTTGTATATGGGCCCATTCCAAACATATTATTGTATAATGAAACTGGTGCACAATATGGCACAATAATTTGAGTTGTTGGTGTTTCAATACAATTGATATAATTGTTTATAATTATCTTTGGCAAATGTTCTGAAACAATTGTATCTACTCCATTTATGTTTGCTCTATTAGATGTCAATCTTATTACTGGGGTAGATATTCCACCTTTTGTATTATTATTCATCTTATATATTAGTTTTATAGTTGCTTTCTTTCCAGCATCTAAACTATTTAATACTTGTATTTTTTCTTCTAATGCTAATTTCTTCTCTTGAGCACCAATAACTACATAAAAGTCTCCAAGTTTTTTGGTGTCTTTATAATTTGATTCTATAAATATTTTATTTAAAGAAACTGGAACCTCTCCTACTTGACAATCATTTGTAATATTTAAATTATAAGCATATTCTGTATCTGTCATTCTTATTTCTGTTTCTTCTGGATCAATAATTAAACAATTGGTATTATCAATTGCTTGACCAAAAGTAATTCTTATTGTTATTGGAATAGATATTTGCCAGTTCTTTTCAAAATTTGATTCATTTACAGTAATCAACAATGTTCCTTTAATTGTTTTTTGTGTCATTAAATCTATTCCTGCTTCGGTTAATCTTGCAGTTAAATCTAATGCAACCTGTGAATTTGGTTCAAATATCATACCTTGAGATGCACTTGTTAATTTTACATATTCTGAATTAACATTTGTTTTTATTGATGTTATTGATAATGGTAAAACTGTATTATTAATTAAAATTATATTTGTAGATGTAGAATAATTTTGAGAAATATCTATATTTAGTTCTATAGATTCTGGAATTGTAGTTATAATATTCTCAGTAACAACATACTTAATTGTATTTGTTCTATATCCTTGTTTTCTTACATTTATTTCTATAACATCATTTATATTTGTTGCAGGTAATATAAATGTAAATAGACCTTCTCTGTTTGTTTTTCCATCAATGATTGGTTTTGAGTTAATCTTAACAAATACACTTGCATCCATTACTGATTTATTTGTATCATCCATTACCCCAATTATTGCATTGTTTGGAATATATGGCACAACCATCTTTGGTAAGAATTCTACAGTAAAATTCTTTGAAGGTTTTAAATCAAATAATATTTTCTTTTCAAAGACTGCGTCTCCATTTGAGCTAATCTCAATTACTAATTCATCACTAATATCGTTTATTACAGATAAATCAACTTCGCCTGTTACTATGTCGTTAGCTGAAATACTTCCTATGTCAATATCTGAAAACTCTGTATCTACTATTGGTAAGCTTCCTGCTGGACTAATAGTATAGCTATTTAATTTAATTGTTTGACCTGTTGTTGAAATTTTAATTGTTGCATCACTTACTGGTCTTAAAACTCCAAATCTAAATTTAAATTTATAATCTGTCCCATCTTTTGCTGAAAATTTATCTATTACTCTTTTATCTTGAGATGTGTTTTTTTCTCTAAATGCAAAAGAATAACAAATACTACCATCACAGTTACTTGTATCTCCTACAAAGATTGGCAAATTTTTAGCATAAGCATATAGTGCTTGCTTTGTTGAAGAACTTGTACTTGTTCCGATTGTTGCATCTAATGGGTTTCTTAATACTGTTGTTCCTTGTTGATATTCTGCTCTATAATAGATTGATTGATTTGTTGTAGCACTATCTAACACTACAATTTCTGCATCTATTAAATAAGAACCAACAACTGGGTTATCTAATACTAAATTTACCCACTTTGTGTTTTTTGTAACAATTGATGCTAAATCTTTTGTTTCTCCAAAGCAAGGTGTATAATCTAAAGAGCCAATCATTTTGCTTCCAGCAAAACTTACTTGTTTAATATAAATAAAATCTTCATTTGCAGAATAGGTTCTAGTACCACAAGTGTCTCCTTCTCCTGTTCTTAAATGAGCAACAACTTTAGAATATTTTTTATCTACATTTAATAAAAATCTAGCTGTTTGAGTTTGTCCTGGAATAATACTTGACACAATCTCTCCTGAACTATTATAAAAACCAATAAATTCTATGTTTGAAGAACTTGAAATTTTTGCAGGGATAATTATTGTTTCATTAAAGGTATTCTCTGCAGGAACATTATATTGTTTTGTTATTACATTTCCTTGATCTGTTTCAATACTAAAAAATACAGTTTTATCTGCTCTAATGCTTATGATTGCAAGACCGCTCTCATTTGATGTTGTTCTTTTCTCTTCCATTTCTTTATTATTTTTTACATCATAAACTTTTATTGGTGCAGAAATTGGATTTTGACTATCATCCATTATTACTAAATTATATGTCCCTTGACCTATTTCTACAATTGCATAAACTTCTTCAATTTCTCTTTCTTTAACTGTGAAATTATTTGATTTTCCTGTAAATTTACCTGAAATTGCTTCTACAAAATATGTGCCTTCTGGATTTAAATTATTTACTACTACTTTACCTGAAATATCTGTTGTAACAACTTTTACAACTTCGTTATTTAGAACATCCCATATTTTTACTGTGGCATATTCTATTCCTTTTCTTTCACCATCAACAACATTTATATGTGCAGGATAATTTCCTGTTTCAGTCATTGATCTTAAACTAATATCTATAATATTTGAAGAAATACTTGCAGTTTGAGATTGTAATAAATAGCCTGGCTTATCTAAAGTTAAAATATAAGAAACATTTTCTTTAATAGGGAATTTTACTTGTCCATTAACTTCTGTTGCTCTAGTATCCATTATGTTTCCAAGTCTTGATAATTTTACATTAACTCCTTCTAAAAGAGCACCTGTTACTTTATCTTTTACTCTTACTTCAATAAAACCAATAATATCTTTTTTTAATTTTAAATCTAAAGTATTCATTCCTTGTTTTATCTGAATAAAAGAAATTAAATTATTTTGATAATCTGATTTTGTAATTGTAGAATATATTGAATTTGGATCAGAAACTAAAACATAATATTGCTTGTTTACTATTACGCTTTCTGAAATCATTATTCCATTTTGATTTGTTGTATCACTATCAATCAACATATCTGTTGCCTTATCATAAATAGAAACATTTACATTTGCTAAATTAAACAAAGAATCTTTATCTTTTACTGTTATAGAAAGAGTACCATAACTTATACTTTCACTAAATCTTACTTCTCCTACTGTTCCTTCTTCTGGGATATTAGGAGTATAGTCGTTTCTTCCTAAGATAGTTACTGTTAATCTTCCACAATCTTTTGGTATATCACTTAAGGTAATTAATCCCTCTGTTATTGTATTTTCACTTGTATAATTCCCATTTGTACATTCAAAAATTACATCTAATTCTTCTAATAATAACTCCCCAGATTGTTTTTTGAAAGAAATTGTTTTTGTACTTTGATATTCTATTTTTTCAATATTAATTAAATGATATTTTGTTGTTGGATTTAAATCATAATAATCTCTATCAATTAATTTATAAGAAGCATCATCTAATTCTAATTCATATAATTTAGTTTTATCTAAATCACTTAGATAGACAACACCTGAATTGTCGGTAGTTACTGTATCAGAAACACCATTTAATTTTATTTTAATATCTGTGTCTTGTATTGGGTTTTGAGTCTCATCAAAAAAAGCAATTCTTACTTCATTTGAGCCAATTGATGTAAAATTAGATACTAATAAGAATATTATTAATGCAATTAATGCAAGAACAATTAACGAAAAAATAGGGAAAGTAGATATTCCGTTTTTCTCAAGAGGATCAATTATTTTATAAAGATTTATTCCTTTTTCCTCCAAATTATCAAGCATTTCAAAATATTTATCTTCTAGGCTGTAGTAGAATTCTTTTAAACCCATTTTTTAAGACCTTTTTTCGTTTTTATATATTATATTATAGATAATATAATTGTTTATAAACATACCTTTTTTATATATTATTTAATGACTAAAAAGGTTTATAAACTAATATTAATTAACTGATATAAGTTATTTATTCCACTACACCACACTTTGCACCATCTCCATCGGCTTTTGTATAACAAGTCCATTTATTTTCAAAATCTCCTTCAAGATCTGGAGGTGTGCCAGAAATATACCCTTTTCCATCAGCTGTAAGTGTATTCCATAAATTTGTGGAACTAGGGAAGAAAAAAGGCGCATATGTATCTCTTAATTCTACATTTATTGAAACAGGAGTTGTTATTCCATTATTTGTGTAGTTTTCTCTTACATAATATCTTGGATCCGTTTCTATAAACTTAAAAGATAATACAGTTTCTCTTAATTCAACACAAGTAAAATTAATACTTGCGGCACTTGAATTTGCACCTACACTTTTGTTATTGTGTTGTAAATACCAGGTATTATATTCATCCCAAATATAACTAGATTTATTATCATTTAAATATATTCCAATACCACCTGCAATTCCTGAAATATCTTGTAATGCTGAAAAAGTAGTTGATGGATAATCACCTATGTTTATCCCTGAAACAGTTTCTTGCTCTATTATTTTTTTAGTTTTTTCCTTACCTTCCGCTTCTGCTTTTATTTCCATAAAATTAAGGTCTCCGTGTGTGTTCCCTTCCATTATTAATCCGGTATTTGGATATGCTGCACCAGAAAGTGATTGTAATTGATGATTTAAAACTGCTTCATAAAATGTATTAAATTGTTCTTTCATGTTGCTTACATCTTTTGAATCATAATTTCCAGAAAGAGATATTCCTGTAAGAATTGACGGTACACCTCCTGAAAATGAAGTTGTAGGAACTTGATTACATTTATTATCAAATCCTTTTTTTGTTGGTGTTTGAAAAAAGTTTGGGCGAGGAGAACAAGTTCCTGGATCACAATAACCAAGTCTTGCTTGCTCTAAAGTGTTGTGAAGTTTTGGGTTAAATAAACCAGTGTACTGCTCTGATGTTGCTGGAAAATCCTCTTTTTCTGCATCACCCAATGCAATTCTTCTTACCACTCTAAATGCCTGAAATCCACGCCATGGCATATATATTTTATATACTTGTCTGTTTAATATTGGTCTTTGAATAACTTGGTTTGTTTTATATCTTAAAACAGTTATTATTGGTAACATCTCATAATTTTCGTCAGATAATTTTGTTGTATCTAAAGTTAAATAGAAAGAACCAACACAATCATCACCATCTTGATTACAATCTACTATATTTACTTTCTGTCCGCCATCTCTAAATATTTGTTCTATAATTTCATTAAAATTTTCATTTTCTTGGTAAACCCCTTGTGCATTAACCGAACCAACATCTTTTTTTATTGTTATTGCATAACCAGGGGGATTTGCTTTATATTCTAGATTATAAAGTAAAGATTGAGCAAAATAACCTGCAAAATTTCTTTCAAAAAAAGTATCTTTTACAAAATCATCTGTAAATTCTGTCCAATTCATGTCTATGTGCTTTCTTTGTATTCTAAATGGATTGTTTGGATCTGATTTAGTTTCTTCCCATTTAGATCTTAAAGAAATTAAAAAAGTATTAAATGCATCGGCTTTTGCTAAATCTCCCATTGTTATTAAATCAGACATAGATGCTTGATCTTGAATTAAATCTAAATAGGTTTCTTCTGTCGCAATCATGTTAAATACAAGAGCTAAAGATATAGATACTAATATTAAAGAAATTAACGCAGTAAATAAAGTAAATCCCTTGTTATTTAATTTCATTTTAAATAAATAAAGAAAGAAAGAGATATAAAGGATTATGCTGTCTTTGTAACAAATTGATCATAAAGTGTATAACCGTTTTCAGGAATTACAATTTGATAAACATTTTTAGATAAATTAAATCTTCCACCTTGTGATTGGAATAATGGTTCAAGATGAGATTTATTTCCCCATTGATGTATTATATATTGTGTCGATCCATTCTGTTTTCCTACATACAAAACAACATGAGAAGGATCGCAATTTAATGATCCTCCATAGTTCCTTAATGTTAAAGCTGCACCGGGTATTAAATAATTTTCAAAATCTTCATCTGAATCTCTTCCACTTTGCCAAATTACTTTATTTCTGGTTCCAAAATTTACTGTTGCACTATCACATGCGTTTCCGCGATTATAAGTTATGCCATAAACTTCTGTTGCAACTCTTTGTGCAAATGCAGAACAATAATTTGGTTTAAGAGGATCTAGATTATTACAAACAGAACCAACTGTAGAAAAAGAACAATCATTGTATCCTTTTAATTGATTTTCTTTCTCTTGAAACATTTTTGCTTGAAGTTCTGCAATCGTTGCTATATCCTCTGTATTTAATCCTATACTTCCGGTTGTGCGTGGAGTATATGGATCACTTGTTTGAGGGTTATTTGTTTGATACATTTCTTCTTGGTGTTCTGTTGTTATTAATTTTACAACTTCGGTATTTGTTCTATAGTAAATAATGTTTTCTGTAGTTATATTTGGTTCTTCTAAAGTATATACTTGACTATATGAATTATTTTCTGATTTGTAGATTTGTACTCTATACCAGGTTTGTTTTTTAAATTCTTTAATTGGTACTGTGTCATCTACATAAACCATATTATTTAATTGACCTTCTTCTGTTAAAACATCTACTGCCTCGTTTGCTAATTTATTAGAGAAATACATAACAAGTAAATCTGATGCAAATCTCCCTGCGCCAACTCCAAACTTTGTTAATCTCGATGTTGGTTTTGCAATTGTTGCAATTGTGTTATCTGCTTGACTTAAGGTTTTTGCTGCTGCATCATCTATTGTATAAATTCCCCCTTTTGATCCGTTTGCTTTAACTGATTCAAAAGTTTTTAAACGCTCTGTAGTTGCATTCTGTAGTTTCTTTACTTCATCTAATTCATCTGTAAGCTTAGATATTTCTTTTTTTGCTTTTAAAGATGGTTTTTTTATTTTTGTTTTTTTATCTAGTCTGCTTTGTACAGCTTCGGCTCTTGCTTTCAATGCTTTATCTTGAGCTTTTGCACTTTTTAATGATTGATTCAAGACATCTTCGGTCATTTCTTTTACAACTGTAGAAGAACTTGGAGTTTTAGATGCAATGTGTGTATCTAACCTACTTAAAAATTTGGCTTTATCTGGCTGTATTAATCCTTTTTTTCCAAGATAACTTCCTCTATCGATGACTGCTTTAAAGTCAGATAAGTCTTTTGGATCTAATGCATTAAATTTAACCAAATCTAAATTACCAGAACTATCTGATATTTTTGGTAAAATTGTTTTTAAAAATGCATCGTCTGCAGTATTTGCTGGATTAAATACAAATTGACCAGCACTATGTGGTTTTGTTCCTACATATCTTGATATATATGTGTGTTGATTAGTTAATTGAGAATTAAAATTAATTAAATCCTTACCTGCAAGTGGTGGCCCTCCTGGTGGCCCAATTACCGTGGTGTTTGTTATTGCTGGATTAATAAATTCATCTACGGTGTCATATGCACCTGGCATTTCTCTTTTTATTGCACGAGCAGTTGCTACCCCTGCACCTGTTGTTAACATG
>ENA-UOWG01002392-UOWG01002392.1-activated-sludge-metagenome-genome-assembly--contig:-NODE-2392-length-16117-cov-5.596377_pt1 | contig 16117 bp, 33 predicted proteins | sample MGYA00238147_ERZ761563 | MGnify/ENA primary metagenome ERZ761563 (study PRJEB28884, sample SAMN05720216) | anaerobic digester metagenome | isolation source: active sludge of municipal... | reverse complement strand
CAACTACAAATACAACTTTTCGTCTGTAGCAAATCTTTGGAACGCAGGGCTTGTACCCTCATTTGACGGTAAGACATGGCGGTTGCATAGCGGCAAGGATGCGAAGATTATCTATGAATGGACACCGGAGGAGCGTGAGAAAAATGGGAATTAGTAATGATGCGCAAAAAGACGTTGACGAGTTCGGAGCGGCGAGTGCCGAATTGAAACAATTTCCGTGGGACCAGAAGTTTATTGCATGGGAAGCAGAAGCAAGATATGACCTTGAATTTCGTATTGGTTCACTTGAACAAGAAGTTTATGCACTTCGGCGAGAGAACGCCGCCCTGCAAGCCCGTGCTGAACGAGCTGAGCAGATGGTCGAGCGGTTGATTGAGGCGGGGAATTTTGTATGTAAGGCGTCTGACAATCTAGAAGAAATGGCGTTCATAACTAACTGGCATGCACTTGTCGCAGAATGGCAGGCGCGGAATGAGTGAGCATTATTATGACCCTGTGGAAATATGGACGTATGAAGAGCGAGAGGGGGCGTACGAGCGCATTGTTAAGTTGGAGTTGGAATTAACAAAATGCCACGAATTACAAGATTCGTATTGTGATCGCATTGCCGAGTTGGAAAGAAGGATTGAGTATGCTAACGAGTTATTGAACAAACGTGATGAAATTGAAGATGCTCTACTTGCCCGTGTTAAGCGCGCGGAAAAGATAATAGAAAAGATCACTCAATGGGGAATAAAGTCTTTTAGTGATATAGGATGGTATAGGATGCTTGCAGAATGGAAAGGAAACCCTTTACCAATGACGTGGGGAGATATAGGTAAGCTTTATCAAAAAGAAACCGGACTTAGTTGGGATAGTAGCTCTAGTGAAATACTCTATAAATGGGCTAAAAACAAACCAGATATGTTTTTCGAAGACGAGGATGGGCACATATGCGAGAAGAAAAAATAGATAGCAAAAATTATGGTACAGCAAAAGCGTGGAGCAACATAAAAATGGAAGATACCAGAGCCGTCCAATCTACCATAGAACATGCTACCTTGTTAGAATACATAGACTATTTAGAAAACATGATTGATAAACTTGTATGTGCTGGAAAAGCGATGGAAATGTGTTCTAAAAGATGGGTAGAATTAACTAATGAATGGAAAGGGATAGACAAATGACTTACGAAAATCAAATAAAAGACCCTATATTGTTTGAGTTAATACAAAATTACGCCGGAGATGTTATGCGCAACACACTTGCGTTAGCTAGTTTATGTGAGCAAAAACACGACACCAATAGTAGAAATAAACTTGAAGAATATGTTATTAGACTAGAAGACCAAATTAAAGAATTAGAGGCTTCAAATGAATTGCATAGAGGGCTAAATAGAAAAATTGCAGAAGCATACGGATTAGATTTTCCGGATAATTGGGCAGATTTACCAGAGAAAATAAAAGCCTTAAAAAAATCTGTTGATGAATTAAATGAGGAGAAATATCAATTATCGGACATTTTAAACGGGTTTTGCCATAGCAACATTAACCGTTGGGTATCAGTAAAAGATAGACAACCAGATCGCCCCGGAGAATATTTGGCGTATGTTGAAGGAAACGGAGAAACTCTTTTTGATGTATGCGACTTTACAAATAGGCAAATATGGGTTATAGGCTCAAATATGGCGTTTGACGACGAGAGGTATGAAGTATCTCATTGGATGCGGTTACCAATGGCACCGAAAAGTAAATAAAATGTTAGTTTTAAATGAAAGGAAGTTATAATGGACAGGCAAGATGCTCTAGATAGTGTAGGAAAAGGTTGGGCTAGTATGATAAACAAACTGTACGACGCTAAGCCAAAAGAAGTAGAAGTACTTCAAGTGAAAGAGAAGTACGGGACTCTTAGGTTCTATATTGGCACGTCACCGGACTGGTATCTCGATCTTATCAGTTATTACGAGGACCAGTCCTCTAAAATATGTGAAAATTGCGGAAAACCCGGAGAGACACGTGAAAAAAGAGGGTGGCTTTCAACTACTTGTGAGGAGTGTGCAAAACTATGATTCCTACCCCTACTTATATGAGATCGGATATAAAGCACTGCCCTGAAACATGGGTAATAACGGTATATACGGATGACTATAAGGCTGAGCTTAGCGATAAATGTAAGTTTGAATTCGTAGAAGAGCCTCCTCAAGACGTTAAAATCGTAAAAAACGTAATAAGCGCAGGTAAAAAAGCTAAACCGTTTGAAAGTAAAATTCGTGTTACTTATAAAGACGAAGAGAAGTTTATAAATTTCTCTTTGAAATAACCACTTGACAAAACTAATAAAGTGTGCTACAATATAATAGTTAAGGATACACAATGATAGAAATAATATCAACTATTACAATTGGAATATATATCGTAGCAATTATTGCTACGATAATTAAATTGGATGAAAAACGAAAGGGAGATAATGAAGAGAATCACAAAAAATAGATTTTATAAGTTTTTACCTGATGAAGTTTTTGCAAGCGGAGAAAGTACAGACAGCGAAACCGGTTTATATGTGAAAGGTAGCGGTAAAGAAATTCACTGGATCGCCCTAAAAGGCAAAGGAAAAGATTGGGCTGTTTATTACGCGTGGAGCGCCGGAGAGAAGTTTATTAAAGACTTTGGTGAAAAGCTTCACGATACAAAAAGTGTGGGCAATCTATTAGAAGTTGATGACGAAGTTTTAGCGTTGTATAGGAAATAAATGAACCGACTAACAATTAATTTCAGAGTGGGAAGAGGAGATGGTCCATGGGAGAATTATCGTATTGAACACTCCATGTTTCTTCCTGTACCGGAAGATCAAACAACAATTGGGGATAACGATATTCCTATAATAGAAAAGTATGCGACTTTTATTGCAAATACAGAACAAGCAATAATTAGGTGCGAATGCGAAGGGTCAGATTATTTAATTTACAGTCCGACAAAATGGAAGAAAAAATAAATTACCACTTGACAAAAGCATAAAAATGTGTTACAATATGTAAAGTTCATTAACAATGCGGTGGGGAGGTAAAGTTATCTCACAAGTCCCATAAACTTGAAGAACTTGCTGCAATTGCAAGCACCGCTATTTTGCTCTTTAACAAACAAATAAAATAGGACTTGACAAAAGCACGAAAGTGTGATACAATATCTAAACGGTTAGAAAAGCTTGCGGATAGCGATTGCAACGCGACAAGGTGAAAATCCTAGTCACCTTCCGCAAGCAGAATAACTAGGAGTATGATAGGAGATATAGTGAATAATTGTTTAGAATGTGGAAAATTTACAAAAAACGAAAAGTTTTGTGGTTCTAGTTGCGCAGCAAAATATAACAACAGAGAGCGACCTCGAAAACGAAACATGTTTTGTAGAAACTGTGGTAAGCCATTATTTAATACACGTAGTGGTTGCTGCAATCAAGCATGCGACGCTGAATATAAAAAGAATAAAAGAATAAAAGAGTGGATTAACGGTGAATGGAACGCATCGACGGGATCCGGCGCTTCAAAAACAGTATTGAGATTTTTGCTAGAGCAATCTAATTACAAATGCTCTCGTTGTGGGTGGGGTGAAATAAACCCATCAGTTGGACACCCTATTTTGGATATTCACCACAAAGACGGGAATAGGAAAAATAACTTTTATGAAAATTTAGAAGTTCTTTGCCCAAACTGTCATAGTTTAACAGAAACATATAGGGCTCTTAACATTAAAAAAATAAATAACAAACATGCTCCTGTATAGGCTTTCTCTTATAAGGAATAGAAACCTTAATGGTTACATGGTGGTTCGAATCCACTCAGGAGTACTGAAAGTAAAAACTATAAACAAGGAGAATTTAAATGAAAGAACAGTTTAAAAGTTACGGTTCGATTGATGAAATGTTTAATGATATGATGGAGCCACTGCCGTGGTATAGGCTCATCCCCGTTCGCATTGGTCAGGGTATTTCCGAAGTAAAGGATACCCTTATTCATGCGTGGCAACGAGTATTTAGGGGTTACGACGATAGGGCGTGGTGGGAAATGGATGCTTATCTCGCAACCCTTATTCCAATTTTGGTAAAACAACTTCGTAAAAACGGACACGGCGTTCCTTCTGCTATGTATGAAGGACTTACGCCAGACGAAAACGGCAATTATGATGAGTTAGCTCAAGCAACCGCAACTGATAAATGGAATTATATTCTCATTGAGATTGAAGAAGGTTTTAAAGAGTATTTAGAGTATCAGCATTGTAATCTTGATCCGGATCACAAATTAGAAAAATTCAATAGAGCGTTTGATTTATTCCGAGAATATTTCTCGGCACTATGGGACTAGCAAGGAGGCTAATTGGTAGTAGATATAGAATACTTTATCGCAGTTTGTGTTTTATTGGTAGTTGTAGCGGTTATTGAAACAGTAGCATATACAAAAGCTTTACGAGAAAGGGATGCCTTTGCGACAGTATTAGAAATGTATATAAAGAAATTTGGTCAGCAAACGTTTAACGTTGACGGAGAAGAGTTTAGGATAGAATGAAAAATCAAGTGATATTAGTAGACGTAGATGATGTTGTAGCAGATCTGATAACCCCGTGGCTAAACTGGTATAATAACACTTATGTTGATAACTTGAAGCCAGAAGACATTACAGATTGGGATATCTCAAAGTTTGTAAAGCCGAGATGCGGGCAACACATTTACGATTTTGTTAATCATCCCGGTACTTACAAGTGGTTTGTAAAGCCCGTAAGGGGTGCTCGAAGAGTTATTAATGCGCTTCGAGCAAAGGAAAACAGGGTTATATTTGTTACTGCATTTAACGATGGTGTAAAAAACGGAGTAAAGTTAGACTGGCTAAACTGGTATGGATTTAAAGTTATGCCATTTGATTATTTTGAAATGAACGATAAATCAATGATTGCTGGAGATTTTCTCATTGACGACGGCTGGCATAACATAGAAACAAGTATCGCTACATATCCTTTTCTGTATACAAAGCCATGGAATACTAAATACGATTATAATAATCGTGTTAGTAACTGGAAAGAAATTGCTAAACTTTTTAATATAAAGGTTGGTTTATGGTAAAAGTTATTTTATTTAGCGGTAAAGCTCAGCATGGCAAAACAACGGCTGCCGAGATCGTAAAAGCCAAATTAGAGGCTCGTAAAAGGCGAGTTTTAATTGTAAATTATGCTGACTATTTGAAGTTTATTGCTGAGCAGTATTACAGTTGGGATGGCAAAAAAGATGAAAAGGGAAGAACGCTCTTACAATGGCTCGGTACAGACAAAATTCGGGCTATTTCTCCGGATTTTTGGGTAGATGCGGTAGTTAGACTGATTGAAGTAGTAAAGGATGATTTTGACGTTGTTTGCATCGGAGACGTAAGATTTCCAAACGAAATAAAAAAGATGAAGTTTAATCCAAATCTCGATGCAGTTACTGTATATATAAAACGCATGAATTTCGATAACGGGCTTTCGCCAAAACAGCAACTGCACCCGTCCGAGACAGCATTAGACAGATGGAATTTTGACTGGTATATTGAGTGTGAGAGCGGAATTGAAAACCTCGAGAGAGAGGTTGGTAAAATGATAGAGTATTATAGGTTATGAAGTATATAATTTTTTCTAAAGATAGACCTATGCAGTTAGAGCTTGCACTTAATACGTGCAAGCATTTTTCTGTAGATTGGGATAAAGATGAGAAACATGTATTATATAAGCCTAGTAATGGCAGATATAAATCTGCCTATAACGATTTAGCGAGCAGATTTCCAGAAGTAAATTTTGTAGAGCAAGATGCAGATTCCGACTTTTTTAGTTGGGTAAAATGGCATTTGAAAAATACAGAGTACGTGATGTTTATTGTAGACGATTGTATATTTACTAGTGAGTTTTCAACAGTAGACATTGTTAAAACAATTGAAATATACAATTATAATATACTTGGATTTTCACTTCGACTTGGAAAAAATACGAAATATTGTTACCCTTTAAATATAAAAAACGAAATTCCAATGTTTAAAGAAGTTGGAAATTCTATGCTAATGTACGATTATACAAGGGGAATTGTTGGCGATTTCTATTATCCGTTAGAAGTTTCAAGCTCAATTTATAAAGCAGAAGATATTTTAAAAGTACTAACGGGATATACATTTAATAATCCAAATGAATTAGAATGGTATATGCATATATCAAGAAATTTGTTACGTAACAAACCGCTAATGTTATGCTATAAAACGTCTGTCGCCTTTTGTAATCCTATTAACAAAGTTCAGAATGTGAACGATAACCGCGCAGGTACAAACACTATTTATTCTCCGTTATCTCTATTAAAAAAATATGAGCAAAGATATAGAATTAAAGACAGCAGATTTTATTACTTAGTGCCCGATGGCTGTCATCAGGAAGTAGATTTTAGATTTGAGAAAGGCGATGAATAATGACACCCGAAGCATTTGGTACAACCAACGAGAAGGTTAGAGAAAACCGGATTGCCGAGCAATTGTTGTCGATACCCAAAGGCTCTATAATATTGGATGCCGGAGCGGGCGATCAACACCACAGGAAAAATTGTGCTCATCTTATTTATATGTCACAAGATAATGCTGGTTATGATGGCAAAGGGGATGATAAAGGGCTTCAAACCGGTTCATATCTTTACGGGGCGCTGGATATTGTAAGCGATATAACCGCTATTCCTAAAGAGGATAATTCATTCGACGCCATATTATGCACCGAGGTATTAGAACACGTGCGTAATCCCGAGCTTGCTATAAGTGAATTGGCTAGATTACTTAGACCGCAGGGGAAACTTATTCTCACTGCCCCATTCGGGTCTCTCACCCATTTCGCTCCGCACCATTATTTTACTGGTTTTAGTAGATACTGGTATGATTATGTTTTACCGAAATATCATCTAAAAATTGAAAAAATAGATGCTGACGGAGACTATTTCGCATATATGGCACAGGAATTGCGCCGGTTGCCATATATAGCCAATATGTATAGTGAAAAACCGACAATGTATAAGACCGAGTATGAAGCGATTGATACCTTGCTTAGCTTGTTAGAACGCTTTTCTAATCCGGGGAATAAATCAAGCGACTTACTAACCTATGGGTTTATGGTAGTGGCAGAAAAGGTAATATGAATTTCAAAGAACTTTTAGGCAAAGAAAATCCAATCATTTTTGAAATTGGGGCAAATGATGGTACTGACACAGTAGAATTTTTTAAAGAATTTCAGTCTCCAACCCTTCACTGTTTTGAACCTGACCCTGACACTTTCGCACAATTTTTGCGAAACACCTTACGGTTTTCGAGGCACATTACTCCAGTTTGTGCTGCCGTGGCGGACATCAACGGGGAGTTAGAATTCAATGTCTCGAGCAACAACGGACTATCAAGCTCACTCAAAGAGCCTCGCATGCATATTCCAATTCACCCCAACGTTTTATTCACTCACAAGAAAATGGTAAAAACCATCACATTAGACAGCTATGCAGAGCTTAACAAAATACATTTTTGTGATCTAGTATGGATGGATACGCAAGGGGCAGAGGACCTAGTTATAAAAGGGGGGCAGGAGTTTTTCAAGAAAGTTAAATATGTATACACCGAATTTTCTAATGTAGAGTTATATGAAGGAGCAATTGGAAAATCTGAAATCGAGAGATTGTTGCCAAACTTTCGCATTGTGAGAGTAGTAAGAGAGTGGATGGCTGACGGAGACGTATTGCTTATAAACAAAGAGATGGAGTAAAATGGCGTTTTTACATGGATTATTCCCAAAGACAACCTACTGCATTAACCTGAAATCGAGGACAGATAGATGGGAAAATGTATCCAAAGAATTTGAGAAAGCGGATATGCACCCCTACCAGTTTGAAGCGATTGAAAATAAACAAAATCCGGCGGCTGGATGCAGACAGTCTCATTTAGCAATACTAAAAGATGCGCAAAAGAAGAACGAAAACGCTTATATATTTGAAGATGATATGGAGTTTATTGATAAGAATATTCCTTTTATCAGTAACGTATTCTCCGAGTTGAAAAAAATTGAATGGGACATGGTGTTCTTTGGTGGAAATTTATTGCGCCCCGCGTTCCAAGTGACGGACCATTTAGCGAGATTGTCTCATTGCTATTCAACCCATGCTTATGGGGTAAGCAAAAACTTTTATAAATTTATCATACCTATTATAGAAAGCAACGAGGGTTTTCCAATTGATGTTTTGTATGGAGATTACATTATACCTAATTCAAAATGCTTTATTGCTGTTCCAATGATCTGTATACAAGCAGATAACTACTCAGATATTCTAAAACAGAAAATAGACTATTCTGTACCAATGCAGAGATATGATCATTTTCTAATAAAAAATGAAAAATTTGCCACTTGACAAAATAGGAAAAATGTGTTACAATATACAATTAAGGCAGATTATGCCTAACAAACAATAAAAAGGAGATATAAATGGCTTCAAAGAAAGAAAAAAATGAGATGGTATCTATTGTTGTGCCAACACATAATAGACCTTCGCTTTTAGCGAGAACGCTGAATTCAATCATAAACCAATCATACAAAAATTTTGAAATAGTTGTTATAAACGATGGCGGGGTAGATGTTCAGCAAATCATAGACGCCGGGAATAGTTTCTGTGATAATCGAATAAAATACATCAATAACAAAAAAAACTCCGGTGCTTCAACAGCAAGAAATATGGGATTAGAAGCATCCACTGGAAATTATATTATGTTTCTAGATGACGACGATATTCTATTACCATACAGCTTAGAATTTAGAATCTATATGACGAAGAAGCTTGGAGCAGATGTTGTTTATACTCGTGCTCTTCAAGATATATGGGAAAAAGCCGACGAGGGGGATGCTTATATAAGCGTCCACAAACAGTTATATTGGGATTGTGAGTTTAATAAAGACTTAATGCTTCTACAGAATATTGCTCCCAACTCGTGTGTCTTATTTTCTCGTAAAGCGTGGGATAAATCCGGTAATTATAAGTTTGATACAAACTTGGAAACAGGGGAAGATTATGACTTTTGGATTGCACTAAGTAGAAACTCTGATTTTGCAGAGTTAAAACTCATTGATGTAGAGTGCAGTCTTAGAAAAGATAAAACACAACTAACTGGTGCAAAAGATTTTACAATAAGCTATCCTATCATTTACAAAAGATGGCGTGACACAGCAGTAAATAAAGAGGCAGTTATTGAACGACAAAACGAAATGCTTAAACGCATGAATAAAAACCCCGAAGACTACGGGCTATAGGAGATAATTTATGAATGTTTTATACGTTTTTGCTGATACAGAACACGAGATGAATTGTAGTAAATGGAATTGTATGACGCCCGCTAAAGCTATAAACAAGCTCGAAGGGCATAGTGCAAGTTTAATCCATGTCAACGAATGGGTACAGGGCGGTGAAAATGCGCAAAAACTGTCTAGTGAAGCAGATATTATTGTTGTTGAAAGAAACTATTTCGGGGATACATTAACCGCCATTCAGTACTGGAAAGTACGCGGTAAATCAGTAATGGGTATCTTTGACGATGGTTACCAAATCATGCATCCGATGAACCCGTCTTACCGCTTCTGGAATTATGGCGAAATCAGGGGCAAAGACAAAGATGGCAACGAACGAGTTGTCAACATGAGCCCCATTCCTATCGAGCAATTCAAATGGGGTTTAAAAATATTGAAGGGTATTCAAGTGCCGTCTGTAAATCTCGCTAAAGACTGGCTTACCCACACAGACACTTATTTTGTACATAATTTTCTTGATTGGGATAAGTATGAGGGCGTAGAGCCAATGTATCCTCACGTAGACGGGGAAGTTTTAATTGGATGGCACGGTAGTTTATCCCACTACAGCAGTTTCACGGAAAGCGGTGTGCTAGACGCATTACGCAAAATTGCCAAAAAATATCCGCAAGTAAAAGTCTTGATCGGCGGGGATAAACGCACATTTGAGAATCTGGAAGTAAAAAATAAGGTATTCCAACCCTATGTACCAGAAGAACAGTTTACCTCTCTCATTAAAAGCTTTGACATCGGACTGGCGCCGCTTTCCGGCGAATATGATAAGCGTAGAAGTTGGATTAAAGTGCTTGAATACATGGCGCTTCAAGTCCCTTGGATAGCTACTGACTATATAACTTATGATGAGTTAAAAAAGTATGGTAAAATTACCGAAAACGGATATTCTAATTGGGCAAACGCTCTTGCGGATATGGTTGAAAATATTGCGGACTATAAAGAAAAAGCCAAAGGAAAGCCGTTTGAATTTGCTAAATCACAAACTTCGGACATCAATGTTCGTAAGGTAACTTTGCCTTTGTATCAACGAATTATAGATTCTCAATACCCAAATATTCTTAGGGAATAAAAGCATGGAAAAGATAACTAAAGAATGTGGAGTATATAAAATTACAAATATTATAACTGGCGATTTTTATATCGGAAGTGCAGACAATATTTGTTATAGAGTATATACCCATAAGAAAATGTTATCATACGGTAATCATCATAATCGCCATTTACAGTATGCATGGAATAAATACGGTGCGGGCGCTTTTGAATTTTCAGTTGTTCTTATTTGCGATATTAAAAGTAAGTTATATCACGAGCAGCTATTTCTTGATACTCTTAAACCGTCTTATAATATAGCAACATGTGCAGAAGCCCCAATGCAGGGACTTTATGCGTCTGAAGAAACAAAGGAGAAAATGAGGAGATCGATGATTGGAAAAAATAAAGGCAAATTTCCTAATAATGAAACACGAGAGAAAATGCGCAATTCTCACTTAGGAAAGTCAGCGTCGGAAGAGGCAAAGCTAAAGATGAGTGAGGCAAATAAAGGTAACACCCGCTGGCTAGGGCGCAAACATACAGAAGAAACTAAGAAAAAAATTGGTGAATCAAAAAAAGGAAAACCTCGCTCGGAAGAGACAAGACGAAAATTAAGCGAACTAAATACCGGTGAATTGCATCCTAATTACGGGAGATTTCATAGTGAAGAAACAAAAGAAAGAATGAGAGAAGCGTGGAAATCGAGAGCTCCTATTTCTGAAGAAACAAGGAGAAAAATGAGCGAAGCAGCAAAAAATAGAAACATACTGAGGGAGTAATATGGAAAACACGGCAAAAGATTATGTAATAGAAGATGTTGAAATGAACGCCGTTGTCAGCAATGAGAACGGCTTCGGGTTTCGGTTGTCATGGACAGCAAACGTGGGCTTCGGTGACACCGATATTTTTTATGACAAAGTAGGAGGCTTTCGAATTGAATCAGAAAATATGTCTAAAGAATTTATAAAAGCGGTATTGTCAAAGTTAGTAGATAATGCAGTATTTGATTGGGAGAAGAAAAATGAGTAAAAAATCAGAAGCTATAGACTTGCTATTCCAATTTAAAAATCGTATCGGAGTTGAGTATACGACAAAAGAACAAGCAAGAAAGCTAATTGAAGATATTATTGTTAAAGTAATTGAGATAGACGATACTCAGCATGCTCCAGTATATATTCCATATTATATACCGCCTCAACCATGCCCACAACCTCAACCAAAGCCATGGTGGGAAGGACCTTATACTACTTGGTGTGATACAAAGGATACCACAAATACTCCTATAACCGGGACAGTCTATACTCCCCCAACAATCCAGTTGTTCACCAATGGAAGATAGAGAATACTACTTTAGATTAGGTTATACCCTTTATAAACTATGGTCAACGCATGGTTTGCCTATTGAGATTGCCAGAGATATTCTTATAGAAGAGGCTGGCTCTGAGGTGTGGAATAAAGATTATGAAGATACTATAATGGATGGCTTTGAGTGGGCAAGAAAAGACCACAAAGAGGCGTCTAAAAATAAAAAACTCCCAAAATCCGCACTTGACAAATTATAAAAACTGTGCTACAATATATGTATGAATGAAAACAACGACTTTGATGATTTCGTAGGATATGTAGCAATGGTCAATGAGCCAATTTCTACAAGCAAACAAGGTAACGGGTGTGGTTGTTTAGTCACAATTGCGCTCATACTTTTACTGATACTTTGTTTTGTATCAACGGGTTATTAGGTGAGGATGATATGGATAAACAGCGGAAAACATTTAGGACATGGTTTATGAGAAAGATTCGTCCGGGCGGAAGAGTAAAGATTGCAGGACACTGGTATCATCCAGAAGAAAAATCTGTGAAATATGATAACAGGCTCGATGGGTTCTATGCTTATTTTGCAGCATATATGAATGATGAGGGAACTGATTATAGGGACTTTGTAGCCTATAGTATAACCGTTGGGTATGATACGCCAGAATCATTCGATAGAGACCCGAGGTGGGTAAATGGCTCTCTGCCGTGGCAATGGTGGTATAGAATAGACTAATATTATGCCAGTATATAGTTATATTTGTTTAGACTGTGGAAACACGTATGAAAAAGAAGGCACCTACGAAGAGCTTTCTAAATTTAACCCGGAATGTTCGGAGTGTCACTCCGAGAATTCAAGGAAGATATTTTTTCCAGTAGGTGTTTTGTTTAAAGGTAATGGATTTTATAAAACAGATAATAATAAAGATAGCAAGCGCGAGGATGGTGTATGGAAAAGCTAATTAAAAGAAATAGAGTTGCTGTTTTAGTTGCTCAAGGGTATGGTATGGGGTGGTCTACGTTCAACGCTGTTGACGGTATAATTAATCTTGATCATATATTTGACCCCGATATAGCGCAAGCTGTTCTAGATAAAAAGCCCGCATTGGAGATAGAAGAAATAGCCCATAAAAAATTTGGAGAGGATTTTTTTGCTCATGGAGCTAAAAATCTGAAAATTGTATGGGTTAAAAAAGGGAAAGAGTTTGAGCTGCGAGAGGACGATGGGGCAGAGTGGGTTGAGCTAAAAGAGGATATTGACTGGATTACAGCGTAAAAGGTTAGTTTTATTAGAGGAGAAAAATGAGAATAATATACGTTACTTTACGTGGTTGTGATGATAATACTACTTTCCCAATTGAGATAAAAACAGAAGAAGAATATGCTCTTTTAAAGCGAATAGCCGAGGAAAGTGAAAAGCATTCCGAGTACTCCTGCATGCCAACAATGGAACTTATGACGGAAGAAGAAAAAAAAGAGGAAGATGACTATGACGCCATGATAGAAAGCTATGGGAGATAGGTAAGAGAAGATGGATATAATTGAATTCGGAGTAAAAATATGGGCTATATCGCAGATTATAGGCGGTGCTGCTGCGATTATTGCTCTCATCGCTATCGCTATAATTTTTATTAGAGATCGGGTGCGCCGCAAATGATATACAGAAAACAAATTGCCCCTTGACAAATGAATAAAAGTGTGGTACAATATATATTAATGTGCAATCCTATCCGCACATGACTGGAGGTAAATATGTTAGTTGAAATTTTGATCATTCTTATAGTACTGGCAATCGCATTTTATTTGTTCCAGCGTTTTGTTGCTCCTGCTATCCCAGCCCCATGGAATAAGTGGATAGTAGCAATCGTAGCAGTCATAGTTATTGTTTTTCTGCTTAATCGTTTCATAGGATTGGGACTGTAAACTAAAACGGTGTTGGCTTACCACCGCCTGACGTAAGCCAAGAACTTTAAAATAGCCGATTGGTCAAGTTTGGTAAGGCGCTACGTTTGGGACGTAGAAAACGCAGGTTCAAATCCTGTATCGGCTACTATGGGGATGATTGTTATGAGTGTGCGCCACCATACGAACAACTCATAACAATTTCCCCCTTGACAAAAGAAATAAAATGTGGTACAATACTTTTACAATCAAATATTCTGGAGTAGGGTAATAGAAACCCGCTTGTCTGTTAAACAAGAGATTGGTGGTGCAAATCCACCCTCCGGAGCAAGGTTGCTAATTAAAGTGCTCCCTCACTCTAATTAGCAACCACAAAAAATAAAAGCACAGGGAGGTGCGCATGGGAAATACATCGAAAATAGAATTATTAGGAAAAGAGCACTTTAAAAATATAATAGATAGATCACCATCATTTGCAAGTGTATCAAATGCTTATAATTTAGTAAGTGAGAACGGTTTTATAAATAGAGTTAGAAAATTTGCAGCACTTTGGGATGTTGATATTTCTCATATTGAGAATAAACATCATTTGCCAGAGCATAAATGTGAAAGAGAAGGATGCGATAATTTAACAAAAAATCCTCGTTTTTGCTCCCAGTCTTGTTCTGCAAAAGTTACTAACATTGGTAAGCATAGCCCTAATAAAAAGATTAGATATTGCCAGTACGAAGGTTGTTTTGAAGAAGTGATTGTTGGTAGAAAATATTGCTGTATAGATCATCGCAAGAGGCAAAAACAATATAGAATAGAAAATGGTTTACAAAAAAGTAGGCAAACAGACGAAGAAAAAAAGAAATCTGTTAATAAAATAAGAGTAGAAAGAAAAAAGTATTATGTTGACTACTTAGGTGGAAAATGCCTTATTTGTGGATATAATAAATATGAAGGGGCACTACATTGCCATCATGTCAACCCTGAGTTTAAAGATAAGGCTTTAAAGCTATCTGGAAATTGCTCGTCTCTTGAAAGAGCAAAAAAAGAATTGGATAAATGTGTTCTGCTATGTAGTAATTGCCATTCGGAGGTTCATGCTGGAATAATAAACTTACTTGATTACGTTGATTTGTCTAAATATATCTAGCACTTTAACATTGCGGGCGGTAGGCATAGTGTCTAAAGGGTTTCATATGTCCTGAAAGTCTGGTGCAATTCCAGAGCCCGCTACACACGCATCCGTAATTCAGAAGTAGAATGCCGTTCCTCCAAATCGGACGTCGAGATTGCGAAATTCTCCGGATGCTCTGCACATTAACAAAGAAAATATAAGGAGACATGTGCCTGATAAGGTTAAGAAAATTAGTATCTGTTTTGAAAATTGTGACTCTGTAGACTTAGGTATAGAGCATGATGTTAGAACGTATTTGCGTGGAACGGAAGAAAGTTTCTTCGGAGAGCTTTGGAGATCAGAAAACTATGAATATAGGAATTTCTCTCGCCATCGCCATGCTGAAAAATATGCAAGTATAGAATTCGACATATCTGCTCTTGAAGTAGAAACACGGATGAGCGGCGAAGGTTACAAAACAACATTGGGAACATATCTACGCTTTAAAGATATCACGCACATTGACATTGTTACAGACGACGATAAAAGTTATTACATTTCGCTGCCTTGGTTTCCTGTAAAAGCATGGATCGACTCTTACAACATCTACCAGTCCGAAAAAACGGTAGGAAATAAGATGGAAATAACTTTTAAAAGAAGTAATTTATGGCGAAACCTGCCAAAAGGTATTTGGTGGTATATCTATCACAATATTGGTTGGTGGTTGCAACAGCAAAAAGTGATACGAAAATATAAAAAAGTACATTAACAACCGCCCGAATAACATAGTGGTAATGTAAATGCTTTGTACGCATTGAACGGGGATTCGATTTCCTCTTCGGGCTTTATAGGAGTAGCTCTCCTATTTAGAGAGACGGAGAATATTAACTTTTATTTTCTTTTTAAGGAGGATTTTTGTAAAATGTTCGACTTGCTTGACTTTCTAAATAACGACTATGTTTTTAATAGACCTGTAAAAGATATGACGCCGTACAAGATCGTGGATAAGGATGATAAAACAATTCTTATCCTAAACACACTAGGGATTTCCGCTGACGATATTGAAGTAGAAGTAGTTCCCGGGAACGACTACGCAGTACAGCAGCTACACGTTAGTGGAAAAACAAAGGATGAGCTATCGGAAAAGGAGTATAATATAAACATGAAGTTTAGTTTAAAGAAACCCATTAAGAAAATCGAATGGGAATCCCGAGACGGGCTAACATATCTAAATCTAATGTTTGTTGAGCCCGAAAAACCATCTGTTTCTATAGTACGTAAGTAATTTCTTTTTCCTCCGTCTCTCTTTTTCCCCCTGTAAATTTATTTTACAGGGGGTTTTTATTGCCTACAAATTTTCCCTCTACAAATTTTCCCCCTACAAATTTTCCCTCTACAAATTTTCCCCCTACAAATTTTC
>ENA-UOWG01002388-UOWG01002388.1-activated-sludge-metagenome-genome-assembly--contig:-NODE-2388-length-16130-cov-21.092877_pt1 | contig 16130 bp, 20 predicted proteins | sample MGYA00238147_ERZ761563 | MGnify/ENA primary metagenome ERZ761563 (study PRJEB28884, sample SAMN05720216) | anaerobic digester metagenome | isolation source: active sludge of municipal... | reverse complement strand
GGCTTTCTCGACGATCTGTTGCAGCGTCCAGACCTGCTCCGGGGTGAAGCCGGGGACCTGCGTCTCGGTCATCGCAGCACCCCACGTAGCCATTGCACCGTCAATCGTGTCATCTCGGGCACGAGAGCCGTCGCCTTCTCATCACACGAGACGGACAGCTCCACGTAGTCGCCCAGCGTCAACGGCCAGACCGCAGTGACGGCGACCGGCTCGCCGGGGTCCGTCATCTCGCTGTGTCGCGCGACACAGACGCCGTCGACCATGAGCCTGAGTGTCACCATGCCGGGCGCTTTCGGTGCCGCAGCAGCGAAGAGCGCGTACACACCGGGACTCACGCAAGCGAGGCGCGTAGGCTCATCGGCTGACCACATGCGGTACTTGTCCATGCAGCCGGCACTATCAAGCGTCAGCACAGCAGACGTAGCTGTCGCTTTGCCAGCGGCCTTGGCGTCGAGAGAGAGAGTGGCGAAGGGCGGGCTGCCCTGCGTGCCGATGACCATCATGGAGGACTTACCCCGTCGTGGCGCGATGGCCCAGCCGACTTCACCTGCGGACGGTGCGACGGATGACAGACAGCCGACACCGCTCACTGGCACCGTCGAACCGCCGATGGTAGCCGTCACGGTGCCGTCGCCTTCTACCGATTCGATCTTGATCTGCCTGATATCGATACCGACACGCTTGCCGATCTCATCGATGATGGTCGCCGCAACCTCATGCATGTCCATGGTCATGTGCGCAGCTCCCGTGCCGTGGCGCTCATCGTGCCGCCGATGGAGAGCGGCATGTCGATGGAGTCGAGGATGTAGCGCTTGGTCTCAGTCGTCTCCACCTCCACCACGTCCAGCGGCGCGAGTCCGGGGTGCACGATCTGAGACCACGACAGCGACGTCGAACGCCCAAGCAACTGTGCGAGTTTCGCGTCCGCGGCGGCCTGCGCTTTGGCCTGCGTCGTCAGGAGGCTGGAGCTGTACAGGTAGGGCACCTGCCCGAAGAGCCCGTAGCGGTACGTCGGGCTCGTGGGGTCGTCGTCCCACGCCTCGGCGCGCACCGGTGTCGTGACCTCCGGACCCTCGCCCGTCGCGATGACGCCGTTGTAGGTCTCGGTCAGTTTCGTCTCCCGGTCGCGCTCGGTCATGAGAGCCGTCGCTCCGGGAGCGAAGCCGAAGACAGGCAGTGTCGCCGCCGTCGGCTGCGTCCTCAGCACGGCCATACCTTCGGGGTCGAACATGAGCTTGTAGCCGTGCGCCTCGGCAAGCGCACAGGCATCGGCCCATGGGTCGGAGCTTGTGCTCGTGCCGAGCGTCACCTGCGCGCCCAGCGTCTCAAGGTAGAGCTCCTCGGGCATGTTCGTCGTGACGAGCGGCCAGCGATCCGTGAGGATGGACGTGATAGCCGTAGCGAGATTCGTGCCTGCGGCGATCTGCATCGGGTCGGCCCACACGGCGCGGGCGATGCGCACCGAGAGGTCAGCGCAGGCGACGGAGAGGCTGGAGCCGCTCGCCTGCTCCTTCCATTCCGCGCTCTCGACGCTGAACACGCCCAGCGGCACAAGCAGCTCGCTGGCATCCGCGAGCACGAATCCCCGCCACAGCTTGACGGTCGTGCCCGGCACCGAGACGAGCCGGTAGAGGTCGTCCACGTCATGCGTCCCGTCCGGAAGCAGCTCCAGCGAGGCGTCACGTGTCTGCGTCCGCCGGGCGTCGGCCTTGACCGAGCCACCACCGAGCGAGACCGCCGTCAGCTCCGTCTCGCCGAGATAGAGCGCCGCGCGGACGATGACCTGCTGCGTCGCACCTGTCACGCAGGCATCAAGTGCTGCTCTGTCGGGCATCGTCATGCCGGACCCCGCAGATAGTTCTGGGCGATCTCACCATCGGAGAGCGCGTCACTGTAGACGGCAGCGAGGGCGATGTCACCGGCGAAACGGTCCGTAACCGAGGCGAACAGGGCGGCAAACAATGCGCCGGTCGAGAGTGACTGTGTGCCTGTATCGACGGCGACGGCAGCACCCAGAGGCAGGCCATCGAAGAAGCACTGCAACTCGCCGTCAGAGACACGTCCGGCGAGGTGATGCCACGCACCGTCGGCGTAGTCCTGCGTCCCCGAGGCCGGGGCGATGAGGCGTGCCGTGGCATCATTGCGGAAGGCAGTGAGGACTCCGGTCGTGGTCAGCGCGAGACTGAACTCTTGCGAGGCCCCGTCAGTGAGACTCAACAGGTAGGCATCCTGTGCAGTTGACGTGCGGAACCAGCATTCGACCGTGCCCTCGCCGTCGCTGGCCACGTTGCAGGCGGGCAACTCGACGTACTCGGTGTCGGCGGACGACCGCAGGTAGTACGGGTCAGCGTCCGTGCCCATGCCGCCCCAACCGGATGACTCCGTGCCGTCGAAGCCGTTCAGGGTCGCGTCGTTGCCGTTCGCCGAGGCGTCGGTCCACGTCGTGAAGGCCGGATCGTTATAGCCGGGGTAGATACCACCATCGGCGCGGGCCGCGTCCCACAGGGCGAAGATGCTGCGTCCGACGCGCATGTCGGCGAACGGGTAGAGGCTGGTCGAATCGCCGACTTCGATGCAGTCGATGCTCGCCTTGCGGACCTCGCCACCGACGACACCACCACGTCCCCACGACGCCTTGGTGACGGCGACGATGCGTGAGTCGCCGAACGGCGTCACGAGACGCAGGGGACCACGGTAGGCGGCGATGGCCGCGAGTGCTGCGATCTGCGTGCTGCCGATGGCCGTGACGTCGAAGCTCGCCGAAGTCCCGCTGACGGGGCCACTGACGACGACAGGACGGTCACGGTCAAGAGGCGTGAACGTCGCCGTCTCGCCCTGCTGCTGCTCCTGCACATGCGTCGCCGGGATGTCGCTCCACTTGAGCTCCGGGTCGTCGAGCGGTGTCATCGTCCAGCCCGTGGCCTCCCGCTCGGGTGCGACGCAGGCATAGACCGACCAGTCGGAGTAGCGGCGCACCTCGTCAGCAGTCGACCAGAGTGATGCCTGCGCACGGTAGACCGTGATCTCACCGGGCTCATACTCCGTGTCCGCGCCGACGGTCGCGGTGTGACCGGGGACGATGGGCAGGGCCGTGATGCCCCGCACCTCACGCCAGCCGGTATCTGTCTGGCGCTGGACCGTCACCTGCGCGGAGTCGTCATCGTAGCCCACGACGCTGGGCACGTTGGCGGCGATGGTGATGGACTCGCTTGCGTCCTGCGGCGTCAGCGTCAGTACCGGCGGGTCAGGCAGGGGCACGTCCTGCGTCCACTGCGCATAGGCATCGTCAGACCATGCGGCAGCAGGCGTCGCGGCGGCGTTGATACCGATGGGATGTTCGCGCAAGGCACGGACGAAGAGTGTGTAGGCGCCGTTTGCCAGCGGCTCGGGGACCTCACTCGTCACGTCTATCGAGGACGGCGCGCCGACCTCGGCTATCTCGTCCATGACCGACCACAACTGCACCGGCTCACCGGCCGGCCGCGTCGTAAAGGTGCCTGCATAGATAGCGAACTCGACCTTGACCTTGGTGCAGAAGTTGTTACGCCCACTCGGCAGTTGCCAGTCTTCCACGTCAGCCGACACGGTGACTGTGCAATCCGGTGTCTGTGTCGTCTCCTCCGTGCCGGTAGGTGCGCTTGGGTTGGCGACACTGGCCGGTTCGGTCGTGTAGAGCTTGCAGCGCATCTCGTAGAGGTAGAAACCGGCCGGGCTATAGGCATTTGCCTTCGTTTGGTAGGTGAGGACCTGGTCGCTGCTGTTCTTGGTGACGCCCCACTCACCGACGATGCCGTTGTAGTTCACGGTGATGGCACCCTGGTCGGCAGCCATCTCGTCGTTCGTGATGCTCGTCTTCTTGGGGATGTAGCGCGTCATCTGCGTGATCTGGCTGCCGTTACGGTCAAGGACGGCAAGGTAGGTGTAGCTGCTCTGGTCGCTGAGGTTCTTGACCCTGGCGAAGGCGCAGACGCTGACGATGCGCTCGCCTGTGTCCAGTGCCTGCGTGGGGTAACCGAGCGTGATGTAGCTGGACCCTGTGGCGCTCAGGTAGCTCGCGTCGGAGCTGTCGGAGAGCATGGTGACGGGGTTCGTGCCGCCGGTATAGGTCCATCCCATACCACCCGCCAACTTCACGTTCGGCGTCTGCGTGTAGATGGGCATCTCTAGGCCCTCCTCAGCTCCAGGGCCAACTCGGTGAGACCGCCGGTCACGCCGTCGCGGATGGTGCGGGCGAGAGTCGCAGTCTGGCCTGCGTCAGAGGCGACGCCGCCGTCCACGTGCACATCGACCTGGACCGCGCCCTTGCCGATGGTGATGCTCTGCACCCGTGCGCCGCTACCACCGCCGACACCGGCAAAGGCCATGTTGCCCAGACCGAGGTCGCGGATGTTGACGAGACCGGCGACGGCGGCACTCACTTGCCCGCGGCTACCGGCGATACCCTCGGCGAGGCCCTGCCCGATAGCGACGCCGAGACCGGCGAAGACGCGCGACGGGCTGCCGATGCCAAGCACCTTCTTAGCGGCGTCAGAGAGACTGTCCACGAGACTGGAGAGCTTGTCGGTGACCCAGTGCCACGATGCCGTGATGCCATCTAGCAGTCCGCGCACGATGTCCTCGCCGGCCGAATAGAGCAGGCGACCAAGATTGCCGAGGGCGCTCTTTATCTTGCCGGGCAGGCTGCGGATGAGGTCAAGGACCTTGCCGATGCCGTCCGACACGGCCTCCTTGATGCCGTTCCACGCCGAGCTGACGATGCTCTTGAGACCGTTCCAGACTGAGGACCAGACGCTCTTGATGCTGTCGAGCACCCGCGAGATGGTCTCCTTGACCGCATCGATGCTGTTACGGACGACGCTCTTGATGCCGTCCCATATCGCCGACGCGGCCTCCTTGATTGCGTTCCACGCCGTGCCCCAGTCGCCATGGATGAGGGCCATGACGGCCTTAATGATGCTCTGCACGACGGTAATCGCCGTCTGCACGATCGTCTTGATGTTGCCCCAGACGGCCGTGACAAGAGGGCCGAAGAGCGCCCAGACCGCGTCCCACACCGCCTTTGCCGCGGCCATGCCTGTGGAGATGGTCTCGCGGATGGCATCGACGGCGGCTAAGACCACGTCCTTGATGGCCGCCCAGACGGTCGTTGCCGTGTCCTTGATGGCTCCCCAGACCGCGTTCACGATGTCCCTGAACGTCTCGGTCTTCTGGTAGGCGATGACGAGGCCGGCGGCAAGGGCAGCGATCCCGGCGATGACGAGACCGATCGGATTGGTGAGCAAGGCCAGCACTGGACCCAGCGTGGTCATGGCGCTGATCACCGGGGCAAGGACGGCCAGCAGTCCGCCAATGGCCGTGCCGATCACGATGACTGTCTTGACCGACCCGGGCAGGCTGTCGAACTTCTTGATGAGATCGGTCAGAAAGCCGACCAGCTTCGAGATGGTCGGCATGAGGGCACTCATGAGGCTTTCCGACATGTCCTCGAACGAACGCTTGGCCTTCTCGATCTGCCCGGGAAGTGAGTCACCAGCCGCCTTGGCCGCGCCGCCGAACTCTTCGTTGAGCTCCTTCAGGATGATCTTCTGGGCGCCCATCGTGTCGCCGGACTCGACCATGGCGGCGATCTGCTTCTTCTGCGCCTCCGTGAACTGGACACCGACACGGGACAGGGAGCCGACCCCCTTGATGGGGTCGTTCAGCGCCTTGCCTAGCTGTATCGCTGCCGATGAGGCATCGGTGCCCATCTTCGCGGCCATATCGGCGGCTGCCTTCGTCGCCTGATCGAAGATCTTGTCCGCACCGACGTTCTTGATGTTCTTGAAGGTGAGGAGCAGCGCCTCGGTCTGCATGATCGAGTCGTCAGTCTGACCACTGTAGTTCTGGATTGAACTTGCGAGGTTCGTGAGATGATCGACCGTGACGCCGGCCGCGCCGCCCGTGGACTTGATGCCTGCGGCGAGCTGGGCCTGTGCAGCGGAGGCCTCCATACACTCGCCGATGCCCGTCTTCACGACCATGCTGAGACCGGCAAGGGCAGCTGTACCGGCTGCCGCAAGGGCCATGCCGGCCTTCTTGCCGAGGCCGGAGGACTTCGTGGTCAGCTCGTTGCCAGTGCTGTCGAACTTCGCTCCGGCATCGCTCATGCCACGGTCGAAGGCGCCGCTGTCCAGCCCCATCGTGGCGACAAGCTCAGCTACCGTCAGCATGGCTTCTTACCTCGTTTCGGGAAGCTCGCGAAGAAGGCCGGCGCGTCCTTGGCGGTCAGCGGCCGCTTGCGCTGCCCCTCGGTGCCACGAGAGACGATGCGGAAGACGCTCTCTGATGAGAGACCGCCTACCAGTGCCGTGAACCTTCGCCAGCTCATGTCGTCGAGCGCCTCACTCAGGTCGATCCGGTACTCGCGCTGGAAGTCGGCTTCGAGCGCTTGCCAGTGCCGGATGACTTCGTCTGCCCCGCTACGGGGCGCTGAGCTTCCCCCGAGGACTCTCCGGTGTTCGCGTAGGCCTTCATCACGGCCTGCAGAAGCTCGGCCATCTCATCGACTGTCATGCCGCCCTCAAGCCATGCCTCGAGGACGCCGGCGGGCACCATCTCGGAGAGACAGGCAAGCGTCTCGGCAGCCGAGACTTCAGTATCGCCGCCGGCTTCAGCCTGCATGCGCAGGAGACGCAGGACGGGCTTCGCCGGCAAGGCCGGGTAGAGTTCCCAGTCGCGGGCCAGATAGCGGACGACGACGGGCTCGCGTTGTGACTCGGCAAGAGCGGCGTCGAAGTCGATGTAGCGTCCGCTCATGCTCAGATCCTCGTGATCCGACCGTACACCGACAGCTCGGCTTCCCAAGCGGCTTTCTCGCCGCCGCCGAAGGCGGTCACGTTGGGCCATGCCTCGAAGGTGAGGACTTCGCCACCGCTGGCGGCCGGACTCTCGATCTGGAACTCAAGCAGAGCATCCAGCCCGACCTCATCCTGCACCGCTTCGAGGGCGGCCTGTCCGGCGTCGCGCGTGCCGTCGTCGGCGTTCTCGATCCGTGCACCCTTGAGAGTCACCGTGTAGGAATGGCCGATAGGGACGGGCTTGGCAAAGCCGCCGTCGTTTGCGTCCGCGAAGTCCACATCCGCCACGTCGGTCTTGATGGAGATGCCGTCCTCGTCGAGACCGCCGATGGGAGTCCAGGTCGGACTGCCTGAAGTCCCCGTGTTCACCGAGATCGTGAAGTCCCGGCTCAGTACCTTGTCGTCACTTGTCGCTGGCATGACTTACTCCTTAGTCTCGGTTTGCTGTCTTGTTCCGCACATGGAGTGCGAAGTTGAGGCTGAAGCGGTAACGGTTGCGCTCGTCGCGGCCAAGGGTGAACGGTGCCGTCTGTGACGAAGAGCACACGCACAAGCGCATCTCGTCGGTGCCGCCCTCGTCCAAGGTGACGTAGCGGAGTCCCTGCATGGCGTCATAGATGGCCTGCGCCCTCGCTGCCGGCGTCTCAACATCGTCGGGAGCGCCACGCACCATGATCTGCACGGTCGGTTCATCCCAGCCATAGGTCGCCGCCGGTCCCAGCGGATTGCCGCCGGTGGAGAGAATCATGACGGCCTCATCCGGGCTGTCCGGGAGATGCTCGAGGAAGATGTCGCCGCCGGGAAGCTCAGCGTCGTAATCGCCGAGACCCAGACTCTCCATCTGCTTGGCGAGTGCCCGCGTGATCATAGCTTCGCCTTCATCTGTGAGCCGACCCAGTCCATGATACGCCGCCCGTCTTCCTTCGCTGCCATCTCCAGCCACTTGGCACGGCGTCCGGGCGCATGATGCCACGTCGTCTCCTCGTGCTGCCGCGCCGCATAGGCTGCAGCCGCGCCGCCGTAACCGACGGTCGCCGTGAGATGCCGAGGCGTCGCTTCCTCGACGTCGCCGGAATCAGCGAGGATGCCCTTGCGATAGGGCGCCGTCACGTTGGCGACTCTCAGCAGCTCTTTAGCGCCGTCGTTCAGCGCCTCGGCGGCTGCCTTGTGGACCTTGTCCATGACCTCACGCCTGTGGTCGCCTACCATGCGGATGCCACCGGAACCCGTCATCGCTCGTACCTGCCCAACGTGGCGCGCAAGCCCTCATTGCGCAGCAGACCGTCAAGCGCCTCGACGCTGAGGACGCGGTACTTGCGTCCGCCCACCGTCACGCGGTCGCCTGTGGCGATGGACACATCACCACGGAGATAGAGGGTCGCCTCGGCGGCCTGCACCTCGTCAGCCGTCAGACGCACGAGACGATGTGTCCGCTCGACACGCGCCGGACAGGTGACGGCAGGCTCATAGACAGGACCGACGGAACTCTCGCCGCCATACGGCTCGATGCTCACGGTCTCTCTCAGCAGGGCGGTCGGGATCACAGCAGCAGCGCCTCCTTGAGGATGCGCAGGGCTTGCGGAGCGACGACCGGCGGACGCTTGCCCGAGACGCCCGAGACGCCACCGATGGAGACGTCCGTGCCGGCCAGCCCGTCGATGTCATGTTCCTCGCCGGTCTCAGTCCAGAAGCGAACCTGCGCACAGGCTGCCTCACGCAGCGCCGTCGCGTCCTCAACGTCGAGAGGCAACCCGTCTTCTTCGAGAGGGAAGGGTCGCGTGACGATGTTGTCCAGCAGCTCCGAGGCGCGCGTGAGCAGACGGTCGGTGCCATCGTTGGACGGCAGGCCAGACCAGGACTCGTAATCGCCTGCATCGGCGTATGCCGGCCTGCTCATGGCGTTTCCTCGGGCTCCGGATCAGTCGTCACAGTGGCCATGTCCTGCACGTCGGCTGTGACGTCGATCTCAGTCACGGATGGGACAGACGTGCAGAACGCAGGTGCGCTCGTCTTCTTCGCCGTCGTCTTCTTCGGCTTCATCTTCGGCGGCTCCGGCGGCACATACTCGTCCATGTAGCTGGAATGCGCCCGCCAGATCAGCTTGTCGGTGTGGGGCAGATAGTACCAGGGCATCATGTCACCTCTTCTTGCGGTCGTTGCCGGCGGTCACGGACGCGCACGCGTTGCGGCCTCTCTACCATCGGCTGACGTTCGTGGCGGACGCGTGCAGGCCTCTGCACCGTGGACGGATGCTCGTGGCGGGTCCGTAGCGCACGCAGCAGGTCCGGCGACTCGACAGGTACGGCAGCGCCGTCCCAACAGATGTCCAGCGCAGACACATCGGCGCCGGCGAAGTTATGTGCCCTACGTCCGCCGCCTCTGCCTGAGACGAGAGACGGTCCGCTGTCATGCTCGACGACGGACGGCCAGGTGTACCACGTCTGCACCTTGCGCACGAGATGGAAGTACCGCGAGATGCGGCGGTCGTAGTTTGGCACGTCGGCGATGCTGTCGTAGTAGTCGATCATCTCGGGGATGAAGCGCGTCGGCACGACGATCAGCGGTCCCCAGTGCAGGATGTCCATGACGAGCCATGAGACGTGCTCACCGCGATGACGTGCCAGAGCGCGGTCGATCTCGCGTTTGTACGCCGGGATGCGGCCTGCGTAGCCGCAGACGGCGACATCGTCCGGCACATAGCGCAGTGCCTCCTCAAGCCCGGCGCACAGGTCGCGGCAGGGGATGACATCGTCCTGGATGACGGCGTGCCAGGCGGACGCGCTGTCATAGGCGAGCATGGCGCGGCGTCCTGTCTCGTGGCGGTCATCGCACGTGTCCCACACGACGGGACACTTGCGGTCCAGCGACGCAAGGATGCGCTTCACGGACGCCTCGCGCTTGTGGTGGGCCATCATGGCGATGGAGAGTCTCGTGCTCATGCTGCCCTCTCACGCTCGAAGACCCAGAAGCCGATAGCGTGCTCCGGTCCCTTGTGGATGCAGCGCCAGCCGCGTGGCACATCGGGCACGAACTCGCGGTGCAGGACATGCTCGTTTCCAGCCTCGGCGTGATTGGAGGAATGGATGCAGACGAGCGGAGCCGAGGCGAAGAGCAGCTCCATGTGTCGGCGATAGAGGCGTTCGTCGACAAGGTGGAAGATGACGTCCAGCGAAAGAGCGAGGCCGGCCGGAGGCAACTGTGGCGCCGTCATACCATCGAAGTGCAGCCATGTACGACGCGGCAGACACACACGTTTCCTGCAGATCGCGAGGGCTGTCCTGGATACGTCCAGTCCGACATAGCGCCGGACGTCAAGCAGCCTTGCCACCTCTCCGTCACCGCAGCCCCAGTCGATGATGCGATTGATGTGGTAGCGATGCGTCAGCGCATTGACGAACGCGGCCTTATGCTGTACCGCCTCTCCACGCGACCCTTCACCAGAGCCTCGCTTGCCGGCACGGTAGCGGTTCTCCCAATAGTCGTTCACGCCAAAGCTCATAGCGGCTTTCTCCACAGTCGGCGTTGATTCGCCCAATGATGGACGGCATACGCCTCGGGGAACTCGTCCTCTGAGCGATGCAGCTCGTCGCAGCGGTAGGGGTAGAAGAGCGCCTCATCGAAGACGGTCACGCCCTCCGGGTGGAGACGGTACTGGGCGGTGAGGAAGTGCGGCCCGGAGACGAGCGAAGGTCGCTTGCTCTTGCCCGAGCGCACCGATCCAGGCAGCGCCTCGATCAGAGAGGCGATGAACGGATGCCCGGCGTCGGCGCCCATGATGGCATTGTTCACGACCTTGTCCTGCCGCTCCCATGCGGCGAAACAGGACACGCCCTCAAGCAGAGCATCCAGAGGCTTGCGAGGCTCGAAGTCCATGTCCACCCAGACGCCGCCGAAGCGATACAGCAGCTCGTAGCGCAGCACGTCGGCGCGTAGCTGGCCCTCGAACCCCGGACAGAGATGCGCAGCGTCGTCATAGAGCGCTTGATTGCGCAGCGGAGGCAGGTCCGCCTCTGACCAGAGACGGTAGTACCAACCTGGGTGAAGCCGCCGCCAGCCTGCCGCGAACTCGCGGTAGACGGCCGGCATAGGCGGCCCCACCCAGAACTGGTGGATGATGCGCGGGACCATGCCCGCCTGCTTACGAGCTCGTGCGGTTAGCGGTCGCGACGACGAGGCCGGTCGGACGCAGGACCTTGGCGCCGTAGAGCAGCAGACCACGGACCACGTCAGCGAAGTGCGTCGCACTGCGCAGCGCTTCGATGCTGTTGATCTGGGAGACAAGACCGATGCTCGACGGCACTCCAGCCCAGACGACGTAATCGTCGCCGCCGCTCGTCACGACCGGGTTCGAGTTCGACTCGTAGACGTCGAAGCCGGCCGCGCGACCGATGTGACCGTTCAGGAGAGCGTCCGCAGAACGCTCGCCGAGCGCTGAGTTCTTGACGAACTTCTCGTTGTTCAAGAGCAGACCGGCGAACCACGGAGGCACGACGCACCAACGGTCCATGTCGGGGATGTCCTTCTCGGCACAGGCTGTGCGCATCTCGAGCAGCAGATCGTAGGCTTGGTCGCCGGTGCCCACGTTGACGTTGCCGAGGTCGTTGCCTGAATCGACGTCCGTGTACAGGTCAGCGATGTACTCGTCCACGACCTTGGCGAAGCCGTAGCCGCCGTTGCGCGTGGCATCGGCGACAAGGTCGCCGGCCACCTGACGCTTGTCGACGTCATCGACCTCGAAGGCGAAGTAATGCGACTGGTCGATGGTCAGCGGGAGCTGCGTGGTGGCCAGCGTCTCCGGCGTGACGGTCGTCGCACCCGGGCTGTAGGGCTGGATGCTGACGTTGCCGAGCGTGTTCACGTGGACCGTGTCGCCGGCCTGCGTGACGTCGCCTTCGTAGTCACGCGTGCAGAGGCCCGCATAGACGAGCTTGCGCTCGAAGTTGAGCATGAGCTTGGCGGACCATACTTCAGGAATGAAACTGTCAACGCTCATCGGTGTCTCCTGTCTCTCTGTGACATGACCCGCTTAGCGCCCGTCGGCGGCCCCTGGTGAGGGCATGCCACGCCTCAGAGATGAGGCACCGTGTTTAGCGTCCCGTCGGACGTACGCCCAGTATACCCGTCGTCAGTGACGAGGCAAGCATCTATGGCTTGATGCGGCCCTCGCTCATCGCGGCGTCGATCTCCGCCTCGTGCTTCGCGTACTCTTCTGGATGCTTCGCCAGCTCGGCGATTTGACCCCGCGTCCAGATGCGCTTCTCACTCTGATCCATCTCAGCGCCTGAGCGGGCCGGCGGCGTCTGCGTGAAGAGCTCGGGGATATCGCCCTTCAAAGCCGCCACTGCGTCGGCGACTGCCTTCGTGTCGGGCTGACCGTCATCCACCTTGACTTCGTCGAGATTGAGCAGGCGCATGATCTTGTCGACGCGCTCAGGCTTTGCGCCGGCAGCGACGGCACGCATTCTCGCCTCAGCAGCGACGAGTGTGCGCTCGGCATGTGTGATGGCTTCAGCGGCCCGCTTCTCGGCCTCTTCCTTCTCGGCCTTCAGACGTTCAGTCTCATCCATGCTGGCACGGCGCATGGCCTCGTCAGCCTCGGCCTTCGCCTTCTGTGCGGCGACACGCTCGGCACGGCGTACACGCTCGGCGACGAGCTCATCGATAGCCGCCTGCTGCTCCGGAGTGAACTGCACGCGCGGTGCAGTCTCACCGGTCTCTCCAGTGTCACTGGCCGACTGCTCCGTCTGCTGGTCCTCGACTTCCGCCACTTTCTCTTCCTTGTTCACTTGCGGCCTCGCTTTCCTTTCAGTCTCTTCCTCGCCGGCAACTTGCTCACCTTCACGCCCTTCAGGAAGTCCTCCATCGTCGCCCGTTCGATCTCGCCACGCTGGTACATGGCGGCGATCTTGCCGGCCTGCGCCTTGCTCACTGCGGGCATCGTCTCACGCTCCTCATATCGCCTTGCTGATCTGTTCACGCTCCCGCTCTCGCGGCAGGTCATGCTTCGTCACATGCTCCTCAAGGCGCCGCCGCCACTCGCCGATCTTATTCTGCGCGAGTTGCGCCTGCGTCGGGTCGAGGGCCAGAGCCTCACGTCGTTTCCACTGGCGGAGGCCACGCTCCAGATAGCGCTGCTGCTGCTCCGCCGCATAGCGTTCCGGATCGCCCTGCTGGTAATAGTCGGCGCGCGTCAGTCCTTCGACGTAGGGCGCGACCGTGTGCCGACATCCGGGATGGAAGAGACCGTCGGCCTCCGCGTCGGACAACGTCGGATAGCCTGTCGTCATGCCGTCGAGTGAGACGACCTGTCCTTCCCACGGAGCGCAGAGGTCACAGCAGGCAGGTGAGCCCGAGATCATCACGAGGTCACGACCCGTCGCCCGCACGCCGTCGATGACACCTTGCCGTTCGGCGTTATGGATCGACGTCCTGGCGGCCATCTCCGTGTAGCTCGCCAGGTTCCACTCACGGCCAGCCGAGTCCACGAATCCTGTGATGCCCTCGCCGGCGAAGCGGTCCAGGGCTCGCTGTGCAGCCTGGAGACGCGTAGCATTGTCTGCTAGCGCGTAGCTGGTCGCCTCCGCCATGACCTTGCGGTAGATATCGTCCACACTGCGAAGGACGTGCATGTCGGTCTCACCGAGACGACTGGAGAGGGCGTTGGCTAGAGCCGCCATGGCGGCCTTGGAGTCCATCTTCTCAAGCGTCGTCGCGATGCCACCTTTGGCCAGTGCTTTGGCGGCGTCGGCGACAGCCTGCTTGTGAGCCTTGGTGAGAGCCTCGACGACGAGCTTGGTACGCGTGTCGCTCACCTTGGCCAGCAGACGCCGTGTCTGCTGCGTGATGGACACCGAGCTGACGATGTGCCGCGCTTCCTCGTCGCTCAGCTTGAGCCACTTCTGCAGACTGCGGCGCATGATCGAGAGCAGGGCCAGTTCCAGAGCCTCAGCAAGGCCGATGAGCTTCTCGGTCTCGGGCGTCAGCTTCGGAGTGGGCGTGCGAACGGGCTTGCCTGTCTTCGTCTTCGCCATCAGAACTCAGGTCCGGCCAGTGGCGCACGCGCTGATTCAGCCTGGATGCGGGCCACCTCTTCGGCTACGCCTTCATCGTCCAGGTCGGGCTGTGCCATCCGCACTGCCGTCTCGGTCGAGACCGCCTCAGCGCTCCGCAGCAGGGCGAGCGTCTGCGCCGTCTCCTGTGCGGTCGCCTGCGGCTCAGGCCAGACGAGCACGGGCGTCTCGACGATGGTGCGACGCTTGAAGATGACGCGGTCCACGGCGAGAAGAGCCTCAAGAGCTGATTTCAGCGGCGGCGCCCAGTAACGGCGCTTGCGGTCCAAGGTCTGGTAGGTCTTGGCCTCACGAATGCGCAGTGCTGTCCCTGACTCGGCGCGTCCTTCGATACGCAGGCCGAACGTCTGCGGCGAGTAGCCGGCGCGACTGACGATGGACTCGATCAGACGCTCGGCAGTCTGCTCATGCTCGGTGGCGCGTATCTGCGGCTGGTGCACGACGATGCCCATCTGACCGGGGTCCAGACCGTGCAGTTCAGTGAAGACCTCACGGTCGGCGTCGAAAAACATGCCGCTACCGCGTTCAGCGCCGCCGTGCTCAAGGGCGTCATGCGGCACGAGGATGCGCGTCTTGCCAAGACGCAGGTCACGTGTCCACGAGCTCATCGTCTCGTCGAGGGCGTCGAGCATGGCCTCACTGCCGGCGATGTCCGCGCGACCATGTGGCGAGCCGGACGATTCCGGCAACGGACGGATGTTCGGCACATGCCAGACGAGCAGCTCAGGCAAGCCGTCCGGCAGTTCGATCACTGGCGGCAGGTCTCGTGTGTCCTCGTGCTCGTCGAGTCCTCCTCTGTCACCAAGATGCGTCTTGTCGCCGACATAGAGGCCATGCAGGATGACGCCTGCTTCATGGCGTTCGACATGACGCCAGATGCCCTTGCCGAGTGGCGTCAACTCACGCCAGAAAGTCACGGCGCGCAACTTACCGTAGGCGAACTCAGGCGCGGCATGGTCGGCGGCGATGCTGGTCAGGAACGGCGTGTCGGCTACCTCCGTGTCCCAGCTCACACGCAGGAAGACACCGCCGACGGCAGCACAGACCTCGGCGGCCTCGAGGAGTCCGTTGGCGAGACCTGTCTCTGCAGCAAGCTCGTCAAGACGCTGCTGTGCCTCCTCGCGCACTTGCAGCTCAGGCATCGTGCCGAAGAGAAGATCGGCTGACGTCTGGGCGATCTCGGCGGCCAGCGGCATGTGCACAGGCGGCGCTTGGCGGATGAGCTTCTCGACGCGCTGCCGCTTCCAGAAGAAGGGGAACTTCGGATGGGCGACCTGTGGCGGCATGGCATCCGCGCTGAGACGCTCGCGGCTGCCGCGATACCAGGCACGCCAGGTGTGGATAGCGGCCGGCATCGCGCCCTGTGGTGGCCACAGTGCCTTGCCGTCGGTGGGCAGGCTCATGCTGCCACCTCCTTGTCGGCGTCAAAGATGTTCAGCAGACCATGGCGAGTATAACGACGTGTGGTGTAGCAGAGATACCTGCATGAGTCGACCGCATGGTCGTTCACCTTCAGCGGCGCATCATCGCCACGCGCCTGCGCCTTCGGGTCCCACACGTAGCCGTCGATCTCACGCAGGAGATGCTTGCAGGACGAGTGGACCAGGAGCTTGCCGGCTGACAGCATGGACGCCGTGTAGCGGATGCCGTCCAGGACGGCGTTGTCCGCCTCGCGCACCGTCGCCCAGCCGTCACGCCGTAGCTGGGCGATGAAGGACACGGCCGACGGGTCGACGATGACCCTCTCGAGGGGCACGGGCGCCGGCTTGTCGTTCAGCCTGTAGGCTCCGTCACAGCCGCCCTGTACCCAGGCGGCCAGCTCGCGCGAGTAGTCGGCGTCGGTCAGCTGACGGTGCTTCTCGTGGGCGTCCCAGCGCCATTCTCGGGCGATGTACATGACGCCGTCCTCACCCAGCCCGCCAAGGACGGCGTGCGTCACTGTGGCCGTGCCGTAGTCGACGCCGAGCCACCATTGCTGCAAGCGCGGCAGAGTCTCGACGACCTGGCGCCCGTGGTCGAACATGTCGTACACGGCACCCTCGGCAGCGACCCACTCACCGAGCACGAAGCGGCGATACCAGAGCCCCACGAACTCACGGCGGATGCTCTCCACGTAGGCCGGCGGCAGGTACGGGTTGTCCTCCACCCTGAAGCTGAAGCGGGCGATACCGAGCTCCTCGGCCCGGTCGAGCCAGTCGCGTTTGAGCCAGTGGAGCGGAGCATC
>ENA-UOWG01002386-UOWG01002386.1-activated-sludge-metagenome-genome-assembly--contig:-NODE-2386-length-16146-cov-6.151451_pt1 | contig 16146 bp, 14 predicted proteins | sample MGYA00238147_ERZ761563 | MGnify/ENA primary metagenome ERZ761563 (study PRJEB28884, sample SAMN05720216) | anaerobic digester metagenome | isolation source: active sludge of municipal... | reverse complement strand
CCCTGCTGCGCAAAAGCGGCCCGAAATGGAAGGTGGCCGAGATCGCCTGCGCCGAGGAAGACAATGATGAATGCCTGGGAAGCCCGGGCTATTTCAAACGCCTCAAAAAGCGTTTCCCCGGCATGCCGGCGGCGATCCTTCCGGAACAGCAGTAATGCGCCGGAAGCACGAAATGGCATGGAACAGTGGAAAAGAATAGGGACATTTCCTGCCGCCGATGCGGCACCTGCTGTCACGTGGACATGGCCGCCTACGTGTCTCCCGAAGATATTGATAGATGGGAAAAAGAAGGGCGCCATGATATCATTGCCCGGTTGAGAAGTAACGAGGTGATGTGGGCGGGTGACCGTATCATCAACAAGTCGGGGGCGAAAGTGACGAGCTGTTATTATCTCAGCTGGGAGGGTTCCTCGTTTTCCTGCGAGATCTACGAAACACGGCCCATGGTGTGCCGCAATTATATTCCCGGTTCTTCCGAGCTTTGTCCTCTGTATTATCGGGAAGATTGACACTGCCGTTCCGGCCATCCGGCCCGTAATTCAACATAAATAAAAACCGGATCACAGCAGCATAGCCCCGGGGGTACAAACTGCCTCTCCCTCGAGGCCCCAATGTGCAAGCGCTCTCTGCCTGAACGGCAAAGGTTAAAAGCTGTGCAATAGAAAGCGGCAGACCAATATATCACATTGAAGGATATGATCTACCTGAGGTCCCAGTCATCCAGCAGGAAAGGATTTTCCATTGGGCCCGCAGCTATCAGGGGCTCCCGGGACGCCCTGTGCCTCGCCAAAAACTTTGCAGCCAGGATTGCCCCGACGGCAAGCGGCAGGACACAAAAGAAAGAAATAATTAATATATGCGTGAATCCCATGGGTCAAGCACCTCCGTTTCAGTGGGCTGTTATATCAAATACAGTGTAGACCTGGAGGACATCTTCAACAATAGGGGAATCCCTGATTTATCACCGTCATTTTACTGAAATTGAGGAAGGAAAACGGAATATCGTGTATTTCTTTATTTTTCAGGATGTTCAGGGACTGCAAACGAGGTGTCCCCGGTTAAAGCTGTTCTTTCAGGGAACCAGTATGGCTGCCGCCACGACGGTTGTCCAGACGCCTTTCTTGCCGACGCTCGTCTGCGTGATATTGCGCGTGTGGACTATCTCGTCGCTCAGCTTCCACTGGTCAAGGCGTTTGTTATAACTCTCGTTGACGTCGAACTCGAGCCCGAGGATCGTCGCCAGCATCTGGGCGGCGATGTCCTCCGAATAGTCACCGGCAGCTTTTTCGTCTTCTCCGTGACTATGGTATTCAGAAAGATATCCGAAACGGTTCCGGTCCTTGGGAATGGCAACGCCGACGGAGGCGGCTATCAGGCGGTGGTGTTCATCGGTCGAGGCCTCGGCAAGGACCGCATGGACTATCTGTCCCGGGGTCAGTTCCTTAAGCCCTTTGTTGACGGACACTATCTCACAGCGGGGAGGGAAAATGCTCGACACCTTTACGATATTAAAAGGGGCTATCTTCGCGTTGCGCAACGCAAGTTCGAAACTCACCAGCTTTTCCTTGTTCTGCCCGACCCCTTTGGTGAGTATCATCTTGCTTGCGACATACATGACCCGCTCTCCTTTTCGAGAAATCCGTTCCCGTGTGAATTAAGTATTCTTTTGTGCTGTGAACACTCGAAAGCAAGCATACCACGATATCGCCGCAGACTCAAGGCAACATCGCAAACTTTGCCCAACTCCTCAAAAATAATACCGTTTTTACGGTTTGTCTGGTTTGTCCGGTCTTGCCAGCCAAAGAAACTGGGGAAACAAAAGAAACCAGATAAACTTATTCTATGACCCATCACCTGTCTTGCTGTTGACATCACCCTTCATCCCCTGATACCCTGAGATATACACAAAAAGCCATCTGGGGTGGGCATGAACTTCTTCGGCTTCATCTACCGCAACGGGGTATGGATATCCATACCTGTCCTGGTTATCGCAGTCGTGATGCTTGTCTTCTTTATCAAAAGTGTTATCCGCATGAAGGCTGAAAAAACTATCATGAGCATCCCGGCCGTGGAACAGCAAGACGTTGAATTCACAGAGGCAGGCAATGTGGTCCTCTGCATCGAGGGCCCCCTTCTCACGACCAGGTTCGGCGGGGTCAAATACGAGCTCATCGCAAGCGATGGATCTCCCGTAAAGGGACATGTCACTTTGTTCCATTCCAGGTCTTCAAGTTTTATGAAGATACGTATGGAAATGAAAAGCTTCGAACTCCCATACCCGGGCCGCTACACCATTAAACTCATAAATTTCGGGCCGCCAAAACCGAAGGACGGGGAACACAGGATCGTATTCATGAAACCAAATCTGGCCCAGGCCGTGGGATACATTCTTGGCATCGTATTTTCCGGCATACTCTTCATCGGGAGTATCGTCCTCTTCCTGATGTGCCTTTTCCTCAAGGAAGGCAGCGGGTAAAAAGAAACGACGGTTTCTTTTGTTTATCTGGTTTGTTCGATTTGTCTGGTTCGTTTCTTCTGGTTTTTCCCATTCAAGCCGTTCAAGCATTCAAGCGGTTCAAGCCGTCTTTATCATCTGTCGAGCATTTGCCGCACCTTCCTCAGCAGATCATCCGGCATCAGCGGTTTTGAGAGAAAATCCACCTCTTCATCGTGGATCCCTTTGTCCAGGACGATATCGCCGGTATACCCGCTCGTAAAGAGGGTCTTTATTTCAGGCTTCACTTTCCTGATCTCCTCGAACACCTCTTTCCCGTTCTTTTTAGGCATCACCACGTCGAGGATAACAAGCGAAATGCTGTCCTTATGCTTCATGAACATTTGCAGGGCATCCTCACCATCCGTTGCCTCGATCACACGATAGCCCGAGATCGTGAGTATCTCCCTCGCAAGGTCCAGTACTTCCCGGTTGTCTTCAGCAATGAGGACCGTTTCCGTCCCTTTCTGCATGGTAAGCCGGGCCGGTTTTGCCGCTTCTTCCATTGATTCGTCGACCACGGGAAGATAGATATTGAAAACCGTTCCCTTTTCCGGTTCGCTATCAACCTCCACATAGCCGTTGTGCTGCCTCACAATACCGTAGACGATGGAAAGCCCGAGTCCCGTTCCCTTGCCTACCTCTTTGGTAGTGAAAAAAGGATCGAAGATCTTTTCATGGACCGCCTCCGTCATGCCATGGCCATTATCGGACACCGAAATGAGGACATAACGGCCGGGTACATTATCCTGAGAGCCCGCAAAGAACGCATCGTCTGTCCCGGCCTCCCGGGTGCTTATGGCAAGGAGGCCTCCCCTGGGCATGGCGTCCCTCGCGTTCGTTGCGAGGTTCAAAAGGACCTGGTCCATCTGACCGACATTCGCCATGATCCTGGTATCTCCGGCACGCAGATCTATCCTCAATTCTATGTCCTCCGTTAGAAGTCTCTTCAGGAGCTTCTCCATTCCCCGTACGATATCGTCGATCTTCTGCGGCTTCAGTTCTATGGATTGCTTTCTGCTGAACGCGAGAAGGCCCTGGACAAGATTGGCAGCCTTGTCCGAGGAAACAAGGATCTGGTCGACATAGGCCCTGAGCGGATCATCTCTGTCTATCTTCAATTGGAGGAGATTCCCGTAACCGATAAGCGCCGTGAGGATGTTGTTGAAATCATGCGCGATGCCGCCCGCCAGGGTACCCACGGCCTCCATCTTCTGGGCCTGCAGGAGTTGGGACTCGAGGCTTTTCTTCTCCTCTTCGGCGCGCTTGCGCTCGCTTATGTCCAGGAACATGGTGACCGCCTTTCCATCAGGCAGCAGAAAGGTCCTGAACTCCACTTCCTTGACCGTCCCTTCCTTGCTTCGGATATTGAACACCCTGAAAAGGTTCTTCCTGGAAACATCCTCTTTCCATGTCCGGATAACGTTTTTGCGGTACGCAGGATCAGGATAGAGCTTATCGAACAGGATGCTCCCTGTCGGCATATCCTCCTGTGTGTAGCCGGTAATATTATACGCCTCGGGGTTAACGAGAAGGATCGTTCCGTCGGAGTCTATTAAAAAAATGCCATAAGGCGAGCTGTGCAGTATGGACAAAAGGGTTTCCTTCTCCGTCCTGAGAAGTTCTTCCAGTCTCTTGTGCTCGGTGATGTCCGTATGGGTACCGATAACACGAAGCGGTTTGTTGTCCTGTGTCGTGCTCATGATCTTGCCGCGGTCCAGTATCCACTTGTATGCACCGTCCTTGCACCGCATACGATACTCGCTGAAATACACAGGCGAGCTGCCGTCGAAATGTTTGCCGATCTCCGCATACACACGTTCCCGGTCGTCGGGATGAAGAAGCCTGTCCCAGTCATCGAGCTTATCGCCTATCTCGCCCTCTTCGAAACCAAGCATCGCCTTCCATTGCTTTGAAAAATAGACCTCGTTCGTTTGAGCGTTCCAATCCCACAACCCGTCTCCCGCCCCTTCCAGGGCGAACTGCCAGCGCTCTTCGCTCTTTTTCAGTTCCTCTTCAACCTTCTGGCGCATCCCGATCTGCGCCATCAAAAGCCGGTTGCGGTTCACGATAAAAACGGCCGACACCGAAACGGGAATGAGGATGGCAAGCAGGAGTCCGATGGAACCATACTGGACCTTTTTCAAGATCGCTTTTTGCTCAAGAACAGCACGCTGCATGTACATGCCGGTGCCTATATAGCATGAAAGCTCGGGGATGCCCACCACGTAAGCCAGTTTCTCCTGGGTCCTGTGAACACCGGGCAGGTGATAGTGATATTTTACAAAGGATCCCGCAGGGTTCGCCCTGGCCGCCCCGACGAGTTCCCTGATGATATAGACCCCGTAGGCATCCTTGAGATCCCACTGGTCCGTCATTTCCTTGTCAGGCTCATAAGGCTGGACCAGCATCGTTCCGTCATATGCGCTCATGAATACATAATTGTTGCCGTATTCATCCTTATAGGTCATCGTCCTGACCAGCTCCCTTATACGCCGCAGCCCTTCCGGTGCTGCAAGCTCTCCGGAGCGGACCCTTGTCACTATGGGCTTCACGGCGTTATGCGCTATCGTGACGATCTGCACGAGGTCCTGGCGGTGCTGGGCCTCGACCCGCTCAGAAAGGGAACTCATCCAGTACTGATATATCAAGAGAAATGCAGCAATGGAAATACACGCAAGGATGGCAATGAAAACAAGCGGTTTCAACAAGCGAACTGTGTCTTTTGTACCTCGCCCGCCCATTTGATAATTATAGCCGTAAAACGATGGGCGTAAAGCAAAAAGAGAGCAGCCGCAACCGTCCCAATCGTTTCAGCTGTTTCAGCCGTCTTCTCAGGTTTCTATTATTTCTTCCGTTCAAGCAATCAATGGACCGTAAAGCGTAAAGCGCGTGAGACCGTAAGGAGTAAGGGGTAAGGAGTAAAAAAATGCCAAAAAGACCTTGTTTCACGCGCGTTCGTCATTTCATTCCTCACTGGAGACAACAGAGTTTGAAAGCGGGATAATATCAAAAAAGTTCCAGAATTTGAATGTCTGTGAAACATTTCAAAGAAAATGATTAGTTTTTCTGTATCGCTTTACAAACTTTCAAACTCCGGAACCCTGGAACTGTTTTTAAGGTGTCATTCCCGGCGGACCATAAGGGTTGTCATCCTCCTGTCCATACACGCCGGGCCAGTAGCCGCTGTCGAAGGCATCCTGTATCCCCGCCTCATCGAGGAGGCCATAACTGTCTCCCTGGGAGTGTATCTTCGCCGAAATATCGTTCACCAGGCTCTGGTCCCTTCCAAGCTCTTTGAATATGGAAAGGCTCCCCTCAACGGTGAAGCCGATGTGGGACTGGCTGTTGAAGCTGTATCCGCTGGCACCGTCATATCCTCCACGCTTCGCCATCACATCGTGGACAAGATCGCGGCAATCACGCTGACCGAATATATATTTCATTTCGCCCCGTCCCCAGTTTTCTATGACACCCTTCATATCGCGGTATTGCGCCTCAGAGATGTCATACTCCCTGTAGAGCGTCCATTCATGATCTGCGTCGTCTTTCACCCTGCCTTTCCATATCGGCGAATATACCGCGGGGGCAAACCCCCTTGTCTCGCTTTCGCCGTCAGGCGCGGAAAGCCTCACCCATGTGTGCGGCATGCCTTCAAGATCGTAATAGACCCGTGCCTTGTAACCATTCATATGACCCTCCTTTTTTTATCCCGCGACAAGCGGATACAACGGCAGCAATACGACAAACAAGTTCAGAACGATCCCGACGACGGCAACGGGCCTTGCCCCCTGCCGTTTTGCCAGCGACCTTATGCCATAGTAAAGACCGGCACAGCCCATAGCCCACGCGGGGACCGCAAGGATATACAGCATCATGAACAACCCCAGCGGATTGAGGGCTATAAACATCAAAAAGATCCCCCATGCCGCGAAAAGCAGCGATCTGGAGGCCGCCGAAACCTCTGCGGAGCTGTCCCTCCTCCGTCCTTTCTCCACCGATGATCCATCATTTGCACGATCTTCTTCCATGAACCCCCCCCCAATAATAAAATTCGATCCATGGATATATTACTTTTTAAATTGTTTTTCGGGAGGCTTTTACGGTCAAATAAAAAAACGGTTTGAGTTTGAATGTTTTAGGGTTTGTGAAAGGGTTTAAAAAAGAGTGGCTTTTTTTCTTTCCCCTGGAACATTCAAACACTGGAACTCTGGAACTGTCTTTATCTCATGCCCGCTCAACCAAGACCGTGAAGCGTCAGGCGTAAAGCGTAAGAAAAAAACCAAAAGACTCATCTCACGCCCGTTCGTCGTTTCGCTCCTCTCTGGAGGCAGGGGAGCATAAGGAGGAAGATGTGTGCGGGATGGTAAAGAAACCTTTGCCAGCACATAATACCTGACGGATATACGGTAGGAGTGTTGTCCACGATCGTTTTATTATCGCCCGTTACAGGGCGATCGGACTGCGGACAGAAAAAGACAGGTAATGGGTTCGTGGTGATAGGTCATAGGAAGGACGGTTTTCCCATAACCCATAACCTATCACCTATGACCAGATGTTAAGATCCGGCCGCATGTTTTAAAGTTTTCTCCCCAGGCTCCTTTGCCTCCAGTGACCCCGCTTTATGCGGGGAACGGGCGTGAGACATGGTCTTTTGGTTTTTTCTTTGGTTTTTAACGTCAAACAGACAACCTCGTTCCGCAGCGGGGGATCTGCCTGTTCTGAGGCGTTGTTTTATAAGGAGAACACTTTGGGAAATGAATTATTTTGGACAGCAGTGGGTTATGGGTCATGGTAAAAACGTTTTTATTCATTCACTCACACGTTCAAGCTGTTCAAGCATTCAAGCGGCTCAAGCTGCCTTCATATTTCCCATGACCCATCACCTTGATTTTTTTAATTCCTTCACTATCTCCGGGAGGATGTCTCCGCTGCGGCCGAAAAGCGACACGTCGGCCGCGCGGGTTATGGGTGTTTCTTCCATATTGATCTCGATGACAAAGCCGCCGTTGCCTTTGACCTCTTCGGGGAAGGAGGCCACGGGATACACAACGCCCGAGGTTCCGACGACCAGGAGGACATCGCAGGCCTCAAGCGCCTGGAAAGACCTCCGCAAAGCCTCGCCCGGGATGGACTCGCCGAACCAGACGACGTCCGGACGCAAAAGCGCGCCGCACGCGCAGCGGGGCGGTACCTCTTTCAGGGGCACATCCATGAGCATGCTCCCGCGCCCGTCCCGGACGCAACGCACGCGCCACAGGTTCCCGTGTATCTCGATAATATTTCTGATACCCGAGCGTTCATGGAGACCGTCCACGTTCTGTGTGATCAGCAGGAAATGTCCGAACATGCCCTCAAGGTCTTTTATGGCAAGGTGTCCCGGGTTGGGCATGGCCTTTGCTATGATGCCGCGGCGCCAGTCGTACCATTGCCAGACGACAGCGGGGTCGCGCTCGAACGCCGACGGCGTGGCCAGGTCCTCGGCCCGGTGGTTATTCCACAACCCGTCGCTGCCCCGGAACGTCGGGATGCCGCTTTCCGCGGAGATGCCTGCCCCGGTTATTACAAGCAGGGACTTCGCGCCGGCAAGCTTCCCGACGGCCTTTCCGATATCCCCCCTATTCATCTTTGCCTTCAAGGGCCCGGCGCATCGCCTCCCGCCGGTCTTCATCCAGGGCCCCGTTCCTGACTGACATCTCAAGGGCCATCCGGGAAAGCGCCCTGTATATCTCTTCATGGAGGGGCATCGGCCTTATCGCCTCAATGTGGGCCCTTACCGTACTGTCATCGCCGCGCATGATAGGGCCTGTCAATGCGGCAAGAGGGCCCTTGTTCTCTATGTTCTTCATCGTTGCCCTGATGATGGGGATAAAGGGTTCCAGACCGATACCGATCCTTTCCATGACCCCAACCCCCGTGTACATGAGTGCGGAAAGGAGATTGCAGACGGTGACAGCGGCAAGGTGATACAGCACCTTGTCAGCGCTTTCGATGGCGTGCACCTTCGCCCCGAGGTTTTCGCCGATGAAGCGCAGTATCTCACGGGCCTTATCATCACCTTCGATGAATATGCTCGTATCCGGCAGAACATCGATCGCGCTCTCTATATCGGGAAAGGTCTGCAGCGGGTGGAGTGAACCGAGATGGGCGCCCTTTTCGTCAAGCGGCATCAGAATGGAGCAAGGATCGGCCCCGCTTGTATGGAAAAAAAGTTTTCCCGCAAGGTCCTCGGCCCTGTCGTTGATCTCACGGACAACGTCTTGTATCACCCTGTCCTGCGTCGTAAGGGCTATGACGTCTGCGCTGCCGACCACCTCCAGGTTGTCCGAGGTGTAGACCATGTCGACCCCGAGCAGTCCCCTGGCCGTGTCAAGAGCGGCGGTGCGGCGGTCGGAAAGGGCGACAACATCCATGCCGTTGTTCTTCAGGACGTACCCGATGGATATGCCCACTTTCCCTGCTCCTATTATCCCTATTCTCATTTTTCGAAGACCTCCTTTGGAAATACCAGTATGTTCCTCAGGATCTCAAGTGTTTTTGTACCCACCGTCCCCACGTAGTTCGTGCTGATGTCGGGGTCGTCGAAGGGACCGGTGACATTGTATGTCACATATAAAAAACCCTTGTTCTTGTTCTTCAGTATGCTCCTCACCACCGGTATCTTGTCGATCGTCCTGTCGAGGGCAACGAGGGGGGACACCTCGAGGGTGCCGTCTATGGTCTTTTTGTTCACGTCCAGGTCGCCGGCGCCCGTGATTACCATTGAAGTGCTGTCGAGAAGGAAGTTGTTCGTGTGGAAAACGCCCTTGTTGACAGTGAAAGATGCGCCCATTTTTCTGTACGACAGACCGTCCTTCCCGAAATCTATCTTGCCGCGCACAAGATCATAGACATTCAAAAGGGCAAAGATCTTCGAAAGAAGGTTCCATTTCTTTATGACACCGTCCCTGCTGTAAACAGATGCCTCTCCGCTAAGGTTGGCCGCAAGCTCCTTGCCGGTCGTTCCCTCTGTCTTGAGACTCCCCATGATAAGGCCGCTGCCGGAGATATCCTGGGACGTGCTGCCGAAGGAGGCCATGAAAATCCCTGCGTGCACCTTAGCCATCCTTGCGTTGGTATACAGGTACGGGACCTGCCCTGAAAGATCGATCATGCCTTTTGCATCCGTTTCACCATCAAAAATGCGCAGCTTCATCTCGGAGATGTTTATCTTCCTGTCCGTCATGAAGGCGTTTATTTCGAGGTCCTTCCCGGGCACTTTGCCGAAGGTGCAGTCTTTCGCGCGAAGCGATATGTTGCCGCCGGCGCGCGCAAGAACACTCTCCTTTTTAATTCCTGTTATCCTGAACTCCTTGCCGCCCTTGAAGTCACCGGTGTCCAGACTGACCATACTGACCACAAGGTTGAATTTAGGGGCCTCAAGGCCTTTCACGCCCAGGGTGGCCTTTTTCAGAACGCTCTTTCCACAGGTGAGCCCGTTCAAGGTTATATCAAAGTCCCCGCCCCGGAAATCTGCGGCAAGATCAATGTTCCTCATGGCCTTTTGCATCCCCGGAAGCTTAATGAAACCTTTTTTTATACTTGCGGTGCCGGTCAAATTCGGGAGCGATACAAGGGGAAATTTGAGGTCCTTCACTGCGATATCGATGGAAAGATCTCCGCCCTTGATGTCTTCGTCGAGATAAAAAAGCTTCGACGCCCTGCCCAGTTCATGGGCCTGGACGCTGATGTGGCCGTCGATCTTTCTGCCGGGATCTATCGTGCCCCGGGCACTGACACCTATGATGTCGAGATTGCCCGAGAGCTCATCGATATTTATCTCGCCTGTTTTCTTCTTTGTGAACTTTACCTGGGCCCTGCTCTGGACATTCTTCGTCTTTCGGAGAAACCCCGGGATATCGTAAGCAAGATCGTCCATATTGACGCCTCCGGCGCACCTTACCTGTCCGTCACTGGCGGCTATCTGACCGTTAAGATGCGCTTTCCCGGACGCTTTGATGGGATGCCCGACAATGGCCTCTATAAGCCGGACGTCGACATCCCCCTTCATGGCGGCGCTCATGCCTTTCGGTCCGAGCTTGCCGCTCAAGTCGATACTTGTTTCTTTGCCGGTCACATGCAGGGGGCTGAAAGAGATCTCCCTCCCGGACAGCCGGTATGCGCCGCTCACTGAAAAAGGGCGCTCTTTCCATGAAAGCTCCGTATTTATTATTTTGCCGGTGCCTCCAAGGCTGGCATCCTTGCCTTTCACGCTGTCTATCTCAACTGTTCCTTCCGCAGTGCCTTTGTGCAGTGTTATGTCCTTCATCTCAGCGAACTCGTGCACATGCGTCAGATCGATGGTGTACTTGCCGCCGCCCTGGATGCGGGGTTTTTCCCCGAACTCGATGGTGCCGTTAAAATCATAAAAAGTGCTCGCCTTGAAAGCACCCTTGATCCCGGAAAAACTCCCCTTGCTTCCCTCGATGGTCAGCATGCCCCCGATGTCCGTCAGGTGCTTGCCCTCATAAACCCCCGTGATGTCCTTCAATTCCAGTTCGGCCTTGAAGGGGCCCTTATACTCAGAGGTTATCTTCCTTATCTTCAGTGATCCGTCCTGGATATAGTCCCAGATGTCGTAACCGATGCCCTCGACCAGAACATGTTCCCTGACATATTTCATGGGAACAAAGCCCGAGGTGATCTCCAGCCGTGAGAACGCAAAATCCTTCATTTTCATAAGGATCGTAAAAGGCGCATCGCGAAAGGCGGTATTGTAAACGGAGACCTCCACGTCCGATCCCCGCACAATGATCGTGGATGTCGCCATCACTTTTTCGACAATGAGCTTCTTTTTCATCCATGTGGTGTCCCATATGCTGAGCCGGGGCGATCCGCAATCACCCGTGAGCGTCAACACACCGTCAATGTATGTGAATTCGCCGCTGCCGTATAAGGTCCCGCCCAGGGTCCTGTCGATCTTTTCGAGGCCGAAGGAATCGACCTCAACAGTCCCTTTTACGTGATGTTTCTTTTTCTCTATTGTGCTGCTGCCGGTGACCTTGACCTTTCCGGCATGATCGGGGTCGATGATGGACGCCGCGAACAAGAGCGGTTTTTTAGTGTTTATATTCTCCGCAACGACAGATTCGATGAAAAGCCTGCGTTTTTGCGCGGTGACGGTGCCCTTGCTGATCTCAAGGAGCTCTATGGGCGTTGAAAAGCTCTCATTCTTCATCTTCACATCGCCGACAACAAGGTCGAAATCCTTTATCGTCAGTCTTTGCAGGTAGATCCCGCGGTAAAAGGACATCTTCACGGCCACATGGGCCAACCTGCCCGATGCGGGTCCTTTAAGCTTCACGTTGCCAAGGCGTATATCGACCGTTCCGCTGCCGATCGAAATGTCCGCCTTTTCCACCGCGATGTTGAATCCTGCCGTCCTGGTGAGAACATATGAAAAAAGAGCGGGCATATTAGATGCCGCAATAAGGACGGCAAGCCCCAGCAGCAGGACACAGGCGGATAATATGATTATGATCTTCTTCATTACGGTGTCCTTGCGAGGGCAAAAAGAACCACATCCCGGCAGCCCGCCGTCCTGAGCGTCCTTGCGGCCTCCCCTGCAGTGTACCCCGTAGTGAAAAGGTCATCCACAAGCAAAATGCGCCTGCCCGCCACGCAGGACGTGTCACGCACCTGGAAGGCGCCCTTGATATTCCTTGCGCGTTCACGCCTGGAAAGACTGAACTGGTCCTTCGTCGGGACCCGTTTAACGAGCGCATGGTGGACCAGATCGATACCCGTGATGTCCTTTATCTCATTTGAGATGATGAAGGATTGATTGAAACCCCTCTCTTTAAGCCTCTTTTCCGACACGGGAACCGGCACGACACAGTCAAATCCGCTTGAGAGCGCCCTGATCCTGTCCTCCACAATACGGACAAGGCGTCTTCCGACCTTTTTTGCACCGCTGAACTTGAAGGCATGGATCGCCTCGCGAAGTTTTCCTTCGTAATAGAAGCCGTAGATCCCCCTCACGAACCACCGCCTTGCGCCCGAGCATTCCCCGCACACGATCCGCGTTCCCAGCCACCTGCCGCATACCGGGCATACAGCATCGTCCTCGACCATGCGAAATTCACCCGTACAACTCATACAAAGGACATCGCCGTCTGCGCCGCAGACAACACAGGATTCCGGATACAGGAGAGATACCGCTGAATTGAGAAAGCTAAGCACCGTACTTGTCTAACCGCATCCCGTGAGCAAGGGCGGCAGGCATGAGCTCTTTGCTGTAGATCGTCCCGACGCTTCCCCGGACGCAATTCTTTTCATGGAAGGCGAGACCGTCAGTCTCGCCCGTCTTCGTAACTATCAGAAGAGGCACGGGGTGCCAGCTGTGCCCTTTGAGCGGGCAGGGAGTCGAATGATCGCCTGTCACGATCATCGCCTGCGGTCCGAGGCCGTATATCGCGGGAACGATCCTGTCGACTTCCTCGATCGCCTTCACTTTTTCTTCGAAATTGCCGTCTTCGCCGGCAAGGTCCGTCTCTTTGACATGGAAGAAAAAGAACTGGTAGTCGTTATAATTCTCCTTCAATATACGCACGGCCTCGTCATAATCTGCAGGCTCCTGCCTGACATCCATGCCGAGGACCTTCGCTATACCCCGGTACATTGGGTATGTGGCAATGGCAAGCGCCTTCATCCGGTACTTTTCGGTAAACGGCTTTATATCGGGCATACTGGAGAACCCGCGAAGCAGCGCCGCGTTGGCGACGGGCTCAGCTTTGAGCAGGTCCATGACGGCACCGATGAAGCCGTTGACCACGCGGGCCGTAAGGTCGGCGTCTTCCGATCTCGCCCGGGTGTACGCAAAGGGCTTGTTGTCCTTGTGGGGATCGGCGTCGGTCAGCTTGTCGCTCAATCCCGCGCCCCTGAATATGACGGCGAACCTGTGGGACTTGCCCGGCTTGATGATGACCTCGACGCCCTCTATTTCCCTGACACTGCCGCTTATCATCGCGCAGAGCCTCTCGGTCTGCTCGGTGGGGATCCTGCCTGCCCTGCGGTCCGTCACCACACCGTCCCTGACGGTGCAAAAATTGGCCCGCGCCGCCAGATCGCCCTCACGAAGGTCCATGTTGAGACCAAGGACCTCAAGAACCCCCCTGCCGATCTCATGCTCCATCGGATCGTAACCGAAAAGGCTCAAGTGCCCCGGTCCGCTGCCCGGCGTGATACCAATGTCAACGGGTATGATCCTGCCGAGCACGCCGCTTTTTGCCGCGAGTCCGTCAAGATTGGGTTTTTTGGCGGCCTCAAGGGGGGTCTGCAGGTTAAAGGACGGGTTCGGTATGTCGCCGAGACCGTCAAGGATTAAAAATATGATCTTGTTGTCGTTTGACAAAAGCAGGTCATCGATCATGAGTTATGCTCCTCGCGCCCATTCCTCCTCTTCGTAGAGCATGCGAAGCTCCGATGTGTCCGTATGGAGGAACTCTTCCTTTTTAACGTTTATGGTGTTCCAGTTGTAGCAGCTCTCACAAAAATCTTTCCATTCTTCCGTTACCGCCTGGCATTTCGTGCACACGAACGGGATGTAGACGTGCTCCATGGGGAAGGCACCCCTGAACTCCTCCACGGCGCTCTCCAGTTCGCCCCGGTGGATGTAGGCCTCGGCCATGGCACGATGGAGACCCTTGAAATCCTCTCCTTCTGCAAAAAGCGCGTTAAGGGTATCGATCGCCTCGTCGATCATCTCAAGCCTCAGGCAGAGCCTCGCGTAGAGAAAGGAAACGAGATGGTCTTCCGGCGACACGTCCAGCACCCTGCGGTATATCTTGAGGATAACGCCGGGATCGCCCCTGTCGATGTAGAGGTCTTCCATTTTCAGGAGGAATACGATATGGCCCGTCTTGGTATACCCTCTTCCGTACACCCTCCCGGCCTCATTGAGCTTGTCCGTTCTTTTGTATGCCTCACCGAGCAGGATATAAGCGGGGATGAAACGTTTGTCCTCGCCGATCATCTCCTTGAGCTCGTCGATTATCTTGTCGGCATTAGGGGAAAAGCGCTCGTTGAAAAGGGTAAGGACCTTTTCGTAGCGGATCCCGATGAACCTTTTATTCTCTTCCTCGGTCTTGACGTACTTTTTAATCCTCTTTTCCACGTCATAGGCGCCGTTCCAGTCTTTCTTCCAGATATAAAGGTCCCTGATCATCCTCAGGGCGTCGAGGCTCGACTCGTTGATCTTCAATATATCCTTGAGTATGGCTTCGTTCCTGCCGTAGTCCTTGGTTGCGATATTTACCTTCACCTTCTTGAAGAGGACGCCTTCCCTCTTCCCCAGGCTCGCCTCTGCCAGATCGAGGGTCTCCCTGGATTTATCGTAATCCTCCATAGAGGCATAGATATCGGCAAGCGCGATATAGGTCTCCTCCCTGTCCGGTATCCTCCGCGCCAGCCTGTCGAGATTCTCTATGGCCTTTTCCCTGTCTCCCTTGAGATCGTAGTATTTGGCTTTTTCGAGGAGCGACAGGTACTCTTCGCTCTTGCGTTCCTTGCGTTTCTCGATCCACCCCGTGATGGTGGTCTTCACATCGTAGAAGAAGCTGACGATGATGGATACAATGACGCCGAGGCAGAATGAGGCAATGATGAACTCGGCAAGGGACAACTCTATGGCGCGTGCTCCCCCGTAGTAGAATTTGACGTTCTCCGGGTTCAGGTGCGCGATGTAAAAATAGAACACCAGAAAAAGCGCCAGAACAAGGAAGAATATCTTATAACGCATCCTCTATAATCCTTTTTCCTCCATCTGTCGTTTACAAGTTATACAATACCGTGCCACAGGATTTGCTTCAAGTCTTTTCTCGCTTATCTTTTCCTCGCATTCTTCGCAGATCCCATAGGTTTTCTTGCTTAACTTGTCGAGCGCGTTGTCGATGTCCTTAAGGATCGTAAGGTCGTTGTCGCTTATGCTCATCAGGATATCGGCATTGTATGTATTGCTTGCCGCATCGGCCATGTCCTGAATGCCATCGGTCCCGAGGTTATACGAATCCTCTTTCAGCTTCTTGGCCTTGTTCATGATGTCCTGGCGCATTTTCAGGAGCCTCTTACGGTAAAATTCAACTTTTTCTTTGTTCATTCCCCACCTCTACGTTCTTTTTTTCTTTCTTTATTCTGTGCTTTTTCGCCTCTATCCACAGGCTTTCCAGGTCGTACAGTTCGCGCAGCGACTCAAGGAAAACGTGAACGATGACGTTCTGGTAATCAAGTATGACCCAGCGGCCTTCGTCGTAACCTTCAACGGCGAGCGGCCTTGCTCCCTCCTTTTTCATGCCTTCTTTGACCCCGTCCGCTATGGTCCTCACGTGACGCTCGCTGGTACCGCTGACGATGACAAAACTGTCAGCTATATCGGTGAGGCCTCCGAGTTCCATAATGACGATGTCCCCGGCTTTTTTGTCGTCGGCAAACCCGCCAAGCATTCTTGCAAATTCCATGGTTTCCATCTAAGACCTGTATAACCTCCTCTGTATTATGATCCTCTCCACAGGCGGCGGCACAAGGTACCTGACCGACCTGCCCTCGCTCAAAAGGTTTCTTACCTTCGTCGATGATATGTCGAGCTGCGTTACCCGGTAAAGATATATTTTCTTGCC
>ENA-UOWG01002379-UOWG01002379.1-activated-sludge-metagenome-genome-assembly--contig:-NODE-2379-length-16184-cov-6.477339_pt1 | contig 16184 bp, 13 predicted proteins | sample MGYA00238147_ERZ761563 | MGnify/ENA primary metagenome ERZ761563 (study PRJEB28884, sample SAMN05720216) | anaerobic digester metagenome | isolation source: active sludge of municipal... | reverse complement strand
CCGCTGACCTCTTGCATGCCATGCAAGCGCTCTCCCAGCTGAGCTATACCCCCGAGGGTGCCGTGCGCCGTGCGAGCAAGCGCGCATTATATGCGCAAGCGCACGCCCGCCAGCCGCTGCAGCACCTGCTCGCGCGTGAAGCCCTCGAGCACCGCATCCAGCGACGGCGTCTGCACCCGCCCGCACACGAGCACGCGCACCGCCTGCGCGAGCTGCGGCATCTTCAGCCCGTGCTCGCCGAGCGTGCGCTTGATCGCAGCGGCGATCGCGCTGCGCTCCCATTCGACCTCGGCAAGCCGCTCGCGCAGCGCGACCAGCGCCGGCAGCACCGCGTCGCTCACATGCGCGGCCACCAGCCCGGGCGACGGCTGCACCGACACGAAATGCATGCCGATCCAGTCGGCCAGCTCGACCAGCGTCGCGCAGCGGTCCTTGTACAGCGCGCACAGGCGCGCCAGCCGCCCGTCGGCCGGCGCCGCGATGCCGCGTGCGGCCAGCCGTTCGGCCATCATCGGCGCCAGCATCGCATCGTCGGTGTGCTTCAGGTAGTGCGCGTTGACCCAGTCGAGCTTGGCCGCGTCCCACTGCGCCGCGTGGCGCGCCAGGTGGCTGCCGTCGAACCAGGCGACCAGCTGCGCGCGCGTGAACAGCTCGTCGTCGCCGTGGCTCCAGCCCAGCCGCGCCAGGTAGTTGACCATCGCGTCGGGCAGGTAGCCGTCGTCGTCGTACTGGGTGACGCTGACCGCGCCGTGGCGCTTGGACAGCTTGTCGCCGTCGGGGCCCAGGATCATCGGCACGTGGCCGTAGACCGGCAACTCGGCGCCGAGCGCACGCAGGATGTTGATCTGCCGCGGCGTGTTGTTCACGTGGTCGTCGCCGCGGATCACGTGCGTGATGCGCATGTCCCAGTCGTCGACGACCACGCAGAAGTTGTAGGTGGGCGTGCCCACGCCGCCCGGCTCGTGCGCATCGGCGCGCGCGATGACCAGGTCGTCGAGCTCCTGGTTGCGGATCGCGATCGGCCCCTTGACCAGGTCGTCCCAGCGGACCACGCCGTCGGCCGGGTTGCGAAAGCGCACCACCGGCTCCACGCCGGCCGGCGGCGCCGGCAGCCGCTTGCCCGGCTCGGGGCGCCAGCGCCCGTCGTAGCGCGGCTTCTCGCCGCGCGCGCGCTGGGCCTCGCGCATCGCGTCCAGCTCGGCCGGCGTGCACCAGCAGCGGTAGGCGGTGCCGGCGTCCAGCATCTGCGCGATCACCTCGCGGTAGCGGTCGATGCGCTGCATCTGGAAGTACGGGCCCTCGTCGCAGTCCAGCCCCAGCCACTGCATCGCGGCGATGATCTGGTCCACCGCTTCCTGGGTGGAGCGCGCGAGGTCGGTGTCCTCGATGCGCAGGATGAATTCGCCGCCGAAGTGGCGCGCGTAGGCCCAGTTGAACAGCGCGGTGCGCGCGGTGCCCAGGTGCAGGAAGCCGGTGGGCGACGGCGCGATCCGGGTGCGGACCTTTCGGGCTGGGTTCATGCCGGCTCCATTCCGCGCTGCAGGTCATCGATCAGGTCCTGCACGTCCTCGAGCCCCACCGCCAGCCGGATCAGCCCCTGGGTGATGCCGGCGGCCTGGCGCTGCGCCTCGCTCAGCCGGCTGTGGCTGGTGCTCGACGGGTGCGTGATCGTGGTCTTGGTGTCGCCGAGGTTGGCGGTGATCGAGCAGATCTGCGTGGCGTCGATCAGCGCGAAGGCGCGCCGGCGCGCCTCGTCCGCATCGGACGCGCGCAGCGCGAAGGACACCACCGCACCGCCCTGCCCGCCCTGCTGCGCCATCGCCAGCGCGTGCTGCGGATGCGAAGGCAGCGACGGGTGCCACACGCGCGCCACCTGCGGCTGCTGCTCGAGCCACTGCGCGACCTGCAGCGCGCGCGCGCTCTGCGCGCGCATGCGGATCGACAGCGTCTCCAGCCCCTTGAGCACCACCCAGGCGTTGAACGGCGACAGGCACATGCCGGCGCTGCGCATCACCGGCACGAGCTTGCCTTCGACCAGCGCCTTCGGGCCGCAGACCGCGCCGGCCATCACCCGCCCCTGGCCGTCGAGGTACTTGGTGCCCGAATGCATCACCAGGTCGGCGCCGAAGTTCACCGGCAGCTGCAGCGCCGGCGAGCAGAAGCAGTTGTCCACCACCAGCAAGGCGCGGCCGGCATGGGCGATGCCGGCCAGCGCCGCGATGTCGCTGACGGTGGTCAGCGGGTTGCTCGGCGTCTCGGCGAACAGCATCTTCGTGTTCGGCCGCATCGCGGCGCGCCACGCATCCGCATCTTCCTGCGGCACGAACGTGGTGTCGACGCCGAACTTCGCGAAGTCCTGGAACAGGCGGATCGTCGAGCCGAACACGCTTTGCGAGCAGACCACGTGGTCGCCGCGCTGCAGCAGCCCCATCACGAGGATCAGGATCGCCGCCATGCCGCTGGCGGTGGCGATGCAGGCCTCGGTGCCTTCCATCGCCGCCAGCCGGCGCTCGAACATCGCGACCGTCGGGTTGCTGAAGCGGCTGTAGACGAAGGCGTCTTCCTCGTTGGCGAAGCGCGCGGCGGCGGTCGCGCAGTCGGGGTGCACGAAGCTGCTGGTCAGGAACAGCGCCTCGGAGTTCTCGCCCCAGGGCGTGGCCGGCAGGCCTTCGCGCACCGCCAGCGTGTCGGTGCGCACGCCGGCCGGCAGCCGCTTGCGCGGGATGCCCTTGTATTCGTTCATCCGTTCGACTCCTGCGTGCCCTGCAATGCCAGCGGCGAGCGCCCGGCCGCGTCCTCGTCGGCCGGCTGCGCGCGGCGCTGCGCCTCGATCCGTGCGAAATCCTCGGCCGACACGTCGCCGGTGATGTAGCGGCCGTCGAAGCACGAGGCCTCGAAGCCGTCGAGCCTCGGGGCGAGCGCGCGCACCACGCGCTTCATCGCCTCGAGGTCCTGGTAGATCAGCGCATCGGCGCCGATGTAGGCGCGGATCTGCTCGATGCTGCGGTCGGCGGCGATCAGCTCGGCGCGCGTGGGCATGTCGATGCCGTAGACGTTGGGGAAGCGCACCGGCGGCGCCGCCGAGGCCATGTACACCTTCGCGGCGCCGGCCTCGCGCGCCATCTGCACGATCTCGCGGCTGGTGGTGCCGCGCACGATCGAATCATCGACCAGCAGCACGCGCCGGCCCTTGAACTCGACGCCGATCGCGTTGAGCTTCTGGCGCACGCTGCGCTGGCGCACCGCCTGCCCCGGCATGATGAAGGTGCGGCCGACGTAGCGGTTCTTGACGAAGCCCTCGCGGTACGGGCGGCCGATCTTCTGCGCCAGCTGCATCGCGCTGGGACGGCTCGATTCGGGGATCGGGATCACGACGTCGATCGCGCTGGGCGGCATCGTCGAGATCACGCGCTGCGCCAGCGTCTCGCCCATGTTCAGCCGCGCCTGGTAGACCGAGATGCCGTCCATCACCGAATCGGGCCGCGCCAGGTACACGTACTCGAACAGGCAGGGGTTCAGGCTCGGCGCGTCGGCGCACTGCTGCGCGTGCAGCCGGCCGTCGAGCTCGACCCAGATCGCCTCGCCCGGCGCCACGTCGCGCTGCAGCCGCCGGCCGGTGCCCTCGAGCGCGACCGATTCGCTGGCGACCATGAACTCGACGCCGCCGTCGCCCTGCTGCGTGCCGAAGGCCAGCGGCCGGATGCCGAAGGGGTCGCGGAAGGCGAGCAGGCCGTGGCCGGCGATCAGCGCGACCGCCGCATACGAGCCCTTGACGCGGCGGTGCACGCCGGCCACCGCGCGGAACACCGCCTGCGGCGTCAACGCAGCGTCGCCGGCGCTGCGCCCCAGCTCGTGCGCGAGCACGTTGATCAGCACCTCGCTGTCGCTGTCGGTGTTGATGTGGCGGCGGTCGACGGCGAACAGCTCGCGCCGCAGCGCCTGCGCATTGGTCAGGTTGCCGTTGTGCACCAGCACGATGCCGAAGGGCGCGTTCACGTAGAAGGGCTGCGCCTCCTCGTCGTTGTAGGCATTGCCGGCCGTCGGGTAGCGCACCTGGCCCAGGCCCACCTGGCCCGGCAGCGAACGCATGTTGCGCGTGCGGAACACGTCGCGCACCATGCCGCGCGCCTTGTGCATGAAGCACTTCGTGCCCTGCATCGTCACGATGCCGGCCGCATCCTGCCCGCGGTGCTGCAGCAGCAGCAGCGCGTCATACAGCAGCTGGTTCACCGGCGAAGCCGAGATCGCACCGACGATGCCGCACATGGCTTGCTCCCTTCGTTGGCGCCGGCTCAGGGCCTGCGAAGAAATCGGGACCCCACGCGGGTGCGATTCATGTCTTCACAGGCTCTCAGGCCGGCAGGTGCCGCGCGAGGTCCTGCGGCAGCAGCGGCTTCAGGCCCTGCAGCGCGTCGTGCAGCCACTGTGCGCCGCGCGATGCATGCCAGTCGGGCGAGGTGGCGGCCGGGCTCAGCGCCACCGCGGCGGCTACCGCCAGCAGCAGCACCAGGCCGCGCAGCAGGCCGAAGGCGCCGCCGAGCAGCCGGTCGGTGCCCTTCAGCGGCGTGGCGCTGACCAGCAGGCGCAGCACGCGCGACGCCAGGCCGCAGCCGATCAGCACGACGAGGAACGCTGCGCCGAAGGCCGCCGCCGCGTTCAGGCTCGAGCCCGGCTCGCCCACCGGCAGCCGCGGCGCCCATTGCGGCGCAAGCCACTGCGCACCGAACCAGGCGACGACCCAGCCGGCCAGGGCCAGCACCTCGAGCAGCAGGCCGCGCCACAAGCCGAAGACGGTGGACAGCAGCAGCAGCGCCAGCAGGCCCAGGTCGATCCAGCCGAGGTTGCCCATCACAGCGCCAGGATGTTGGCCTGCAGCCCGGCCGACTTGATGCGCGCGGCGGCCCTCTCGGCCTCGTCGCGCGTGGCGAAAGGCCCGACGCGCACGCGCGTGCGGCTGCCGCCTTCGGTCTCGATCACCTGGGTGTAGGTCTTCAGGCCGAGCTTCTCGACCTTCTGCCGCGCCTGGCGCAACGACGCCGGGTCGGTGTAGGCGCCAGCCTGCACGACGAAGCGCGCCGCCTTGGGTTCGTCGGCGGCAGCCGCATCGCTGGCCTGCGGCGCGGCGGCGGCGACCGGCTTGCCTTCGAGCAGATCCTGCGCACGCCTGGCGTCGCGGCTCAACGCTTCGGCCGGCGCAGGTGCCGGCGCCCGCGCCGCTGCGGGCGCCGCGCGCGAGTCTGCGGCCGCCGGCCGATCCACCGCTGCCGGCAGCGCTGCCGCTGCCGGTGCCGACGGTGCGGCAACCGCAGGGGCCGAAGCCACCGCCACCGGCGGTTCGGGCACCGCAGACGCTGCGGCCGATGCCGGCGGCGCGGCCTGTGCCACGACGCTGGCCGCGCGCGCCGGCGGCTGCGTCAGCGGCGGCACCGAATCCTTCGACGGGATTTCGATCGGGATATCGACGGCGATCGGCCGCGGCTGGGTCTCGAACACCAACGGGAAGCCGATGATGCCGATGCCCACCAGCACGGCCGCGCCGATCAGCCGGCGGCGTGCGCGGATGCGCGCGGCCTGCACCGGCACTGCCTCGTCGGCGCCGCCGGCAGCGGGGTTGGAGTCTTTGCGCTTGCTCAACGGTGGCTGGGATTCGACGGAGGGCGGCGGCATCGGCACGGGGCATCGAGCCGGCCGCAGGCCCCGTCCGGCGGGTTCATCGCTGAGGATCTGCCGTGGGCCGGGCGGCTCAGCGGCCGCTGCGCCAGTGCGCGGTGCCTGCCTTCAGCACGCCGCCGACGGTGAGGAAGGAGCCGAAGACAACGATTCTATCAACCGGGTCTGCCGCAGCCAGAGCCGCAGCCAGCGCCTGCTCGGGCGACGGATGGCGGCTCGCCGCGACCGGTGCAGCGCCCGCCGCGCGGCGCAGCACGGCCTCGATCGCGGCAGCGCCGGCCGCGCGCGGCAGCGGCAGATCGCACAGGTACCAGTGCTGCACCAGCGGCAGCAGGTGCCGCAGCATGCCGGCGATGTCCTTGTCGGCCATCGCGCCAAAGACGGCGTGGGTGCGCCGAGGCAAGCTCATCTGGTCGAGGTTGCGCGCCAGCACCGCCGCCGCCTGCGGGTTGTGCGCGACGTCGAGCACCAGCGCCGGCTGCCCCGGCACCACCTGGAAGCGGCCCGGCAGATCGACGCCCGCCAGGCCCTGCCGCACCGCCTGCGCGTTGACCGGCAGGCGCGGGGCCAGTGCCTCCAGCACCGCGAGCACGCCGCTGGCGTTGAGCAGCTGGTTGGCGCCGCGCAGCGCCGGATGCGCCAGCCCGTGCCAGCGCCGCTGCCGGCCGCGCCACGACCACTGCTGGCGGTCGCCGGTGAAGGAGAAATCGCGCCGGGCGAGCCACAGGTCGGCGCCGATCGCCGCCGCATGGGCCGGCACGCTCGCCGGCGGATCGGGGTCGGCCACCACCGCGGGCCGGCCGGCGCGCATGATGTGGGCCTTCTCGCGGCCGATGCTGTCGCGGTCGGGACCGAGGATCGCGCAGTGATCCAGGTCGATGCTGGTCAGCAGCGCGCAGTCGGCGTCGACCGCATTGACGGCGTCGAGCCGGCCGCCCAGGCCCACCTCGAGCACCACCAGGTCCAGCGGCGCTGCGGCCAGCGCCCGCAGGATCGCCAGCGTCGTGAACTCGAAATAGGTCAGCGCCACGCCCTCGCGCGCCTGCTCCACCGCGGCGAAGTGCGGCAGCAGCGCCGCCGCATCGATGGGCCGGCCGTCTATCCGGCAGCGTTCCTCGAAGCGGATCAGGTGCGGGCTGCCGTACAGGCCGACGCGCCAGCCGGCGGCGCGCATGATCGACTCCAGCATCGCGCAGCTCGAGCCCTTGCCGTTGGTGCCGCCGACGCTGACCACCACGGCGTCGAATCGCAGGCCGAGCCGCCGGCGCACCGCCTGCACCCGCTCCAGCGTCGGCTCGGGCGCCGGCGGGTGCACGCGCTCGCAATGGGCGAGCCAGTCATCGAGTGTGGAGGGGGTCATGTGCGATGCGCGCCGATCTACACGGGCTGGCACGCGCGGCCCGCCTGCGCCGATCGATCACCGGAATCATGGTCGCGCGCCGCCGCGCGGCGCGCACCGGCCTTCAGGCCACCGCGTCGGCGCTCTGGCGCTGCAGCATCGCCAGCGCGCGCGCGATCACCGGGCGCAGCTGGCGGCGGTCGACGATCATGTCGATCGCGCCCTTGTCGAGCAGAAACTCGCTGCGCTGGAAGCCTTCGGGCAGCTTCTCGCGCACCGTGTTTTCGATCACCCGCGGGCCGGCAAAGCCGACCAGCGCCTTCGGCTCGGCGATCACCAGGTCGCCGACGAAAGCGAAGCTGGCCGACACGCCGCCCATCGTCGGGTCGGTCAGCACGCTGACGTAGGGCAGCCGCGCCTTGGCCAGGTGCGTCAGCGCGGCGTTGGTCTTGGCCATCTGCAGCAGGCTGAGCAGGCCTTCCTGCATGCGCGCGCCGCCGGTGGCGGCGAAGCTGACGAAGGGCACCTTCTGCTCGACGGCCGCGTGCACGCCGCGCACGAAGCGCTCGCCGACCACCGAGCCCATCGAGCCGCCCATGAAGTCGAACTCGAAGCAGGCCGCGACCACCGGCACGCTCATCACCGCGCCGCCCACGACCACCAGCGCGTCGGTTTCGCCGGTGTCTTCGAGCGCGGCCTTCAGCCGCTGCGGGTACTTCTTGCTGTCCTTGAACTTCAGCGCGTCGACCGGCAGCACCTCCTGGCCGATCTCCCAGCGGCCCTCGGGGTCGAGGAAGCGGTCGAGCCGTGCACGCGCACCGATGCGGTGGTGGTGGTCGCACTTCGGGCAGACGTTGAGGTTGCCCTCCAGGTCGGTCTTGTACAGCACCGTGTCGCACGACGGGCATTTGGACCACAGACCCTCCGGCACCGTGCGGCGCTCGGTGGGGTCGTTCTGCTGGATCTTGGGCGGCAGCAGCTTTTCGAGCCAGCTCATGCGCGCACTCCTTCGTTCATGGCATCCAAGGCGCGGCGGATGCCGGCGATGAACGCCTGCCCCGCCGCGGCCACATTCTCGCGCGGCTCGGTTTCGAGAACCTGAACGAGCCGCGTGCCGATCACGACCGCGTCGGCAGCCTCGGCCACCGCGCAGGCGCTGGCGGCGTCGCGGATGCCGAAACCCACGCCCACCGGCACCGACACGTGCCGGCGGATGCGCGGCAGCATCCGCGCGACGCCGGCGGTGTCCAGGTGGCCGGCCCCGGTCACGCCCTTCAGCGACACGTAGTACACGTAGCCGCTGGCGAGCCGGCCGACCTCCTGCATGCGCGCGTCGGTCGAGGTCGGCGCGAGCAGGAAGATCGGGTCGAGCGCCTGCGCACGCAACTGCGCGGCAAAGGCGCCGCACTCCTCGGGCGGGTAGTCGACCACCAGCACGCCGTCGACGCCCGCCTGCGCCGCCGCTGCGGCGAAGGCGCCGCTGCCGTGCTTCTGGTCGTAGCGCTCCACTGGATTGGCGTAGCCCATCAGCACGATCGGCGTCTTGGCATCCGTCTCGCGGAACTCGCGCACCGCCGCCAGCACCTGCGCCATGCCGATGCCGCGCGCCAGCGCCCGCTCGGCGGCCTTCTGGATCACCGGGCCGTCGGCCATCGGGTCGGAGAAGGGCACGCCCAGCTCGATGATGTCGGCACCGCCCGCAGCCAGGCCGTGCATGATCTGCGGCGTCGCGTCGGCGTAGGGGTCGCCGACGGTGATGTACGGGATCAACGCCTTGCGCCCGCGCGCGCGCAGCGCCGCGAAGGTGGCGGCGATGCGGCTCATCGCGCGAGCTCCACGCGCCGGCCGCCGGCGTCGGGGCGGCACGAGGGCCGGCAGAAGAACTCGGCACCCGACAGGTCGGCCACGGTGCCGATGTCCTTGTCGCCGCGCCCCGACAGGTTGACCAGCAGGTGCTGGCCGGCCGGCAGCGCCGGCGCGATCTTCATCGCATGGGCCACCGCATGGCTGGACTCCAGCGCGGGGATGATGCCCTCGGTGCGGCACAGGCGGTGGAAGGCGGCCAGCGCCTCGTCGTCGGTGACCGTCACGTACTCGGCGCGGCCGATGTCGTGCAGGTACGCATGCTCGGGGCCGACGCCCGGGTAGTCCAGCCCGGCCGACACCGAGTGCGTCTCGAGGATCTGGCCGTCGTCGTCCTGCAGCAGGTAGGTGCGGTTGCCGTGCAGCACGCCGGGCGAGCCGGCGCTGATCGACGCCGCGTGCCGGCCGGTGGACAGGCCCAGCCCGGCGGCCTCGACCCCGATCAGGCGCACGCCTTCATGCGCGATGTACGGGTAGAAGATGCCCATCGCGTTGCTGCCGCCGCCCACGCAGGCGATCACCGCGTCGGGCTGGCGGCCGGTCATCGCCGGCATCTGCTCGACGCATTCGTCGCCGATCACGCGCTGGAAGTCGCGCACCATCTCCGGGTACGGCGCCGGGCCGGCGACGGTGCCGATGATGTAGAAGGTGTTCTCGACGTTCGTCACCCAGTCGCGCAGCGCCTCGTTGAGCGCGTCCTTCAGCGTGCGGCTGCCCGACTCCACCGGCACCACGGTGGCGCCCAGCAGGTGCATGCGGTAGACGTTCGGGCTCTGGCGCTTCATGTCCTCGGCGCCCATGTAGACCACGCACTCCAGGCCGTAGCGCGCGCAGATCGTGGCGGTGGCCACGCCGTGCTGGCCGGCGCCGGTCTCGGCGATCACCCGCGGCTTGCCCATGCGCCGCGCCAGCAGCGCCTGGCCGATCGTGTTGTTGATCTTGTGCGCGCCGGTGTGGTTGAGGTCTTCGCGCTTGAGGAAGATCTGCGCGCCGCCGAGCTCGCGGCTCAGGCGCGCGGCGTGGTATACGGGGCTGGGGCGGCCGACGAAATGCGCGAGTTCATTGCGGAACTCGGCCTGAAAGGCGGCGTCGCCGCGGCACTGCGCATAGGCGGCCTGCAACTCGTCGAGCGCGTGGTGCAGCGTCTCGGCGACGAAGCTGCCGCCGTAGGGCCCGAAATGCCCGCGCGCATCGGGCATCGAATAGTTCAACATGGAAAAAGAGTCCTTCTACTGGTCGGCGGCGTCGGCGGCGAGGGCATCGCCCTCGCGCACCGCGTCGCAGAACCGGCGCATCAGCGCGGCATCCTTGATGCCTTTGGCACGCTCGACGCCGGAGCTCACGTCAACGGCCCAGGGCCGCACGCGCCGCATCCCATCGATCACGTTGGCAGCATTCAACCCACCAGACAAAACGACCGGAAGGGGAACGCCGCGAGGAACGAGTGACCAATCGAAGGCCTTTCCGCCGCCGCCGTAGCCCTCGACATGAGCGTCGAGCAGCAGCGCGGATGCGCCGGCGAAACGGGCGGCGAAGTCTAACAAATCGAAACCGGCGGCCATGCGCGCGGCGCGCAGGTAGGGCCGGCCCGGCGCCGCGCACTGCGCCGGGGTCTCGTCCCCGTGGAACTGCAGCAGTGCCTGCGGCACGGCCTGCAGCGCGGCGGCCGCCTCGGCGGGCGTCGCGTTGACCAGCAGCAGCACCGGCGTGACGAAGGGCGGCAGCCGGCGCGCCAGTTCGGCCGCGCGCGCCGCGCTGACCGCACGCGGGCTGCGCGCATACAGCACGAAGCCGATCGCATCAGCGCCCGCCTGCACCGCCGCCTCCACGTCGGACGCGCGCGTCAAGCCGCAGATCTTGATGCGCGTGCGGCTCACCGCGGCCCCCGTTCAGGGCAGCCAGTCGTGGGCCGGGGTGCGCTCGGGCAGGGCATGGCGGCGATCGTAGTACGGCCCGAGGAAGTACAGCCCGTCGGGCGCGAAGGTCGGCGCCGCCGCCTCGCGCGAGCGTGCGGCCAGCACCTCGGCCACCCAGCCCGGCGGCCGCCGGCCCGTGCCCACCGCGACCAGGCAGCCCATCAGGTTGCGCACCATGTGGTGCAGGAAGGCGTCGGCGTCGAAGTCGAAGCGCCAGTACACGCCGCGCTGGCGGACCTCCAGCGCGCGCAGCGTGCGCACCGGCGTGGCCGCCTGGCACTCGGCCGCGCGGAACGAGCTGAAGTCGTGCTCGCCGAGCAGCAGCGCGGCGGCGGCGCGCATCGCGTCGCCGTCGAGCGGGCGAAAGCTCCAGCCGCAGGCTCCCTGCTCGATCGCCGGGCGTACCGGCGATTCCAGCAGCAGGTACGCGTAGCGCCGGCCGAGCGCCGAGCGGCGCGCATCGAACCCGCTGTCGACCGGCACGCACCACTGCAGCGCGATGTCGCGCTCCAGGTACCGGTTGGTGCCGCGCACCCACGCGAAGGCGTCGCGCGCCACCGGCGCATCGAGGTGCACCACCTGGTTCAGCGCATGCACGCCGGCATCGGTGCGGCCCGCGCACACGGTGCGCAGCGGCTGCGCCGCAAAGGCGGCCAGTGCCGCCTCAAGCCGGTCCTGCACGGTGCGGCCGTGCGGCTGCGACTGCCAGCCCTGGTAGGCGCCGCCGCGGTAGGCGACGCCGAGCGCCAGGCGCTGCGCGGGCTGGTCAGGCATCGGCTGATTGTGCGGCAGCCCGAAACGCGACCGGCGGCCGCAGCCGCCGGTGGATCAGCCGTACGCTGCCGTCCTCAGCCGAGGCGCGCCAGCATGCCCTGCGCCCGGCTGCGGACGGCGCCTTCGCCGGCCTGCGCGATCACTTCCTCGAGCAGGTCGCGCGCGCCTTCCATGTCGCCGATCTGGCGGAACTCCTCGGCCAGCTCGAGCTTGCGCGCCAGCGGGTCGGTGTCGGCACTGTCCAGATCCAGCGCCGGCAGCGAAGCGCCGAAGTCGTCGTCGGCCGCGCGCTTCGCCGCAGCCGGCACGGCCGCGGTGTCGAGCGACAGGTCGCCCAGGTCGAAATCGAGCGACTCCAGCGCCGGCGCCGGCTTCGGCGCTGCACCCGCAGCCGTCGGCAGCGACGGCGCCAGGGGCGCGTCCAGCGGCAGGTCCAGCGCGGGCGTGCCGGCGTCGGCGATCGCCGCGCCGGTGGTGAAGGGCTGGGTCGCTTCGAGGGTGCTCGGCCGCGGCTCGGGCGTCGGCCTGGCGCCCAGGTCGAGGTCCAGGTCGATGCCGCTGTCGAGGTCGAGCTTGCCCGGCTCCGTGATCAGCGGCTGCGGCGGCTTGGGCATCACCGACTGCGGCATCGTCGTCGCGTCCAGATGCTCGACCATACGGCCGCCTTCGCGAACGATCAGGTCGGGCTGGCCGCCCGGCGCATACAGCGGGTTGTCGGGGTCGATCTGCCGGCCGAGCTCCTGCGCCTTGTGCCATTCGTCGCTGTCGGCGCCCGCCAGCGCGAACAGCTGGCCCGCCTGCAGCTCGTAGCCCTTGGTGTCGCGCCGCTTCGCATACACCTCGAGCAGCTTCACGCGGATCGCGAGGCGGTCGGGGGTGGCGCGCATCGCCTCCTTCAGGATCTCCTCGGCCTGCAGGTCGCGGCCGTAGGCCAGGTACACGTCGGCCTCGGCCACCGGATCGACGTCGCCGATCGCGTCGAGCTGGCTCAGCGAATAGCTCATCGACGACGCCGACGACTGCACGCTGGGCGAATCGTGCGTGTCCACGCGCTGGCCGCCGCTGGCGCCGAAGAACGAGTCGGGCTGCAGCCGGCTCTCGAGGAAGGTGGTCTCGCGCTCGCCCTTGCGCATCCGCCCGCGCAGCCGGTAGGCGCCCAGGCCGGCGATCAGCGCGACCAGAAGCCCCGCGCCAGGCAGCACCAACGGGTTGTCGAGCAGCGAGTCGACGATGCCCGGCTCCGCCGGCGCCTTCGCGGTGGCCCCCGGCGGCACGGCTGCTGCTGCTGCCGCCGCCGATGCCGCATCCGCCGGCACGGCCGCCGAGGCCGCAGCCGGCGCCGCCGCCACCACCGCCGGCGCCGATGCGGCCGCTGCGGCCACAGCGGGCGCCGCGGCGGCCGCCGCACTGGCCGCCGGCGCCGATGCCGTCGCGGCGGCGGCCTGCAGCTGCTTGAGCTCTTCGACGTTGCGCGACAGCTCGGCCACACGGGTGGCCGCATCCTTCTTCTCGGCGTCCTTCGCGGCCGCCGCTTCCGGTGCGGCGGCCTTGACTTCGCCCTGGCTGAGCTGCAGCTTGTCCGGCGATGCGGCCGCGGCCTGCTTGGCGTCGTGCACCTCGGCCTGCACGCTGCCCTTGGCGACGCGCGCCGACGCTTCGGCCGGCACCGGCGCGACCCCGCCGGCGAGCTGCCGCCGGTAGTTGGCGAAATCGGCGCTCTGCGCATGGATCACCTCGCGCGCCTGCGCCTGGCTGATCTGCTGCGCGGCTTCCGCCGAGGGCACGCTCAACACTTCACCGGCCTTGAGCCGGTTCATGTTCTGGCCGATGAAGGCTTCCGGGTTGCCCCTGAACAGCGCGACGAGCATCTGGTCCAGCGACACATTCGGCTGCCGGGTGCGCTCGGCGATGCGGCTCAGCGAGTCGCCCTGCCGCACCTTGTACGTGCCCGCGCCCGCGCCGGCTGGCGCCGCCGCCTGGGGCGCAGCCGGCGGTGCGGCGGGCGGCGCCGCGGGCCGCGCCTCGGCGGCCTTCGGCGCCGGCGCCGGCGCCTGTGCCGGCGCGGCTGCGTGGCGCTCGGGCGCTCGCGCAACCGGCGGCACCGCCTGGGCAGGCGCTGCGGCCTGGGCCGGCGCTGCCGAGCGCGGCGCTGCGGCCCGCGGCGCGGCCGAGATCTGCGGCGCGACGGCCGGCGGCGCCTCGGCGATGCGGGTTGCGCTCGGCGGATCCAGCAGCAGCGTGTACTCGCGCACCAGCTTGCCGCCGCTCCAGTTCATGTCGAGGATCACGTCGACGAACGGCTCCTGCACCGCGCGCGTGCTGGTGATCCGGATCACCGATCGGCCGTCGGGGCCGCGCACCAGCTGCAGGCGCGCGCCCGGCAGCGCCGAGTTGTATTCGACGCCCGCGGCGCGGTAGGCCTCGGGCGACGCCACGCGCAGCAGCAGCGTCGATGCCTCTTCGGGCGTCAGGTTGGTGACGTCGATCTCGGCGCGCAGCGGCTCGCCGAGCGCCGAATGCACGGTCAGCCGCCCCAGCCCGAGCGCGCGCGCATCCAGGCCCCACAGGCATGCGGTGGCAACGGCGAGCCCGCTCAGCGCGAACCGCCCGGCATTGAATCTGCGGTGTTTCAAGGCGTCTCCCCATTTCGAGCCGCGGAACCGGGTCCGCAGGCCTCAGATCGGCCGCCGCCGGCCCGATCTGAAGCGCAGCCGGCTGCCCGGCCATGCTGGCTGAATCACAACCGCGACAAGGATATAGGCTGGCAAGCTCGCGTTTCGCCTGATGTTCCCGGCGGAACTGCGCCGAATCGGCCCTTTGTCGCAGCTTGTGGGCCCGCGGCAACGCGCGCGAAACCGGGATCAGGCTTGCAGCAGGATGCGCAGCATCCGCCGCAGCGGCTCGGCCGCCCCCCACAGCAGCTGGTCGCCGACGGTGAAGGCGCCCAGGTATTCGGGCCCCATCGCCAGCTTGCGGATGCGTCCGACCGGGATGTTCATCGTGCCGGTCACCGCCACCGGCGTCAGATCGCGCATCGTCGCCTCGCGGTTGTTGGGCACCACCTGCACCCAGTCGTTGTCGGCGGCGATCATCGCCTCGATGTCGGCCACCGGCACGTCCTGCTTCAGCTTGAAAGTCAGCGCCTGACTGTGGCAGCGCATCGCGCCGATGCGTACACAGAAGCCGTCCACCGGCACCGCCGGCGTGCCGAAGCCTTCGCCCTGGCCGAGGATCTTGTTGGTCTCGGCCATGCCTTTCCATTCCTCGCGCGACACGCCCCAGCCGGGCTCGTCGCGGCCCTTGCCGGCGCCCAGGTCCTTGTCGATCCACGGGATCAGCGAGCCGCCCAGCGGCACGCCGAAGTTCGCGGTCTCCTCGGCCGACATCGCGCGCTGGCGCTTGATCACCTCGCGGTCGATCTCCAGGATCGCGCTCTTCGGGTCGTCGAGCAGCGCGCGCACCTCGGCGTTGAGCGTGCCGTACTGCCGGAGCAGTTCGCGCATGTGTTGCGCGCCGCCGCCGCTGGCGGCCTGGTAGGTCTGGGTGCTCATCCACTCGACCAGACCGGCCTTGAACAGCGCGCCGACGCCCATCAGCATGCAGCTGACGGTGCAGTTGCCGCCGATCCAGTTGCGCCCGCCCTTGGCCAGCGCGCTCTGGATCACCGGCAGGTTCACGGGGTCGAGGATGATGACCGCGTCGTCGCGCATGCGCAGCGCCGACGCGGCGTCGATCCAGTGCCCCTTCCAGCCGGCGGCGCGCAGCTTCGGGAACACTTCTTGGGTGTAGTCGCCGCCCTGGGCCGTGAGCACGATGTCGCAGCGCGCGAGCGCGCCCACGTCGTGCGCGTCGAGCAGCTTCGTCTCGTTCTTGGCGAAGCCGGCGATCGACGCCGGCAGCGCGCCGCCGGCGTTGCTGGTCGAGAAGAACAGCGGCTCGATGTGGGCGAAATCGTCCTCGGCCGCCATGCGCTCCATCAGCACGGAGCCGACCATGCCGCGCCAGCCGACGATGCCTACGAGTGCCTGTGCCATGTCTGTCTTGCCTTTCCGAAAGAACTCCGGACCCCCCGCGTCGCCCCCGGTTCGCATCGCCGGGGGTCCAGGGTTCAGGGCGAGACGATCCGAGCGTGCTGCTTCAGCGCTTGGTAATGGTTTTGCCGGTGAGCGCCGCGACCACGGCGCCGCCCATCGCGCTTGTGCCGACCTTTTGCGTACCCTCGCTCCAGATGTCGCCGGTGCGCAGGCCCGCGGCGAGCACCGCCTTGACCGCCGACTCGATGCGGTCGGCGGCCTCGGGCTGGTCGAGCGAGAAACGAAGCATCATGGCAGCGGACAGGATTGTAGCCAGCGGGTTTGCAACACCCTGACCGGCGATGTCCGGTGCGCTGCCGTGGCTGGGCTCGTACAGCCCCTTGTTGCGCTGGTCGAGCGAGGCGCTGGGCAGCATGCCGATCGAGCCGGTCAGCATCGCCGCCTCGTCGGACAGGATGTCGCCGAACAAATTGCCGGTGACGATCACGTCGAGGGCCTTGGGCGCGCGCACCAGCTGCATCGCCGCGTTGTCGACGTACAGGTGCTCGAGCTGCACGTCCGGGTACTGCGCGTGCACGTCGGTGACCA